>Ga0208794_1000017_pt1 | contig 360643 bp, 322 predicted proteins | sample 32_taG_FD_184106 | JGI IMG/M metagenome (GOLD analysis project Ga0208794, IMG submission 184106) | Marine viral communities from the Gulf of Mexico - 32_GoM_OMZ_CsCl metaG (SPAdes) (version 2) | ecosystem: Environmental > Aquatic > Marine > Oceanic | place: Atlantic Ocean: Gulf of Mexico... | reverse complement strand
CTACACACTTGTTATCGGTCTCTCGAAAGAGGAGCCGGCCATGCATCGAGCTGCTGCATGAAGGCCCCCAGCGGCCACTGGGGGTGGGCCTCAATTTACCCAAACTCGGCAGAAATTATCCATACAAGGTTAGGCAAAATCGTTGTGCTTCGCTCCACTGGACGAAGCTCACGCTGCGTGATCTTGCACCGCTTTAGTGGACGGCCATTTACCGGACACTAGAGGGGGCCCGTCATGGGGCAGACCCAGAAGAGAAACTACGACCGTTACACCCTGGCGTTCAAGCTGCGGGCCGTTAAACTGGCTAATCACCCTAACGTTAAAACCAAGGATATTGCGGAGGGGCTGGGGATACACCCGGTGATGCTGTACCGCTGGTGTATGGAGCATCGCAACGGCACGCTGGTTGAAAACAAACACATGAAAAAACAGAAGCCCTCGCCCAAACGGGTCAACCCGCCACCGGACTCCGAGGCCGCTGCCGAGGACGAACTGGCCAAGGCGAAGAAGCGCATCAAAGATCTGGAAAAACAGCTGAATGCACGCCAGGAGGAAATTGATCTCCTAAAAAAGGCGCGTCGGTTCTTCGAGAAAAACCGCCACTGATTTTTGCGTTTATCGAGAAGAACCGGGACCGGTTCAGTGTCAAACGGCTGTGCGTGTTCTTTGGGGTGTCTCGCAGCGGCTTCTATGCTTGGCTCACGCGCCCTGTCAGCCTGCATCGACAGCAGGATGAGGTAATCAAAGGCGCCATTGTCGAGTTGCACCAGGGGTATCGTCGGGCCTACGGGGCCCCAAGAGTGCATCACGCGTTGCGCCAACAGGGCATCCCTTGCAGTCGTCGACGGGTGAACCGCTTGATGAGGGTGCTTGAGATCAAAGCCTCAACCACCGGATTGTATGCCTGGGGGCCCGGGCAGCACGCGTTTTACAGCTCGGCGGGTAATCAACTCAAAGGCAGCGATGCGCCCACAGGCTGCGGCCAGCAGTGGGCTGGCGACTTCACCTATCTGAAAACCCGCACCGGCTGGCTGTATCACGCGGCGATCATCGATCTGTTCAGTCGTCGGGTGGTGGGCTGGTCGTTCAGCAGTCGCCGGAACAGCGAACTGACCAAGAGCGCGCTGCGCATGGCCTTGCTGAATGAAACGCCGCCACCCGGCTGTCTGTTCCACTCGGATCAAGGCATTGAATACGCCGCGCACGATTACCGGGAACTGCTGGAGACCGGGAGTATGGTTCGAAGCATGAGCCGTAAGGGCAACCCGCTGGATAATGCTGCTATGGAGTCCTACTTCCACACCCTGAAAGCGGAGCTGGTGCACAAGCGTTTGTTCGACACGAAGGTGCAGGCTGTCTCGGAAATCATTCACTACATGATGTTCTATAACAGCGAGCGATTGCACTCGAGCCTGGGCTACCAATCCCCGGAAGATTATGAAAAGCTCAGTGCCTAAAGTGTCCATCAAAGTGGTGCAAGATCAGCGCCTTTGCTAACGGCGTTATGTGTAAGTTCAGTTTGAGTGTGGGCAATGTCGCAAGGAGTTTTGTGGTTACCAAAAGCGCTGAGACCGATGAGTAATCCAAGATATAAGCAGTTTATCTATAGAGTTGGTGGTGCAAGTTTACTTTTCTTGGTCGTGATTCAGCTTTCGAAAATGTATGCTCCCCAGTACACGGGTGTTGCAGTATTGGGGGTAAGCGTACTGTGCATCATTTTTGCGGCTTACAATGAGTTAACAAGCGCAAAGCAGCGGCGAGCAAAGGAAGAAACTCTTAGGAGGCGATAGGCTGAGATTCTCTATCAGCCACATAACCAATCGTTCAAGTTCGCTACCGGCCAAGCGGCCGTCCGCCGGACGCCTACTACGCTGCGCTTCGCAGGCGCCGCTTAACATTCAGCGTTACGCGAGACGTTCGCCTTGACGTACGTACTCAAAGACGTACACTTGGTTGCAAGTTGAACACACAAGAGGTGCGTCATGACCGGAATCACAGCAACTGAGGCGCGCAGCAACCTATATCGGTTGATTGACGAGACCGCCGAGTCCCACCAACCAATCGTCATCATGGGTAAGCGGAACAAAGCCGTTCTGGTTTCCGAAGAAGACTGGTCTGCAATTCAGGAAACACTTTACCTGCTCTCCGTACCAGGTATGCGGGAGTCGATTCGTGAGGGGATGGATACCCCTGTAGATGAATGCGATGAGGAGCTGGACTGGTGACATGGAAGTTGGTTTACACCAAGCAAGCCCAGGAAGATGCAAAGAAGTTGGCCTCCAGCGGCCTCAAACCAAAGGCCCAGGAACTTTTAGCGCTGATAGCGGAAGATCCATACCGCAAGCCGCCTCCGTTTGAGAAGCTCATTGGTGATCTTGCGGGGGCCTATTCACGCCGAATCAATATTCAGCACCGTCTGGTCTGCCAAGTGCTGGAGGACGAGCAAGTGGTGAAAGTCCTCAGGCTCTGGAGCCACTACGAATAATGCATAACCAGCCGCTGTTGCCGGACAATGTGTCTGCCACTTTGTGACTCCGGAGTGGCCGCAGAACTTTGGCGTTAAGCCCCAACAGTGCAGGGAGTCCGGTAAAGGAAGATTCATGAAAGCTCTAAAAAGAAATGCCTTGTGGGTCGTATTCGGTATCTTTTTCGTTGCGGCACTGAGTCTGCATGACGGTGAGCCTCTGTTTGCGAGTCAGGGACCGTATGCTGCAGGGAAGTATGTCAGTTGGATCGCGTTCCTTCTGTTTTTGGGTTATTCCATTTTCTGTACGTCCAGAGAGAATATCTTCAGGACCATTCAAAGTATTTATCCATACCACTGGGCGCGCCAGATTGGTATCGACCTTTATATCGGGATAGGGATGTTTGCGTTCCTTATCTATCTGAATGAGGGGTCGGCATTGGCTTTGTTGTTTTGGTTCTTGCCACTGCTGCTGTTTGCAAACCTCGCTGGGCTACTCTACGTGGCCCTGAACTACGGCAGCATTATTTCGCATTTTCAGTAAAGCTCGGATAACTCCTTCAGCGCTTCGATGGCATCCGGGCTAAAGTGATCGGCTAGTTCGACCCCGGGGCTCTCGGACATGTTATCGATTAAGTCGGCAAGGCGCACCACAACCGCAATCGCGTCAACGGAAGCCGTGTTGAGGTACGCCTTTTTTTCATCCTCTGAACTGCTCACGATGTTGTTCCTGAGGGTGACAAAGGTGGTGTCCAGGTCATAGCCGGATTGATCAAATGCTTCGTTAAACGCAGAGGCCAACACGTTCATGGCGCTCTCGGGACTGTCATCGCCTGCTTCCTGAAGCGAGCCTTTTACGTCCTGCTGGTCCAGAGCTGCATTAACCTTGTTTAACGCCTCCTCCGTCATTGGCATGGCACCATCTACCTGGCCGCCACTACAAGCCGTCAAAGTCAGCGCCAGAACTGCGGCATAAATTCTCATAATCTATCGTCCTTAAAGGTAAAAATTAATCCGAAAAGGGGTCATCCTGACCGTTGAGGTGGAACCGCTTTTCAGCGAGTACTATTACGATTGGGAATATCTCAAAGCCTTTCGCAGTGATGCAAGTTATTAAATGTTGCCGCTGGATAACGTTCGGTAAAGGAGGAATTACATGGAAACCATCATCTTCGGAGGATGGGAAAGTCTCCTCCGGACCCTGATCATCGGGGTGCTGGCATACGTCTCGCTCATTGTCTTCCTGCGCATTTCGGGGAAGCGAACGCTTTCCAAGATGAACGCCTTTGACCTCATCGTGACGGTCGCCCTCGGTTCCACTCTGGCCACTGTGCTGCTGAGCAAGGACGTGGCCCTCGCCGAGGGAGCGCTGGCATTCGCCCTGCTGATTGGCCTTCAGTTCGTTGTCACCTGGTCGAGTGTCAGGTCACGAAGGGTGCGACAATGGGTGACCGGAGAGCCTGTCATTTTATTGCACCGCGGGGAGTTCCTGCCCACGGCGATGCGCCGCGCGCGGGTAACCAAAGACGAACTGCGGGCAGCTGTCCGGTCGGCCGGCTTTGCGTCTCTGTGCGACGTGGAAGCGGTCGTCCTGGAAACCGACGGTTCGTTCAGCGTCGTTGGTCGACGGGAAGATAGCGGCCACTCAAGCCTCGAGGGTGTCCAGGGAAGCGTGATCAGGCAGTGAGTCAACTGACTCCCGAGTCACAGTGTATTGATACCCAGATCTATTGCCCGGCGAGCATACTGCTCATTAAAGTCCATCAACCTGTCCAGTGCATCGGCAGAGGCTGACTGATCACGCTTTGCAATCGACAACGCCATCTGCTCGTGAAGGCTCGCGATTTCCCTGATATCAACCAGATGGCGATACTGGAAAAAGTGTCTTCTGGAAAGGCCGGACAACCCGGACAGGCAGCGGGCGGCAAACTGATTGTGGCAACTGTGTAGCAACAGGTGGTTGAAGTGGAGGTCGGTCTCGAGGAACAGGGCTTCGTTTGCCTGGTCTCTCGCTGCCTTGAAGTCAGTGGCCAGCTTCTGAAATTCCTCTATTTCAGACGATGTGGACCTCACGGCGGCGAGCTTACACACGAGACGTTCGAGCTCCCGTCTGGCCTCCAGAAGTCGCAGGTACTCGATTGGATTCGAGTCAGTGACGATAATTCCGCGGCTTGGGAACACTCGTACAAGTCCCTCAGAAGCCAGGCGCTGAATAGCCTCCCTGATGGGTGTCCGACCAATTTCCAGTTCCTTTGCCAGCGCATTCTCCGAAAGCGCGTCGCCTGGTGAATACTCCAGCCTGACGATCCGCTCCTCTAGCGTACGGTAGGCCTTTTCCTTTAGCGGTAAATCGTTATCAGTTTGCATCCATGGCCGACTCACACCGGATTTTACCATTCCTAAATTCCCTCAGTAGCTTGCAAGAATCGCAATAAAATCAATCCAAATTGTACTTGGGAGTGCCGCAGTATTCTACAGATATACTGGAGTTCATCCTGTTGACAACCGATATATCGGTGCTAGAGTGGACGATGTGAATGATAAATACAATATCGGGAGGAGCTCATGGACAAGCGAACTTTGAGCAAGCTAAATGTGGACGTGGTCGTCGTCGGTGGCGGTGCGGCCGGTGTCGCTGCAGCGACAACTGTCGCTCGAAGTGGTCTTAAAACGGTTCTCTTGGAGCGTTACGGATTTTGTGGTGGCGGTGCGGTCGCGGGGTTGTCCGGGACAATCTGCGGGCTGTTTCTGGCTTCGGATAATCCAAACTCAAAGCCCGAGCAGATCGTCCATGGTTTCGCCGGTGAGTTCGTGGATCGCCTGGATCAGCGAAAAGGCCTCAGCCAGCCAGTGCGATATGGCAAAACCTTCACGCGGGTGCATGACCCCCTCCAATGGCGTATGACGGCAGACGGGCTTCTGGAAGAAGCAGGCGTAAGAATTCTGTATCACAGTGTAGTGACCAGCGTGATCAGCGAGGATGGTGTCAATATTGAGGGCGTTAACGCCTACACGAACCAGGGGCCTTTCGAAATTCGAGCCAAGGTTACCATTGATGCAAGTGGTGACGCCGATGTTGTAGCAATGGCTGGTCTGGGCACCTCAGTCGGTAAGGACGGCGTAGTCCAGAACCCAACCATGATATTCCGGGTGCAGGGCGTCGACACCAAGAGGTTCTCTGAAGAGTATGGCGATGACACGATCATGCCGCCAAAGGTGTCAGCCTCAATAAACGCCTATTCAAAACACAACCTTCCCCGATCGAAGATATGGCTCTTTCAGACGACAAAGCCCGGAGAGTTGCTTTGTAACTGTACGCGCATTGTCGGTAAAGACGGCCGAGAGCTGAATAGCCTATATGCCGATGACTTTACGGAAGCCGAGATTCAGGGCCGAATTCAGGCAACGAATTACGCTGACTTTTTAAAAGACTGCATTATCGGCTGTGAAGAAAGCTTTATTGAAGATACCGCGACGCAGGTCGGTATCAGGCAATCTCGACAAATTGTTGGTAAGACCACCCTCACAAACGATGACGTTTTAAATGCGCGTAAAAGCAACAGCGGTATAGCAAGGTCGCCCTGGCCAATTGAGCTCCATTCCGGAGAGCGTCCGCGAGTGGAATGGATATTAGACGACTTTTACGAAGTACCCTTCGGATGCTTTCAACCCAGCAAGGCGGAAAATCTCCTGGTGGCGGGTCGCTGTCTGTCAGCCGAGCATGAGGCTGTGGCATCTTCCCGCGTCACTGCCCAGTGCTTCGAATACGGCCATGCAGTTGGTCAAGCCGCGATACTGTCTATCAATGAACGCATTCCAACCAGCAGGATCGACGGCTCAGACGTGCGAGTTGTTCTTAATAAGCATGGCTCAAATCTTAACTAACACGAGGACAAATTCATGAGTAACGATAATAACAAGAATTATCGAAGTAACTTCACCAAATCCACCACTCGCTGGGCTGTCCGTCGTGCACAATGGCTGGCGATGGGAATTCCGGAAGAAGACTTTAACAAGCCGAAGATCGCGATCGTCAATACGTCGAGTCAGCTGTCAATCTGTTACTCCCATCTGGACGACATATCGAAGCAGGTACAGGCGTCCGTCCGCGAGGCCGGGGGCTTGCCATTCGAGATCCGCACCGCAGCGCCGTCCGACTTCATTACGAGTGCCGGGCGCCAGGGGCGTTACCTGATGCCTACGCGTGACCTGGTCGTCAACGATATTGAGGTTCAGGTAGAAGGCGCGGTATTGGATGGCATCATTTTCCTTTCATCATGCGATAAAACCACACCCGCCCATTTAATGGCAGCCGGGCGTCTGAACCTTCCGTCCGTCGTCGTACCATGCGGTTATCAGTTGGGCGGTTGTTGCGGTGGTAAACAGGTTGATATCGAAACCGTTTACTGTTCTGTCGGCTCGGTAAAAGCGAAAATAATATCGGAAGAGGAGCTGTCTGAAATCACCAGGCACGCGATTAACGGACCGGGTGTTTGTGCAGGCCTTGCCACGGCCAATTCCATGCATGTTCTGGCAGAAGCGCTGGGGATGGCTCAAACCGGAAGCACGCCAATTCGCGCCGCGTCTGAAAGACAATACGATTTCGCAAGGAGAGCCGGTGGCCTGGTATTAAAGCTTATCGAAGATGATGTCCGGCCCCGGGATATCCTTGTTAAAGCGGCTTTTGAAAATGCCGTTAAAGTCGCGGTTTCGATCGGTACCTCCGTGAATGTGATTAGGCACCTGGCTGCGGTTGCTGCCGAAACCCAGTGTGACGTCGACATTTTGGACGTTCTACAAGAGACGCAAAGCCAGTTTTCACAAATCGCCCAAGTACGCCCGAATGGTCCAACGCGCATTGAAGAATTCGATGAGGCCGGAGGAACGAGTGGCGTCATGAAGCAGCTTCAAGAGCGGCTCGACCTCACTGTCCATACGATCGAAGGCCGTAACCTTGGGCAGAATCTGAGCCTTACGGATATGCCGGACGAATCCGTCATCAGGCCGCTTTCAAATCCTTTCAAGTCAGAGCCCGGGTTGGCTATTTTCAAAGGTTCACTTGCGCCAGTGGGTGCCATTGTAAAGATTTCAGCTTTCCCGGCTGATATTAACTATTTCAAAGGCTCAGCGAATGTATTCGAAGATGAATACGACGCAATCGATGCGCTTGAGAACGGAGACATCAAAGACGGAGATGTTGTCGTTCTTCGAATGTTGGGCCCCAAGGGTGGCCCTGGAACGGTGTTCGCCGCTGGGTTTATGGCTGCACTGGTGGGGTCAGGGAAAGGGTCCACTGTCGCTGTTGTTACAGATGGCGAACTCTCCGGGCTGAATTCGGGCATAACGATTGGACAGGTGATGCCTGAGGCGGCGGAGAAAGGCCCCCTTGCCTACGTGGAAAATGGCGATGTGATTGTCATTGATCTTAAAGACTATTCAATAAATTGGGAGATTTCAGAAGACGAAAAGCAATTTCGATACAAAAACAAGCAGATAGTACTTCCAGACTCTCCTCAAGGCTGGTTGAGCCAATATCGATCTCTCGTACAGCCAATTTCCAAGGGTGCCTATCTTTGGGCGCCGACCGAAGATCAAGCAAAGGAGTAAGAATCATGAAAAAAACAAAATCAGTTCTTCTTTCTGCTAGCGCTGCGTTCCTTTTGATGTTCAGCATCGCCGCAAATGTTACCGCTGCAACCAAGCTGCGCATGGCGTCATCGTTTCCCGGCGGCCCATTGACAGAATACGGCGCCAAGGCGTTCGCAGAATATGTCAATCAAATGTCTGACGGCTCCCTTGAGGTTCAGTTATTTCCTTCGGGATCACTGGGCAGTCCGTTGAAGGTCGCTGAAACGGTCAAGAATGGCGTCGCCGATCTTGGTCATACCTGGATCGGATACGATTGGGGTAAGCAAACCTCTGCGGTGCTTTTCGGAGGCTTCGCCGGTAGTCCTGACCCGGAGGTTATGATTCAGTGGCTCTATAACGGAGATGGCCTGAAGCTTCAGAGGGAGTTCCGGGAAAAGGAGTTCGATCTGGTCTCATTTCCCCTGGGAATCCGCACTACAGAAGTCTTTCTTCATTCACGCAATGATGTCAAAACCCTGGAAGATCTCAAGGGTCTGAAAATCAGAACCGCTGGCGCATGGTTAGGCATGCTGGATGAAATGGGTGCAAGCCCCGTTACCGTTCCGGCGGGCGACGTGTTCCCAATGCTGTCCCGTGGTGCGCTGGACGCGACCGAGTGGGGTTCACCCTGGGAAAATGAGCAGGCGGGTCTTCATAGGATTGCAAAGTATGTCATCGTCCCGGGCGTACATCAGCCAACGGCGCCCCATGAACTGGTAATCAACAAAAAGGTTTGGAACGAATTATCTGAAAGAGAGCAGTGGATTATCCAGAAAGCGGCAAAGATAGCGACGATTGAGACCTGGATGAAGCTGGGCTACGAAGACTCGAAATCGCTTAAGAAATTTGAAGCGGAGGGTAATATCGTTTCAGAGCTGGACGTGGAAGTTCAAAAGACGGCCCGAGAGCTCGCTTATGAGTGGGCCGAGAAGCAATCGAAGGAAGATCCACGCTTTGCTGAAATCTGGGGAAATCAAAAAGAGTTCATGAAAACGTGGAGTCAAGGCGATAGGTCCCGGTCTGTTTATGATATGTCTGAAATAATTCAATAATCTTGGCACGTCCTCGCCGTACGGCGAGGACGTCGCTTGGAGGCGGCGATGAAAAATCTGTCTATTGCTTTGGATAAACTGACAAATTCCTTCGGGATCTTTAGTGCCTGGTTGGTCGTACCTCTCATTATTGTGGCTTGTTACGAGGTTGCGGCTCGATATATTTTTGGTTCACCCACATCGTGGGCTTTTGAACTTGGTTACATGATTACTGGTTCTAATTTTCTTTTAGGTATTGCCTTCGCTCTTAAGGAAAAATCTCATATAAGAATTGAAGCGTTGTATCAGTTCTTTCCAGAATGGGCGAAAGAGCTGGTTAATATTCTTACATATATATTGATCATCATACCGATTTGCGGGTGGCTGTCGTATTCGCTTTATCTGTTCTTTGTTGAGGCCTACCTTTCTCAGGAAACCACAGGCGTTTCAGTCTGGGATCCTGTTATCTGGCCATTCAGGCTGGTGTTTGTTGTTTCGTTCGGTTTGATATGTCTGCAGGGAATTAGTGAGCTTATTAAGAGCGTAGATTCATTAAGAGGCGAAAGCCGCTTTTAAGGTTTTTAATCTGTATAAAAATAAGGATTTTTTGTGTCCTATTTTCCTTTGCTAATGTTTCCGTTACTTTTATTGCTGCTTGTGATCGGCGTGCCGGTCGCCTTTTCCATGCTGGCCGTGGCTGTGGGATTTGGCGCGATCATTTTCGGGGACTCACTCCACTATCAGTTGGTTACGATAATCGAGCATGCGGCATCCAACTATATACTTGCTGCAGTCACGTTATTTGTGTTCATGGGATGTATGCTTGAGAGAGCAAACATCGCAGGTAAGCTTTTTGAAGCCGCGCACATGTGGACCAGGAGGCTCCCTGGCGGATTGGCAATAGGTACTATATTAATCTGTATTATTTTTGCTGCCGCCACAGGCGTCGTAGGCGCAACGGAAACGGTCGTGGGGCTGTTGGCCGTTCCTGTCATGCTAAAGCACAAGTACAATAAAGGCCTGATTTCGGGCACTGTCTGTGCTGGAGGTAGCCTTGGTACGATCATACCTCCCTCTGTAGTGCCTGTGCTGATGGGGCCGCTGGCCAACGTCTCAGTTGCAGACTTGCTGGTTGCCATGGTGTTCCCCGGCTTGATCATGGCAGGGCTTTATATAACCTACATACTTGTTCGGGCGATTATCCAGCCTTCGTTTGCACCCATCGAAAAGGATATGGAACCTGTGTCGCTGGAGGAGAAGCTGAAAGTTACACTTTACAGTCTGCTTCCACCTCTGGTTTTGATCTTTGCTGTATTGGGGTCGATCATGATGGGCGTTGCTTCACCTACTGAAGCAGCAGCGATCGGCGCTCTTGGAGCGGTTCTTCTATCGATTGTTTATGGTCAGTTCAGCTTGGCAGCGCTTCATGGTGCCTTGATTAACACGATTAAAATAACGGCCATGATAATGACCATCCTGTTGGCAGGCACGATGCTGACCGATGAGTTTATAGCCGCTGGTGGGGGTATGCTGACCAACGACATTATATCTTCATTGGACGTTGATCGATGGATGCTCCTTGTAGCGATATTGGGAGTGGCGTTTGTTCTGGGGGTTTTCCTTGACTGGATTTCCATTGTTCTGATCATGATACCGCTGTTTGTCCCGGTGGTTACGATGATTGGATTCGATCCTATATGGTTCTGTATCCTCTTCCTTATTGTGATCCAGACTAGTTATATAACGCCGCCGATGGCGCCTGCTATATTCTATCTGCGAGGAATAGCGCCCCCCGAAATTCGCACCATGGATATGTACAAGGGCGTCATGCCTTTCATCGCGCTACAAATCATTACCCTCATGATTGTTATGGCGTTTCCTCAAGTCGCTTTGTGGTTGCCCTCGCAGTTGCTGGGCTTTAACTGATCAGGCTTCGGTACCCCCTCTTTGTCAGCGAACGGGGGGTACCAATGGCTTGCACAGGTTACCTGCCCAACCCCGCCTCGCACACCCGGGAGGTTCTGCTAAGATTCATGATAATTGTCTTTTAAAGGGGCAATATCATGTACGAAAGAGCCAAGGAAATTCTGCATCATTTTGAACAGCTTCCGCTGGTCAGTGAGGTGCTGGACAGGCGTTACGCACGGCAGTTCGCCAACGCAACCAATGTGAATCTGTTCCGCGGTGTGTATCCGGATTTTGCCACCGCGCGGGCCCATGCGCCGGCGGGTAAGCCGATCGGTTATGACAACGACGCACCGGCTTCAGCACAAATGTATCAATTCCGCATGCGGGCCATCGCGCCCTGTGACTATCCGGTTGCGTTCTGGCTGGCCAGGCTGATGGCGCCCGGCGAGCGCCTGCTGGATTTTGGGGGTCACGTGGGGGTGCTCTACTACGCCCTGTCCCGGTATCTGGATTTTCCCGAGCGGTTTGAATGGCAGATCTATGATGTGCCGGCGGTGGTCCGCGCGGCCAGGGATTTTGCGCGGGTCAAAGGCAACCCGGAAGGGCTCACCTTCTGCGACGAGCTCCAGCAGGCGTCGGACTGTGATTGGGTACTGTTCTCCGGGTCATTGCAGTATGTGGAGAATCCATTAGCGGAGCTGGTCGGGCAGCTCCGGTCCCGTCCGACTTACCTGCTGATCAACATGTTGCCGGTGCACCCCTCCAAAAGCTTTGTGACTCTCCAGAATATTGGAACGGCGTTCTGTCCGTATAAAATCTTCAGCGCGGACGAACTGATGGCGGAGATCGAGTCGCTTCACGGCGACGTGGTGGACCAGTGGAAAAACGCGGATAAGGCCTGTGCCATTCCGTTCCATGGGGATCACTCCCTGGATCATTACCGTGGTCTGCTCATCCGGTTGCCTTCAATGCAGTAGAATGGTTGCGGGCGGCGCGCCCATCCTAACCACGAACAGGAACGGCAACCATGACAGAGTATTTTATCCAGGCGTTTATCTATCTGGTGGCGGCGGTGATTGCGGTGCCCCTGGCAAAGCGCCTGGGTCTGGGTTCGGTTCTCGGCTACCTCGTTGCCGGGGTGATCATCGGGCCGGTGACCGGGCTGGTGGGCCAGGAAACCGCCACTATCCAGCATTTCGCCGAGTTTGGTGTGGTGATGATGCTGTTCCTGGTAGGCATGGAGCTGGACCCCAAATCCCTGTGGGCCATGCGTGTGCGGCTGGTGGGGCTGGGGGGGCTGCAGGTGTTGTTGACTTCGCTGGCGGGCATGGGCATCGCCTGGTGGTTGGGATTGCCGTGGCAGACCACGGTCGCTGTGGGGCTGATCTTCTCGTTGTCCTCAACGGCCATTGTGCTGCAGACCCTGAATGAGAAGGGGTTGAGTAAGACCGAAGGCGGCCGGGGAGCGTTTTCGGTACTGCTGTTTCAGGACATTGCCGTTATCCCGATGCTTGCGGTCATTCCATTGCTGACGGTCGCCAGTATTGCTTCGGTGGGGGCCGACAGCGCTCCTGCCCATGGCGGTTTCAGCCTGGTGGATGGACTTCCCGGTTGGGCCCATGCCATGGTGGTGATCGGTGCGGTGGCCACGGTGATAGTCGGTGGACACTACCTGAGCCGCCCGCTGTTCCGTTATGTCGTGCAATCCGGGATGCGGGAAGTGTTCACGGCGATGGCGCTGATGCTGGTGATTGGTATTGCCGCGCTGATGAGCGTGGTTAACCTGTCGCCTGCCCTGGGCGCGTTCCTGGCTGGCGTGGTACTGGCAAACAGTGAGTTCCGCCATGAGCTGGAAGCCAACGTAGAGCCATTCAAGGGATTGTTGCTGGGGCTGTTCTTCATCACCGTGGGTGCGGGTATCAATTTCGAGGTGCTGGCGGCGCAGTGGGGGACGGTGCTGACGCTTGGTGTGCTGGTGATCCTGGTCAAGGCCGTGGTGCTGCTGGTACTGGCGTTGCTGTTTGGATTACGTGGCCGCGATGGCTGGCTGTTTACGCTGGGGCTCGCGCAGGCGGGGGAGTTTGGCTTCGTGCTGCTGACCTACAGCATGCAGAGCGGGGTCGTGGCCACAGACACCGCCCAGGTGCTGGCGCTGGTTGTGGCGTTTTCGATGTTCCTCACGCCGCTGCTGTTCATCGCCTACGATCGCCTGATTCTGCCCCGGTACCGTGAGAACCGGAATGAGCAGCGTGAGGCAGACACGATTGAAGAGCAGGCGCCGGTGATTGTCGCCGGGGTAGGTCGTTTCGGGCAGATCGTATGCCGGCTGCTGCGGGCCAATAACATTCCGATCGTGGCCCTGGATCTGGCGTTGGATCAGATTGAGAACCTGCGGCGTATCCGGATTAAAAGCTACTTCGGTGACGCCAGCCGCATGGATTTGCTGGAGACCGCCGGTATCGCCAGTGCGCGGCTGCTGGTGGTGGCCATCGATGACCGTGACCGGGCAACGGCGCTGGTGCGCCACGTCAAGCAGCACTTCCCGGAGGTGTGGGTACTGGCCCGGGCGTTTGACCGGGGGCATGGGTACGAGCTGCGGGAAGCGGGAGCGGACGATGTGGTCAGCGAAACCTATCATTCTGCCCTGGAGCTGGGCGGTCAGGCGCTCACGGCGTTTGGTGTGCACCCACTGCGGGCCAGGCAGATGACCTGGGCGTTCGTGAACAACGAAAAGGCCCACGATGGGGAGTTGTTCGAGGCCTGGAAAGACATCGAAGAGGGCATCCGGTTCAGTCCCCGCTACGGCGAGCTGTTCATGAAGCTTGAAGATACCCTCAGCCATGTGATGAAACAGGAATGGACCGCGCCTTCGCGGGAAGAGGTGCCCTTATGGACACCACCGGAAAACGGTCAGCGCTGAGTGCTGTATATCCAAAATGGGTATATGCTTATGCCTGAATGACCGATTTTCGGTGGAGGTGCCCCATGATCAATCCCGTGGTTCAACATTTTTTCGACGAGCCAACCAACACGTTCAGTTATGTGGTCCGTGATCCACAGAGCAACGCCTGCGCGATCATCGACTCGGTGCTGGATTTTGACTACGCCGCCGGCCGGACCGATGTGCGTTCGGCGAACAGCATCGTCGACTATGTCTGGCGGGAAGGACTGGAAGTGGCGTGGATTCTGGAAACCCACGTGCACGCCGACCACCTGTCGGCCGCACCGTACCTGCATGCCCAGCTTGGTGGGTCTACCGGCATTGGTGCCCACATTGTCGATGTGCAGGCCATCTTCGGTAAGGCGTTCAACGCCGGCACCGAGTTTGCCCGCGACGGCAGTCAGTTTGACCGCCTGTTTAACGAAGGCGACCGGGTAAATATCGGCAATCTGGAGGTCCAGGTGCTCCACACACCGGGCCACACGCCCGCCTGCCTGACCTACGTCATCGGCGATGCAGCGTTCGTGGGCGACACCCTGTTCATGCCGGACTATGGCACCGCCCGCTGTGATTTTCCCGGTGGCGACGCGCGCACTCTCTATCGCTCTATCCAGAAGGTGCTGGCGTTGCCGCCGGAAACCCGCATTTTTCTGTGCCATGACTACAAGGCGCCCGGCCGTGAGACGTTCCAGCATATGACCACGGTTGCGCAGCAGCGTCGGGAAAACGTGCATGTGCACGAGGGGGTTACCGAAGATGCGTTCGTGGCCATGCGTACTGAGCGTGACGCCACACTGGGCATGCCCCGCCTGATCCTGCCGTCCGTGCAGGTCAATATGCGCGCGGGCCATTTGCCGCCGGCGGAAGAGAACGGTCAGGTGTACCTGAAAGTGCCGGTTAACCTGTTTTGAGACGCCCATGAACCTGAAGCGGTTTTTCCCGGTGTTGCAGTGGTTGCCGCAGTACCGGCGGGAACAGGCCGTCAGCGACCTGGTTGCGGCGGTGATCGTCACCATCATGCTGATACCGCAGTCGCTGGCCTATGCGCTGCTGGCCGGTCTGCCAGCGCAGGTAGGCCTGTACGCCAGTATTCTGCCCTTATTGCTGTACGCCGTGTTTGGTACCAGCCGCACCCTCTCCGTCGGGCCGGTGGCTGTGGTGGCCCTGATGACCGCGACCGCCCTGGCACCGTTGGCCGCGCCAGGCAGCCCGGAGTATGTGGCGGGCGCGGTGTTGCTGGCGGTTATGTCCGGCCTGATGTTAACGGCCATGGGGCTGCTCAAGCTCGGTTTCCTGACGAACTTTCTCAGCCACCCTGTGGTGTCTGGTTTCATGACGGCCTCGGGTGTTGTGATCGTCGCCAGTCAGCTCAGGCATATCGTCGGCATTGAGGCGTCCGGCCATAACGTTGTGGAGATCGCCGTATCGCTGGTGGAAAACCTCGGCAACGTGAACGGGCCCACGTTGCTGATGGGCACTGGCGCCCTGGCGTTCCTCGTATTTGCCAGGCGGGGCCTGGCGCCGGGCCTGGTTCGACTGGGTATGAGCGCACAGGCTGCGGTGATGGTGACCCGCGCGGCGCCCATCCTGGTGGTGCTGGTGACCACTTTGCTTGCCTGGGGTATGGGGCTCGGTTCCAGGGGCGTGCAACTGGTGGGCGAGGTGCCTTCCGGGCTACCGGAACTGGCGTTGCCGTCGCTGGAATGGTCGGTCTGGAAGCAGTTGGCGGTGGGTGCGTTGCTGATCAGCGTGGTGGGCTTTGTCGAATCGGTTTCCGTGGGTCAGACCCTGGCGGCGAAACGACGCCAGCGAATCGATCCGGACCAGGAGCTGATTGGGCTGGGGACTGCGAATCTGGGAGCGGGATTCTCCGGCGGCATGCCGGTAACCGGCGGCCTGTCCCGTTCGGTTGTGAATTTTGACGCCGGGGCACAAACCCCGGCGGCGGGTGCCTATACGGCCGTGGGCATCGCGCTGGCCACGTTGATGCTGACTCCCGCGATTGCCTACCTGCCGACCGCTACATTGGCGGCCACCATCATCGTGGCCGTGGCCACCCTGGTGGACCTGCCGGCACTGGTCCGCACCTGGCGCTACTCCCGCACCGATTTTGGCGCCATGCTGGTTACCATCGTGCTGACCCTGGCCCACAGCGTGGAAGCTGGCCTGGTCGCCGGTGTCGGTCTGTCCCTCGGGTTGTTCCTGTACCGCACCAGTCGTCCCCACAGTGCGGTGGTGGGGCGAGTGCCGGGCACCGAGCATTTCCGCAATACCCAGCGCCACCAGGTGGAAACCAGCCCCAGTGTGACCTTCCTGCGGGTGGATGAAAGCCTTTACTTCGCCAACGCCCGCTTTTTGGAAGAGACGGTGATGGATCTGGTGACCCGCCAGCCCGACCTGAAGGATCTGGTGCTGGTGTGTCCGGCCGTGAACCTGATCGATGCGTCAGCGCTGGAGAGTCTGGAAGCCATTAACGAGCGTATGAAAGACGCTGGCGTGCGCCTGCACCTGTCGGAGGTGAAGGGGCCGGTGATGGACCGCCTGAAACACACGCAACTGCTTCGGGGACTGGGCGGGCAGGTGTTCCTCAGCACCTTCGAAGCCTGGCGTGCACTGGCGGCGCCGGCCGAGATGCCGTTGACGACCCCACGCTGATACACTGGCGGCCCTGACACGCAAGGGTGAACCATCCATGGGCATGACGGAAACATTGCTGTCCACCACGCAGCTGATCATCACTGCGCTGCTGTTCCTCGGCGTGCTGGTGGCGGCGGTTCGTCAGGTGGACTGGTCTGCCCTGCGCAGGGACAACGCCCTGCAGCATTCCTTCTTCGGCGCCGCCGTGGTGCTGGGTTTTCTCTGGCAGCTCCGGGCTGGGGTGTCGCCGGGCCTGTCCATTCACATCTTCGGCATGACGGTCATCACCCTGATGCTCGGCTGGGGCCTGGCAGTGCTGGCGGGTCTGCTGGCGCTGGTGATCACCGTGATTACAGGGCGCGAGCCCCTGATGATGTTTGCCGCCAATGGCCTGGTCACGGTGATGGTGCCGGCACTGGTCAGCCACGGCATCATGCTGTGGGAACGCCGCCGCAATTTCCGCAACTTCTTTGCGTATATCTTCTTCTGTGGTTTTTTCGGTGCCGGCATTGCGGTGGCGTGTGCCGGGCTGGCCATGTGTACGATGCTCTGGACCGCCGGTGTGTACGACTTCGGTGAACTGGTCCATGAGTACATTCGTTACCTGCCACTGATCATGTTGCCGGAAGGGTTCGTGAACGGCACTTTCGTCACCGGGCTGATGGTGTTCCATCCAGACCGGCTGACCACGCTGGATCAGCGGCGCTATCGTTAATAAGTGATAAATCAGGGAGTCCCATGGCAGGTTCAGGGGTGTGGGTAAACCGTCTCAGCAAACGCTACGGCGGGGCTGAACGTCCGGTACCGGTGGTTTCCGGGCTGACCTTTGAGCTGCCCGCAGGTGCGTCCCTGGCGCTTACCGGCCGCTCGGGTTCGGGCAAGAGCACGCTGCTGAACATGCTCTGCGGGCTGGAGACGCCCGACGACGGTGAGATCCGGGTTTGCGGCGAGGCGTTTGCCGGCCCGAACGGCGGGTCGGAGCGAACGCGGGCTGAACGCTGGGCCTGCCTGAGAAGACAGGGGATTGGCGTGGTGTTTCAGGACGCCAACCTGATGCCGGCACTGTCCCTGCTGGAGAACGTACGTTTGCGGGCCCGGATCGCCGGGCAGTCGGTGGCAGCGGCCGCTGACTGGCTGTCGCGGCTGGGCATCGGGGAACTGGCCGGCCGCTACCCCGACCAGGTGTCCGGGGGGCAGCGCCAGCGGGCTGCCCTGGCCATGGTGTTTGCCATGGGCCCCGGGCTGATCCTGGCCGACGAGCCCACCGGCAGCCTGGATCATCACACTGCGGATGAGGTGTCTGATTGCCTGTTCGGCCTCCAGCAGGCCACCGGTTGCACATTGGTGCTGGCCACCCACGACATGGATCTGGCCGCCCGCTGCGGGTACCGGCTGGATCTGGGGCAGGACCGGCCCACGCTCTTCGGCTTAACATCCGGCCATACCGGTCCCAGCCAGTCATGACGCTGTTTGCGGCGCTGTTCAGTCACTATCGTCGCCATCCGCTGCAATTACTCGCGCTGGTGCTGATGATCGTGCTGGCCACCACCTTGTGGACCGGGGTAAATCATCTCACCGACCGTGCCCGGGCCAGCCTGGCCCAGAGCGAACAGGCCGTGGCGGGCCAGCAACAGTTGCAGCGCACCGATGGCCGGCCGGTGACCGTGCATGATTTCGCCGCCTTGCGCCGACACGGCCTGTGCGTGATGCCCTGGCTGGAAGTGACGCGGCCAGCCCCGCAGGGGCGGCTGATTGGCGTCGATCCTTTTGCCGGTGCGTGTTTCAGGGAAGCGGTACCGGGGCAGGCCGGCAGCGAAACGCTGACCGGTCAGCCGTTTGTGGACATTTCCGAGGCGGCGGAGCTTTCCGGCCCCGGGGTTTCCGCGCAGCTTTCGCTGCTGACACCCGCGAACGTCACCTCCGGACAACTGCCGCCGGGCTATCGGCTGGCCGCGTTTTCGCTTGGGCCGGACACCGGTGAGCTGGGCGAAAGCTTCCTGCTGAACCTGGACGCCCTGGGCGTGCTGGTGTTGCTCATTACGGCACTGTTGGTGCGCAGTGTGTACCAGTTGGGCCAGGTGCAGCGTCGGGAAAGCCTCACCCTGCTTGAACGCTTTGGGGTGCCGGCGCTGCGGATTCGTCGCCTGTTGCTGGCTGAAATGGTGGTGCTGGCGACGCTCTGCGTGTTCCCCGGTCTCTGGTTGGGACGATGGCTGGCCCAGAGCCTGAGCCGCGGGTTTGGTGAGGCGATGGGCAGTCTGTTCGACACGCCGCTGTATGCGGGCGGTGACGGCGGATTCGCCTGGCCGGCGGGGGTGATGATCGCGGTGGTGCTGGTGGCCTGCTTTGCGGACCATCGCGCCTTTGTTCGGGGGCGTGCCACTGGACTATCGGTCAGGAGGTGGTGGTTCACCGGGGTGCTGCTTTCAGGGTTGGCGCTGGTGTTGCTGGCAACTGGCCTGGGAGCGGTGTTCGCGGGTGTGGCCCTGGTGTTTCTGGCCGTTGGGCTGCTCACGCCGCCCCTGTTGTCCGCGGCCTTTGCCTATTGGGCCGACCGGGGTGAGGGCATGGTCCAGTGGCAACGGAAGGAGTTATCGGTGTTGTTCCGCCGCCTGGCGTTGCCGCTGGTCGCGCTGCAGTTTGCGGTAGCCATGGTGCTGGCGGTCCAGGCGCTGGTGACCACCTTTGAGGACACGTTCGAGGCATGGCTCGACCAGAGACTGGAAGCCGGGCTCTACATTGAAATGCCGGAGGATCTCGGGGAGGACAATGTCCGCGAGGGCCTCCGTTACCTTGAGAGCCTGCCTGGATTGGGCGACTGGCACCAGGTGCAACGTGGTCAGGCCCGACTCGCTATTACTGGCACTGCGGACGTGTCCGTCGACCTGTTCGCCATCTCGCCCATTGGGCCGCTGGTCACCGGTTGGACCCTGATTGCTGGCACGGACGAGGCGTGGGCGCAACTGGCAGCCGGAGACGGTGTCATGGTGAATGAGCAACTGGCCCGGCGCCACGGATACCAGCCGGGAGACCCGCTGACCTTGGGCATCAGCGGCGAGACCCTGACCCGGACGGTTGTGGGGGTGTATGCCGACTATGGCCGGCCCGCCGGTGAAATCCTGCTTGCGGGTCGCGGCCTGCCGGCCGCGTTCGTCCCCCGTTTCCGAAGCGTTTCCCTGAATCCCGGATCGGTGGATGTGGAGGACATCAGGCGTGGATTGAGCGACGTGTGGGAGATGAAGCCGATCACGATCCGCGACAATCAGAGTATTCAGGCGCTGGCCTCCGGGGTGTTCGACCAGACGTTCCTGCTCACCCGTGCCATCACGGTGCTGACTCTGCTACTGGCGGGCGTGGCATTGCTGATCATGGGGTGGGTCTTCTTCAATGCCCGGGCCTGGTATTACCGGTTGCTGTCGGTGTGGGGGCTGTCCCGGCGGGAAGTAGCCAGTCGCCTGCGCTGGCTTGCCCTGGTGCTGACCGGGTCGGTTGCTGCCTCGGCGTTACCCCTCGGGGTGTGGCTTAGCTGGGTGCTGGTGGCGCGTATCAACCCACTGGCTTTCGGCTGGTCCTTGCCGATGGTGGTGTACCCGGTGTTCTGGCTGGAAATGCTGCTGATGTGCCTGGTGATTGGCATGGCCATCGCGCTGGCCACGCGCGGGGTCCATCAGCGGGGTGCGCCCATGCCGACCATGGCCAATGTGGCGGGGGGAGGCGAACGATGAGTTTTCTGTTAAACCGTTTGCGTTGGTTGCTGTGCCTGACCTCGTTGGCCCTGGCCGGCTGTTCGGATGCGCCGGACGTTTCGGGTTTCGCCGGGCTGGATGATCCAGCGGATGAAGACAGGTTCGCCCAGCTCGCGCCGGGGGACCGGTTGCGTTTCCCGGAGGATTTTGGCCCACACCCCGCGCACCGCATCGAGTGGTGGTACCTGACGGCTAACCTGGTTACTGACGAAGGTGAGCCCCTGGGGTTGCAATGGACCCAGTTCCGCCAGGGGCTGGTGCCGCGTCCGCCGGGTACGTCGGAGCCGGCACCGGAAAGCTGGCCGCTGGAGGCCGGATGGATGGCCCATGCGGCGGTCTCGTTCCGCGGCCAGCACCGGTTTGCCGAAAAGCTGGCCCGGGGCGGGACCGGTCAGGCCCAGGCCATCGCTGACCCGTTTGAAGTCTGGCTGGATGACTGGCATCTGCAGCAGACGGACGAGGGTCAGTGGCGATTGGAGGTCAGTGGTGACGACTGGTCCTACCGCCTGAGGCTGGCACCTGGAGGGGAGCCGGTAGCCCATGGTGATCGTGGTTTCAGTGCGAAGTCAGCCAGTGGGGAAGGCTCGATGTATTTCAGCCTGGTCGACCTGGCCCTGGAGGGCGAAGTCACCCTGGCGGGTGAAACCCATGAGGTGTCGGGTCGGGGCTGGTTCGACCGGGAATGGAGCAGTCAGTTTCTCAAGGCCGGTCAGCAGGGCTGGGACTGGTTTGCCCTGCACCTGGACTCCGGCGCCAAACTGATGGCGTTTCGGTTGCGGGAGCAAGAGGGCGCCTACCTTTCCGGCAGTTGGGTAACGCCCGACCGGGAAGTGATTACCCTGGGCCCGGAAGCGTTGCAGGTGGATGCGCTCGCCTCGCCAGCGGAGGGACAGCCACCCACCGAGTGGCGAATCCGGGTGCCGGAGCAGGGTGCGGACCTTAAGGTAACCGCGCCATCGGGACGCTACTGGAACCAGGGTCGTTTCCCCTATTGGGAAAGCCCCGTAAGGGTGGCAGGCAGCCACCGGGGCGAAGGTTACATGGAACTGACCGGTTATCAGGACTGAACGGGCGGTTGGTCCTGCCCTGCAATCACCACACGGTTGCGACCGTTCTCCTTGGCTTCGTAGAGGGCGTCGTCGGCCGCATCGATCAACGCCGCCATGTTGGCACCGTTGTCCGGGAAGGTCGCAATACCAAGGGATGCGGTGACAGGGAGCTGGCCTTCCTCGCCCAGTGCCACCGGCGATGCCTGGATCAGTTCACGAAGTTGCTCGGCGCGTGCCTGGGCCACTTCCATTGGGGCCCCCGGCAGGATAATGGTGAACTCCTCGCCGCCGAAGCGGCAGATCAGGTCTTCGCCCCTGAGGTGGGAGCCCAGCAGGTTGGCGACATTCACCAGCACCTTGTCGCCGGCGGAGTGTCCGTGCTCGTCGTTGATGGTCTTGAAGTAGTCCAGGTCGAGCATGATGACCGACAAAGGCTTCTGCTCGCGCTGTGCCCGTCCCAGTTCCCTTTCCACGGTCTCTTCCAGGTAGCGACGGTTATAGAGCCCTGTGAGGGGGTCGCGGACGGACTGCTGTTGCAGGCTTTCCCGCAGGGACAGGTTGGCAAAACTGATGGACAGTTGGTCCGCCACGGTGGCCACGTATTGGTGCCGGCTCTCGCGTTCGCGGGTCTTGCGGGTGTCAAAACCCACATGGAGTACTCCGAACGTGGTGCCCTGGGCGGTCAGCGGCAGGCACACATGGTAACCTTTCACCACCGCCACATGACGACACATCAGCGAGTTGCCATGCTCCGCTATTTCGGTCTGGTGGGCCCTGCCACGGCGGAGTGCCCAGCAGTCCTGGTCCTGGAAAAACTCCGGAAGGGCTTCATCACCAGCGCCCCAGCGAATCGCCACCGTCAGCCGGTCGGATTCGTCATAGACCAGAAGGTCGCCGGTGGAATTGGGGAACAGGTCCGGTAGCAGGCTTCGCGTCACTTGCACCGCTTCGTTGACGGTGTGGCACGATTGCAGTAGCTCAACCATGTCGTTCATGGCGAGCAGTTCGTGGGTTCGCTCCGCGACCAGTGCTTCAACCCGGTCGGCGAGATACTGGCGTGCCTCGTTCTCGGTTTTTGACTGCGCCTCAAGCTTCGCTGCCATCTGGTTGAAGGCCTGCGCCATAGTGGCCAGCTCGTCACGCCCCACCACCGGCGCCCGGTGGGACAGTTGCCCTGTCATGACCAGCCTTGCGGCGTTGGTCATGCCATTGATGGCCAGGGAGGTCCGGTTGATCAGGATCACCCAGAGGAGTACGAACACAATAACGGCGCTGCCCAGTCCCAGGACAGTGATCAGGTAGGCGCTGTGAGCGATGGCCACACTTTCCTGACGGGACTGTTCGAGACGCTCCGAAACCTGCTTGTTGAACTCCACCATCTCGGCTCGGAACAGATCCACCAGTCGCTTACCCGCTTCTGAGCTGACGATGCGCTCGGGGTCACCACCGTCCCGCCGTGCCTGTATGGCGGGAATGGCCGCTTCCTGGTTCCACTGTTCGAACAATTCCCCGACCCGTTCCAGTCGCGCAACCTGATCCGGCTGACCCGCAACGCGCTCTTTCAATTGGCGCAGGGTGATCCAGAAGCCACTGAGGGCCTGTTCGTAGGGAAGCAGGAATTCGTCCTTACCGGTGATGATAAAGCCCCGCTCACCGGTTTCCGCGTCCATGAACTTGAGCGTGAGGCTGTGGGCATCGGTGAGTACGGACTGGTGCCTTGCCAGCCGGTCGCTGGTATCCAGGCTTTCCTGGAGGGCGTAATACAGGGCTAACCCGGACGAGAGCATGATCAGCATGGGCAGAATGGCTGCCACGAGGGTTTTGAAGACGTAATTTCGTGCCATTGCTGCGAGCTGCTCGGGGAACGGATGAGGAAGAGTCTGTGCCTGTCGTTTTACGTGATAGTCGGGACTTTCGCATTGGGGAATAGCCGGAGTAAAAACAACGTCACTGAATTGGCCGGCTCAGGGCGAGCCGGCCAGTTTGAGCATCAGTCCATGGACGTTGCGCCGATCTTGTGGATGCTGACGTCTGCGCCGTTGAACTCTTCCTCTTCAGTGAGTCGCAGGCCGGAAACCGCACGGACCATTCCGTAGACAATCAGGCCGCCCACGAAGGCCACCAGCACGCCCGCCACGGAACCGATGATCTGGGACATGAGGCTGACACCGCCGAGGCCACCAAAGGTCTCCTGGCCGAAGATACCGGCGGCAATCGCGCCCCACACGCCGCACACCCCGTGCAGCGGCCAGACACCCAGGACGTCGTCCAGCCGCTCGATCTTCGCCTGGGCCCACTCAAACAGGTAAACAAACACGGCGCCGGCCACACCACCGGTGATCAATGCACCGACCGGATGCATCAGATCAGAGCCGGCGCACACGGCTACCAGTCCGGCGAGCGGACCGTTGTGAATGAAGCCGGGGTCCTTGCGGCCGACCAGCATGGCCACCAGCACGCCGCCCACCATGGCCATAAGGCTGTTCACGGCCACCAGGCCGCTGATGCCGTCCAGGGTCTGGGCGGACATGACGTTGAAACCGAACCAGCCCACCGTCAGTATCCACGCGCCCAGGGCGAGGAAGGGAATATTGGAGGGCGCGAAGGCCACGACCCGTCCGTTACGGTAGCGCCCATTTCGTGCGCCCAGAAGCAGTACCGCGGCCAGGGCGATCCAGCCACCGACAGCATGCACCACAACAGAGCCGGCGAAGTCGTGGAAACCTGCACCAAACTGGTTCTCAAGCCATGCCTGGAAGCCGTAATTGCCATTCCAGATCATACCTTCAAAGAAGGGGTAGACGAACGCGACGATCAGGCCTGAGGCGATCAGCATTGGATAGAACTTCGCCCGCTCGGCGATGCCGCCGGACACAATGGCGGGGATGGCCGCGGCAAAGGTCATCAGGAAGAAGAATTTGACCAGGTCATAGCCGTTGGCCGCGGTGAGTTCGGTGGCCCCTGCCATGAAGTGGCTGCCGTAGGCGATGTAGTAGCCGACAAAGAAGTAGGCTACGGCCGATACACCAAAGTCGGTCATGATCTTGACCAGGGCATTCACCTGGTTTTTGTGGCGTACCGTGCCCACTTCGAGGAAGGCAAATCCGGCGTGCATGGCCAGTACCATAATGGCACCGATCAGAATAAACAGCGTGTTGGCGCTTTCGGTCAGGGTATGTACTGCACTCGTGATGTCCACGGGTTTTCTCTCCTGATAGATAAGGTGGCTGCCTCTTGGCGGGCAGTGCGTGCATTGTTGGAGTGCGTTATAAGCAAGAGGTGTTCCAAAACAATGCAAAAGGAGAGCGGGTAAGCAGTTGGAGCGGTCAAAATAGGATTGTGAGCGGGGGGTGCATCAAAAAGCGCACCGATAAGGTGCGCTTTCGGGTTGAGCGCACCGTTTTGGTCAGCCTTGCCCTGCGATGTTTGTGCCCCGGGCGCTGTGTTCTGCCTGCTGTTCTTTCCAGGCAGCGTAATGAATCAGGTCGGATTCCACCAGTTTCAGGCAGAGTGCCACCACGCCGGCGTCGTCGACAAAGCCAATGCCCAGGATGAGGTCCGGGATGACGTCCAGGGGATTCATCACATACAGCAAGGCACCGGCGATGGCCGCGATGCTTTTCCAGGGTACGTTGCGATAGTTGCCGTGCCAGTAGTCCCGGACCATGGAAAACATCAGCTTGATGTCCTCCCGGAAGCGGTTCAGCTTTCCGCTGTTACGGACTTTCTCCTCAATGGCCTGCTGGCGCTGGAGCAGATCATCCAGGTCATCGCGCTGGACCTTTGAGGCTTCATTTTCCAGTTCGTTTGCGGCTGATTTCGAGCTGAACAGGGCCATCGGTGCTCCTCCTGCGTAGGGATAATGAGTATCCCACCGGGAGTGCGCGGGGTGCAATGCAGTGAGCGGCGGCATAGTGGAACGTTCGTACCGCTATTGGCCGATATGGCTAGGATTCTTGTCATTCTGGGCAATATGTCCCACTGGGAAGAACTGGTACCTTCACGTGAAGCAATCGACACGGAGGTCTGCCGGAAGCCCGGATTTTTGACCTTGTCGATTGACTTGAAAGATTGAACGTGACATTCGGTTACAAAAAACAAAACAAAAAATATCGCGCGAAGTACGACAGGTGAGCTAGTTTCAGGTGGTCAACAATTGCGCGATAAGGAGTTCGGCATGAAGTTTGAGCTTAAGACAATCAGAGCAATTCCCTCCCGAGTTACTACCCAGATCCAGATCCGGAAAATGACCCTGAAGTCCAGGCAAAAGGGTGCCTCTGCGCTTGAGTATCTGGTTCTTGCAGCAGCACTTGTTCTCATCATTGGCGCAGCTCTTGGGACTGGCCTTGGCGAGCAGGTAACCCAAGCCTTTGCTGATCTTTTCACTGACGCGGCGGACGGTGGCGAGTAGCCCGGGCTGACCCTTGGTTGAAAAAGGTAAAGGAATAGCTCATGCGAAGGATGCGTGGCGCCGTAGCCTTGGAGTTCCTGCTTCTCTTCCCGCTGGTGATCGCGATGCTCTACGCGGCGACGGCCTACGGCGTTCTGTATTTTGGTAAGTACCAGATGCAGAACGCCGTGGAGCAGGCGGCCTCCTCAGCGCTCCGGCTGGATCGCAACCGGTTCTCTGCGGCTGAACTCCCCGGGCAGATCGTGAGCACCGCCAACCTGGCGTTGTCACAGAGCTGGTCGACAGTGCCCGAGCGGCTGCAGGCCGGTACGGACACGCTGGATTGCGGGGTATCGGACAGCGGCGGCATCAGTTTCCTGAGATGCACCGTTGTGCGGAACAATCAGCAGGCGCCCATGGTGCCCCAGATGAATTTCGGTTTTTTAGGCGCGTTCCCGCCGATGCCAGACAGTATGCGTGCGGAAGCGTCCATGGCGTTCTAGTTCGAATAAGAATAAGGCACAACAACAATGAACAAGCGACTGATCTACGCGTTACCGGCCACGGTACTGGCGCTGGTAGCGCTCGGGCTGGCCATTGCGGGCCTGATGACCTCGAAAAAGCCAGCCACGCCGCCCCCACCGGCAAATGACGTGCAGCAGACCGCCGTGCCGCCGGTTCCCGAATACCGGTACCTGGTCGCCACCCGCGCTGTGCCCCAAGGCACTGTGTTGGTGGAAGATGCGTTTGTTGCCGTCTCCTCCGACGATCCGGTGTCCGGTGCCATTCGTGCCGACGAGGCACCCTTCGGACAAACCGCGCTTTCCCCTATTGAGAATGGCCAGATGCTGACGGCCGATGCACTGAGCACCCGCAGTGTTTTAAATACCCTGGTCCCGGCAGGGCACCAGGCCATGGCGGTCGCTGTTGATGAGGTGGCTGGCGTGGGCGGCCTGTTACGCCCCGGTGACCGTGTGGATGTGACCGCCTCGTTCCGCCGCTCGGACAAAGACGCACCAGCGGCACTGACATTGCTTGAGAACGTACTGGTGCTGGCGGTCAGGGGCGTGCCCTACCAGGGAGACGCCAAGGATGACAATGACGCTCGTCGCAACAATACGGTGGTGCTGTCGGTGCCCCGGGAAGCGGTCTCGAAGCTGTTGCTGGCGTCCAGCGAGGGCAGCCTGCGCCTGGTTGCGGTGGCACCGGATGCGATTCAGGACGACGTGGAACCGAAAGACACCGTGACGGCGGTCTACCTCGAGGACCTGTTCCCGGCAAAGCCCAAGCCTGCGCCCGTCAGCCAGCCAGCGCCGCCACCCTCGACCCGGGTTCAGGTATTCGAAGGCACCGAATCAAGGAGCGTGTATGTCCAGTAAGCGAATGGCCTCCGGGCTGATGTTTCGTATGGCGCTGGTGCTGGTGGGCGCGATGGTCGCCGTGACCGCTGTCGCTGCGCAGGAAGACCGTCTCGCGGACGGTGCCCCGGTCAGCCTGGGTGAGGGAGAGCAGAAAGTACTGACGTTCTCGTCTCAGCTGTCGAAGGTGGCGGTGTCGGACCCGGAGGTGGCTGGTGTGTCCGTATCTGATGAACGGGAGCTGCTGCTGACGGCGAAAGCTCGCGGCACGGCTATCCTGTCGGTGTGGCTGGAGGGACGTTCGGAGCCGATGCGGGCGCCCGTGGTGGTGGCCTCAACCCTGGGCGAGAAACTGCCTTTCGGGACCCAGGTCCAGACCGACATCCGCATTGTGGAAGTGAATCGCAACGAACTGAACGAACTGGGGATGTACTATTCCAAGCTGTTCGACGGTGGCCGTCTGGGCGCCTCCTTTGCCGCCCCGGACAGCACCGTGCCCGGGTTCGGCGGGGCCGCCGGCATTGCCACCAACGGCTTCAGTTTCTTCCGCTTCGGCAGCAGTTCCCTGAGCATTCTGAACGCCCTCGAATCCGGTGGTTTTGCCTACACCCTGGCGGAGCCGTCCCTCGTCACTCTTAGCGGTCAGAGTGCCACCTTTCTTTCCGGTGGTGAGTTCCCCATCCCGGTGCGCAGCGATGACAACGGCGTCCAGGTGGAATTCAAGGAGTTCGGCGTCAGCCTGAGCCTGACACCCACGGTGGTCAACGGCGACCAGATCATTCTGCGGGTCGCACCGGAGGTAAGTGACCTGGATGAGTCCGCTGGGGTTACCTCCGATGGCATCACCATACCGGGATTGCGGGTGCGCCGTACTGAAACCACGGTCGCCATGGGCTCTGGTGAAACCTTCATCATCAGTGGCCTGGTCAGCCGTAACACCTTCAGCAACAGCGATCGCATTCCGGGACTGGGTAACCTGCCGATCCTGGGAGCGTTCTTCCGCTCCGACCGCGTCTCCCGCGAAGACCGGGAGCTGATTATGGTGGTGACACCGCACCTGGTGACGCCGGAACGGCGCAGCCAGGGGCAATTGCAGACCATTGCCCGGGATTACCACCACAGCAGCACCGGCTGGCTGGACATGGCGACCGACGCCTCGCCGGGTGAGCGCCCCATCAAACACGGACTGAGTTGGTGATTCCATGAGCAGAGACGACATTCTGGTCTGCGTCGCAGACGACCTGGGTATACGAACCTGGCTGGAACGCACGCTGGATGGTAGCTGGCCGGTTGAATTCGTGGCGTCCTCCGACCTGTCCCGGGTCAGTCGCCTGGTGGAGGCAACCAACAGCCAGTTCGTCATGGTGGCAGCGGACGACAACGAACCGGAAAAAGCCCTGAGGATCATCAGCGCCCTGACCAAAACCCGGGAAGACCTGGCGGTGGTGTCCGTGGCCCGACGGGTCAACCAGGAGTTCCTGTTGAGCAGCATGAGGGCCGGGGCACGGGACTGCTTTATCGCCAGCAGTGACGGAGAGGAGATCCGCGCTCGGATCCAACAGTTTCTCCATGCCATACCCGAACGCACTTCTGGTAGTCGCAGCACTCCGGTCAGTCGAAAGAAAATCACCCTGGTGACCAGTTCCAGCCCGGTGGTGGACACCCGGTTCTTTGCTCAGAATCTGGCGTTCAGTACCAACAAGCTGTTCCCCGAGGCCCGCATACTGGCGCTGGACACGTCCGCTACCGACCGCCACCCGTTTTACCTCGACAGCACGAACCGGGTCACCCTTGAGAGCCTGTTGCAGAACCCCGAAGCCCTGGACCAGTCGATGGTCGAAACCGCACTGGAGGAGTACTCCCCGAACCTGCGGTTGCTGGCAGGCAAGCTGTCGCCCCAGGCTCTTGGTGGGGATCACAACGCCGATCTCTTTATTGCCGTCAGTCAGCTGATGGGCATGTTCGACCACATTGTTGTGAACGTTGACCCGCCGGTGGCGGATTTCTGGGTCAGTGCCGTGGGGCTTCATGCCAAGGATCTGGTCATGGTGATCCACCCAATCGTCGAGCAGGCCCACGAGGCCCGTCGCCGCATCGACCGCTGGCGGGATCACCTGGCGCGGGATTGTCGCAAATCCCTGGTGCTCGACTGCTATGAGAAAAAGGGCGCCCCGGCGCTGGGTGAGTTGGAGCGGGCGGTCGGTATCGACTACATGGGCGCGCTGCCGCTGGACTGGGACAGCCGACTGATGTCGATCAATGCCGGTCTGCCCCTGCACAAGCTGCCTCGCAAGGCCCCGTATCAGCGTCAGTTGGCGGCGATGCTCAAGCGATACGCCAGCGATGAAGACCGCAAGGGGCAGGGGCTGATCCGTCGCGGGCTGTTGAAAGCAAGCTGAGGAGTGGTTGAGTGGCTACGCGGATTGACCAGGAGTACCAGGATCTCAAGAAACGCGTTCACTACTACATAGTGGAGCGTCTGGACGAGGAGGGGATCGAGGTCGGAAAGACCGGCCGCGAGACGCTTCAGGCATTTGTGCAGAACAGTGTGCAGGGCTTTGTCAGCCAGCACCGGATGCCGTTGTCCGCTCAGGACCTGGCGCTGTTGAGCCGGGAAACCTTCGATGAAGTGGCAGGGTTCGGGCCGCTTGAACCGTTGCTGGCGGATGACTCGGTGAACGACATTCTGGTCAACGGGCCGGAGGATGTGTTCATCGAGGTGGCGGGTGTGTTGCAACGAGCCCACGCCCGTTTTATCGATGACGATCACATCATCCGTGTGATCCGGCGTATCCTGGCCCCGCTGGGCCGGCGCCTGGATGAATCCAGTCCGATGGTGGACGCGCGCCTGCCGGACGGTTCACGGGTCAATGCCATCATTCCACCGATCGCCCTGGATGGGCCGTCCATCAGTATTCGTAAGTTTACCCAGAAACATCTGACCGCCCAGGATCTGGTGAATAGCGGGTCAATGACGGCCGAATGCCTGGATGTGCTGATTTCACTGGTGGAGGGGCGCCGCAACATCCTCATCAGCGGGGGTACCGGTACGGGTAAAACCACCGTGCTGAACCTGCTGAGCCAGTACATTCCCCGGGATGAGCGTGTGGTGACCATAGAAGACTCGGCGGAGCTCCAGCTTAACCATCCCCACATTGTGCGGCTCGAAACCCGACCGGCCAATACCGAGGGCTCCGGCCTGGTGGCCGCGCGGGACCTGGTGATCAACGCCCTGCGCATGCGGCCCGACCGGATCATCCTGGGTGAGGTACGGTCCGGAGAGATCATTGAATTGCTACAGGCGATGAACACCGGTCACGAAGGCTCCATGAGCAGTATCCACTCCAATACGGCGCGGGATGCGCTGGTGCGCATCGAAACCTTGCTGGCCGTGAATGGCTACGATGCCGGCGAGCGCGCCATCAGCCGCCTCATTGGTTCGTCGCTGGATGTGATCGTGCAACTGGCCCGCCTGCCAAATGGGCGCCGCCTGATCCGTGAAGTAGTGGTCCTGAAGCCGACTGTTACTGACCCCTATCGCATGGATACGCTGTACCAGGCAGATGTGCAGCCAGGGCAAGGGGCGAAGGCTGCGGTTGCGAAGGTGAAGGCATGAGCAGCCTGGCGTGGTATGCCGGGGCCCTGTTCCTGGCCCTGCTGACTGCACTGGTGTTGGTGGCCCAGTGGGCCTGGACCCACTGGCAGGGCCGTCGAAAAATGCGTCAGGCCATTCATACGCGGCTCGCTCCCACTCGCGAGAACGCAGCCATTTCCGGAGCCCGGGTGGATCTGGGTCCGGTAGAGAAACTCCTGCTGCTGGCCGATATTCGCTGGACGACTCAGCAACTGGTCATACTTTTACTCGCACTGACTGGATTCCTGACGGCTCTTGCCGTGGCTCGCGGCGTGGTGGTGTTGCTGGTCAGCCTGTTTTTCACCGTGACGATTGTCGTGGTGTGGTGGCGTTCGCGCTTCCAGAAGCAGCGCCGGGTAATCCATGAAGAATTGCCCGGAGTCATGGATGCCGTGCTTAGGAACATTGATGCCGGTCGCTCCCTGGAACACGCCCTGATATCGGCTTTTGATGAGGCGTCCCCGGTGTTTGGCCCACTGGTGTTCCGGTTGCGCAATGCCGTGGAATCGGGGCGAGACTACACCCGGCTGTTTGAGGATTTCTCGGCGCTTTATAAAGTGCCCTCGTTGATCCTGATTGCCATCGCCCTGCGCACCACCTCCCGTTTCGGGTCCTCTGTCCGCCCGGTGCTGGAGCAGGTGTCGGCTTCGCTGCGGTCACGGCAGGACCTGCGGCAGGAGTTCATGGCCGCCACCGCCGAGACCCGCTTTACCGCCGTGACCTTCGCGGTGCTGCCCCCCGGGCTCGCGGCCTTCATGGTGATCATCAACGATGAGTATTCCGAGGTGCTGCTGAACACCGCCACCGGGCACACCCTGCTGGCGACCGCCGGGGTGCTCCAGGTGCTGGGCATGCTGGTCATCTGGCGAATGATCCAGGGGGTGGGGCGTGGCTGAGTACTGGTATCTGCTGTCCGCGGTGGCGGCCGGACTGGCGCTGTGGATGGCCCTGCTGAAAGCGCCCCAGTGGGCACTTCGCGCGCGGATTCACCATCGGCTGCGCCATCGAAACTCAACGGTCGATCCTGAGCAGGGGTTCGGCAGCTGGCTGGCGGATCTGTCGGATCGATTTGTCCATCTGTCCTCCATTGAAGGGGACTACCAGGATATGGAAGCCGCGCTGGAGACCACCGGGCGGAGCCGACAGCAGAGCCAGGCCACCTACCTGCTGTTGTGCTGGTTGTTACCGGCGGTGGTCATCGTTCTGGGGTTCGCACTAACCGGACCTATCGCCGGGGCCGTGATCGCGGCGATCGCGTTTCTCGCGCCCCGCAGGGTGATCCGCACCATGGGGGCCAGCGCCGAGAAGCGCCAGAATCTGGAGGCCATCGAGTTATGCCACATGACACGCATGCTGATGGAAGCGGGCCTGTCCATTGAGCGCGCACTGAGACTGGTGGCGGTCCAGGCGCGGCCGGTGATGCCGCACCTGGCCAATCGCCTGGACCGCTTTAACCGGGTAATGGAGAGCGGCGCCGATCGCACCGTGGCACTGGACGAGCTGGGACGGAACCGTCGGATTCTGGTGTTACGAAGTTACGTCAACCTGATGAAGCAGAGCGGTACCCTCGGCGCCGGTGTCACCACGAGTCTGGATCAGATCATCCGCGAAGCCCAGCAGACTGAGCGCAGCCTGCTCAAGGAAGAAACCAATCGGGTTGGTGCCAAGATGACGATCGTCATGATGGTGTTCATGTTGCCGGGTCTTTTCCTGCTGATTGGCGGGCCGGCGGTGATCTCGGTGGTGGATACGCTAAGTCGTTGAAGTAAAGGACGGAATCAGGGAGCACAGACCATTGCAGTCAGGAGTAACCATGAGAAACCTCAATAACAAACGTGGGCGGGGCCTGTGGCTGCTGGTCTTGTCGGTGGCCATGACCGGGTGTGCCACCACGGCACCCAGGGCTGGTGACGATCCCGGCTCGGAGGTGCGCTGCACCACCAACACGCAGCCTGAGCATCAGCTGCAGCTGGACGCAGTGGATGCCCTGATGAGCCGTTCGCAACCCTACGCGGCCCTGGCGAAGCTGGAAAGCGAGGGGCTGGCCACGGAGCACCACTGGGTGCGGCACGGGCAGTTGCTGGCGGCCACCGGGCAGATGAAACAGGCGGAAGCGGTGTTCCAGGCCCTGGCCCAGGCCTGTGGCTCGGCCATGGGGCACCACGGTCTGGGGCTGGTGTATCTCAAACAGAAGAAGCTGAACCTGGGCCTGGCGGAGCTGAAAAAAGCACGGGCACTTGCTCCCTCTTCGTCCGATGTACGTAACGACTATGGCTATGCCCTGTTGCTGACACGCCAGGATGCCGAGGCCGTGTTTGAATTACGCACGGCGTTTGAGTTGGCTGATGGTGAAGGCCCGGTGCGTCAGAACCTGGCGGCGGGCTATATCCTCACCAATGACCAGGCAGGGCTCGCCTTGCTCAGGGATCAGTACGATCTGTCGATGTCGGAAAAGAGCCACGCTGAAACGCTGGCGAACAACATCCGGAGGCTCAGATGAAAGGACCATCGATGGTGGCGTTGACCACCGCGCTCATGATCGGCTCACTCCAGGCTGATGAGGGGCAGGATGCCAGGCCGGCGTTCGGGTTGTCGGACCGCGTTGTGGTGGCCGCTCCGGCTCCGGAAACCCGGGGTAAGCTTGATCGTCAGGCTGCGTCCGGTGCTGCGGCGGAAAGTGAGCAGTCGGTCCAGGCGTACGTGGACAGCCAGGAGCGCATTGCGGAAACCTTCCGTCAGCCGATCCCCGAGCGGATCGCCGAGAAAACCCGTGGCGAACGCTAGCCTGCCCACCTCCCAACGGGGAGCGCTGGTTTTCCTGGCGCCCCTGATGGTGGCCATATTCGCGCTGGTGGCAGTGCTTGCCATTGACGGCGCGCGTCTGCTTTCCCTGGAATCGGAAATGCAGAATCAGGTGAATGCTGCCGCCAGTGCGGCAGCAGACGGTGCCCAGGCCTGTGGTGGTGCGGCTGTGTCGCAGTCCACCATGGTCGCGCGAGCCCTCACCGCGGCCCGCGCGGCCGGATTCAGCGGTGATGAAAACGCCCTGAGCATTCAGCCGGGGGTGCTGGCCTCCAGTGAGGATGATCCACAACTCAGATTCCGGGCGGTATCCGGCGCAGACCTGTCCCGCAGCAACGGTGTGCGCGTGGCGATGACCCGGGAAGAGCCCATTTCCCGCCTGTTGCCTGGTGCCATGTTTGGAACGATCACGCTGGAGAGCTCGGCGGCGGTCCGTAAAGAGGTGCACGCGGGAATCAGCGCGGCGGGTTCGGCAGCCGGCATTGAGGGAGGGCTGCTGGGCAATCTCATCGGGGCGGTACTGGGTGATCCTTCCTATTCCCTGAGCCTGACCGATGTCAGTAGCCTTGAGAATACTTTGGTCAGCGTTGGGGATCTGCTGGTACAGCTGGGCGCCGATAACCTCGCAGAGGTGGTGGACGAGCCGTTGACGGACTTGCTCACCGGCGTGACGAGTGCCGTGGGTGGGGCCGGGCAGCCCGCTGGCCGGCTGCTGGAAGACCTGACCGCGGCGGCCGGAGTCAGTGGCCTGCGGATCGGAGACGTACTGGACGTGGTGGAGGGCGCGGACGTGCCTGCCAATGCCAGTTTCCCCGTCTACGACCTGGCGATCAGCACGGTGATGAACAGCGCTCGTGTCCTGAGCGACTCAGGATCGCTGGTATCACTCAACCTCCAGACCGCAGACTCACCCGTGCTGCAGAATCTCATCAGTTCACTCAGTGCGTTGGCCAGTCTGAATGTGGAACTGGCCCTGGATGTGGCCGAACCGCCGAGGCTGGTATTCGGCCCGGCACGTCGCGACGCCGACGGACGCTGGCTGACCCGCTTCAATTCCGCGGATGTCCGCCTTGAACTGGTGGCGTCGGCGGGACTCAGTGAAATGGGCATTGGCAGTCTCATTTCCACACTCTCACTCGGGCTTATCGATATTAACCTGTTGGATGCCATTGAGGTTCCCCTGGTGGTACAGGCCGGGGGTGGCGAGGGTGAACTGGTCTCAGCGGAATGTGCCACCGGGGGCGCCGACAATGACGTGACCCTGGGGTTCGATCTGCGTGACACCGCAGTGGCGATTGAGACCGGTCGCCTGTCCGGGGGCGCCGGCATGGTAACGCCGGAATCCATCCAGGCCGATATCCTGAGTATCCGGTTACTGGGGATTCCCCTGGCGGATCTGTGCGTTGACGCGGGGCTGGCAGTGGATATCCATAACGCCAGCACCGGCGCGGCGTTGGTCGAGAACTACCCGCTTGAGTGCGAGGACGGGGAATGCGCCCGGCAGTCGGTGAGCTCCGGTGGTGCATCGTCTGAGTTGAACGCCGATGTGGCGGTGACAGCGCTCGATCTGTCGTGCAATGCCAGCGGTCTTGGCTCTGCCGTCAACAGCGTGGTAGGGGTGCTGGAGCCCGCGATCCGGCTTCTGCTTGAAGACGTGGCGGCGGCCCTGGTAGAAGGCGTTGCGGCGCCCCTTCTGGCGGCCCTCGGGGTGGCGCCGGGACACATGACGGTGACGGTGCTTGGCGCTCACCAAAACACAACACAACTCATTGAAAATGTGTCTATAGTGAACGAATAACCCGAATCTCGGACAAGGATGGCTAACACGTGGATTCAACGGCATCGGAGTTCTGGCTTTCATCCTCTGCAAGCGTGTTCACGGCAATCCTGCCGCTGTTGACCGCTGCGTTGGCGGCGGCCCTGGTCTGGTCGCTGATAAGGTATCGCCGCCTGGACCGGCGCGCGCAGGGACTCAGTCGTGAGATGGGCTCCGCCAGTCGCTCACTGCGCAACGCAGACCGTGACCTTCGCACCCTGTTTGATCAGTCGTCCATTGCCGTCATGTTACTGGATACCTCCACCAGAACCGCCCTTTATGCCAACGAAACCGCCCTGGCGGCTTTCGGGGCCCGGAATGAGGGCCAATTGACCGCGGAGATTCTGCAAAAACCGGATGCCTGGGGCGAGGCACCGTATCGCCTGCTGGATTTCGAGGAACACCTCAGCAAAGCCACCCGCACAGGTCTACAGACGTTTGAGTGGCGCCAGGAGCCACCAGGCCGACGGCCGTTGTGGCTCGATTGCTCGTTGTCGGTGATGTCTTACAAGGGTGGCCAGGCGATTATGCTTACCGGCGTAAACATCACCGCCAGGAAACTCGCCGACAAGGCTGACCGCTACCGCCACAAGGCCATGACGTCCATGGCCAGCGACAAGGGTTTGCATGTTGCCCTGGACCACCTGGCGGGAATGGCCGAGACCCGGCTGCCCGGGGCGCGCTGCGGCATCATGGTCCATGACGTTGAGGCGGCTTGCCTGCGCTGGGTGGGTGGCAGGGCATTGCCGGAAACCCTGCGCGAGAGTCTGGACCGCTTGCCGGTAGCCTTTGGTGCCGCAAGCAGCGGCACGGCGGTGTTTATCCGTGGCCGGGTAGTGAGCCGTGATGTGCGCACGGACGACCGCTGGGATCGCTATCGTGACACCGCCCAGTTGGCCGGTGTCAGGGCGTGCTGGTCAGAGCCGGTGTTGGGAAGCGGCGGGGAATTGCTCGGTACCTTCGATGTTTACCACGACGCTCCCTGGACGCCGGGTGACGATGACATTGACGCGCTGACGGATCCGATAGCGCTGGCGAGTCTTGCCATTGAGCGTTATCACGCCAAAGGGCAGTTGGAGCAGATGGTGCTGTCGGAACAGATGGTCAGACGCATCAGCACGGACCTGCTGACGCTTTCCCCCGAGGAAACCGATGAGGGCATTGCGAGAGCCTGTCGGGGACTGGGGGAGTTCTACCGGGCCGATCGGGTGTTTCTGTGCCAGTTGGAGGATGTCAGCCAGCAGGTGTGGATCAGCCATGAGTGGGCACCGGCGGGCGTCGCCCTGATGCGGGACGACGGCGGGCGCAAGTTTCCGCTGGTGCCCGCCGCAGTGGAAGGGGTATTCGAAGGCAAACCCAGTGCGATCTATACCGCGGACGCGGATATGCCACCGGCCCTGGGATTTCTGAGCGAAATTCTGTCGTTGCAGGGCAAACAATCGATGCTGCTGGCCATGGTGTATCGCGGAGATCGAATGTGCGGGTTGCTGGGCATTCAGGTCACGGCGGCGATCAATCCGTGGGTTCCGCAGAGGGTACACACGGCAGAATTGATGGCCAACCTGTTTGGCAGTGCCCTGACCCGCAGTGAACTGCTTCACTCCCTGACGTACCAGGCGGTGCACGATCAACTGACGGGGCTGTACAACCGTCACAAGCTGGAAAGCTTTATGGATCAGGAGGTGGCCCGTTGCACCCGGTACGGCAGCACCTTCTCGCTGGTGATTTTCGACCTGGACCACTTCAAGTCCATCAACGACCGTTTTGGTCACAACGAGGGCGATGCCGTGCTCGCCTCGGTTTCCGGACTGCTCAAGGATGGCATCCGGGAGTCGGAAATCGCGGGCCGCTGGGGTGGGGAAGAATTCCTGATCCTGCTGCCGGAAACCAGTCTGGACTGCGCCGTACCGGTGGCAGATCGCCTGAGAGGTTCCATCGAGAGTCATCGCTTCACCATACCAGAGCGGGTAACCATCAGCGTGGGGGTTGCCGCGTTCCGGCCGGGGGATACGCCCCACGAGATTATCCAGCGTGCCGACGCGGCACTTTACAGTGCCAAGGAGTCGGGTCGTAACTGTGTGAAATCGGCGTTCTGAGTTACCACCAGGCTTTGTCCCACATCTCCGGATTGGCCCAGTGATCCGGGTTATTCCACGCCCGTTTGTGGTTGTAGCTATCGATATTGTAGGTGTAGAGGGTGTAAGCCGTTTCTCCGGTGCCGACGGATGCCTGGCGCTGGAACCCCAGTCCGATGAAGTCCGTGAACGCCCACTGTGCGTCGTCGGCCATAAGCACCGCAATCTGATGGGTACCGTAGTTCCGCAACTGGCCGAGCAGTAACGCGCCCTCCTCGTGGCTGAGATGTTCCAGTGTGTCCGTAATCAGCGCCAGGTCCTGGGTTTGCGGCAGGGGAAAATCATCATTCGGAGCATTCGGGTCCAGTGACGTGAGGGTTGGTCCCCGGTGATGGTCGCACCAGCGCTGCCCGATCTCTTCTGCCATGGCGCCGCAGGCCACCAGGGTGTCGGGCCGACAGGCGTCGACCAGTCGGGCGAGGGTGTCCCGCGGGGTGGGGGTCTTGCCGGATTCCGTCATAATAAGGGCCAGTCTGCTGCGTCCACGGTGTGTAAACCGACGGGTTGGTCCGCCTGCCCGCCCCATCGGTCTACAAACGTACCCGTGGGGTCATACTGCCGGGCCTGCTTTTCAAGGTTGAACTGCCTCAGGCCCCGGGGATCGGCGCCTACGCCCGCCAGGTATTGCCAGTTCCCGTAATTGCTCGCTACATCATAGTCGATGAGCTGCTCTTCGAACCATGCTGCACCGTAGCGCCAGTCCAGTTCAAGTTCGTTGACGAAACAGCTGGCCACTAACTGCCGGGCGCGGTTGCTCATATAACCGGTTTCACGCAACTGGTTCATCGCCGCGTTCACGATCGGGTACTCGGTATTGCCCTCACACCAGGCGCGGAAACGATGGCTGTAAAAGGTGTTGTGGCGGCGTTTACGCTGTACGCCGTCGCGGCGAAACAGGTTGGCGCCGTGCCGGAAAGCGTACCAGTAGAAATACTCGCGCCAGAGCAGTTCAAACCAGAGCCAATAGGTTGATTCGTTGCGGGTCTCCCGGGCTTCATAGTCGGTTATGGCCTCCGCCACTTCACCGACGGACAGGCTGCCGTTGGCCAGCCAGGGTGAGAATTTGGACGACGCATTCCAGCTGTCCAGGGCGTTGCGAGTTTCTTTATAGTTGGCGATGCCGTGGTTGCCGAACAGGAATTCACGCAGTCGCTCGAGGGCCGGGGCTTCGCCACCCGCGAACTGCAGGGGATGAACCGGTTCCGGGATGGGTGGGCAGTCGCCCCGGTTGTCTTCCGGAAAACCGGGAGGCGGCGGAAGTGCGGTCAGTGTGCGTATCCTGATCCGGCCTGAACCGCGGTCCCCCGCCGCTTCCACCTGCTTGCGAAACTGCGAAAAGGTGTCCGGCAACTCCGGCAGAGGCATGGGTAAGGAGCCCTCGGTGAACAGGCTGAGGGTTTCAAATTGCTGAAACAGGGTGTCGGGCATCTGCTCCTTGATCGCCTGCCATTGGCTGGCCTCCTGCGTCCCGGGTTGGCGAGAGCGGATAACCCGACGGATACGGTGAGCATTGGCCAGCTCAGGAATGACACGTTCCGGTTCACCAAACGCAATGTGAAGTCTCTGCCCCAAGGGCCGCAGGCTTCGCTCGAGGGCCATAAGGCTTTGCCAGAGAAAGCGCCAGCGGTGATCGCCCATGGGCCGGGCCTGAAAGTTCGAGGCCTGGAACCAGCGTGGGTCCACCACGTAGACACACAACAGCATGTCCGATTGCGAAGCGGCCAGAAGGGCCGCGTTATCGTGTAGCCGCAGATCCCGTGTAAACCAGTAAAGCGTATGCAACGTAATGTCTCCCGCAATTGATGGGCATTGCCTCATAAATACGACGTGCTTGCCTAAAAGATTTTGGGTGATGAGACAATTGCTTATACCGTATTCGCAGAAGCTATAGTCTTATTGCTGAGTGTTATTTACGGCCTGGCCCGGATCTGTAGTTGAGGTGTTGTATGTTCCTGACGACCAAAAAGAAAGCTGAACTGGTTGACTGCCACCAGCGAGCAGAGCATTTTTCCGCCATCCACAAGGCCATCAGCGGCGCAATGGCAACCATTGAGTTTACGCCGGATGGTCAGATTCTCGATGTTAACGATCTGTTCCTTGAGGTCGCGGGTTACCGACATGACGAGGTGGTTGGACGTCACCATCGTATCTTCTGCGACGACGAGTATGGCCGTTCGCCGGAATACCATGCATTCTGGCGCGATCTTCGTAACGCCCAGTCCCGGTCAGGAACTTTTCCCAGACGTAATAAGCGCGGTGACATGATCTGGCTCGAAGCGACCTATTTTCCGGTCAGGGACCGGGAGGGCAACGTTGAGCGCATCATGAAAATTGCGTCTGATGTCACAGACAGGCACGATCGCCTGCGTGACCAGGAAGCGGTATTCGAGGCCATGAACCGTTCCATGGCGGTCATAGAGTTTGAACCGGATGGTACCGTCCTCACCGCCAACAGGAATTTTCTGGCCACGGTGGGATACTCCCTCAGCGACATCAAAGGTAAGCACCATCGCATCTTTTGCGATGATGACTTTTATCGCAACGAGCCTGATTTCTGGCAGACCCTGGCCAGCGGAAAATTCAGGAACGGTCGATTTGAAAGACGGCGTCGCGACGGTTCGGTACTCTGGCTGGAAGCGAGCTACAACCCGGTACTGGACGAACGCGGACACGTGGTCAAAGTCATCAAGTTTGCCTCGGACATCACGGCGAGGGTCCAGCAGGCAATACAGACGGAAGAGGCTGCCACGGTGGCTTCGGCAACGGCTACCCAGACCGCTGCCATCGCTCTCAAGGCCCGGGATTCCTTGCGTTGTTCCCGCGAAACCTCGCAGCAGATTGAAGAAGGCGTCGACAAGGCGAAGGTTATTATTGCAGAGTTGAACGAACGCTCACAGAGTATCGAGCGGATGGTGGAAACCATTTCCGGCGTCGCTGATCAGACCAATCTGCTGGCCTTGAACGCGGCCATAGAAGCCGCTCGGGCAGGCGAGCATGGCCGTGGTTTTGCTGTGGTTGCGGATGAGGTGCGCAAGCTGGCGAGCAATACCGGAACGGTGACCCGGGAAATTGCCGACGTGGTTCACTCGATTCTGGAACTCTCTTCCGGAGTGGAGGCCCAGATAGGTACCGTGCTGAACACCGCTGAAAGCGGCCGCAGGCAAGTGGTTGAAGCCGAGGGCATTGTTGCAGAAATACAGACAGGTGCCGGGGACGTCCTCAAGGCCATCGAAGCCATCGGTCGATAAAAGCTTGTCGTTATCACACACTAAATCAGTCGTTAAAGGAGCCTGAAGATGATCAAATCCCGCGCTGCGGTGGCGTTCGAAGCCAATAAGCCGCTTGAAATTGTTGAAGTGGATGTTGCTCCGCCCCAGGAAGGTGAGGTTCTGGTGCGCATTGTCGCGACCGGTGTCTGTCATACCGATGCCTATACCCTGTCTGGTGCCGATCCCGAAGGGCTGTTTCCGACCATTCTTGGCCACGAGGGTGGCGGTATCGTTGAGGCGGTAGGTCCTGGCGTGAAAAACCTGGAAGTGGGCGATCACGTCATTCCCCTGTACACCGCCGAGTGTGGGGAATGTAAGTTCTGTACATCAGGCAAGACCAACCTCTGCGGTGCCGTTCGCGCCACACAGGGCAAAGGGGTGATGCCGGATGGTACCTCGCGCTTCTCCTACAAGGGCGAGCCGCTGTACCACTACATGGGCTGCTCCACCTTCTCTGAATACACCGTTCTGCCGGAGATTTCCCTGGCCAAGATTCCCAAGGAGGCGCCTCTCGATAAGGTCTGCCTGTTGGGGTGTGGTGTCACCACCGGGATTGGTGCGGTAATGAACACGGCCAAAGTCGAGGAAGGCGCCACCGTGGCTATTTTCGGTCTGGGCGGTATTGGCCTGGCGGCCATCATTGGCGCCACCATGGCCAAGGCAAGCCGGATCATCGCGATCGATATCAACCCCGGTAAGTTTGATATTGCCCGCCAACTGGGCGCCACCGATGTGGTCAATCCGAACGATTATGACAAGCCGATCCAGGAGGTCATCGTTGAAATGACCGACGGCGGTGTGGACTATTCCTTCGAGTGTATTGGTAACGTCAAGGTGATGCGCTCGGCGCTGGAGTGCTGTCACAAGGGCTGGGGCGAATCCATCATCATTGGTGTGGCAGGCGCTGGCGAGGAAATCAGCACGCGTCCGTTCCAACTGGTCACCGGCCGCGTCTGGAAAGGCTCAGCGTTTGGCGGCGTGAAAGGCCGTACGGAACTGCCGGGCTATGTTGCCAAGGCGGAGAGCGGGGAAATCCCGCTGGATGTCTTCATTACCCACAACATGCCCCTGGAGGACATTAACCAGGCGTTCGATCTGATGCACGAAGGCAAGAGCATCCGCACGGTTATTCATTTCTGAGGCGGCAAAAAGCGTCTGAGGTAGCAAAAAAAGGAGCTCCCGAGGGAGCTCCTTTTTCGTGGTTTGCCGGTCGGTGCTTAGAAGGCGCCGGTCAGCATGGCAAGGATGCCGCCGATGAGGGGCAGTTCCTGCAGGGTGTTGGCAGCCTCATTGTCGGTCACGGCGCCGAAGAGAGATCTCAGGCCGTCCAGCAAAGCATTGTCGCCAAACTGGCCACCTTCGAGCATGGCCACCACGTCGGAAAGCAGGGGCAGCTCCTCAAGCCCTTCCGGACCGTTGGTCAGCGCAGAGGTGAGCTCGTTGATCAGCTCGCCGATCACCGGCAGGTTGTTGGGGTCCAGGGTCTCGGGATCCAGGGCGCTGAGGATTTCGCCCACCAACGGCAAGGTCTGCAGGAACTCACCGTCGGGCAGATCACCCAGGCCGATCATGTCCGCCAGGCCGGTCAGCAATTCCGGATCGGGCTGGATTGCTTCGAAGTCGCCCTGTCCCAGTGCGCTCAGGATGTCGCCGAGTACTGGCAGGCTTTCAACAGGCAGCGGTGAGCCGCCACCTTCTCCCGGGAACTGATCCGCAAAGCCCAGCAGCAGGTCAAACAGTGCACCGCCAAGGTTCAGTGCGCCATTCTCACCCAGTGGCTCTTCTGTACCCTGTAACACGCCCAGTTCAACCAGGCCGCCAAGGTTGAGTTGGATCAGCGAACCTTCCAGCAGTCCGATGTCCACCAGGCTGGCAGCATCGTTCTGGTCTACCAGGGTGCCCAGTACGGGAATCTGGTTGATGGCATCCAGTGCTTGTTGCAGGGCATCCTTCGCCTGGGTCGGCAGCGGCAGCCCGTTGTCGTCTACCAGGCGGAGTTCGACACCGAGGCCATCATTGGTCGGGAACAGTTCATTGCCCAGCAGGCTGGCCAGTTCCGAGGGGATGTTGGCAAAGTCACCGGAGGCAAAGGTGGCTGCCAGCCCCTGGATCAGCGCCGGAACCTGTTCCACGTCGCCGCCGGCAAAATTGTCTGCCAGTGCCTGCAACTGGGTGGCATCCAGGCCGAGATCGAGGGCGGCGGTGCAGTTTACGCCACCCGCGGACGGGTTGGCGGATTGTGGATCGCACACCGAGACCAGAGCCGAGGAAAACTCTGCGAAATCAACCCCGTTGACGGTTTCAAAGTCGGGTGTAAAGCCGCCGGAACCGGCATTGTCTGCCAGGCTCGCAAGGCCATCGACCAATGGAATCTGCAGTAGCAGGGCATTGTCCAGCGAACTCAGGCCATCGTCGGCGTTGCCGAAGGCCAGGGGCTCAAGCAACATGCCGCCAATCTGATTCAGGCCTTCGCCGAGACCGGGAATCTGGCTGACGACTGAGTCGTTGAGCAGTACCACCAGTCCACCGGAGCGGAAGGTCACCTCGGTTTCAGGGTCGACGCCGTTACCGGCCAGGTCGGTGATGCCCGAGGTAATGTTGACGGAATAGTAGGTCTGGCCCTGAAGGTTGTCTTCCGGATCAAACACGATGGTGTTGCCGCGAACGCTTACTGCCCCGGATACGGCTTCACCACGAGTGCTGGTGGCCGGATCAAAGGTGGTGACGGAAAAGGAAGAAGGACGCACACTGGCGGGATCGACCGCTTCGCTGAACTCCACCATGATGTCGCCATCGGTCGCCACCAGGGTCTCACCATTTTCCGGCGAGGACGCGGTGACCGAAGGTGCGGTGTTGTCATTATTCGCTGCATCACCGGTGGTGAAGGACGATTCCGCAGCGTCTGCCAGTGCCTTGGTCGAGTCGTCTCCAGCACAGATTGCCCGGAGACCCGTATTGGCGGTAATCCGGTAGTCGGTGTTTTCGATCAGATTGGCGTCGGGCCGGATCACCACGGTGTTGGCCACGGTGCTGTAAGACACGTTAGGCGCGGTGCCTGTTGAGGGTGAGGTGAGAGCAAGCGACGACATGTCCACGCTTGAAGCGTCGACGTTGAAGTTGAACTCCACCCGTACCGCGCTGTTCGGAGCCACGTTGGAAGCTCCGTCTGCCGGAGTGAAGGCGACCACTTCAAACGTGGTGGCGTCTGAGCTGCAGAAGGTTTCCGAATCGCCACCCACGTTGGAATCCGGCGTGCTGTCTACCGGAATGCGCGGGTCGCTGGGGCCGCTGCCTCCGCCGCCGCAGCCTGCAAGTGCCAGTGAAAATGCTGCCAGTCCGATGCCGAGATGAAATCTGATATTAGTCATGACAAGCCCCTTACTTCTTCATGATTTCGGTATGTTTGCCGCTGAGGATGGCCTCAACACGACGGTTCTGGGCGCGGCCTTCTGCGGTCGCGTTGTCGGCAATCGGCTGGGACTCACCCATACCGGTTGTTGAGATGCGTTCAGAGCTGATGTCGAACTCCTTGACGAGTACTTTCATCACGGAGTCTGCGCGGCTCTGGGACAGGTCCTGGTTATAGCGGGCGCTGCCGGTGCTGTCGGTGTGGCCTTCGAGCAGGATCCGGCTGTTCGGATACTGGGTCATCATGTCCGCCAGCTTCCCGATGTCGTCGAAATACGCAGGCTTGACGTCGGTACCGTCCAGGTCAAATTCCACGTACAGGGTTTCCTTGATCTCGCGGGTGAGTTCTTTCGCACAACCGTCTTCATCCACCAGTGCGCCGCGGGGGGTGCCAGGGCAGAGATCCTTCGGGTCCACTACGCCGTCACCATCGGTGTCCTTGGGCGGGGCAACCGGCTCGGGGCGTTCAAAGGTGGTGATTTTCGGTGGCTGTGGGTAAGACCGGTTGAACAGGAACTGAACGCCGGCGAAAGCCTGGCCGTCCACGTAGCCATCCTCCAGTTCGGTTCGCGCCCGGGCGCCCGCCTCGAAGACGATTCGGTCAGTCAGCATGCGCTGAAGGCCGCCCTCGATATAGAGCGCGTCTTCGGTTTTGGAGCTTGTGGCGCCATCCACGTCAATGTCGGTATAGCTGTACCCCAGCCCACCGAACGGACGCCAGCCACCCAGTCGAAAATCACTCGGATGAAGGCGTCCGGCCAGCGACCCACGGAGGATATCGGTGTCGATATCAGACACGCGGGTTTCCGCGTCCCCGTAGGTAAACGCGCCCATCAGGGTAAAGTTACGGTTGAACTGGTGGCCCAGCGTAAGGCCGTATTCGGGGTAGTTGGATAGATTGTCGAGGTTGGATGACCGGTCCCTTGAGTTACCTGAATCCACATACCCGGCTTCCAGGCCGATGAATGAGTAGGACAGGGGGAAGGGAGGGGAATCTGCCTGAGCGTATGGAGCCGGTAGTGCAAAGCAGCCGAGTAGAACGAGTTTGGGAAGATTGTTCATTTGTGTGATCCTTCTCACGTTTTTGATTGTTTGCTATCGCCGTGGGGTCCCTGGGCGTGTATCGTTTGTATCAAGATGTAAGGAATGTTTCTGATTGTTTATTTTTGTTAATAATTGGAAATTACGGGATAAGCAGGCCTTGCATCATTGGCCCAATCGTCACGGGTGTGGTGGCAAATTGACCAGTTTTGTGAAATAACGGGTTATTTCACAATTATTTACAATTTGCGTCGCTCACGGCGGTGGGTACACCACTTCTCAGGGCGTAAAAAACGTGCGGGGAAATGCTTGGGGTTGTGCGCTGGCAAGAGGTGGTCAGCGGTCGGTCAATTTCAGCTCAATCCTGCGGTTCTTCTGAAGTTCTTCTTGTGTGGTTCCCTCACTGACGGGGAAAAACTCGCCAAAGCCAGCCGCCACCATCCGTCGTTCCGGAACGCCCTGATCCGCAAGGTACCGCACCACGGCGACAGCGCGCGCCGTCGACAGTTCCCAGTTGGATGGAAAGCGGGGGGTGTTGATGGGAATCGCATCGGTGTGGCCATCAATCCTCAGAATCCAGTCAATGTCGTCGGGGATGCGCCGCACCACGTCCAGCAGGACCCCCGCCAGTTTGTCCAGTTCGACCTGACCTTCTTCACCTAACTGGGCAGAGCCCGAGGCAAACAGCAGCTCAGAGGGCAGCAGGAAGCGGTCGCCTACCACGCGGATGTTGTCATTGGCTTCCAGAATGTCCCGCAAGCGGGCGAAGAATTCGGACTGGTATTGCGCCAGTTCATTGACCCGCTCCGCCAGCAGGGTGTTCAGGCGATGGCTGACGTCTTCCAGTTCGGCTTCTTTTTCGGCGGTTTCCTGTTCCTGGAGTTCAAGCGCAGAGGCGATTTGTCTGAGCTGGTTCTCAAGTGCGGCAATCTGATTCGAGAGCCTCAGAATCATGGCTTGCTGGCTGAGGGAGAGCGTGTCTTTCTCGTCCAGTGCCCGGGCCTGCTCGTCCATGGTCTGACTGAGCGCGTCGAGTCTTTCTTGTTGCGCCTCGCTGTCGGCGGTTTTCTGCATCAGTTGATTGCGTACATTATCGAAGCGCTCCTGCATGGCGTCGTTACGCGCAAGACTGGCGTCCAGCTGGCTCTGAAGGACGGTGTTCCTGTCTTCTTCAATGCCCAGCAACCGGGAAATGTCGTTCAGGCGTTCGTTCAGCCTGGCCAGTTCACTGTTTCGGTCAGACAGGGTCTGGGAAAGGTAAAGCTGGCTTACCACATAGATCATCAACATGAAGATGATCAGCATCAGCAGCGCGGACAGGGCATCAACGTACCCTGGCCAGACATTCACGGTGCTGCGGCTGCGCCGGCGTGACCCGATCACGGCAGGCTACTCGGTCTGCTGCCGGGGATCGTCAACGTAATCCACCAGGTTGGTGACGCTGGTGAGCCACTCTTCCAGGCCGTCATAGAAGCGGTTTTGTGCATGGCCGGCCTGGATGTCCATGAACCCCAGTATCAGCGATCCTCCCAGGCCAAGGAGTGAGGAACTGAAGGCCGTACCCATGCCTTGCAGCGGCGTTTGCAGGCCCGCTTGCAGGTCTGCGAAGACCACCCCGAAATCCGCCTGATCCATATTCAGGTTGGTAATCACATCGCCTACGGCGTTGATGGTGCCCAGCAGGCCCCAGAATGTGCCGAGTAGCCCGAGAAAAATCAGCAGGCTGATGAAGTAGCGGGTAATTTCCCGTTGCTCATCCATGCGGGAATGGATGCCATCCAGCACAGTGCGCAGGGAGAGTGTCGACAGCGTGAACCGGTCACGCTTGAACTCGTCGCCCAGTTGCCGTGCCAGCGGTTTGAGCAGGCGGGGTTCCTGCAGTACCGAGAGACCGGCATTGCCGGTGCGGAACTGGGCAACCCAGCGCAGTTCGGGAAACAGCACGATGACCTGTCGGTAGGTCAGGGCGATACCGATGATCAGTACGCACAGGATCAACAGGTTGAAAACCCAGTTGGCCATGAACGCTGTGGTCAGGGGCGCGTGGATGAGGGCGCATACGACCACCACAATCGCGAGGAAGAGTGTCATCCAGAACAGCGTGTGTTTGGGATTGCTCATGGGCACCGCCTGCCTGCATTGCGAGGGTACCAAGGAACATAGCACAGGATGCTGACGGGTGCGTGCGGATTCCGCCGGAAATTGATCGTTGATTGAGCAGGTCAATTTATATAGAGTAAACGAATTAATAATAAGTAAATGAGGCAAGAGATGTTTGGTCACTCACTGGCGGGCGCTACCGTTCTTCAGGGGGCACATCCGGAAGAAGTGTCATCGTTTGTTAACCAGTACATCGGGCAGCATCGCCTGGAAATGCTGGGTGAACCCAAGGGAATGTCCCAACTGAGCTTTCGGGAATTTGCGGGCTTCGGGCTCTCGCAGCTCAGTTACGGCAATCACGTCCGTGTGAGAAGTCCTGAGCTGGAAGCCATATACCACTTGCAGGTCGTCACTCGTGGTGTGTGCGTCTGGCACCAGAACGGCGAGCCGATGATTGTCCGCGGGGGGCAGGCCGTCATGGTGAACCCCTACGAGCAGATTGACCTGGAATATTCACGGGAATGTGAAAAGCTGATTATTAAGATTCCTGAGCATGTGCTGAACAACGCCCGGGTGATTGCCAATGGGCGTCCGCCTGATTCGGGCATCCGTTTTACCCGGGAGCCCATCGACTTGGCCCGAAGCCCGGCGTTGATTAATATCATGGATGCCGTTCTGTCCGAACTGGAAGAGGCTGAGGACGACGATATCAGTCTGTTGTGCGCGCCCTACCGGGAGATTATTCTCAAGAAGCTGCTCAGGGTGTTTCCAAGCAATTGGGATGGCCAGGATCGTGGTGTGGCCTGTACTCCCGCGTTAGGCAGGATGCTCGGGTATATTGAGGAGAACGTGCGCAACAACATTGATATTGAGGAGTTGTCCTCGGTTTCCAATATGAGCGTCCGATCAATCTACAACGCGTTTTCAAAAACCTATTCGACGACACCCAAATGCTATATCAAGCAGTTAAAACTGCAAAAACTCCGGGAAGACCTGCTTCAGGGAAAATGCCGGAACGTCACTGAGATTGCCCTGGATTACGGTTTCAGCCATCTGGGCCGGTTTTCCTCCGATTACCGGAAAACTTTTGGTGAATTGCCATCAGAGACCCTCAAGGCGGTGGTCTAACCCTGGGCTGACTCTTCCTTCTGAAGACCACAGATTTGCTCTGTGACGCGCTGGGTGCAGGCGCGGAGCCTCTGAAAAAGGAATGAACCCTCGGCAATATCTGTATCCCGGTCCAGCCCCAGCAGGGTCAGTACGGTCACGATGCTGCCATTGATGTCGAAGACCGGCATGCTCAGAACGTTGATTTCCGGCAGGTAATCGCTCATGAACGCGCAGTAGTTGTCTCGTCTGATCTTGTCGAGGTGAGGTTGTAACTCTTCTCGAGTGACGGGCTTGCCGCCATTTCTGGGCAGGGTACGGGTGCTACGATAGTACTGGTCCACCAGCTGTTTGCGGCGGATGGAAGGAAGGTGTGCCAGATAGATCCTGCCAGACGCCGAGTTCAGCGGAGACAGTTCGGCGCCAAGTCGGACGTTGACGGATATGGGCTGACTCGAATCCAGCCATTTGATGACCAATGGCCCATTGCCATTCCACACGGTCACCGAAACGGTTTTGTCGGTTTGCTCGTTGAGCCGGTCAACGGCTTCATAGGACAGCTGGATCGGATTGATTCGACGTAATGCAGAGATGCCCAGTGTAAGGCTGGAATTGCCCAGGGTGTACTGGGTCTGGTTTACCTGATTGATGTAGCCTTCCCGCAGCAGACTGACCAGATACTTGTGGGCCCTGCTGGGTGAGAGATCCAGTGCGCCTGAAAGCTCTTTGAGGGTGGGTGGGCGAGACGCGGTGGAAATGTAATTCAGGATGTGAAGACCAATTTCCAGCGATCCGATTCCCTGTCGCTTGGGGCTTTCTACTGCCATGGGTGTATCCATTCTCAAATGACTGATGCCTTCGGTTGTCGACATGGAACAGGCACCCGGGAGACGTCGGGTGCCTGCGTTACCAGGTGCTGGCAAGGATACCAATTCTAAAGGTCCGGATCAGAATTTGTACTTGGCCATCACTTCAACCTGCTGGCCTTCCGGCAACAAGGGTCCAAACGCGAGGTTGTATTTCCGCCATTCCACGCCCACATCGAGGTCTGGAGTCACGGCATGGATCAGGTTTGCACGGTGAGCCTCGTAATTGGTATCCGCCTCGTCGTCGACTTCAACGGCTGTGTAGGCAATGTTGGCGCGCCATTCGCTGTTAATGACATAGCGGAAGCCAACATCAATACCGGCCTGACTGACCGCGTCACCGTTTTCAACATCCGGGGATGCCAGACTGTTGTTGACGCCGACACCCGTAAACGCACCGAGACCTTCGCCGTAGTGGGCGTTCAGATTAAAGCTGTGCGGTCCGATCATGAACTTGGAGCCCAGTGCGCCGCCGCCGACGAAATCACCGTTCTCCACTTCCCGGCCAGAAGCGGTCAGGATCACACGATGGCCGCCATCCAGGTTCAGGCTGTAGTTCACTGCCAGGTCGGGCGTGTCTGCGTCGTTGTTGACCGGATCCTGCGCGGTGAAGCGAAAGCCGGCTACTTCATGACTCACCAGGTTGGTGCGGAAGTTGAAGCCACCAAGGGTACCCCGGGGGCCGCCCAGAAAGTCCAGATAGTCATGATAGGCCACACCCCAGAACTGGCCCGTCCAGGTCTGCCCGACCGTGGTCTGGTCGACTTTGATGAATGCATGGCGCAGCCGCAGATCATTGTTTTCGCCTGGATAGGTGCCGCCGTAAAAATCACCTTCCACGAAACCCACGATGGTGTGGCCGTGGGTCTGGGTGACGGTCTTCAGGTTGAGCCGGCTTTCGATGGCACGGCCGAAAATGCGGGAATCGCCACCGTCCACTTTTTCGTAGATGCCTTCGGCTTTGAGATAGCCACCAATGCTTAGTGCTGTGTCATTGAAGGTGCCGACATCGATAGCATAAGCGGCTGGGGCAGCGCCGATACCGGAGGTAATGGCCAGCGCTAAGAGTGAGTTTCGATAGTTCATGTGCCTTCTCCTTGTTGTTTGGCACTTGAACTATCGGTGATTCAGTCAAACGCAAATATCCGGTTTATGAACATCCCTATCCGTTTTTTGTACATCTACACACTGAGCGCGGTTTCGACTTTTTCCAGGTTCTGGTCCAGCTCTTCCGAGCTGCCCTCAAAGTGTACTTTGCCTTTCACGATCACCACATGGCGATCACACAGTTTCTTCAGGGCCTTGATGTTCTTGTCCACGATCAGGGTTGAAATGCCGGATTCGCGAATGGTCGCGATAACATTCCAGATATCCTGGCGAATCAGCGGCGCCAGGCCTTCGGTAGCTTCGTCCAGAATCATCAGACGGGGGTTGGTCACCAGCGCGCGTCCGATCGCCAGCATCTGCTGTTCGCCCCCGGACAGTTCCGTGCCGAGGTTGGACAACCGTTCCTGCAGCCGGGGAAAGGTTTCGAGGACACGATCATAATGCCAACTGGATTCACCCGCACTACCAGGGCGGGCTGCCATTTGCAGATGCTCCTTCACCGTGAGGTTATGAAACATCCCGCGTCCTTCCGGTACGTAGGCGATGTCACGGCGCATGCGTTTCCAGGTAGGCAGCTTACTGATGTCCTGGCCGTCGAAATACACATGACCACTGCGGGGCGGCACGATCCCGAGAATGGATTTCAGCGTGGTGGTCTTGCCCATGCCGTTACGGCCCATCAGGCTCATGGATTGACCTTTCTCAAGCCTGAAGGACAGATCGTGGAGAATGTGACTGCGGCCATAAAGGGTATTTAGATTCTTCACTTCCAGAAGGCTATTGCTCATGCCGCTTCCTCCTCATCTTCCTTGCCCAGATACGCTTCTTTCACCCTAGGCTCATTGCGTACTTCGTCGACCGTTCCAGTGATCAGGTGCGTGCCATTGTCGAGTACGGTCAGCTGATCCGACAGCTCGAAAATGGCATCCATATCGTGTTCGACCAATACGATGCTGTAGGTCTGTTTGAGTTCATTCAGCAGCGCGATTATTCGCTGGGATTCTTCATGGCCCATGCCGGCCATGGGTTCGTCCAGCAGCAGGATGCACGGATCTGTGGCGAGTACCATTGCCAGTTCCAGCTGCCGTTGTTCCCCGTATGAAATCTCTGCGGCCACGGTGTGCATCCGCCTCTCGAGCCCCACCTGATGCAAGGCCTTTTCGGCGGCTTCCCGGACCAGCTTGTTGGAATGACGCGAGGCAAACAGATTGAAGCTGCCTGCGAAGCGGCGCTGGGCCGAGACGGCACAGTTCTCCAGACAGGTCACGTCGGCGTAGATATTGGTTTTCTGGAAGCTGCGACCGATGCCCCGGCGCACGAATTTCCAGGGCTTCATGCCCTCAATTTGATCGCCCTTGTGGAAGATACAACCGCTGGTGGGCTTCAGGGTGCCGCATAGCATGTTCAGCAGCGTGCTTTTGCCCGCGCCGTTGGGACCGACCACGCCGTGCAGTTGCTTGTCGTGGAACTGCAGCGAAATATCATTGAGCGCCTTGATGCCGCCCCAGTGTTTGCTGAGGGATTCGGTTTCCAGAATGATGTCGTTGGCCATGATTATTTCTCCAGCAGCTTTTCAAGGTAACCGGCGAGGCCTTTGCGTAGCAGCAGGACCATCAGGATGATGGCGCTGCCCATGAACAGCATCCAGTCTTCGCTCATGTGTTCGAAGAGATACAGCAGGCTTTCATAGGTGATGGTGCCCAGAATCGCGCCGTAGATGGTGCCCATGCCACCGAGGATGGACATCACCAGTGCGGTGCCGGACATCTCCCAGGTCATGAATTGCGGGTTTACGTACCCGTACTGCAGGGCAAACAGCAAACCCGCGTAGCCGGCCAGAGTGCTGCCAATGACATAGCTGATCAGACGGAAGGCAAAGATGTTGTAGCCCAGGGCTACGGTACGTTCGGGGTTCAGGCGGCTGGCTTCGACGATGCGGCCAAAGCGCGAACGCAGGATGATCTTGATGGTCAGCAAAGTGACAAGCACCGCCAGCAATGCAAGGTAATAAAAGTGGGTGGGGTTATCCAGGTTCAGGAAGCTTAATCCGAAGATGCTGGTCTCCGGTTTCATGAAGATGAACAGGCCGTCGTTGCCGCCGAATTCCAGGGAGTCGAAGAAAAAGTAATAGGCCATCTGCGAGATCGCCAGCGTAATCATAATGAAGTAGATGCCGGATGTGCGCAGCACCACCGCACCAATCACCAGGGCGATCAGGGCATTCAGCCCCAGAATGTAAAAGGCGTAGACCCAGAAGTTGACCGCCTCGTACTCCGGCGTGAGGATCACGAACAGGTATCCACCCAGGCCGTAGAAGAGCGCGTGGCCCAGGGTAACCAGACCAACTCGCCCTACCAGGAAATCCAGGGACATCACAAACACCGCCAGAATCAGAACAGTAGTGGCCTTGCCCACAAAGAACGAATTGGACTCCAGAAACAGGGGAATACAGAGGGCGATGACAAAGAAGATCGCCAGGAAAATACGTTCGGTGCGTTTCTCAAAAATCATGTTCGGCTCCCGCTTACTTGGCGAACAGTCCCTGGGGCTTCACCAGCAGCACCAGGATCATAAAGATGTAGATAATCATGTTGGACAGGGTGGGCATAAGCACGGCTGCAAAGGTGCTGATCACGCCGACCAGCAATGCCCCGACAAAAGCGCCCTTGATTGAGCCCATGCCGCCGATGACCACCACCACAAAACAGGTGATCAGCACGCTTTCCCCCATGCCCGGAACAATCGAGCGCATAGGCGCGGCGATGATGCCTGAGACCGCCGCCAGCATGACGCCGATGGCAAACACGATGGTGTAGAGACTTTTGATGTTGACGCCCAGCGCTTCCACCATTTCCCGGTTGGATTCGCCGGCGCGGATCAACATGCCCAGGCGCGTCTTGCTCACCACGAAATACAGTGCAGCGGCGATGGCGATGCAGATCATTGCCGCGAAGATTCGATACACCGGATAACTGGAGTTGTCGGTGAAGGGTACGGAGCCGCTCAGGGCCTCCGGGACCGCAACGCCATAGGGATCGTTGCCCCAGAGGATGCTTTGCAGGGAGTTGAACACGAAGATCATGCCGATGGTCAGCAGCACCTGATCCAGGTGGTTGCGGTTATACAATCGCTGGATTAATACCCGCTCGATCAGTATGCCCAACGCGAGAGCGATCACCGCTGACAGAATGGCCGATACCGTAAAGCTGCCGGTTACAGCGACGAAGTACCACACCAGATAGGCGCCGACCATGTACATGGAGCCATGAGCCAGGTTGAGGATGCCCATGACGCCGAACACCAGGGTCAGGCCGGAAGCGATCAGGAACAGGAGCAACCCATACTGGAGGCCATTAATAAGTTGCACGAAGAAAAGTTCGGTAGACATAGTGATACCCAACGGTTTTACGGATAAGTCAATTCAGGTGTGGGCAGGGAGCTTCAGGTAAGCCCCCGGATCTTGCCGGGGGTAACAGAGCCCGTGCTTAGAGCTTGCAGCCACGGGCGGGATCTTCCAGCGCTTCGGCGGCGATACTCTGCACCACGTTCACGCCATCTTTCACTTCCCGCAGGTAGATGTTCTGAATCGGATTGTGTGCCTTGGAGAAGGTGAATTCTCCACGCGGGCTGTCGATGGTCAGCTTTTCCATGGTGCTGATCACGGCCTGCTTGTCTGAAATATCACCCTCAAGCTGGTCGATGGTGTTGGCGATGGCCTGCCCTGCGTCATAACCCTGAACGGCGTAAATATCCGGGTAGTGGCCGTACTCGGTGTTGAAGGCCTCCCGGAACGCCCGGTTCTTCGGAACGTCCAACTGTTCTGCGTAATGCAGGCCGGTCATCACGCCTTCGGCAGCGTCGCCCTGGGCTTCCAGCGTGCCTTCGGTGAGGAAGCCGGAACCCAGCAGCGGAATCTTGCCGCGCAGGCCCATGGCGTCGTAGTCCTTCACAAACTTGATGGCGCCACCGCCGGCGAAGAAGGTGAATACGGCGTCCGGCTTCTTGTCGGCAATGTCGCTGACATGGGACTGGAAATTGGTGGACGGGAACGGTAGCAGTACTTTCTCGACGATCTCACCGCCGCCGGCCTTGAAGGACTCTTCAAAGGCGTCGAGGCTCTCGCGGCCCATGCCGTAGTTCCAGCTGATGGCGTAAACCTTTTTGTAGCCTTTATCCAGTGCTACTTTGCCCATGGGGTAGGACGGCTGCCAGGACGAGAAAGAGGTACGGAATACGTTGGGCGAACACAGCGGACCGGTCGCCGCGGCGGAGCCCGCATTCGGGATAATCATGATGGTGTCTTTGCCTCGTAGCATCTTAATCATGCCCATGGCAACGCCGGAGTGCACCGGGCCAATCACGAAATCCGCCTCGTGTTGGTTGAGCAGTGAAGACGCCAGTTCCGGTGCGCGGGACGGTTTGGCTTCGGTGTCCAGTTCGATGAATTCCACCGGGGAACCGTGCAGTTCGGAAGTTTTCTCCTTCAGCGCCAGCTTCAGGCCATCGCGACCCGCTTCGCCGAGTTGTGCATAAATGCCGCTAAACGGCAGCATGATGCCGATTTTTACTGGGTCACCGGCCGCCGCCAGGGCAGGGGTAGAGAGCCCGGCGCTAAGGGTGGTTGCCAGTACAGCGCTGGCAAGCGTTTTGATCCTGCTCATTTCAACACCTCAGATTGTTGTTGTGGGTTCTGCCATTAGAGGCGTGAAGGGGCTACAGGAATATCCGTTTTCTGCACAGAGGTGTCCGGTGATTGCAGAGCGATCGCCGGACCTCTGGAATTCAGTTAGTTGGGCCCATAAAAAAGCCCGAAGAGCTGGGGAGCTCCTCGGGCAAAAGCAGATCGTCCCTTTAGGGACCGCCACTCAACAAGGAAAAGCGGGGTTCAGGTCGAGCATCAGAAGGGGTATTGGATACCTTCCTCCATTACGCTTACCCATTGGCTGGTGGTGAATTCATCAATATTGGCTGGGCCACCAAAACGGCCGCTGTTGCCTGAACTGCCCATGCCGCCGAAGGGCACCTGGAACTCGTTGTTCACCGTTTGATCGTTGATGTGGACCATTCCCACCTGGATGCGGTTGGCGATTTTCAGGGCGCGCTCTGTTGATCCAGAATGGATAGCAGCCGCCAGACCATACGGTGATTCGTTGACCAGAGCGCAGGCGCTTTCATCGGAATCGAAGGTCACCACTGGCGCAACCGGGCCGAAGACTTCTTCGGAGAAAACGGGCATGTCCGGTGTTACGTCTGCAATTACGGTGGCTTCATAATAGTTGCCGTTACGTTTTCCGCCAGCGATGATTCTGGCGCCCATCTCGACTGAACGGTTGACGATGTCCTCGACACGTTTTGCCTGAACCTCGTTGATCAGGGGGCCGAGATGAACCTGTTCCTGCGCGGGATTGCCGCACGCGAGGTTCCCAGCGCGGGTGGTCAAGCGTTCAATGTACTCATCAGCCACTGAGCTGTGGACTAGATGCCGCCCGGTCTGCATACAGATCTGCCCCTGATGCAGGAACGAGCCCCAGGCTCCACAGGAACTGGCGATGTCCAAGTCTGCGTCTTCGAGGACCACCTGAGCGTTGTTGCCGCCGAGTTCCAGTGCAGCTTTCTTCAGCATTCGGCCACAGGTTTCACCGATCTTCTTGCCCACGGCTGTTGAGCCGGTGAATGAGATCATCTTTACCAACGGGTGCTCGACCAATGCCTGACCGACTTCTGGCCCGCCTGGCAACACGTGAAATACACCCTTCGGGAGCCCGGCATCTTCCAGAACCTGTGCCATCAGGGCACCACCACAAATACTGCTCTTGGGATCGGGTTTAAGTATTACGCAGTTACCCATGGCCAATGCCGGAAATACGGACCGCATGGCAAGAAGGATAGGGAAGTTCCAGGGGGCTATAACGCCTACGGTACCTATGGGCACCCGCTTCCAGTAGTTTCGCTTTCCGGGCATGTTGGATGGGAATATTTCTCCACTTGGCTGCATTGGCAGTGCTGCTGCCATCTGGGCCTGTTCATATGTGGCTTGCAGCTCCCAGTCCGCCTTGGGGCCGATGGAACCGCACTCACGGGTGTTCCAGCCGTTAATTTCGTTAGCTCGCTCCTTGAGCAGGGTCGCCACATTGCGCAGAATCTCCGCTTTCTGGTCAAAGGGAACGGCCATCCACTGCTTCTGGGCCTCATCGGCAATCGTGGCGGCCCGGTTAACATCAGCCGGGGTGGCTGCTTTCAGTTGTGAAATGACCTCTCCGGTTGCGGGTTCCATAACGTCAACCTGCTCGCCCTCCCCACTTTGCCATGAGCCCAGGAAAAGATGCTGTTGCCACACAGGGTTTACTGGCATGTCCATGGTATGTGCTCCTAAACGCTTTTATCGTAATCAGGCATGGGCCCGGTTGATCTGGTCGCTGATGTAATGGGCCAGTGCGTACACGGTTTCCGAAGGGTTGTAGCCGATCGATGTAGGCAGCAGGCTTGCATCCACGATGTAGAGATTCTTCACCTCATGGGTTTCGCCCGTGGGCGAAACCACCGTGGTCTTCGGGTCTGCGCCCATGCGGCAGGTGCCTTGGGGGTGGAAAGATGTGTAACGGTAGCGCGCCGGTTCATTGTCGAGGCTATCGATCACCGGATCGATTTGATCCACACTGTCGATGGTCAGTTTCTGGGACGTGGGGATATAAAGCTGTTTGGCGCCAGCGGCAAACAGCACCCGGGCGTTGGTCTTGAGGCCTTCCTTCATGATCTCGAAGTCACCATCGTCCACGAAGTACTTGATTTCCTTGGTGCCGTTTTTCCAGTTCACTTCGCCAACGTTCTGGTCGTGGATCAGGGTGATAAGGCGAACCGTGTTGCGGTACTTCGACATGTAGGACATGTACGGTTTACCGGTGCCCGGATCGGCCTGGAAACTGGCTTCCACCGGGTCCTGAATGGCGTCCAGCAAAAGGTAGCCACCGTCTTCAGGCATGGTAAATTTGTCCATGTACAGGGAATGGGTGGCGCCATAGAAGTTGTCGACGTCCTCATCGAACATGCCCGTGATCGACATTGTTGGATGACAAGCGAAGTTTTTCCCCACCTGGCCGTTACTGTTGGCCAGGTTGCTTTTCTGCAACAGGATTGGCATCTGTACTGGGCCGGCGGCGCCGACCACAATCGGAGCGTTGACCCTGAGCTTACTTTTGACCGTTTTGCTCTGTTGATCGACGATTTCCGCAAGCACACCCGTTGCCTTTCCATTCTCCGCCAAGATCTGTGTGGCACGGGTATCGGAATAGATGGTTGCACCGTAGGCCACGGCCCAGGGCAGGTAAGTAATGAGCATGGACTGTTTGCGATCCGACTTGCAGCCGGCGAAACAGAAGCCGGTCATAGCGCAGTTGCGGATGTTGCGTATGGCATTGCCCTCCGGCAGGTTCAGTTTCTTCATGCCGCTTTTGAGCAGTTGGGCGCCGGAGCTGGTTTCAAAGGCTTTGTTGGGGGCAATGCCCAGGTTGGCCTCCACTTTTTCAAAATAGGGACGCATGACCTTGGGAGTCAGGTTTGTCAGCCCGAACTCTTTTGCCCACCGGTCCAGATAATAGTCAGGGGTGCGGAAGCACAGGGCGGCATTTACAACAGTAGAACCGCCCACACAGGCACCCTGCAGGATTGAAATATCGCCAGCAGAGTTGGCCTGGCCGCCATGGTCGGCATAAAGCTGGTCCATGGACACGGCCATCATCTCGGTAAATTTTTCAGAGGGCACGTAAGGGCCGGCTTCGAGAACCACCACTTTCTTGCCCGCCTTGGCCAGCTCATAGGCTGCAATGGCACCACCAGCGCCAGAACCGATGATCACTGCGTCTGCATTGAGTTCAATGTTCTCACTGGTGACATCAGACGCCTGTGTTACCTGCAAACCGTGGGCAGGCACGTTTTTAGCCTTGATTGTGTCTTGCATGATCTACTCCCGCCTTCAGCTTTTCGGTAGAGGGGCGTTGCCCAATGATTCCAGGTTCCATTTATCCGTTACCGGGCCGCCGTATCCCAGGGGCTCCCAGGTGGGAGGGTTCGCCCAGTAGGCCAGACCAACCAGCTTTTTCAGACCCATAGTAAGTGCCCGGTGGGGCACCTCGTCGGAATCGGCCCAGGTGTCACAAAAGTCCGCAGCTTGCTTGTCGGATAACTCCAAGAAGGGCTTGCCGTACTCGGCTTTGGGGCCTTCATTGAAGTAAGCGATACCGCCTTTCAGACCTTCCAGGATATGGGGTTCCATGGTGGCCAGCAGAGCGGCATCCAGAGTCTGCATGACCGGAATCTCACTGGCTGGCACCAGGCTGGTTCCCTCGGTGATCAGCATCACTTGCATTAGTCGATGCATGACCTGGTATTCGCTGGCGGACATCACCTTGATACCTTCTGGCATTGAGGCAAAGGCGTTCGCGGCACCGAAAAGCCCGGTGCCGATGGAGGCCGCCATCGCTAGGCCACTGGCGGCCTTCAGGAAGCTGCGGCGGCTTAAGCCATTAATCTGGTCGATGGCTTTTTTCGTCTGATCGCTCATCTGACTCATAGTGTTCTCCGGAGTGCTTGTCTGTTTAACAGGCTCTTTCTTGTGCACGGGCTCAGAATACCTTCAATACGCGGAAGTTCACGCGGGTATCCTCTTCGAATCCGTTTTCCACGTTGATGTCCTGGCCGGCCTGAACCTGCAGTTGCACAGTTGGGTCGACAAAGGTGGCGTAGGTGGCCAGCCATCGGTTGGTGTTCACCCTGTCATCCTGCTCCAGGCCGCCAACGGTAGTCTCGCCGCCGAAAGAATGGTAGTAGGAAAGTGCCACATGGCTTTGCTTGGACAACAGGTAACGCAAGTGGCCCTGCAGACTCTGGGCGTCCTCCTGTTCGCGTTTAAAGCCCAGGAAATCGTCGTTGTCTCCGTACACGGAATACTCGGCTACCAGGTCCAGAACCACGCTGGTGCTCAGGTGTTTGACATAGGCTGCCTGGAAAATACCCTTCCAGCGGTTTTCGCCGATGTTCACAGGCCCCTTGTCCTCGTCGTACTGGCCGACAGGCACGGAGGCGAAAGCTGATAAGCCAACCCATTGCTGATCATCAGGGTTGTTAAGGACCCAAGCGGTTGCGCCAATGATAGGATCGCCGACACCACTTTCCGAGGTGGGCTGAAGCGGGCCAGACGGCTCCTCCAACTTCACCTTGCCAAACGGCACAATGATTTGTGGGTCCACGATGACACCTCCAATGTCCATGTAATGGACAAAGCGCGCCAGACCGATGGTGGTGTCCAGGCCTGCATCAACGGGCACCTCGTCGCCATCGGCGTAGACGCTATCGCGAGTGGCATATTGGCCATAGAGGATGCCGAGGTTCACGCTTGCTGGCAGTGGCGTGTAGTCGCCGGGGTCAGTGGCAATTTCGACAGCTTGAGCCATGGCGGGGAAAAGGCCGGTGGCAAACACCAGGGCAGAACCCATGGCAAATGATTTGGATGTTATGTTCTTTAAGCTAGATCGCACGGTTTGTCTCCATATTTCGTGTTGTTTTTGTCAACGCGAAAACGGATAGCGATGATCGTGCCAGTTATTTGAGTTTATGAAAAAGTGTTTTAATTCATAAGTCTAAGTGGGTATGGCTGTTTGAAGAGGGCGCTGGGCGAAGTCATGAATGTTCCCATCCGGGAAACGTCGAGACACTGTCTCATAATGAGACAGTGCGTGGCATACAAACGAATTTGCACGCAGTCCTCATGAATAAACGTGTTAAAATTTTACGAGTACGACAACAAGAGCCAACATGGCCAGAGCGCAGGGTCGCATCAAACGACAATAAGCCAGTCCTGCGAGAGAGGTAACACAATGCACGACCTTATTCCTGCCGACCACCGGCGCGCCAAGGCACGTGAAACATTTTTCAAACACGGTAAGATTCCAACCGGTCTGATTGACGATGCCATTGTGCATTCCTGGCAGCGTTGTTCCGCAGCGAGCAAGAGCGTCAGCGAACAGGTTCATTTCGACACCGTATCCCGAACCGGGCTGCTGGAGCTTATGGACAGCAACCGGATTCTGCTTGAAGCGGCCGGCAAACCGCTGGAGCAGTTAGCCCAGACTGTCAACGGCGCGGGTTATTCGGTCCTGCTAACCGACTACAGAGGCATGGCCCTGGCCGCGCGTCGCTCAGGGCGATGTGCCAATACGTTGATTAACGGGGCGTTCCGGCAGGGCGTTAATCTTTCCGAGGCAAGTATCGGAACGTCCGCTATGTCTTGTGCCGTGTCGGAGCGACGTCCGGTATTGGTCTCTGGGGTAGAGCACTATCTTCACGCTAATCGGGTCTTCAATTGCGCGGCTTCTCCGATTGTGGACCCGATGGGCCGGGTGCTCGGTGCTATTGATATTACTCGTGGCAACCCATTGGAACCGGGTAGTGCCCTATCGCTGGTACAACAGTGTTCGGCTCGGATAGAGCGCCAATTGATGGGGATGCTGTCTCCCTGGCTTATGGTCAGCCTTGGCTGGGAAACGCATGGCCATGGTGCGTCTGATGATCTGCTAGTGGCACTCGGGTCGGACGGGCAGGTGCTGGGTCTGTCGCCACGGGTGCGAGAACTGACCGGGCTGGCGTCAACGGATGGCGCATTGTGTTTCCAGGATTTGTTTGATTTGCGTTTTGATGAGCTGGTTGATGGGTTAGGGAGTCGGAAGCAGCCTATCACGGCCAGGATGCATTCCGGGCTGGCATTTTTGCTCCACACGGTGGATACCGGCTCCCGAAAATCTTCCAGACGTGTTGTCTCAAACAGTCCAGCGCAGCGGTTATCGGAACCAAAGGATTTTGGCGACCCTGCCATCGCCCGCCAGGTAACCATTGCAACTCGGGCAATGAATAAGGGACTGCCGGTGTTGCTATTGGGTGACACCGGGACCGGGAAAGAGGTAATGGCCACCTTGCTTCATAAAGAGACTACCTTGGCTTCCGGCAATTTCGTTGCCATCAACTGTGCAGCCATCCCCGAGTCTTTGATTGAGGGAGAGTTGTTTGGTCATGCCGACGGCGCCTACACAGGCGCCCGGCGGGGCGGTGCTCCGGGCAAAATTGAGCAGGCGGATGGCGGCACTCTGTTTCTGGACGAAATTGGTGACATGCCATTGGCGCTTCAGTCCCGCTTGTTGAGGGTGCTTGAGACCCGTGAAGTGACGCGCCTTGGCAGTGTCACCCCGAAAAAGGTCCGTTTCCAGTTGATTTGCGCAACCCACCGAAATCTGTCAGAGACGACCCGCAGAGGCGAGTTCCGCGAAGACCTGCTCTATCGTATTAAAGGCATATCGGTGCGGTTGCCGCGATTAACGGAACGGTCGGATCTGAGAACCTTCATCATTGATCGGTGTTGGTCGTTGACTCAGGGTAGCCGGGAACTCTCAGAGGACTGTCTGAACGGGCTGATCCGCTACGACTGGCCGGGTAATGTCCGGGAACTCGTTCATGCCCTGACTCATGCCGATGCGATAGCGGAACCCGGCGAAGTGCTGGAACTATGGCACCTGCCGGAGGAAATAACAGCTCCGGCAACATTGGCAGCAGGGAGCCTCCGGACGTCGGGCAGTGTGGGTACGCTTAAAACCGTGGAGCGGGCGGTGATTGACGAGGCGCTGGCACTTGAAGGTGGCAATGTCAGTAGGGCCGCAAAACGATTGGGTATTGGAAGAGCGACTCTTTATAGGAAGTTCAAAACCGGCAGCATTGGCAGTGATTAGTTCCTTCGGCTCCAAACAGGCCGGGCTCAAGCCCGGCTGCGAAGTGTCAGTTTTCGCCGTGAAGATCGGTGTAGAGCTTCTCGGTGAGGATGCGCTGCACCTGTAAGCGCTCTGTGATTCCCTGAACCACTTCCATTCGGGCGACTGCACCAGCCTGGATGTCCTTCATTGCCTGCAGGGCTTCGCCCGACTGGTTTAGGCACTGGTTGCACGACTCGCGGATGTTTGCCATGCCGTTGCCTGCTTCCACCGAGGTTGCGTTCAGGTTGTTGGTGATGTCGCGTATGCCCTCGCTGGATTCGTTGGCTCGCACGGCCAGGTTGCGAACTTCGTCGGCCACCACTGAAAAGCCGCGGCCGTGTTCTCCCGCCCGTGCGGCCTCAATGGAAGCATTCAAAGCCAGCAGGTTGGTCTGTTTGGCGATATCCTGAATGTTGCCGACGATGCTGCCGATTTCTTCGGACTGTTTACCCAACTGAGTGAAGACGTCATCGATACGTCCCATGAACTCGGCCAATTCCCTAATCGAGGCCTCGGACCCGGAAATGCTGTTGGCGCTCTGGGCCACCTTTGCACCGGACGCTTTGGCCAGTTTGCCAGCTTCATCCATTTCCTCGAGGATCATGTCCACGTTGTTGCGCAGGTCATCCAGATGACTGATCATCACAGGGTCCGGTGATTGCGGTTCGGGAACAGGCGTTTCCGGTGCATGGATCGTTTCGGGTCGGGGCTCAGGTGCTGGCACCGGTTCGCGTATGGTGACGATGGTTGGCTGCATCCGTGCGCACAGGATGAGTGCGGTGGCTGTCAGCCCAAGGGTCACGGTCGCGAGCGTGGCCGGGAAGACGATGTCGGAGATGACAAGCATCAATGCCGAGCAGGCGCAGGCCAGGAGTAGCGCGCCGTATATCGGCGCTTTCGAAGAGCCAGGCTCAGAGGTTTTTTGTTCGTAGGTGAGAGTGTTATCCATGGTTCTGTTCCCGCCGGGCAAGGGTTCGCATCGTGGAGTAACGCTAAGGTTTTTTTTGGGATGAACCTATCCGCAAAGTGCAGAGCTCTATCCACATATTGAATGGGGGAGACCAGGGCCCGGAAAGCCGGGCTCTGGTTTTCAGGCGGTAGGTGCTCAGTTTAGGACATCAAGCAGGATCTGGCTGAATGTGTCCGCGCATTCCACCGACGGCACGTGGCCAATCTGCTCAAGAATGACCGGTTCCGCCGCACTGCTGACGTCGGCCAGTGCCCTGAGTGTATCCGGCGGCGTGGCTACATCGTCTGAGCCACCAATCAGTCGGAGCGGCACGCGATGCTGGCCCAGCTTCTCTCGGAAGTCGACCCGCCCCAGCATTTCACACAGCAGCACATAACTGCGGTCGTCACCGCGCCCCATGATCACGCGCCAGCCTTCCACCAGCGCTGGTTGCTGTTCGCAGGTGGCGGGGCCGAACCAACGTGGCACGATATCCACTGCCATGGCAGGCAGGCCGAGTTCCAGAACGTTGGCCGAGCGGGTATTCCACGCATCGGGTGTGCCGATGACGGCGCCGGTGTTTGTTAGTGTGGCGGAAAGCAGTCTTTCAGAATGTTCGCTGACGAGTTGCTGGCCAATGGCACCGCCAATCGATGTGCCGACAAAGTGGAAATTGTCGGCCCCTGCCACTTTCGCGAGCGCGATGGCTTCCTGCGCCAGGTTTTCCAGTGTGATTTCGTCGGACTCCTCCGGCCAGGCGGCGCTGGCGCCGTGCCCCGGTAAATCCCAAGTCAGTACCCGGAATTTACCCAGTAGCGCTGGCAGCATGTCGTCCCAGACCCCCTGAGTCATGCCCAGGGGGTGGGCGAGCATCAGCAGCGGTTTAGCGCTGTCGCCCAGCAGGCGGTAGCAAACCGTGCGGCCGTTGTGTTTGAGAAATGCCATGTTTGCTCCTTATCAGACGCGTTCGATGAGTGTCGCGATGCCCTGGCCGACGCCCACGCACATGGTGCACAGGGCGTAGCGGCCACCGCTGTGCTGCAACTGGTGGGCGGCAGTTTGGAGCAACCGGGCGCCGGACATGCCTAGCGGGTGGCCGAGGGCGATGGCGCCGCCGTTGGGGTTCACGCGCTTGTCGTCGTCGGCTATGCCGAGCTCACGCAGAACTGCCAGGCCCTGGGCGGCGAAGGCTTCGTTCAGTTCGATGATATCAAGGTCTTCTATTCCGATGCCTTGTTTCTCAAGCAGTTTGCGAACGGCGGGGACTGGGCCAATGCCCATAATACGTGGTTCCACTCCGGCCGTGGCCATGCCCAGAATCCGGGCCATGGGTTTCAAACCGTGGGTTTTCACCGCGCTCTCACTGGCGACTAGCATCGCTGCAGCGCCGTCGTTCACGCCAGAGGCGTTGCCGGCGGTCACACTGCCACCGTCCCGGAATGGCGTTGGCAGGGACGCGAGTTTTTCCAGGGTACTTTCACGGGGGTGCTCGTCGGTGTCGAACACCAGTGGGTCCTGTTTTCGCCGGGGGATGGAGACCGGCACGATTTCTTCGGCGAAGCGCCCTTCCTTCTGGGCTCGGGCGGCCTTTTCCTGGGAGCGGAAGGCAAAAAGGTCCTGGTCTGCCCGCGATACGCTGTATTGCTCGGCCACGTTTTCTGCCGTTTCCGGCATCGAATCGATACCGTACTGTTTCTTCATCAGCGGATTGACGAAGCGCCAGCCGATGGTGGTGTCCTCGATTTTCTGGCCACGGGAAAAGGCGCTGTCGGCCTTGCCCATCACGTAAGGCGCGCGGGACATGGATTCCACGCCGCCGGCCAGCACCAGGTCCATTTCGCCGGCGCGGATGGCGCGGAAGGCAGTCCCCACGGCATCCATCCCGGAGCCGCACAGCCGGTTGAGTGTCGTGCCCGGTACGGAGGTCGGTAAACCGGCCAGCAGGGCAGACATCCTGGCGATGTTGCGGTTGTCTTCGCCGGCCTGGTTGGCTGAGCCCATCATCACTTCATCGATGGCGGCGGGATCGAGTTCCGGTGTCTGCTCCAGTACGGCCCGGAAGATATGTGCGGCCAGGTCGTCGGGGCGAACACTTGCCAGGGTGCCGCCGAAACGGCCAATAGCCGAACGGCGGGGATGGCAGAGATAAACGTCAGTCATGATAAACCTCACTGTTGACCGGCATGGTGAGCGTTGGTGCGTGCTTTCAGGTCACGCAGGATGTCCAGCTCATGGGCGGTGGGCTCCTGTGTGGTGTCCAACTGATCCGCAAACCGGATTTCCCATCCGGTCGCCTCGATCACCTGTTCCCGGGTGACATTCGGGTGCAGGGAGGTGACCACCAGTTCTTTGGTGTCCGGGTCGGGCTTAAGAATACACAGATCGGTGATAACCACGCTGGGGCCCCGACCAATGTTCGGTACGTTGTCACGGGCCTTGCCGTCACGGCCGAAACCGACGGTGGTCACAAAATCCACGTCCTTCACAAAGGTGCGCCGGGAGTGCTTGACGGTAATGAACACTTCCTTCGCATTGGTGGCAATCTCCGGTGCACCGCCACCGCCAGGCAGGCGGACTTTCGGCTCGCGGTAGTCACCGATCAGGGTGGTATTCAGGTTGGCGTAACGGTCGATCTGGGCGGTGCCCAGGAAGCCGACGCTGATGTGGCCCCCCTGAAGCCAGTAGCGGAACATCTCCGGTACCGACACCGTGGTCAGGGCGGACTCGCACAGCTCGCCGTCCCCGATGGACAAAGGCAGTACATCCGGCTTGGTCTGGAGGGTGCCGGATTCGTAAATCAGGGTGACGTCCGGTGCATGGGTCAGACGCGCCAGGTTGGCAGCCTCGCTGGGCAGACCGATACCAACAAAGCAGGTCATTTCGCTGGTCAGTGCGCGGGCGGCAGTGACGCTCATCATTTCCGAAGAGGTAAATTCAAGACTCATCACGCAGCTCCTTTCTCGAATACGTTTTCTTTCAGCCAGGTCTGGAAGGTTTCCCGGTCACGGGCGATGCCATCCCATTCTTTGTAGAAGGCGTTGTCGCGCTCGTAATAGCCCAGTGCGTAGGACGGGCTGGCGCCTTTAGGCGCCTCGGCGATGGCAGTGACGGCCCAGGAAGGCAGTACGCAGGCATTTACGCCGGCGTCCAGATCATCGACGATCTCCTCCACCGTAACGATGCTGCGCTTGGCCGCCAGTACGACTTCCTTCTGAATGCCAACAATGCCTTCTACCAGCACATTGCCTTTGCGATCGGCGCGCTGGGCGTGAATCACCGCAACGTCCGGGCGAACCGATGGCACAGCGGCCAGGCGCTCTCCGGTGAAGGGGCACTCAATGAATTTGATCTGATCGTTCACCTTCGGCAGGTCACTACCCACATAGCCGCGCAATACGGCAAAGGGCAGACCGGCGGCGCCCGCTTCGTAGGCGCAGGCCATGGCGGCGTGGCTGTGTTCGAGGATCTCGAGTTTGTTTGGCCAGCTCTTCTCGACGGCGTCTCTCAGACGGTGCAGCGACCCGACGCCAGGATTGCCTCCCCAGGAAAAAATCAGCTTTTTGGCGCAACCGGCCCCGATCATCTGGTCATACACCAGGTCGGGAGTCATGCGGATCAGGGTCAGATCACGTTTTCCCTGGCGAATGATTTCATGGCCCGCTGCAAACGGAATCAGGTGGGTGAAGCCTTCCATACAAACGGTATCGCCGTTGCTGATGTGGCGGCTCACGGCCTCCTGGAGGGAAAGAAACTCAGCCATCACGGTGTCTCCATTGCAGTGATTGTTAGTAAGTTCGATATACGAACATAAGTTTTATATGCGAACATGATGGCTCGAAGTTTTTGGTGTCGTCAAGTACAAATTTTCACCAGTTGCCCAAAGTGCACGGATGTTCGTATAACGAACGAGCTGTTAACATGCGCGAATGCTGAAGTCAGGCGTAAAAGGAGCAGGAATGGACGATCAGATTCTCAAGCCCGGCGACCGGGACTATGTGGGGGCGCTGGCCTCAGGACTGGAGGTATTACAGGCGTTTGATGCCGAGCATTCCCGCATGACCCTGAGCGAAGTGGCGGCGCGAACCGAGATGGATCGGGCTAAAGCCAGGCGTTTCCTGCTCACTCTGCATTCCCTGGGCTTCGTGAAGCGTAGCGGCAGACAGTTCGAGCTAACGCCCCGGGTTCTGCAACTGGGCTACGCCTATCAGGCGTCCAATCAGTACCGGGCAGTCATTCAGCAGTACCTGGAGGACATTACGGCCGAACTGGGGGAGTCGTCCTCGCTGGCGGTTCTGGATGGAGACGATGTGGTGTACGTGGTGCGCTCTTCGGCGAGGCATCGCCTTATGGCCATTACCCTGTCGGTGGGAACGCGCCTGCCGGCGGCCTACACGTCCATGGGGCGGGTTTTGCTGGCCCAGCTACCTGGGGCCGAACTGGACGCGTTTATGGGACGGGTAAAGCTGGAGGCATTCACTGAGTATTCCATCACCCGGGCTGACGCGCTGGAAAACGCAATCAGCACGGCCCGCGATCAAGGCTATGCCATTGTAGACCAGGAACTGGATTCCGGCTTGCGTTCCGTAGCGGTGCCGGTGTTTTCCGGTAGCGGGGAGTTGTTGGGAGCGATCAATATCAGTACAAATGCTGCGCGGGTGAACATGAAAACGCTGATGGATGTCTACCTGCCGAGGTTGCAACAAGCCGCTGATGCAGTGCAGCGGACCACCCGCTAACCTCAAGGGTATCGGCCGGTCAGCCGGTTTTCCACCAACTCATCCAGAATGGTATTCGCCAGCCGCATCACGGCGTTGGGATTTTCCCCCCTCCGCCGTGATGCAATGACCGGAACCGAAATGTTGTCATCCTGCAGGGGCATGTAATCCACCCCTTCCCGCTGTAAACGCCGGACCTGTTCCGGTACCAGAGTGAAGCCCATATCCGAAGCCACCAGAGACAGCGCAGTCTGCAGGTCATTGACCTGCTGAATTACATTGATGCGCAGTCCCCGCCGATGGAACAGTCCCTGAGTGAGATCGGCGAAGTTGGGCCCTGGTCCGGACGGAAAGGCGATCATGGGCCACTCCGAGAGCTCCTTCATGGACGGAGGATGTTTTAGCAGTGAGCTGCCCGCAGGAATCGCCGCGATAATAGGCTCATCAAACAGCAGCTCCTGTTCGACATCCGGGTCCTCAATCCGAACACGACCAAACCCGATGTCAATCTTTCCCGTTTTCAGCGCATCCACCTGTTCCCGGGTTTTCAGTTCATGGAGGATGATTTCGAGGTTCTTGTTGCGGCGCAGGCGCCGAACCATCAATGGTAACTGGCCATAGAATACCGAGGGCACGAAACCGATGGAGAAGACGGTTTTGCGATGGCGGGCGATGCGCTGGGTGTCGTCTATGGTGGCGGCCACCTTGTCGAGGATCTGCCGAGCCTGCTCCAGAAAGTATTCCCCACCGGTCGTAAGTTCCAGGCCCCGTGGCTTACGAATAAACAGTTCAACACCGACCTCTTCCTCAAGCTGCTTGATCGCGCGAGTGAGTGGCGGCTGGGCAATAAACAACTTTTCCGCGGCCCGTGTCAGATTCAGGTCCTCTGCCACGGCGACGAAGTAGCGCAAGTGTCTCAGCTCCATCCATACCTCCAGGGTATCGGTTAGTACTTAATCAATATTGGTTCACGTACGTGAAACTTCGTACTGTTCGAATCACAGGCCTTTTAACTCGCGATTCGGAGAGCCCATGTCCGCAACCATTCATTCCATCGAAGCCATTCTGGTCGACATTCCGACCATCCGGCCGCACAAGCTTTCCATGACAACCATGGGGGTTCAGACCATGGTAATCGTGCGTGTGAAGGATGCCGATGGTCTCGAGGGTCTGGGTGAAGCGACGACTATCGGTGGTCTGGCCTACGGGCCGGAAAGCCCCGAAAGCGTGAAACTTACCATTGACACCTATTTCAAGCCACAACTGATCGGCCAGTCGGCTGATGCAATCAATACTTTAAGGGTAAGGCTAAACCGGACGATACGTGGAAACAACCTGGCCAAGTCTGCAGTCGAGACCGCATTGCTTGATCTGAAGGGAAAGCGCTTGAATCGACCGGTTTCTGATCTGCTCGGTGGGGCGCTGCATCGGCATTTGCCTGTGCTTTGGACTCTCGCCAGTGGCGATACCGGGAAGGACATTGACGAGGCACTCAGCTTGCTCGCGCAAAAGCGCCACTGTGATTTCAAGCTGAAGATCGGGTCCCGAAAGGTGATGGACGATGTCCGCCACGTGGCTGCCATCAAGGAAGCCGTCGGTGACCGGGCCAGTGTGCGTGTTGATGTGAATCAGGCCTGGGATGAAACCACCGCCGCCAAGGGCATGGCCGAATTGCAGGCGGCCGGGATTGATCTGGTGGAGCAACCCACTCCGATGAAGGACTACGCGGCCCTGGTCAGGCTCTCCGAAAAGTTCCATATCCCGATTCTGGCGGATGAATCCGTGGCAGATGCCAAGGATATGTTTGCCCTGGCGGCCGCAGGCTTTGCGGGGGCAGTGGCGATGAAGATTGCGAAGGCAGGCGGGCCGGTCCAGGCACTCGAGCAGGCGATTGTGGCCCGGGCTGCCGGACTCGGGCTGTATGGGGGCACCCTGCTCGAGGGCACGATCGGGTCAGCGGCGTCGCTGCACGCCTGGTCCACTCTGGAAACCCTGCATTGGGGCACTGAAATGTTTGGCCCGCTGCTGATGAAAGACGACATCGTCGTCAAGCCGCTGCACTTCCATGACAACGGCGTGGATCTGCCTGCTGGCCCAGGCCTGGGCCTGGAAATTGACGAAGACAAGCTCGCCCACTACCGCCGGGACGCCTGAGGCGCTCTGAAGTCCAATACGGAGGAAAGCACATGCTGTTCAAAGTTGAGATGACCGTGAAGATACCCCACGACATGCCCGCCGATGTGGTAGCAGACGTCAAGGCACGGGAAAAGGCCTACGCCCAGAAACTTCAGCAGCAGGGAAAGTGGCGTCACCTCTGGCGGGTAGCGGGCAGCTACGCAAACGTGAGCATTTTTGACGTAGCTGATAACGCTGAGCTTCAGGAACTGATTGGCAACCTTCCGTTGTTTCCCTACATGGAAATCACCGTTGCCCCCCTTTGCCGCCATCCATCCTCCATTCATGAGGATGATCGCTGAACAGGCACGAAGCAGACTATTTGCCCCCAGCACGACGATGTGGGCACCGATGATGTTGCTGACTGATGGGATGTCTTGGGCAACAAAAACAAGAGACCGAGGAGACAGATAATGACCGTTAAAACCATGCATACCGATGATGTGAAAGAGCTGCTGGAGAAAGTCGCCGGCTTTGACAAGGAAGGCGGCGATGAGCGAATGAAGCGCATCGTTCACCGCGTGATGCACGACATCTTCAAAATTGTGGAAGATTTCGACGTCACGCCGGAGGAATTCTGGAGCGCCGTTTACTACGTCGGAGAACTGGGTGCCAATGGCGAGGTGGCACTGCTGGCCCCCGGCCTGGGCATGGACCGCTACCTGGACATCCGTCAGGACGCAGAAGATGAGCAGGCCGGCCTCAGTGGCGGTACCCCCCGTGCAATCGAAGGCCCGCTGTATGTCGCCGGCGCCCCCCTGAGTGACGGCTTTGCACGTATGGACGACGGCTCCGACAAGGACGCGGAAAGGGTCCTGATCAAGGGGCAGGTGACCGACGAAAACGGCGTCCCCCTGGCCAACGCCATCGTCGACATCTGGCATGCGGATTCCAAGGGTGCCTATTCCTATTTCGACCAGTCTCAGAGCGAGTACAACCTGCGTCGTCGCATCAAGACCGATGATCAGGGCCGCTACGCCGCCGTGAGCATCATGCCTTCCGGCTATGGCTGCCCGCCAGACGGCTCGACCCAGCAGTTGCTGAACCACCTTGGCCGCCATGGTCAACGTCCGGCGCACATCCATTATTTCGTGTCCAAGCCGGGCTACAAGCACCTGACCACCCAGATCAACATCGCCGGTGATGAGTACACCTACGATGACTTTGCCTTTGCGACCCGTGAAGAGCTGGTTGTAGAAGCAAACCGCAAGGAACAGTCCGATACCGCGGCAAGCCACGGCGTGACCGGTCCGATCACCGAAGTGGAGTTCAACGTGACTTTGGTCGCCACCGATAAGCCGGAGCTGCAGGAGCGTCACGCACGTCCCCGCGCCCTGGAAACCGACGCGGCATAAGCGCCACCCAAGAACAAGACGGAGTGAACGACATGACCAGCAAGCTCGAAAAACTCGCCGAAAAGGTACGCGATGCTGTGATAGCCGATCCGGAAACCGGACGCTACCAGTGTGATCGCAGCATCTTCACCGACCAGGAGCTGTTCGACCTGGAGATGAAGTACATCTTCGAGGGCAACTGGGTCTACCTGGCCCACGAAAGCCAGATCCCGGAGCCGGGTGATTACTTCACGGTGACCGTGGGTCGCCAGCCGGTGATCATTACCCGCACCAAGGATGGCGAGCTGAAAGCCATCCTCAACACCTGCTCCCACCGCGGCGCCACCCTGTGCCGCAAAAAGCGGGGCAACAAGACCTCCTTTACTTGCCCGTTCCACGGCTGGACCTTCCGTAACGACGGTCAGTTGCTGAAGGCCAAGGACCAGAAGAAGGGCGGTTACCCGGAGCAGTTCAACACCGACGGCTCCCACGACCTGAAGCAGATGCCGAAGTTCGGCAATTATCGTGGTTTCCTGTTCGGCAGTCTTAATGCCGATGTGGTGTCTCTTGAGGAGCACCTGGGTGAAACCACCAAGATTATCGACAACATCGTGGATCAGTCCGAAGACGGCCTGGAAATCCTGCGGGGCAGCTCGACCTACACCTACGAGGGCAACTGGAAGCTGACCGCCGAGAATGGCGCGGACGGTTACCACGTCGGTACCGTGCACTGGAATTACCTGTCCACCATGGGGCAGCGTAACTACGAGAAGGGTGGCACCGAGGCGGTGGACGCCAAGAGCTGGTCAGCCGAAGGCGGTTTCTATTCCTTTGAGAATGGCCACATGATGCTGTGGACCCGCCTGCTGAACCCGGAAGTGCGTCCGATTTTCAGCCAGTTGGAACGTCTGAAGGAAACCTACGGCGAGGCCCGTGCCGACTCCATTGTCCGCACCACCAAGAACCTGTGCCTGTACCCGAACGTTTACCTGATGGATCAGTTCTCCACTCAGATTCGGGTAACGCGACCCATCGATGTCAACAAGACCGAAGTGACCATCTATGCCTTCGGGCCGAAGAACGAGCCTGCGGAACTGCGCACCAAGCGCATCCGCCAGTACGAGGACTTCTTCAACGTCTCCGGCATGGGTACACCCGATGATCTGGAAGAGTTCCGCGCCTGCCAGAACGGTTATGAAGCCCGGGACATGCGCTGGAACGACATGAGCCGGGGGGCTGCCCACTGGATTGATGGTCCGGATGAGCATGCCGACCAGATCAACATGAAGCCCACCATGAGCGGTGCACGGCCGGACGATGAAGGCCTCTATGTGAACCATCACAAGCACTGGCAGGTGGAAATGACCCGCGCCATCGAGGCCGAGCGCGCCCGTTTCATTCCCCTGGCTTCGAGTTCAACAGAATCAGAGGAGGCGTCCGCATGAGCCTGAGCTATCACGACATTGAGCAATTCATCATTCGCGAAGCCCGTTTCCTGGACGACCGTGAGTGGGACAACTGGCTGGCCTGTTATCACCAGGACGTCACGTACTGGATGCCGGCCTGGGATGACGATGACGAGCTCACGGAGGACCCGCAAAGCGAGATCTCGCTCATCTACTACCCCAATAAAGACGGTCTTGAAGACCGGATTTACCGCATCAAGACCGAGCGGTCCGGGGCCAGCTCCATGCCCGAGCCACGCACCACGCACTTCACCAGCAACCTGGAGATCCTGTCCCAGAGCGACAGCGAAGTGAAGCTGCGGTTCAACTGGCTGACCAAGGCATACCGCTACAAGAAAACGGCTGAATTCTTCGGAACCTCGTTCTACACACTGGACATCACTGGTGAACAGCCACTGATCCGCGAGAAAAAGCTGGTTCTGAACAACGATTGCATCAATCAGGTGCTGGACATTTACCACCTGTAATTGATGGGGAGAGCATCATCATGAGTTATAACATAGCGCTCAACTTTGAAGACGGCGTTACTCGCTTTGTGTCCTGCAACGAGGGAGAAACGGTACTTGATGCCGCCTACCGTGCGCAGATTAACCTGCCCATGGACTGCTCCGACGGCGTTTGCGGCACCTGCAAGGGGGCCTGCCACCAGGGCGAGTTCGACATGGGTGACGAATACATCGACGAGGCGCTGTCTGACGAGGAAGCCGAACAGGGCATGGTACTGACCTGCCAGATGGTGCCCTCCACGGACTGTGTGGTGGAAGTGCCCGTTGCTTCCACCCTATGCAAAACCGGCAATGCCGAAGTATCGGGCACAGTCGCTGAAGTAAACCTGATTTCGCCCACATCGATTGAGCTGAAAATCACCGCTGACGATGACCTGGTCTTCCTGCCCGGTCAGTACGTGAACATTCAGGTGCCCGGGACGGAGGAAAGCCGCGCCTATTCCTTCAGCTCGAAACCCGGTAGTCGCGATCTCAGTTTCCTGATCCGCAACGTGCCGGGTGGGCTCATGAGTTCCTGGCTGGTGGGCAAGGCCCGCACCGGCGATAAGGTCACTCTCACCGGGCCCATGGGAAGCTTTTACCTGCGACCTATAGAGCGACCGGTATTGATGTTGGCTGGTGGTACAGGACTGGCGCCTTTCCTTGCAAAACTGGAGCACATGAAAGCCAATGGCTGTGATCTCCCGACCCATCTGGTTTATGGCGTCAGCAACGACGACGACCTGGTCTGCCTGGATATCCTCGATCGGTTCACCGAAGAGCTGGATCACTTCAGCTACGTGACCTGTGTCTCTGGCGAGGACAGTGATCATCCTCGTAAAGGCTACGTTACTGACCACATGGACGAAGCGCCCCTGAACGAAGGTGATGTGGACGTCTACCTGTGTGGGCCACCCCCCATGGTGGATTCCGTGCTCGGATTCTTCCGGGAAAAGGGCATTGAACCCGCCTCGTTCCACTATGAAAAGTTCACCCCCAGCGTGTCTGCGGCCAAGGAGAAGGTGGCATGAAGAACCGTTTCACCAATAAGGTCATGGTGATCACGGGTGCCGCCCAGGGCATTGGCAAGCGAGTGGCGGAACTTGCCGCAGCTGAAGGCGCCAGGCTGCTGCTGGTTGATATTGCGGACTATGTCCAGGGAGTAGCTGCGGACCTGCGCGATCAGGGCGCCGATGCCCTGGCCGTTCAGGCCAACCTGGAGACCTGGGATGGTGCGGAATCCATCATGGCGGAAGCACAGGCGCGGTTCGGTCGCATCGACATTCTGATCAACAACGTGGGCGGTACCATCTGGGCGCAGCCATTCGAGCACTACCGCCCGGAGCAGATCGAGAAAGAAATTCAGCGTTCGCTGTTCACCACGCTCTGGTGCTGCCGTGCGGTATTACCTTACATGTTGGAACAGAAGGGTGGGGTGATTGTTAACGTCTCATCCGTGGCGACCCGCGGGCTTATGCGTGTGCCATACGGGGCTGCAAAAGGGGGCGTGAACGCCATGACCGTGAACATGGCGTACGAATATGCCCGACACAATATCCGTGTCAATGCGGCGGCACCCGGCGGCACGGAGGCGCCTCCCCGATTGACGCCTCGCAATGCCAAAGAGCAGAGCAAACAGGAGAAGGCCTGGTACCAGACGCTGATTGACCAGACCACGGAAAACAGCTTCATGCATCGGTACGGAACCCTGGACGAGCAGGCCGAACCGATCCTTTTCCTGGCATCCGATGCGGCCAGTTACATCACGGGAACGGTGATCCCCGTGGCAGGTGGGGACCTCGGTTAAGGGGCTCCCGCTTGAAGCGGAACTCCCGTCCATAAAGAAAACCGCGTGAGCAGACAACAATGCGAAATATTGATGTAAACGACGTTATTGATAACGCCGCCTTTAACCGATTCCACTGGAAAGTGCTTTTCTGGTGCACCCTGATCATTATCTTCGACGGTTATGATCTGGTGATCTATGGTGTGGTGCTTCCCATCCTGATGGAGCAGTGGGAACTGAATCCGTATGTTGCCGGCCTACTGGGAAGCAGCGCGCTGTTCGGAATGATGTTCGGCGCCATGGGCTTCGGGATGTTGTCTGACCGGCTTGGTCGGAAAAAAGTCATCATCGCCTGTGTGGCCCTGTTCAGTGTGACAACGGTGATAAACGGCTTTGCCACAACACCCTGGCAGTTCGGGATCCTAAGGTTTATTGCCGGTCTCGGTATTGGTGGGGTAATGCCCAATGTGGTGTCGCTGATGAGTGAATATTCACCGGCACGAAAGCGCAGCACTCTGGTCGCGCTGATGTTCAGCGGCTACGCCGTCGGCGGTATGATGTCTGCCGGGCTCGGGATCTGGATCGTGCCGAACTTCGGCTGGGAAATCATGTTCTACCTGGCGATTGTGCCCATGTTGCTGATGCCGCTGATGCTAAAGTATCTGCCGGAATCGGTTGCGTTCCTGATGGTCCAGAAACGGGAGCGGGAAGCCAGGCATATCCTGACGCAGGTGGCACCGTTCAAGCATATCAGTGATCAGGACGTACTCCAGGTTCCTCCGACCACAGACAGCAAGGCGCCCGTTCTGGAGCTGTTCCGTGACGGCAGGGCGATGAGCACGCTGATGTTCTGGGTCGCTTTCTTCTGCTGCCTGCTGATGGTTTACGCGCTTGGTTCCTGGCTGCCTAAACTGATGTCCAATGCAGGATATGCCCTCAGCTCCAGCCTGATGTTCCTGATGATACTGAACGTCGGCGCGATCGTTGGGGCCGTGGGTGGCGGTTGGTTGGCGGATCGCCTGTCCCTGCGCTCGGTGCTGGTGTCGTTCTTCGTGCTTGGTTCTGGCTCACTGGTCCTGCTGGGTTACGAAAACCCAATGTGGGTCCTGTATACGCTGGTGGGGATCGCCGGTGCGACCACCATTGGCTCTCAGATCCTGCTGTACGCCTATGTCGCCCAGTATTACCCCACCAGCATCCGTTCCACTGGGCTCGGCTGGGCATCGGGTATTGGCCGGAATGGAGCGATTGTAGGGCCGCTTCTGGGTGGAGCGTTGCTTGCCATGGCACTAACGCACCAGATGAACTTCCTGGCCCTGGCAGTACCGGGTGCAATCGCCACGGTGGCCATCGCCCTGGTCGGACGCCATGGTTTGGCCCGACCGGAAAGGCCTGCGATGTCAGGGGCGGATCTGGCAACCAGTAACAGTTGATGCGTCGGAGCGTTGATGCGACCCATGGTTAGACCATCAGTCTGACCCTCTTTGGCCCCGGCGCGACAGTGCACGGGGCCCTTTTTCAATAAGCAGAACCATAAAACCAACAACGGATTCACGCTTATGTCGAATTTTCTGAAAGACCTTTCCCTTCCGGCCGTTGTAGCCGGCTTCCTGGCGGTCCTGGTTTCTTACTCGGGGCCACTGGCGATCTTTTTTCAGGCCGGCGCCAGCGCCGGAATCTCCACGGAGATGATGACCTCCTGGGTCTGGGCTATCTCCATGGGCGCGGCGGTGTCCGGTATTGTGCTTTCACTGTGGCTGAAAGCGCCGGTGGTCACCGCATGGTCCGCCCCCGGCACAGCGCTGCTGGTGGCGCTTTTTCCGGAACTTTCCATCAATGAAGCCGTTGGCGCCTATATTACCGCCGCCATCGTTATCCTCATTATCGGCCTGTCAGGGACGTTTGACCGATTCGTCAGGGCCATACCCAAAGGCATTGCCGCCGGCATGATGGCCGGTATTCTTTTCCAGTTTGGTGTCGGAGCCTTTACAGCGATTGAGAGCACTCCCGCGCTAGCCCTCGGCATGTTGGTGTCCTATGTGGTATTCCGCCGCCTGTTCCCCAAGTACACATTGGTCCTGTTGCTAGTGTCAGGCATCTTCCTCGCGGTTATCCTCGAGGGTGCTTCCCTGTCAGGGGTTAGCTGGACCATGGCGGTTCCCCAGTTTATCCGGCCGGAGTGGACTTTGGGTTCTACCCTGAGCCTTGCCATTCCCCTGGTGTTGGTGAGCCTGACCGGGCAATTCCTGCCGGGGATAGCCATTATTCAGGCCGCCGGTTATCCGGTCCGGGCCAAACCGATTATTGGTGTGACCGGACTGGTGTCGCTACCCATCGCGCTCTTTGGTGGCATTACCACGGTGGTTGCTGCCATTACGGCCGCCATCTGTACCAGTCCAGATGCCCATGAAGATCCGTCCCGCCGGTACATGGCCGGAGTCTTTAATGGTGTGTTCTATCTGGTGGGTGGTCTGTTTGCAGGTGCTATTGTGAGCCTCTTTACCTCTTTGCCGGCGGCGTTCGTTGCAGTGCTCGCGGGCCTGGCCTTACTCGGTGCCATTGCCGGGAACCTTCATGCAGCCCTGGACGAGGCTCACCATCGGGAAGCCTCTTTGATTACCTTTGTCGTAACCGCCTCGGGGATGTCATTGTTCGGGTTGTCGTCTGCCTTCTGGGGGGTGGTGATCGGGTATGGGTGCTATCTGATCCTGAATGGCCGTGTAGGCGGAAAATAAGCGTCTGATGGGGTAGGCTGTGGGGCCATCACTAAAAGGCAGTTTGTTGGAGAGATTATGAACGAACCGACCCCGCCGCCCTTCCGTTTCCGCTTTCGTGTTCGCTACAGCGAGTGCGATGCGCAAAGTGTGGTCTTCAATGCCCGGTACGCGGATTACGTCGATATCGCGGTCAATGAATACATTCGCACGGTGTTCGGCGACTACCAGAACCTTCTGCGACAGGATCTGGATATTCAGGTGGTGAGTCTTGTGTTGAACTACAGAGCGCCGGCGCGGTTTGACGATGTGCTGGAGGCGCGGATTTCGGACGGTCGGCTGGGCAACACGTCTTTTAACCTGCACCTGGAGTTTCTGCGCTTCGGTGAGGAGCAGCTGGTGGCGGAGGCGGACATTACCTACGTGCTGATTCAGTCTTCGAAAATGGCAAAAACACCGATTACTGGAGACGTAAGAGAGAAACTGGTCGCGGGAGCCCCCGGCGTGTTGATCAGCCACGCCGGGGAATAGTGGTTGCCAGTGGCGATCAGCTGTCCTGAAGCGCCTGAACCACGGCTTTGGCAGCACCTTCCGAGGAGGCCGGGTTCTGGCCGGTGATGAGTTTGCCATCCACAACGATATGGGGAGCCCAGTCATCGCCCCGGGTGTAGGTGGCGGTATTTTCCTTGAGCATGTCTTCGAGCAGGAAGGGCACGATGCCGCTCAGGCCAACTGCGTCCTCTTCGCTGTTGCTGAAACCGGTGACTTCGCGGCCACCCACGATATTCTGGCCGGGTTTGACCTCGACATTCTTGAATACCGCCGGGGCGTGGCAAACCGCGCCGATCACCTTGTCCTGCTCGTAGGCGGTCTTGATCAGGGCGATGCTTTTTTCATCGTTCACCAGATCCCAGAGAGGACCGTGTCCGCCGGGATAGAAGATGGCATCGAACTGGTTCATGTCCACATCGGCCAGTTTTTTCGTACTGGCCAGGGATTCCTTGGCGTGGGCATCCTCGCCGAACCGGCGAGTGGTCTCCGTCAGCGCTTCTTCTGCTTCACTGTTGGGATCGACCGGCGGCTGGCCGCCCTTGGGCGACGCGAGTGTGATGTCGGCGCCGGCGTCCTTGAAGACGTAGTAAGGAGCGGTAAACTCTTCGAGCCAGAAGCCGGTCTTGTGGCCGGAGTCGCCCATCTGGTCATGAGAAGTCAGAACCATCAGAATTTTCATAGAAGCTGTCCTTCGGATTGATGGATGAATGGGACTTCGTGTTTTCGTCGCCTGCTACTCCCATTGGGTGGTGGCAGGCGCGCGGAATTTCAACCAGGCATACGCTGATCGTTTCCGCGTGGATCTTGAAACCCCTATACTCGAAGCCAGGCGGCCGCATGGCCCGGGTATTTTTCGGCAAGGAGGTGGCATTGACCTATCCTGAGCAGGTGCAGGCATGAGCCCTGATCATAATGATCTCTGGTTCCTGCCCCTTGGGGGCACGGGAGAAATCGGCATGAACCTCAACCTGTACGGCCACGATGGCCAGTGGTTGATGGTGGATTGCGGCGTGACCTTTCCACGGCCGGGGCGGATTGCCGCCGACGGCACCGTGCACCACACAGGCGAGCCGCCGGTGCAGATGGCGGACCCGGAATTCATCGCCGACCGTCGCGACCAGTTGGCGGGGCTGATCATTACCCACGCCCACGAGGACCATGTGGGCGCCGTTCCTTACCTGTGGCCCCTGTTGCAATGCCCCATCTATACCAGCCGTTTTACCGCCGAAATACTGCGTCGCAAGCTGGCGGAATTCGACCTGCTGCATCGGGTGCCGATCATTGTGGTCGACACCGGAGAACAACGACAGATCGGCCCGTTCAACGTGCAATGGCTGGCGCTGACCCATTCGATTCCCGATCCCAATGCGCTGATGATCCGCACGCCTCTGGGGAACATTTTCCACAGTGGCGACTGGAAACTGGATGACCGCCCCCTGGTTGGCCATGGCTATTCTCCGAAGACCTTCACCGATCTGGCAGAGGAGGGTGTGGCGGCCATGGTGTGTGACTCCACCAACGCCACCGTGGCGGGTCACTCGGTGTCTGAAGCGGCCCTCCATGAGGGGCTACTCAAGGCTGTGCAGAGCGCCGAAGGCCGTGTGGTGGTGACCTGTTTTGGCAGCAACATCGCCCGTTTGCACACCCTGGCGATGATAGCCCGGGAAACCGGTCGTTACATGGGCCTGCTGGGCCGGTCACTGATCAATATGAGCGGAGCCGCCAAAGCTGCGGGGGTGTGGGACACTGCCGATCAACTGATCAATGCCGCTCACCTGGGTTACCTGCCACGCCATGAAGTGCTGGCGGTAGCCACCGGCAGCCAGGGTGAGCCCCGCACGGCGTTGCGCCGGCTGGCCAGTAACAGCCTGCGCGATTTTGAGCTGGAAAGCGGTGATACGGTGATCTTCAGCGCCCGTGCGATACCCGGTAACGAGGAAGCCATCAACGCCTTGATTGATCGCCTTAAAACCATGGGTGTGACCGTGGTGACCGCCGAAGATGCGGCGTTACCAATTCATGCCTCGGGCCATCCCGCCCGGGAGGAACTCGAAGCCATGTATCGCTGGGTGCAACCGAACGTGGCCATTCCGGTGCACGGAGAAGCGGAACATATGGAAGCGCACGCCGGTATCGCCAGAGCCTGCGGCGTGCCACGGTCCCTCGTGGGTCGCAATGGCGACCTGTTCATGATCCGCCCGGTGCCCGGTATTCGCCGTCAGGTGGTGGAGACCGGTCGGCTGGGCTGGGAGAAACACGAGTTGGTGCGGGTGGTCTGAGGAACGCGACCGCCATGAGGCCGCAGGCAAGGATGCAAAGCACGATGGTCGGCCCGGCCGGCAGGTCGACCCGAGCAGACAGCAGCAGGCCGAGGACGTATCCGGCAAAACAGAGGGCGACAGCGGCGGCGGTGGCCCAAGCCTGCCGTCCGCCAACCAGCAGCGGCGTGGCGATCAGCGAGGCGAACACCACGTAGATACCGGCCTGGTCGACAGACAGTGTGACGGCCAGCGCAAACAGCGGGAGAAACGTTCGTTCCTGCGCTGAACCCCTGAGAACGCTGCGCCAAAGGAGTACCAGCCCTGCGATAACTGCCAAGGGGAGCAGGGAAGGCCCGGTGACCCACAGCAGGTCGCCGTTGAACGCCTCGTGGAGGCGCTGGGCACCGTGGGGGTCATCACTGACCATCAAAGTTGCCGTACAGGCGCCGACGACATAGAGAAGCCCTATCATCGCTTCGCGACGAGCGGTTGCGAAGCGAATCACGCCATGCACCAGAAGCACCGCTACCAGCGCGAACACCAGGGCAGAAACGGGCGCCAAGAAGGACCAGTCGCCCTGCAACCATCGCCCGCCACTGATGGCTCCCAGGGCGGCCCACTGGGCGATGGCAAGATCCGCAAACACCACGTTTCTTTCCAGCACTCGCTGGCCCAGCGGTACCAGGGCGACTGACATCAGCAGGCCCGCGATCATCGGCCACAGCAACCAGTTCCAGTCAGCCACGGTTGTCTCTTTCTATTTCAGTAGCCAGTCGCCGGAGAGTGCCCACCAGGTGGGACACCAGGTTCCGCAGGCTGTCGGCTGGCTCTTCCCCGGTGACGGTGCCGGGGAGAACCAGCACCGGCAAATCGGTTTTTTCGGCAAGCCACTCTGCCGGGCGGTCATCCTGATACAACGACACCAAAATGGCGGAGGCATCGGACAAGCCCGGGCTCTGCAACACCGAGTTCAGATGCGAGGCACTGGGGGGAAGTCCGGGTTTGGGTTCCAGGTCAAAGGCGACCTCCACACCCAGCCACCGCAGCAGATAGTCGAACCCGGAATGCTGGACACCGATCGACATGCCTTTCAGTTCCCTGGCTGCTGCCCGCCATTTGGCCTTGCTCAGATTCCAGTGAACCTGCCACTGCAGGAGCCGCCGCTGGATGTCGGCTGCCTGTTCCGGCGCCCGCTCCGTCAGCCGATCCGCCAATGCCTTCGCTATCTGGGGCAGGGCGTCGGGATTAAGGTGAATGTGGGGGTTTCCCTCGGGATGGACATCACCCATGCTGCGGTCCACATGTTCATGGGATTGGTGCAGGTTGACCTGCTCAGCGGCGTAGAACAGCCCGGCCCGGCCCGGCTGGATGTCACGGTTGGCGGCCTTGCTCAGCAGCGCCGGCAGCCAGCCGGCCTCCAGTGATGCGCCGGTGCAGATCGCAATATCGGCATTGCGCATGGCGGCGATCAGGCTCGGGCGTGCCTCGATGTAATGGGGGTCCTGCCAGGCCGAGGTGGCCACGGTGATGTCGGCGTCAGGCATCAGCTCAGAGGTTAGATCCGCCCATTCCGGTTCACAGGCGAAGACAGTGAGTGACCCATGGGCCGGCAGTGACGCCAGCCCAACCAGGAACGCCAGGATGAAGCGTTTAGAAACCATGGGCACCGTGCGCTCCGAAGCTCATGACATATTGCAGCATCACGGTATTGTCGGCTTCCTCAAACCCATGGGCTTCCTGATGGGTGTATTGCAGTCGTACCGTGGAGAAATGCGACCGGGACCAGGCCAGCATGACGTCGGTTTCCTGCAGATTCTGCCCGTGGAAATGATCGCCATGGGCTTCTTTCAGGTCCACCTCGCCGTAGCGAACACCGGCCGACCACTGGGGTGCGAACTGATAAACCGCCGAGGCGTACCAGCCCTCGTGCACATCATCGGAGGTGGCGTGTTCGTTGAGATCATCGGCGTACATATATTCGCCACTGAGCGTTACCTGCTGCTGACGATTGTTGCCGTTTGGCGCCCACTTCCACACCAGGTCGGCAATGTAGAGGTTTTCGCCGGTGTAAGCGGCGGCATGGCTGTGTCCACTGTGGTCATGGTCTCCGTGATCGTGGTCGCTGTGGCCTGCCTCATGGTCGCCACCGTGTTCACTGTGGACCTGTCGGTTTTTCAGGTACGAAAAGCCGGCCTGCCAGCTTTGAGAACGAGAGAGGTCGCCGCCAAACCTCGTGTTGACAGTATACACGCCGATATCTTCCTCACCTTCGGACAACCTGCCGCCATCAAACGCTTCGGCACCGATCTGCCAGTAAAACGGCGTGGGCAGCAGCAGGTTGAGCCGCAAGCCGTCATCGAAATAGTGACTGCCAAGCAGAGCCCGATAAGCGGCCGGGCGCTCGACGAAATCATCCTCGTGCAGGTGGCGACTGTTCAGGTAGCCCACCTGGGAGAGGAAGCGGCCGCCGCGGATGTTCAGGTTGTAGGGCATGCCGGTGGTTTGCAGGAAGGCCTCCTCCAGTTCCAGCTCGGTTTCCCCTTCGTGGTCTTCCAGAACGGCGGTCAGTCGCCCTTCAAACAGATCGTCGATAGGGGAGGACAGGGAGAGTTCCGTATGGCCTAGCCCGAAGCCTTCGTCACGGTGAGACAGGGCGGTGTTGTTCTGCTTGTAATAGCCATCCAGGATAACGCTGACGTCCGGATTCAGTTCGTTGGCCTGGATCGCGGTGAACGGAAGGAAAGCCAGCGTAAGTGCGCTGGCACGGACGTTTAATGGTGTCATGGTATTCCTCTGACTGCGGGAAAAGTGTGTGCTGGCCAACGGCTCAGCCTTCGTCGTTGTGGTTGTGGTCATGATCGTCGCTGTGGTCATGATCGTGGTCCGTGAACCCCAGCCAGACCAGGCCAGATGCGTCGAAATTCAGATCGATGGTGCGAATGATGTCACCGTCGAGGGTGTCGATTTCGGTAATGGAACGGTTGTTGGGATTCAGCACGAACAGGCGGTCTTCTGCGCCGGACGGGGCGATTGCCGGCGAAGCGGCGTTTTCGTTCAGCGAGTCGGTTACCGCGACGCTCGCGGCCAGGGCCCAGTCGTTTTCAGGCTGGAACAGGCGGAGAATGCCGTCATCGCCCATCACGTAGAACACTTCGCCGTGGGCATCGAAACCCTGGGCGACGCGGCCGACTCCCTCGCCCAGTTCCAGCTCACGGTAGTTGTCACTGGTGGCTTCGGCGTCGATCACGAACAGTTGGTCACCGGCGATACCCACCAGCGCCTCAACGTCCGGATGGCCAGCAAGCGTGCCGATCCGACTGTCGTTTGCCAGTGAATCCGGGTTATCGAGTTTGATGGTGGGGTAGTTATCGTCATGCAGGTCAATGGCCAGTACGCCATCGCTGCAGCCAAATGCCACTACATGGCTGTTCGCGGCTGCGCCATGGAGCGCTGGGCAGGTTTCATCGTAGCGATCTTCGAAACTGAACGCGTCGCCTGAGAAGCTGTAACGCTCGACCTGATCAGGAAGACCGGTGGCCGCTTCCCGGTAGGTGACAAACAACTTGCCATCCGCCAGTTTGGCAACGCCGTGCATGCTATCAGTCAGATCCAAAGAGGCTTCTTCCGCACCATTGCCAAGGGTTTCGTCGGTGAAGAGGGTTACTTTCGAGCTGGCTGCGTCGGAACCGTCAAAGAACACAATGCCCCTGTCCTCGCCCAGTGAGTAGTGAGTGGGGCGGTTATCGTTCAATGAGAAATTGAGCATGGTCGGCGTTTCCGCATAATCATGCATGTGGTCGCCGTGATCTTCGGTATAGAGGCCGCTGTCAACAAAAGTAACCAGGTTCTCTGCTCGCTGAATGGCGACAAGGTAGCGGCTGTCTGGGCTGCCGTAGAGGCTGGGTGCCTCTCCGTCGACCGCAAAGGAAGCCAGCGTAGCGCCATCGTCAATGTCCAGAACGCGGATCGAACTGGCACCGGTGTCAAACAGCGCCAGGCGCCCGGCGGTATCGATCTCTGTGTGATCGTGACTGTTGTCGTTGTCGTCGGAGCTGCTGCCTCCGCAGCCCACCAGGAGGGCAGCTGAGATGGCGATCGCCAGTGGTGTGCGGTGGATCAGGGCTGCGGCACGGTCAGTCTTTGGGTCTGGGTGGTTTTTCAAGGTAAAGCTCCTTAATTAATTACGTTATATCATTACATTTATTGGTTAAATCAAAGCCAGTCGAGGGCCAGAACCAGGCGCGGTTGATCGCTCGGGGCCGGTGAGCGGTGGACCACACCACGCCCTTCATTACCTTCCCAGGCTTCGCCTTTGAGCAGTCCGACTGCTCCGGTTGCCAGGCACTCAACCGCCGGGGTGGTGATTGCCTGGTCCGGCAGGGGCCCGGCTGCCTTCGGCCGGGTAACCAGGGGTTCCGGCAGCCACTCGGTGCCGGGGCCCTGGTAAGTGCATAGCAACCGCACCGGTACCCGGTCCACATGAAATCGCGGGCACATGGTGCCGTTCAGGGTGTGAAGGCGCAGACCGATAGCGTCTGGTTCGAACAGGCATCGATACATGTCGATCACTTCATCCACATCGGCAATCCACGCCGTGGCGCCGTCCAGGTCCATAGCCCATTGCGGCAGCGCCACAGCAGCACTGTCACCGTCTGACAGGCTGACAAACCGCTCCAGGTGCCCTGCGGATGCGGTCAGTGCGTGTGCGAAGCCAACAATGTCCGGCCGTAAATGGCGATTCCAGACCGCGAGATTGACGTCGTTGCGAAAGATGTCGGTCAGGCACTCGGCCCGATCGCCCACGACGGCTATGGGTGAATTCAGTGCAGCGGGGTGAAGCGTCATGGTTCGGTCCTGTTTGAATGTGGAGCAATGCAGGGCATTGAGTGATCGATTTCGCCTTTAATGTTATGTTATAACATAATGAATGTGAACACTTAACGTGAATTTTGATTGCGCATTTATGAGGGAGGGTTGTAAATAAATATGAAAAACAGTCGCTTACCGGTAACTGTCCTGTCCGGTTTTCTTGGCGCAGGCAAGACCACGGTCCTGAACCACATTCTGAATAACCGGGACGGCCGCCGTGTGGCCGTCATCGTCAATGATATGAGCGAGGTGAATATTGATGCGACTCAGGTGCGGCAAGAGGTTGAACTGAACCGTGCGGAAGAAAAACTGGTGGAAATGAGTAACGGTTGCATCTGCTGCACATTGCGTGAAGATCTGCTGGTTGAAGTCCGGCGTTTGGCTGAAGAAGGTCGGTTCGATTGCCTGGTGATTGAATCAACGGGCATCTCTGAACCTTTGCCGATTGCGGAAACGTTCACCTTTGCCGATGAAGATGGCGCCAGTCTTTCGGACATCGCACGTCTTGACACTATGGTAACGGTAGTGGATGCGGTGAACTTCCTTAAAGATTACGACGAGGCCCAGTCGCTTCAGGAGGCAGGTGAAAGCCTGGGCGAGGAAGACGAGCGCAGTGTCGCCGATCTGCTGGTGGATCAGGTGGAGTTCAGTGATGTCCTGCTCGTCAGCAAAACCGACGTGGCCAGCGCCGAGGAAGTAGAGCGTCTGCGAGGCGTGTTGCGCAGTCTCAACGCTGAGGCGCTGATCCTGCCCATTCGCCAGGGTGTGGTTCCACTGGCGCAGATACTGAACACAGGGCTGTTTGATTTTGAGAAAGCTCAACAGGCACCGGGTTGGTTGCGGGAAATGCGGGGCGAACATATCCCGGAAACCGAGGAGTACGGTATTGGAAGCTTCGTTTATCGGGCGCGTCGCCCGTTCCATCCTGCGAAGTTTTTCGACTTCCTGCATCAACGGCGGACCAGCGGAAAACTGATTCGATCCAAAGGCTACTTCTGGCTGGCCACGCGACCGGAGTTCGCTGGTCATTGGAGTCAGGCTGGCGGTATTGCCCGGCATGGCTTTGCTGGCATGTTCTGGAAAGCGGTACCCGAGAATCAGTGGCCACAGGATCCGGAGTACCGGGAGTCGATCATGGCCAGTTGGAAAGAGCCTTTTGGTGACATGCGGCAGGAACTGGTTTTTATTGGCCAGAATCTTAACCGCGATGCGATCTGCTCACAACTGGATGCCTGCTTGCTCGATGATCAGCAGCTAATGGCGGGCAAAGCTTTCTGGCAGACATTGAATGACCCATTCCCGCCATGGCAGTAGGCGCCCTAGACATTGGTCGATAGCCGTTCGCTTCCTACCGGTATACTATGTTCGGGCGATCAGCTGTAATCAGACTCATGATTTTTCGGAGGTAAGTACCGGTATGGCAATCTGGACCCAAACGCCGAACCTTGAACAGATGATGAAAGCGAGCCAGAACACGGCGGTTCACCATATGGGGATCGAGTATCTGGAGGTAGGCGACGATTACGTCAAGGGGCGCATGCCGGTCGACGAGCGCACGGTGCAGCCGTTCGGTATTCTCCATGGCGGTGCGTCAGTGCTGCTGGCGGAAACCCTGGGGAGCATGGCGGCGAACTGTTGTCTGAAAGACCCGAACACGGTTGCGGTGGGGCTGGATATCAACGCCAACCACATCCGCCCGGTGAGCAAGGGGTGGGTCTACGGTACGGCCAGGGCACTGCACATCGGCAGCGCCACCCAGGTATGGGAAATCCGCCTGGAGAACGAACTGGGCAAGACCACCTGCATTTCGCGTCTGACCATGGCCGTGACCAAGCGGCCATAGTGCCTACTCTATGTTGCGGGCCGCTAGCGGCCCTGCAGCATGAAGGTCTCGTACTCCAGCTGATCGAATTTCCGTGACAGCAGCCACAGACCGGTCAGCGCGGAGATCAGCGTGGCCCCTGCAAATCCGTATCCGTAGAAGGATGCGCCCATCTCAATGGTAATCAGCGTCAGCACGATGTTGCTTACAAAGAACAGCGTGCACAGGGTGACGTTGATGCCACGGGCATCCAGGTAGAACAGCACGTTCTGGATGGCCAGCAACAGCAACTGAATACTCACTCCCACCAGGTCGATGTAGAACAGCGGCAGGTAGAGGGTGGAGATACCAATGGCGGTCAGGATTTCCTCGGCCCAGAAGAACAGCAGAATCACCGTCAGCCCCTGCACCTTGAAGATCTCGTAAATGCCGTTGCGTGCCACGATGACCATCTGGTCACGGAACTGGTTGATGCGGGCCAGGGTGTCCCCTTCACGGACCGCATTGTAGAAACGGTCGTAGGCTTCAGAGAAGTCGGTTTCCATGCGCACCAGGAAGACCGCCATGCCGGGGATGATGGACAGGTAAGCCAGGAAAATCGGCAGGTCGTAGATCACCGAAGCCCGCAGCAGCCCGATAATCGGCTGCGAGGTGTCCGGGTGGAACCAGAAGATCACTTTGTCTGCCCACACGGCGGCATTGAACAGCAGGCCGGTGAAAATCAGGGCCGGGAAGATCTGCTTCCGTTCGCTGAAATCGAACCGGATCAGGCTATCGCCCGGGTACTGTCGGATAATGGTGTAGAAAAAACTGAAAAACAGCAGGCTGTGGCCGAGCAACAGACCGGTCAGCAGTCCTTCCAGACCGAAGCGGGCGAGCACGATAGAAGCCACCACCGCGGTTGCATAGCCGAGGGTGAACACAATCACGATGCGCCGATAGGACTTCATGCTGGACAGGAAGATGGTCACCGGCCAGAGATTGCAGAGCACTACGAAGTTGGCCAGCATCAGCAGCCGGTACATGACCGAAGTTCCCGGCATGAGCCAGACCATGGCGACGATACCCAGCGTCACTGACAGCAGAGTCGAGATCCAGATCACGCCCATCAGATTGGGCAGGATGATGGTGTGCTGGTTATTGTAGAGCCGGTCTGCCACCCAGCGGGTGAAGACATGCTGGAACAGGCCGGACAGGGTGAGCGAGATGGCCATCAGATACGTCACCGAGACCAGGAATTGCACCACCTGATTCCCGTCCACCGTCAGTGACAGGCTGATGATGCCGATCAGCATGACTCCGAGTACGGACAGCACCCAGGGGCCGGAGCTGATGATGCCGGCCAGCCCGTAGGCTTCCAGCAGGTTGGTGAAGCTGTCCCGCTTCAGGATGCGCCTCAGTTCGAACCCGATTCCCGCCATTACTGGTTTTCCTCCCCGGTCGGGTTCAGGTGGCGCTGATAGATGCCACGATAGGCGTCGAACATGCTGTCCAGGGTGTAGTAGCGTTTTACCCTTTCAAGTCCCGCCCCCTGGGCCTTGCGCCAGGCCTCCTGGTCGGAGAGCAGGTGGACCGCTTCCCGGGCTGTGGCTTCCGGGTCGGCAATGGGTACCACGGCCCCACTGGCGCCGAGGGCGCGATCCTCTTCACTGCTGCCTTCGATCAGCTCGCGGCAGGCACCAACGTCGGTGGCCAGGCATGGCAGGCCTGCGGCGTGAGCTTCCAGGATCACCAGGGGCAGTGCCTCCGATATGGACGTCAGCACCATCAGCCCCAGTCGCGGCAGGATATCGTTGATATTCTGGAACCCGAGAAACTTCACTTTACCTTCCAGGCCGAGGCTGGTGACCAGTTCCCGGCATTCCTGAACGTACTCCGCGTCCTCGTCTTCCGGGCCGACAATCCAGCCCTCGGCTTCCGGGATCACTTCGCAGACAGAGCGCATCGCCCGGATAAAGGTTTTGATGTCCTTGATCGGTACGACCCGCCCCACCAGGCCCAGCACTTTGGGCGTGTTGAACGGCCGGGCCAGCCTGGCCGCGTTGAACCGACCCGGATCGATACCGTTGGGTATGATGTCGGTGCGGCCTGCCTCGGCGCCGTCCTGCAACTGTCGGAGCCGGTTACCCTGGTACAGTGAAATGATCGGGTCCGCCTGCTGGTAGGCAAGACGACCCAGGGCTTCGAAAAAGCGGATCCACAATCGCCGAATGTATCCCAGCTGGTCGCTCAGGGTGCCGCTGACTTCGTCTGTCGGGTCGCTGATCCACTGGGCCTGAGACAGGTCAATTTTCCGTTCCTTGGTATAGATGCCATGCTCGCTGAGGGCGTAGGGCAATCCCCTCTGCTCGCTGGCAATGGCTCCCAGCAATCCGGCATAGCCAGTGGATATGGAGTGAAGCATACGCACCGGGGGAAGTTTCCGGGCAATGTCAGCGAGCTGGAACAGGGGCGCATGCATGATGCGAATGGTCCAGAAATAATCGACGAACGAAGGCTCGGTGCAGAACCGGCGGTAGCTGTCGTCAATCATGTTCCAGCTTTCCTTGCTGTGCAGGAAGTCTTCCCGGGTGATGCCTTTTTCACGCCCGAGGTCGGCGAAGACCTGATGGAGTACTTCGGCCGGTACCGGTGTGCCGGACTTGAACTGTTCGTGGAGATCTCGCTGTGCCTGGAAGGCCTGACGGTTACCCTTACGCGGTCGGGGGCGGGTATCGGTGGGCGTATCCATCAGGTAGTGGCATTCCAGATGGGTCACATTGGCCGGCAGTTCGTACTGCTGTTTACCGTAATGCTCCCTGGCACCACCCAGGAAAACCAGGGCAAACGTGTACTCCGGCAGGCCGGTGATCATCTGGTGAACCCAGGATGACACGCCACCCCGTATGAACGGATAGGTGCCCTCCAGAAGCAGGGCAATGTCGGCCTTGGGAGCGATCTGATCTGGCCCGGTCATAACCATGCCTCCATCAGTTGGCGATTGGCCGGATGAACCTGGTTGCGGGGGCAGGTGGCGAGGCAGTAACGCACCCGCTGGTAATCCCGTTGCATAAACGCCACTTCGGCCTGGTACGGCAGGATAATCTCCGCGGGAGCGCCGGACTCAAGGGCTGCGGCAAACGCGGCTTCCGCCGCGCTCAGGTTGCCCAGTGCCAGCTCAACCCGGCCCAGAAGCCGCCAGTCGTTGTGTTGTGCGCGACGGTCGGTGAGCTCCAGCAGCAGTGTCCGGGCGTTGTTCAGGTAATACAGCCGCAATCCACCCTGGGCCAGCCCGAGGTAAGCCATTTCCCACCACACCTGCGCCAGCCGGCGGCGCAACAGGATGCTGTCCATGTCGTTGGCTCTTTCCAGCGCGGATTGCAGGTTGCGGGCCCGCTCCGCGAGGGACTTTTCCTTCTGCTCGAGCATGGAGTAGGCCAGCAGGCGCACATCGTCTGTGGGGTCTTTCAACGCCTCCCTGAGAATGTCGATGGCGGCCCGGTCATCCATCTGCCGCGTAGCCAGCAACGCTTTCAGGCGCTTGTTTGGGTCGTTTGCCTCCCTGAGTACCTGTCGCAGGCCACCCTCGCTGTAGATAACCTGGGAATCCATATCCACGGGCTGGAACGGCAACTCGGGAATATCCATCTCCTGCCAGGGGACTTCCCGTGTGGAACGGGGCAGATACAGGGCGAGCAGAATGCCACCGATCACGCCGAGACTGCCAATAAACGGAATGGCGAATTGCAGCGAGAACAGGAACAGCCCGGTCAGCATGGGTTGCCCGCGGTACCGAGACGGCAGAAGCGGTAACAGCACCAGACTCAGGGCGACACAGGCCAGGCCGTGGGTGGTTAGATAGCCCGCCAGTGTGACCAGCACCGGCAGGTCGGACATCAGTCCGGCGATACCCGTGCTCTCGAGAAGAACCGCCATCAGCACCAGTGAGTTGCTGTTCATTCCCTGTCCTCCGCCCCAAGCACCCGGGTCAGCCAGTCACTGGCTGACTGGCGGCTTTTCACGAGCAGGCTGCGGGGTGGCGCAAGCTGGCGATGCATGGGCTCACCGAGGGTCTCCCTCAATTCGTCATTGAGCCGCTGCAGGTAACCGGCCAGGCCGAGTTCGTCGGTCAGCGGCATGAGGATGACAAGGTGCTGGGCCGGTCCGCTGTCGCTCTGTGCCACCACATCAAGCCCGCGCCGGATCTTGCGGATGTGTTCGCTGATGGTGTTGGCCTGCTGGGTATCCCCGAATTCCAGGGCGACCAGGGCGGCGGGCAGGCCGAACTGTTCGGCGTCCTTCCCAGCCCTGGCAAGTTGCAGGTGGAAGTGTCGCCATTCCTGGGTATGGCCCGCCGCGATGGTGCGCTGCTCCTGCACCATATCGGCCATATGCCCGGCCAGAATGGCCAGCAGCCTCAGGGATTTTGGCTGGAAGTTGAAAAATGGCATCGCCTCGATCAGACACATGGCAATGACTCTGTCTTCAGAGTCGATCAAAGGAATGGCCGCGAGGAGATCCGTGTTCAGGTCTTCCATGTGTTTGCGGTATTCCGTCTGCACCGACACCAGGGTCTGCTCATTGAGTGCGTGCAACAGCAGCGGATCATTCTCACGCACTGGTCGGAACGCCCCTACCGTAGCGAGCGGGGCGTCACCCAGGCGGTTTTCGGAGATGGGGTAGATGGCGGCGATCTGCAACTGGCCATAGCGAACCAGTAACTGGAGCATCAGGCCGGCACTTTCCCGGTTGAGATCATCGCTACCGGTGTGGGCAATTTCGGCATAGAGACGTCGGAGGGCTTCACGCAAACTGTTGGAACTGCCCGCCAGTTGCTGCTCGAGTCTGTCATGGGAAACCTTGAGGAGGTAGAAGTTGCGGGTGAACTCTTCCAGCCGCACCTGCCGGTAGCGATTGCTCGCAGTGAGCTTTTCCAGCCGGCGCTCCCAGTAATCGCGGAATTCGCCGGCCACCAGGCTGACGGCCATGATGCCCACCGCCCAGGTAAAGGGAAACGCCTGATCGGCGGCCTCCTGACGAAGGTAGATGCCCAGGCCCCCGATGATCAGCAGGGTCGAAACCAGGGCCATGAAGAAGCCGTAGCGCAGGCCGACCAGCAGGGGTGCCAGCACCGGCCAGGGAAACCCGCCGGACACATAGAACGGGTCGTCCGGTCGGTTCCAGGCGCCGAGCGCGATGAAAAACCCGGTCAACACCAGGGTTTCCAGCCACTTCATCCAGCGTGGCGCGGCTTCGTCGGTGGTGAGTGTCGGGTTCCTTTTCCCGAACAGATCATTCATGGGGTCGGTTTACCTGCTCTCGGAAATCAGGGGCATGGCGTCTACCAGTTCCTGCAGCACCTTGTGGCCGGCCACGCTGAGGCTTTCCCGCCCCCAGCCAGTTCGCGCCGAGGTGCCGGACCAGACCAGCTGGTTGTCCTGCACGCGCCGCACTTCCAGGGTGACACCGACCGCGGGTTCGCCGTCCAGTCCGCTCTTGTAACGCCATTCATCGACGGTTCCGGTGAGGATAAACTCCGCTCCGTCACGCGTGGCTTCATCGATGGCTTCCCGCTGGCGCTGGCGGCTTTCATACACCAGAGGGTTTTCACCGTCTGGGAGGTACAGCCGGACCTGCTCCGCGCCGTTGGCACGCAGGATCGCCGAGAGCACACTGGCCGCCTGGTCCCCCGCCTGGGGTGTCTGGGACAGATTGTTCAATGGCACTACCGCAAGCTGACTGGTGTCAGGCACCGGCTCGCCGTCCTGGCTCTGAATGACGGAACAACCGGCCAGCAGCGCCAGGGCAAGCCACAGGGTTAGTTGACGTTTGATCATGTGCGGTCTCCTTTAATGACCAAAATACAGGGTGTAAGTGAGTTTCACATCCGTGCGGGCATTGCCATCCAGGTTCTCCGACGACCAGCGGCCCGAAATCGCCAGTTCATCATCACCCAGCACGCGCCACCCCAGCCCGGTTTCCACATTGAAATCCGGCGTTGAAGTGGATAGTACATAACCTGTACCAATTCCGAGAAACACCCGTGGAGAGGGTGAGCTGCGATACAGCGCATGTGGCTCGCCATGGGCCCAGCGGGTACTGATGCCAATACGTTCATAGTCCGGGGATATCAGTCCTGCCGGAGTGATGGGCTCGTCCAGTGCGGCCAGCGTTTCCGGTGACAGTCCTGACTCGAGAGATAATCGCTGCTGCTGGTAGCCGGCGGAGACGACCCACGAGGGGTCGCTACGGAACAGCGTGTAGGTGGCATTCAGATCCAGACCATGGCCGTTGCCAAGCGTCGAGTTATTGAGCTCGCTGATGCGTATCCAGTCGGTTTGAGCGCTCAGATCCAGGCGGGAGAAGGGGCTGTAGCCGACCCGCACGAACGCCCGGTCCCGTGCGGTCAGCCACCAGGCCTCGGCACTGTCGGGCGTGCGTTCACCGACGTGGTAACCGGCGTCGAGGGTCACCCGGTCGGTCAACGCGCCACCGGCCTCCAGGCCGACAGTGGTGTCCTTCTGTTCGAATCGATCCAGTTGCCCGGCGGTGAGTAACAGACGCAGATCAGCGTTGTTGGTTTCAATGCTCACGCGGCCCTCACCGTCACTTTGCGGGCGCTCAAGCAGGCGACCACCACCACTGGCCTCATAACGGTTCGCGGCAAACAGCCAGCGAAAGTGATCGTGACTGACCTGACCGGTGACCGTGCTGCCTGACAGGATGAAGTTGCCCAGGTTCTGCCAGTTGTGGCCAACCTGCAGGGCGCGGTTGTTGTAGCTGAACCGCGGGGGCGCTTGCGGGTACAGCAGGTCGCGATTTTCCGGTGTCAGTATTGCCTCGGCTGCAAGGCTTTTGCCCTGGTTGATGGTTAACTGGGCCATTGCCTGGCGATAGTCTGCATCGCTGACGTTGAGCTTCCTGTCCGGGCTCTGGTAACGGGCGATTTCCTGCCACGCCTGACGGTACATCTGTTCCGCGCGATAGGCTTCCAGCCGGCCATTACGATCCAGGTTGCTGCTGTCCATGCGCGCCGCGACTTGCTGGCGCAGATCGCTGGCGGTGCCGTGGGCGCCGGTCTGATCCAGGGTGGATGCCATGGATACAAGCCAGTTGTCGTCGTTGCCGTACACTTCAAGCCCGGTGCGAAACCAGTGAAGAGCACGTGGGAAAGCACCCAATGCGCTGTAGCCGTAAGCGAGTACCGGATAGGTGTCGGGGCCCGGACTGTCCGCCAGTCGTTGCAACAGGTACGGCAGGTGATCGGGCAGGCGTTGCGGCTCACTGATCAGGAACCAGGCCCAGTTCACCAGTACGTCCTCGCTGTCCGGTGCCAGGGATGCGGCTTTCTGAAACGCGGACACGGCGGCCTCGGGGCGATCCTGACGCTGGTTGACGGCGGCGGTCAGTGTCCAGTAGCGGGGGGTTGCGACGGCTTCGGGGTCCTGGTCGTTCCATGTCGAGAGGGTGGTTTCGAGCTCACCGTATTGCCCGAGAATCAGGTGGTATTCTGCCTTGCCGGCCAGGTAGCGGGGATTTTCGGTGGTCTCGAAACGCGCTTCACTCAGCGCCACGGCGTGCTCAAACTCACCAAAAAGAACCGCCAGACTGAGCAGGCGTTCCTGCATGTCCCCGTCGTCAGGTACCGGATTGCGTGCCGTCCACCGCTGATACTCTTCCCCCAGGACGTCGGTGCGGCCCAGCAACACCGCAAGATCCATCCGCATACCGGAGCTTTCCATGACCAGAGCGGGATCGTCAGGCGTAAAGTCCAGAAGGGTCAGCGCGGTGTCGGGCTCGCGTATACGCCAGTACAGGTTGGCCAATTGCAGTCGTTCTTCATCCCGGAGGTTGGGCGAGCGCTCGAGCAGGGCAATGGCTTCCGGATAGCGGCGGCTGTTGATCAGCAGGGTGAGCTTGCGCGCACGGAGTTCCTCGGCCCCCGGATAACGTTCCAGGCCATCGGCCAACCGTCGCCGGGCACCCTGGAAATCGCCCACGTAGATCAGGGCATCCGCGAACAGGGCGTAATCCTCGGGTTGCAGGCGGCCATCGGCAGCGGCACGGTCGAGTACATCCGCAAGCACATCCCACCGGAACAGGCTGCGGGCCAGCGCGCGGGTACGCAGGAACGCCTCGTCGGAGTCGTACCGGATGTAGAGCGAGCGCCAGGTGTTCATGGCTTCTTCGGGGCGGTTGTTCCATTCCAGCACCCTGGCGATCTGCTCGCGGTCTGACCGGGTTAACTGATCGTCAATGGCCTGGAGGCGTCTGACCGTGGTCAGTGCGTCTTCCACGTTGCCTTCCCCGAGTTGCAGGCGCAAGACGGCCCGCTGGGTATCAATGTCCCGGGGCTCCAGACGTGCCCTTTGCAGCAGCCAGCGGCGGTATTGTTCCTCGTCCCCGGCGAAGCGAGCCAGTTCCATGCCCCGTTTCAAGGTGTCTGAATCCATGGAAGCCGGGGTGTTGTCCTGCTCGAACAGCGCCAGTGCCGCTCCAGGATTACCCGCAGCAAGTTCAAGCCGGATCAGGTCGCGGGTAATGGCGTTCCGGTCCTGATCGGGAGCCTCCCGGGCCACGGTACGCAAGGTACTGACTGCCCCCTCTACGTCACCGGCAGCCTCCTGTCGGCGGGCAATCCGCCTGGCCAGTTCCGTCCGGCGGGACTCTGCGCCGGGGGTGGCCTGCATGGCCATCAGAATGGCCAGGTACTGCCGGTTATCCAGCCAGGCCTGCGCCGGCTGCAGGATGTCCAGCCGGCGGTCGATGTCGTAGTCCTGTCCGGGAAGTCTCTGATACACCTCGAACAGTTGCTGGCGGATTCGCTCGCGGCCTGCTTCGCCGGTTTCAGCAAACATCTGCTGGGCGAGCAGGTTGGTATAGGTTTCGAAGGCAAGGGACGGAATGTCCTCCTGCTGCATCAAGGGTGCAAGGGTCTGTTCCGCTTTGTCGAACTGACCCGTGCGACTGAGCATGGTGCCCAGGTTGATGCGGAGTGAGTTGTTGTCCCGGTCTGATCGCAGTAGCACTTCCAGGTAGGCGATGGACAGCCCGTCCGGATTCTGCAGGTAGTCGACGTCCTCGAACACCGCCTGCCGTGGAAACAGCAGGTACAGGGCGCCGCTGACCAGGGCACCCATCAGCAGAAGGGCTGGCAAACTGAAGAAGGCCTCACGGCGACGGGTCATGACTTACGGGCACTCCATGACCAGACGAGTGGTGCCTTTTCCGGGCCGCGTGACCTGGAGGTTGTCCGCCATGGCTTTTGCGGACACGTCCGCTGGCTGGGTGATGCGGCAGTGACGGGCGTTGGCAAGGACAGCGTCCAGCGGCTGATGCGCCTCAAGAGTCAATTCCATGCGCCATTTACCGGAATCACGAGATCGCTCCCAGGCGGTAATCACCGCATTGGCGTTCGCCAGGAAAGGACCTTTGGGTGCAGTGTTACTCAGGTACAGCACGGGATCGTCACCGGTGAGGTGCACGAACCGGGCCCCTGCCACGTCATGATAGCCCGCTACGCCAACGGAGCGTTCCAGGTCGGGGTAGTCTTCAGGGCCGACACGAACGGTACTTGGTGCATGCAGCCCCCGCCAACGATAGCCCCCATCCGCGGTTTTCATGAGAACGGAGTAGTACTGCGCCTCCACCCGACGGGCGTAGTCACTGAGGAACAGGGGCGTCACGGGCTGGGCCAGGGCATACTGGTAAATTTCTTCCAGTGCATTGAGGGCTTCTGGCTTGGTACCGGAATAGAAATGGTAGTAGATGCCCAGGGGTTTGAGGCGCCCCCGTTTTTCCAGTATTTCAAAGGTGTCGATTACATAACGGAAGCCGTAGAACGGGCCCGTCCACTCCCCGGTGTATACGTTTTCATTCATGACGGGCGCGTAGACCTGTAGCTCGTCACCCACCGGGCGGCCATCCGGCCAGGTGCCTGCGACTTCTGATGCATAGGGGAGGGGGTGTGTGTCGCCACCGTTCACATTGACCAGGCCGGCCTCACGGACCTGCCGCAGTGCGTTAGCGCCGGGTCGGGCATCGCCGGTCCAGAGAAAGATGGACACCGGTTTGTCATCCGGTGCCAGGGTCTGGTTGATGTATTCAACGGAACCGGCGATTTCCCGATCCAGGGACGCCTGGTAATCGGGAATGTCCATGAAATAGCCATACAGGGTGTTTTCCAGCCGTGGTGCCGGCCCTCCTTCAATGGCCTGCCAGAAAAAAGGATGGCTGTAGGAGTGGGAGGCCACCTCCACGTTGTCCATGCCGAACATGCGGCGGGATACCGCTTCCGCTTCCTCACTGACTCGTGGGTACAGGCCCTGGGGAGACGTTTCCGCCTCAATCACCGATACGGTGTGGGGTATGTCAAAGCGTTGGAGAATGTTTTCGGCGATGACCGTGCCACTCAGGGGGCTGCCGGGGAATTCACCCCGGGAGACCAGTCCGTCGCCGTCAATGTGTGCGGTGAGAATGCGTCGGCCGGATTCCGTGGTGCTGTCAATGGCCGGGATTGTGTCATGGCCAAGGGCCTCGCTGAGGAACGCAAACGGGTCGAAGAGCCAGTAGGCTTCATCATCCGGGCCAGGTTCAAACAGGAAGGGCGCCAGGGCAACCCCGCCGCCTTCGTAGGTGTACACCGGGTGAAAGGGCTCGCCGCTGCGGTCGGTGGCGGTCAGCCAGGGGTTGCCAGAGCTGACCGTGGGTAACAGTGAAGCCGGCGCCGCCGGTAGCCGGGTTCCCTCGAACCGGGTAACGGTCGGTGCCAGATCGGAAAATGTCAACGGTGCCTCGGGTATGGCAAAGCTGTCTGCTCCCAGCAGTTGCCGGCAGGGAGTTTCTCCGGTTAAAAGGCCCATGGAAACCACGGGCAGCCCCTGTTCCCGTACCTCACTCAACCAGCGGCAGGTTTCGCGGTGGTTGCCGTTGCTCTCCCACCAGAGGATGACGCCCAGATAGCGGTCATCCGCCGGTTCGTCCGAGACCGGGTCATGGCTCGAACGGTAATGCGGCACCAGCCCCATCCGTTCCAGCACAATCCCGAGCCGGCGATGGGCCGCGGTCTGGTCCATGCGGCTGGCGGGCAGGTCGTGTATCACTAGCACGTGTCGTGACAGGGTTGCCGGCACCGTCGGGGATAATCGGGTCAGATCGGGGTTGGTGACCGCCGGAACCAGGCCGTCGTCACGGAGTGTCCGGGCAAGTGCCGCTGCATCAGACTGATCGTCGACATAATCAATGGCGATCAAGGGTGTCTCCGGGCGATCCTCGCGCCATCTGGCCAGTTGGGAGTCCAGCCAGGCTCGGTCCTGCTCAGGCACCGGATAGAAACGGCGACGACCGGCGTCGTAGCCCTGGCGATAGGATTCAAAGGCGACACCGTCCACCAGGGCGTGGGTGCTTTCCGAGAGGTGAAAGCCGCGGTTGATCACCACCTTGGCCTCAGGAAACCGCGTTTTGATGGCTTGAATGAAGCGATCCTGACCTGCCACGAACGCCGCGGCATCGTCGGTGCCGGTCTGGGCCAGGAGATGGCTGTCCAGGGTATCCAGGAAGACACCCTGAAACCCACGGGCCATGGCGGGAGTCACCAGCTTATCCATCAGGAACTGTTGCACCTCGGGCCGTCGCAGATCCAGCACGGTGCTGCCCCAGGCCGTGTTCCGGCCCACCTTCCAGGCATCTTCAAGGGCACTGTGCAAGCGATGGCTGCGGGCCATTTCACCGACACTGACGTAAGCCAGTGGCAGTGTGCCGCCCCGATTGAGCAGGTCCACCCGCGCGTCCGTCACCTGATCCTGCTGCAGTACCAGCCAGTCATAGGCATACAGGTGGCCGATCGGTGCCTCGTTGCCATAATAGAAGCCCACGTTTGCGGGTGGCGCGCCGGCAACTGAGGCAGGTGCGAACAGAGCAACAAGGTACAGCAGCAGATATGAACGTCGCATTGTTAACCGGCGTTTGGGACGACTTTGCACAGGGGGTCCAGAGTGTCCTTGATGGAGAGTCATAAAACGGATCATTGTAGATAACTTAACCAGGCACGGCTACGATTAACCTAACACATGCAGTACGGACGATGACCCGCACCAGTTTCAACGATTGTAAAATTGAAGGCGATGGGGCAACCCGTCGAGCCTATTGGTACACTGCCGCCTGCCACGTCTGAACCGGATCCGGAGTCCCCATGCAAGACGCTCTGCTTTCCAACCTCTGTCCCTGCGGCAGTGGCCAGCCCTACCATGAGTGTTGCGAGCCGCTGCACCGGGGCCAGGCAGCTGCCTCTCCGGAAGCGTTGATGCGTTCACGTTTCACGGCGTTTGTGCTCGGGCTGCCCGACTACCTGAAGGCGACGTGGCATCCGAGCACGCGGCCCGGCGAACTGTCGCTTGAGTCCTCGCCGGAGTGGACGACCCTGGAGATCAAGAGCAGCCATCAGTCGGGGGATAACGGCAGTGTGCATTTTCGGGCCATCCACCGTATGGCCAGCGAATGGGGATTCCTGGAGGAAAACTCGGCGTTTGTCAGGGAACAGGGCTGCTGGTACTACCTCAGCGGTGACACCCGTGAAGGTTTGCTGAGACCGGGCCGAAACGACCGTTGCCCCTGTGGCAGCGGAAAAAAACACAAAGCCTGTTGCCTGTAAGCGGTTTTGGGAAACGCCATGAGAAACGCCACCCCGGAAGCCACCAAAGGTGTGTTTTACGGTCTTGCTGCCTACACCCTGTGGGGCTGCTTTCCCCTGTATTTTGCCCTGTTTGGCGGGGTGCCAGCCTTTGAGGTGTTGTTGCACCGGGTGATCTGGTCCTGCGTGTTCCTGGCCATCGTGGTGAGCCTTCTCAAGCGCTGGGCACCGATTACCGAGGCACTGGCCCATCCCGGAAAACTGGGGGTGGTATTCGGTTGTGCGGTGTTCATTGCGCTGAACTGGGGGGTCTATATCTACGCGGTGGAGACCCGCCATGTCTTACAGGCCAGCCTGGGTTATTTCCTCACGCCACTGGTGAACGTCGGCCTGGGCATGCTGGTGCTGCGTGAGCGCATCACCCGGCTTCAGCTTGGGGCCGTGGTGCTGGCGGCTGTGGCGATTCTCTATCAATTGTTCCTGCTGGGCGTTGTGCCCTGGATAACCCTGGTCCTCGCGTTCAGCTTTGGCACTTACGGGCTACTCCGTAAACAGGTGGCACTGGATGGGCTGTCCGGACTGTTCGTGGAAACGCTGTTGCTGCTTCCTCTCAGCCTTTTAGGGGTGGCGGCGCTAAGCCTCACAGGCCAGTCACATTTTGACGGAGATCCTGCGCTGGCGGCCCTGCTGATCTCCAGCGGCATCGTCACCGCCATCCCGTTACTGGCCTTCGCCGGTGCGGCGCGCCGCTTGCGCCTGGCGACCGTGGGCTTCCTGATGTACATCAACCCCACGATCCAATTCCTGATCGCCCTGCACGTATTCCATGAACCGATGACCAACGAGATACTGACCAGTTTCGTCATGATCTGGCTTGCGTTGGCACTCTATTCCTGGTCAGCGTGGCATGGGCGTACCCGTTAGCGCGGGTTGACCCCGCAGCTTGTACAGGCGTATCGGCGCACATAGCGACGATCGGCCCAGTGTTCGTAGAGCCATGAGGCGCACTGGAAAATGCCCGGCCAGAGCAGGGGTTTGAGCAGGAACCCGAAGGGAGTGTGAGACCACGCGCGGACATTGGCGCGCAGGCCGGTGATCCACTCCCCGGTCCAGGTCATCAGGTGCAGGCGCCTGAGCAGGGCTTCCCGGCCGGGCAGGTTGGGGTTGCCCGCTCCCTGACCATGAATGTCTGCAAAAATCAGCTGGCCACGCTGGAGTTTGCGAAGGGTGCTAATCTCCCGGGCACACAGGGGGCATTGGCCATCATAGAACAGGGTGTCATACCGGGGCTCCATCAAGTCCTCCAAGGGCCAGTATCTGTCTGCGGGCGTCCGCTTTACGATCCTTCAGTGTCCGGAATATGTCCGCCAGTGCTGCCGGAAGCACGTCTGGCGCTGCCTTTCTGAATTGCTCCAGCAGCGCAATCTGCACATGCAGATCCTGAAAGCGGCCGTAAAGCTGTTGGCGGGCCCTGAGTGTTTTCAGGTTATTCCTCCAGCGCACCGCGTCGAGCTCCATCAGGTAACGAATGCGCTTGAGCTGCTTGCGGAGCCGATGAATGTCTTCATCCGGCGCCGTGTGCAATAACTCTGTGGTCAGCCGGTTGAACGTGTCTATACGAGTGTCCAGGGCCTTTCGGATGTCTCTGGGGCTGAGCGAATCCGTCAATCCATGGAATTTTCTGGAGTCGATCAGGTTGAGCCAGTCGTTCATGCTGTCATGGTAGCGCTTGCTGCCAAGGCGCCGCGCAAGCTTCTTGTGCCGGGTTGCCGCTTCCTTTTCAAACCAGACCTGCAGGGCTACCAGGATATCGCGATTGTCGGCGCAAAGTTCCGGCAGGTCCTGAAGCAGTACGTGCAGGTCCCGCAGTGCGCTGGTGGCATTGGCGTGGCGCTTGAGGGTGCTCACGGCTTTTGCCAGCGGCTTGTTGCGCGTCACTTCCTGGACCGCTTCCGCGATGGCCCGGCTGCGGCGGATGGCAATCCGGTACTGGTGAAGAAATTCGTCGTCGAAGCCCAGTATCACGCCCCGCTCCAGCTGCTGAAGCCGCATGGCCTGGTGGTGCAGGGCCGCCGGAATATCGGTTTCGTGCGTGGCACCGGTGGTCGGGGCGGTCTTTTTCAGGCGCCGGGTGAAATGGCCGTAGCTGAAATCCGGAGGGGTTAACAGCGCCGCCAGCTTGCCGACGCCCTTTTCAAGTTGATGCCAGTGCCTGATCGGTAAGCGGATTTGGATAAAACTGCCGGTTGGCAGCTGTTCGGGCGGTTGCTTCAGCAGGTACTGGGCCAGTTCCAGCAAGGCGGGGTTGTGGCCCACAAGGGTAATGTCGGACGTCTCGCCACGACGCTTCAGCCAGGAAAGCAGGCGACGGTAATCAAAAGTGTAAAGTTCGCCAAGGAGATAACGCTGGTCTCCCGGGACGGTGTCAGGACAGATGCCGGCTACGGTCGCGCGAGCGCGCTCGGCATCGCTGGCATACACCGTGGCTTCGAAGGCGCCCACCGCTCGGAGGGCTTTGCCCAGCGGCGCGAGCTGACGTTCACCCCGGGGATTCAATGGGCGATTCCGGTCACAGAGAGTGTTGTCGGCCCAGCTGGATTTGGCGTGACGCACGAGAAACAGTTGCTTCATTGGGCTACCTTCCGTTCTGGTCCCTTCATCTGATCAGACTGTTGGCGGAAACGTTCCTTAACACACTGGAACAGATCCGCCATTCCAGTGTGTAGATAATGCAAAAAAAGCACAATTCCCACGGAGCGAGATACGATGCAATTTCTGGATAAAATAACAGTACGCGTACGCCTGCTGGTCGCCGTGCTGGTACCTGTTCTGATGACGGCGGCTGCCATCGCCTGGATAACCGCCAACGAAATCCAGGCCAATGGCGAGGCGGAACTGGAAAGGCTCGAGAGCAATCTTCTGGATGCCCGCAAAGCCGGGCTCAGAAACCTGGTTGATGCGGCCCGCGCCGTGGTCCTGGCAGCAAAGAATGATCCGGACCTGACGGAGGAAGAGGCGAAGGAGCAGGCCATTTCCAGGCTTCGTTCCATCCGCTTTGACGAGACCAATTATGTTTTTGCCTATACCCGGGATGTCTACAACCTGGCCTATGCGCCTGACCCTTCCAAGGAAGGGCCGACGGACAATCCGGTCCTCAAGGGGTTGGTAACCGACCTCTTCGCCGCGGCTGACAGCGGTGGCTTCTATGAGTATGACTGGGCCAACCCGGCTTCCGGCAATGAGGAAGCGAAAGTGTCCTATTCGACGATCATTCCCGATTGGGACTGGATGGTTGGCGCCGGGGTCTACATCACCGATATCCAGGCAGTGGTGGCTGACGCCCGAAGTGAGATCGAAGCCAACATCAGCTCGGCCCTGAGTTTTATCCTGCTGGTCACGGCGGGTGTTGTGCTGGTTTCGCTGATCATTGGCCTGTCGATGGGCCGTACGGTAACCCGACCCCTGAATCGCGTCAGCGACATGATGAAGGAAATTGCCGACGGTGAAGGTGACCTCCGTCAGCGGCTGCCGGAGAAAGGGTCTGACGAACTGGCGGTGTTGGGTCGTCGTTTCAATGCGTTTGTGGTCAAGATCCAGAACACCATGCGGGAAGTTGGTACGACGACCGACCAGGTGGCTTCTGCAGCGGAAGAACTCAGCCGGGTGGCAAATGAAACCCGGGCATCGGTGCAGGAACAGGGATCGGAAACCGACCAGATTGCGTCTGCCATCAACGAGATGGCAACAACGATCCAGCAGATCTCCGGTAACGCCAATGAGGTGGAGGGCGCGGCCTCAGACGCTGACCGCATGGCCCGGGATGGCGGAGAGACGGTGGCCAACGCCCAGCAGGCGGTGAACCGGTTGTCGGGGGAGATTGAGCAGAGTGCACACAGCATCAATGCCCTGGCGGACAAGTCGGATGACATTCAAAAGGTACTGGACGTAATCCACGCCGTGACGGAGCAGACCAACCTGCTTGCCCTCAACGCCGCCATCGAAGCAGCGCGGGCTGGCGAACACGGTCGCGGCTTTTCTGTGGTGGCGGATGAAGTCCGGCAGCTGGCTAAACGCAGTGCGGAATCCGCTGACCAGATCCGGGAAATGATTGGTGGCTTTGTCAGCGATTCGCGGGCCGCGGTGGAACGCATGAACGCCTCCCGGGAGTACTCCACCGAAACCGTTGAGCGTATTGACCACGCCACCAGCGCCCTGGGCACCATCGAACGTTCCGTGGGCAGGATTCACGACCAGGTGACTCAGATTGCCACGGCGGCGGAGCAACAGAGCCAGGTGGCGGAAGAGATCAACCAGAACGTGGTGCGCATCGTGGATGCGGCGCAGCGAAGTGATACCGGTGTTACTCAGACCAACGAAGCCAGCCTTGAGCTGGCCCGCCTTGGTGAGACCCTGCGCGGCCTGGTCGGTCAGTTCAAGGTATAGTGCGCCCGTCACGACGGTGAATACAGACATTGGCGATCCAGCTTTCGACCGTTATGATGTGGCAGCTGTTGATCGATGACAAAAACAGGAACGAATCTCCTATGCCCATTTCAAGCCTGAAATCCCTGGCCGCTGCGCTGCTGTTCACGCTGGTGAGCAGCCCGCTGTTGGCGGACGATCAAACCTACACCCTGCGACTGGCGGAAACCTGGGGGCCGAATTCGCCCATTCTCGGTGAAACGCCCCGCAGCATGGCTGCCATGGCCGAAAAGATGTCGGGTGGCCGACTGAAATTCCGTATCGATTCCTCCAACAAGCACAAGGCGCCTTTCGGGATCTTTGACATGGTGCGCCAGGGTCAGTACGACATGGGCCATACCGCGTCCTATTACTACAAGGGCACCATACCGAACGCCATGTACTTCACCACCGTGCCTTTTGGAATGCTGGCCCAGGAGCAATACGCCTGGTTCTATTACGGTGGTGGCATGGAGCTGATGGAAAAGGTCTACGAGCCCCTGGGCCTGCTTTCATTTCCCGGCGGTAATACCGGTAACCAGATGGGTGGCTGGTTCCGGGAAGAGATCAACTCCCTGGAGGATCTGCAGGGCCTGAAAATGCGCACTCCGGGCTTTGCGGGCGAAGTCATGTCGGAGATTGGTGTGGCGGTGACCAATATTCCGCCAGGAGAACTCTACACGGCGCTGGAACGCGGCACCATCGACGCGCTGGAATGGGTTGGGCCGGCGCTGGACCTGCCCATGGGCTTCCATCAGATCGCCGATTACTACTACTCCGGGTGGCAGGAGCCTGGCGCCGAGGTGCAGTTCCTGATCAACCAGAAGACCTGGAACAGCCTTCCCGAAGACCTGCAGGAAATCCTGCGGGTGGCCATGCGCACAGCCGCCTATGACATGTACAGCCAGAGCACGCACATGAGCGGAGAAGCCTGGGATCGCATGAAAGAGGACTACCCGAATGTGACCCACAAAACCTTCCCGCCGGAAGTCATTGATGCCCTGCGCGAGGCCACCGACAAACTGCTGGCGGAAGCGGCGGAAGAAGACCCGCTGGCCAAGGAAATTATCACTTCCCAGCGGGAGTACCTGCAGAAGGTACGGAAGTGGACCAACATCTCGGATAAGGCCTATCTGAACAGTATCGCCACTGACTGATCAGGAAAAACCGAAAAGGGCACGCCAGGGTTTCCATAAAAACCCGGTGTGCCCTTTTTGTTTGCCCGTGTTTCTGGAAAAATAGGCCGCTCATCAATAGGGCAGGGCCGATGAAACAGACACTGCTATCTCTGAAGGGCGTCAGCAAGGTATTCGGCGATAAAACCGTACTTGATGCTCTTGATCTCGATATCTACGATGGCGAATTCATCACATTGCTGGGGCCGTCCGGCTGTGGCAAGACCACTTTGCTGCGGCTGATGGCCGGCTTTGAGCACGCCGACGCCGGTCGCCTCCTGCTGGCCGGAAGCGACATCAGCCAGTCTCCTCCGGAACACAGACCTCTTAACACGGTCTTCCAGCATTACGCCCTGTTTCCTCATATGACCGTGTTCGACAACGTCGCTTATGGTCTGAAAATGGAAAAGCGCCCCAAGGAAGAGATCCGCGAGCGGGTTAATGATGCGCTGGCGATGGTGCAGTTGGGAGACTATGCACGCCGCAAGCCCCATCAATTGTCGGGTGGCCAGCAGCAGCGTGTGGCCATCGCCCGGGCGGTGGTCAAGCGTCCACGCTTGCTGTTGCTGGACGAGCCCCTGTCGGCCCTGGACTACAAGTTGCGTCGTACCATGCAGGTGGAGCTGAAGCGCCTGCAACGGGAACTGGGCATCACCTTCGTGTTTGTCACCCACGATCAGGAAGAAGCGTTATCCATGTCTGATCGGGTCGTGGTGCTGAAAGACGGGGTGGTGCAGCAGTTGGGAACACCGCGGGAAATCTACGAGCGCCCCGCCAACCTGTTTACTGCCCGTTTCGTCGGGGAGACCAATCTGTTCCCCGGTCGACTGGAGCGGGTGACGGAAGAGTCCATCACCGTGGACGTGTTCGGGGTGCACCGAACCCTTCGCAAACCCGATTTCACCGTCACCGAGGGCCAGCGGGTTCACGTATTGCTGCGTCCGGAGGACATCCGCGTGCTTGAACCCGACGCGGGCCATGGTCTGTCAGGCAAGGTGGTGGAGCGTAACTACAAGGGCAGTACGCTGGATTCGGTGATCCATCTGGACGACGGTACCGAAGTACTGGCCAGTGAATTCTTTGACGAGGACGACCCCGCGTTCGACTACCGCCTGGGCGAGCCGGTGAAGGTCAGTTGGGTCGATGGCTGGGAGTGGTTGCTGCCAGCCGAGCGGAACGAGACAGCCGTGGAGCGTCTGATCGATGCATAGGGTGGTCCAGCAGCCCTTCAAGATGGCCGTGCTGGTCCTGGTGTGGGGGTGGCTGTTGCTGCTGGTGCTGACACCAAACCTGCTGGTGGTCGGTACCAGTGTGATGACACGGGACGCCGGCAGCTTTCTGTCGCTGCCCCTGAACCTGGACAGCTACCGTCGGCTCATGGACCCGCTTTACCTGGATGTGTTCCTGCATTCCCTGTATATGGCGGGCGTCACCACCGCGTTCTGTTTGCTGATCGGCTATCCGTTCGCCTGGGCGCTGTCGCGGGTTGGCAAGCAGCGTCAGACATTACTGATCTTCCTGCTCATCGTTCCTTTCTGGACCAACTCCCTGGTTCGTACCTACGCCCTGAAGCTTTTGCTGGCCACCAACGGGCTGATCAACAACGCGCTGATGGGGCTCGGGCTTATTGAAGAGCCCCTGACGCTGCTTTATACCGAAGGGGCGGTGATCGTTGGTCTGGTCTACCTGTTGCTGCCATTCATGATACTGCCGCTGTACTCGGTGTTCGAGGATCTTCGCCGGGAGTTGCTGATGGCGTCCCACGACCTCGGCGCCGGCAAGCTGGCCACGTTTGTCCATGTCATCGTGCCCCTGACCCTGCCCGGCGTGCTGGCGGGCGTGATGCTGGTATTGCTGCCGGCAATGGGGCTGTTCTTTGTGGCGGATATCCTCGGTGGGTCCCGCAACCTGCTGGTAGGCAACGTCATCAAGAACCAGTTCCTGGATGCCCGGGACTGGCCGTTCGGAGCGGCCGCCAGCATCCTGCTGACCCTGGCCATGGCGTTCCTGTTGTTCGCGCACAAGCTCAGCCGGCGACGCATCGGTGAGCAGGAGGCAGAGCCATGAAGCACTGGCTGCCAAGGGCCTACCTGACCACGGTGTACGCCTTGCTGTACCTGCCGATCCTGGTGCTGGTGGTGTTTTCTTTCAACAGTTCGCGTACCGGATACCGCTGGGGTGGTTTGAGCCTGCAATGGTATGAGTCGTTGTTTAACAACCATGCCATGGTGCAGGCCATGTGGAACTCCCTCTGGCTGGCGCTGGCCGCCGCCACGGTGTCCACCATCATTGGCGCGCTTACCGCGCTGGCGTTGCACCGGTATCGGTTCCGGGGCAAACGGATGCTCCGCGGCATGCTGTTCGTGGTAATGATGTCGCCGGAAATTGTCCTGGCCATTTCGCTGCTGGCGCTGTTTCTGCTGGTGGGTCTGCAACTGGGGTTTGTCTCACTGTTGCTGGCGCACGTCACGTTCTGCCTGCCGTTTGTGGTGATCACTGTCATGGCGAGGCTGAGCGGTTTCGATGAGAGCCTGCCGGAGGCAGCCCGGGATCTGGGTGCCAGCGACTTCACCATGACCCGCACGGTGCTGATTCCGGTCATCATGCCGGCGTTATTGGCGGGCTGGTTGCTCGGGTTCACCCTGTCCCTGGACGATGTGGTGGTGAGTACCTTCGTGAGTGGCCCCAGCTATGAAATCCTGCCGCTACGCATCTACTCAATGGTGCGGGTTGGGCTTAAACCGGAAGTGAACGCACTGGGCACCCTGTTGCTGGTGTTTTCGCTGACCATGCTCATGCTTTCCCAATGGATACTGACAAGGAGTAAACAATGAAGAAACTGGCGCTGGCCGGATTGGTAGCTGCAACCCTGACCGGCTGCAGCAGTCAGGACGAGCCCAAGGTCCTGAACCTGTACAACTGGTCTGAATACATGCCTCAGGAGGTTCTGGACCGGTTCGAGGAGGAAACCGGCATCCAGGTGGTGTACACCACCTACGACAGTAACGAAGCCATGTATGCGCGCCTGAAACTGCTGGAAGACGGCGGCGAGTACGATCTGGCGGTACCCTCGACTTACTACGTCAACAAGATGCGTAAAGAAGGCCTGCTGGAGGAAATCGACCACAGCAAGCTGGAAGGTTTCGATAACCTCGATCCGGAACTGGTGAACCAGGAGTTCGATGAGGGCAATGCCTACAGCGTACCTTACCTCTGGGGTACCACCGGCCTGGCCTACGATTCCGCCGACCTGGACGGCGAGCAGGTCACCGCCTGGGCTGACCTGTGGCAGGACAAGTACGATGGCACCGTTATGCTGACCAACGACATGCGCGAAGTGTTCCACGTTGGTCTGCGGGTGCTGGGATATTCCGGCAATACCACCGACCCGGCGGAAATCGAGGCGGCGTATGAAAAGCTGTCAGAGCTGATGCCGGCTGTGCGCACATTCAATTCCGACGCGCCCCGCATGCCTTATCTGGAAGGGGAAACGGACATTGGCATGATCTGGAACGGCGAAGCGGTGATGGGCAAGGAAGACATGCCGTCACTGGAATACGTGTATCCGGAGGAAGGGACCATCGTGTGGCTGGACAGCTTCGTGATTCCTAAAAATGCCGGCAATGTGGACGCGGCGCACCAGTTCATTAGTTTTGTGATGCAGCCGGAGATTTCGGCGCTGATCAGCGAAGACATCGGTTACGCTACGCCGAACCTGGCCGCCCGGGATCTGCTGCCGGATGAGGTGGCGAATGACCGTGCCAGCTATCCGACCCCCGAAGACCTGGTCAACGCGGAGTTCCAGGAAGATGTGGGTGACGACGCCATGCAGGTGTACACCCGTTACTGGGAACGTCTGAAGTCAGGACGCTGAGTCAGATCGCCGGAGCTGTGTAATCCGGCGAGATTCCGGACTGTGCAATGCAGTCCGGAATATCCAGCCCCCGAAGGGCGCCTTCCGCTGTGACCAGAAGTGTTTTGAACCCCGCCTGCTGGCCCCCGAGAATATCCGTGTGGAGCGTATCGCCCACCATCAGTATTTCGTCAGGCTCAATCCCCGGGAGTTTGTGCCGGACCGCTTCAAACGCCGGTTGGTAAGGCTTTCCGAAATAGGTGGGCTGAAGGCCGCATTGCTCCCTCAGTAACTGCGCAAAGTAACCGGGCTCCAGTGTCAGGCAGTCGCCCCTGGGCGCCACCAGATCCGGGTTGGCGACACACAGCGGACGCGGTCGATGACACAGGCTGCGGGTCAGGGCTTGATGGATGGTTTCGTTCCAGCCTTCGGTACTGAGGAACACAAAGCCGTCAAGTTCATCCAGTTGCGAGGCACTGATGCCAGACCTTACCGGTACCCAGTCGAGGTGAAGCGAATCCGGTGCTGAAGACGCCGGTGCGATCACGCCATAGCGCCCGCGCCATTGCTCCCGGTGCAGGGTCTGCTCGAGCACCCAGCGGCTGGAGATGATCTGTTCCGGTTCGAGGGTGAACCCCATAGCCTGATATTTGATGACCAGCGCCGGGTGGCTGGCGGTGGCGGCGTTGGACAGGACAAGAACCGGCTTGCCCCGGTCCTGGAGGTCCCGCAGGCGTTGGACCGCCGCGGGGAACGCTCTCGGTCCGGCGTTGAGTACGCCAAACGCATCAAAGACAAACGCCCGGAACCTATCTGTCAGTGGCTCAAGGGAATCCAGCTGGCGGGTGTCCGGTTGCCGGGTCGACGGCAGGCCGGGCGGGAGAGACGCACGGATTCGTTGATACTGGGCCAGAGCCCACGCCGGAGTGGGGGTGATTCCATTGAACTGGGTGGGGTGGGCATCGATCATCCGCTCAGAGTACCGCTTCGCGTACCCTGGCGGAAACCCATTCGGATAGCACCACCGTTCCGAGGATGACGATGAAGATCATCGCGACCTGATTCCACGCCAGGGTGCTCAGGGAGGCGTTGAGCTGAATGCCAAGACCGCCGGCGCCGACCAGTCCGAGAATCGTGGATTCCCGGATATTGATGTCCCAGCGGAAGACACTGATCCCCCAGAAGGCCGGCAGGATCTGTGGTACCACGGCGTAGTCGATAACCTGGATTCCCGACGCGCCGGTGGCCCGGACCGCCTCGACCTGTTTGTGGTCGATTTCCTCAATGGCTTCATAGAGCAGTTTGGCAATGAAGCCGATGGAGCGCAGCCCGATTGCAACGATACCCGCCAGCAGTCCCGGGCCAATGATGGCAACCAGGAGCAGTGCCCAGATCAGGGAGTTGATGGATCGGGAGGCGACAATCACCAGCAGCGCCAGCGGCCGCACAAAGCGCGTGCTCGGGGTGGTGTTGGTGGCCGCCAGAAAGGCCACTGGAATGGCGAACAGGATGCCCAGCAACGTCCCCAGGGTGGCAATGTTGATGGTGTCCCACAGCGGCTCCCAGAGACTGGGCAGGTAACCCCAGGCGGGCGGAAACATACGTTCACCAATGTCCGCTGCCTGTTCTGGCGCATCGCTGACAAAGGCCCAGATGGTGTTCTCGTTCATCAACTGCCAGCACACCACGGTCAGGGCCACCAGCCAGAACCAGCCCATCCAGCGCAGCAACGTCTGCTTTGGTGCGCGGAACTGCCAGTGTGCTGACGTCCTGGGCTGGGCGCTCATTGTACCCACCTGCGAATGTACGAGGATGAATATTCCACCACCAGGACGATGGCAATAATGATGATCAGAATGGCGCCTGCGGAGTCATACTCGTAGCGATCAATCGCCGTATTGAGGGTCGCCCCGATGCCGCCGGCGCCGACGATGCCGATCACCGCGGATTCCCGGAAATTGATGTCCAGACGATACAGGGACAGTCCCACCAGGCGCGGCATGACCTGGGGCTGTACGGCGTAGTTGACCACCTGCCACCAACCGGCCCCGGTGGCTCGTATGGCTTCGATCTGACTGCGGTCGCAGTCCTCGATTTCCTCAGCCAGCAGCTTTGAGAGAAATCCGATCGTGGCGAACGCCAGGGTCAGGAAGCCGGCGAACGGTCCGAACCCGAACATCGCAACCAGCAGGATGGCGATGATGACTTCCTGGAACGAACGGGAGACGGTAATCACGCTGCGGCACGCGAGATAGACGGGAGCCGGTGCCAGGTTACGGGCCGCACCAATGCCAATGGGCACCGAAATCAGGATGCCTGCCACCGTCGAGGTGACAGTCATGGTCAGGCTTTCCATCAGACCGGCGTAGATATCGTTCCAGCGGGAGGTGAAGTCCGGCACCAGAAAGCCCTGAACAAACCGCCAGCCACGTTCCAGCCCCAGGTAAACCCGGTGCCAGTCCACTTCCACGGTCTGAACCGCAAGCACCAGGTAAACCAGGCTGCCTAACAGGATCAGCTTTCGCCAGACAGGGTGGGTTAACAGAACCGGTGGACGTTTCCAGCGCGAGGGATAGTCCTGCGCGGCGGGCCGGTCAGCCATTTACAGTCCCTCCGCCAGATCGACCGCCGGGGCGTCGGTAAGCGGTGCCGGCTCGGCCTGTTCGCCCCGTAGCTGGGTCCAGTCCTCGTTGCCGTAGATGGTGGTCAGCACCTCATCGGTGAGGGTGTCCGGTGGACCATCGAACACGATCTCGCCTGACTTCAGGCCAATCATCCGGTCCGTGAACTGTTGCGCCAGCATCACATCGTGGATGTTGATGATGGCCGGCAGGTTGCGTTCCTGACAGGCGGTACGGATCAGGCGCATGATCTGCCGGGAGGTTTTCGGATCCAGAGACGCGGTGGGCTCATCCACCAGCAGCAGCTCCGGATTCTGTTCCAGCGCCCGGGCAATACCAACCCGCTGACGTTGTCCTCCGGACAACGCATCCGCCCGCTTGTTGTAGTGGTCGGCCAGGCCCACCTGGTCCAGCAGGGCAAACGCCTGGGAGATGTCGTCCGGGCTGAACCTACGGAGGAACGAGCGCCAGGCGGGCACATAGCCCAGCCGGCCCGACAGCACGTTTTCCATGACCGTCAGTCGCTCCACCAGGGCGTACTCCTGAAAGATCATGCCGATTCGCCGTCGGGCGCGACGCAGGTCCCGGCGGTTGAGCCCGGTCAGTTCCGTGCCTCCGAGGGTAATCGTGCCTCCGGTGGGCTCCACCAGCCGATTGATGCACCGGATGAGTGTGGATTTGCCCGCGCCGGACGGCCCGATCAGGCCCACCACCTGGCCTGCCGGTACTTCAAGGCAGGCGTTGTGGAGGGCTTTGTCTCCGGTCTTGTAGGTTTTTGAGACGTTATCCAGTTTCAGCACGTCGTAGCGTCCGTCCGGTTAGCGACAGTTGTAGGCAACCCCGTTGGCCGCGTCGATCTTGCGGATCACTTCCCAGTGGTTCTTGAAGGTGATGGGCACAAACTGTGCTTCACCGGACTTGGAGAACTCTTCTTCCAGGGCCGTACCTTCCCAGTTGAATGAGAAAAAGGCGTCCTGGATTTTCTCCTGGAGCTCCGGTGTCAGGTTGTGGGCAATGCCATAACCCGTGGTGGGGAAAGTCTGGGATTTATACAGGCTGACGATCTGGTCTTCGTTTACCACATCCCGGCTGAGCATGCGGTGAAGCACAGAGTTGGCAACGGCGGCCGCCTTGTAGTCCTGGTTGGCTACACCGAGGATGGAGTTGTCGTGCTTACCGGAGAACACCGGCTCAAAATCTTCACCGGCCACCATGTTGTAGTCTGCTTTGAGTATGGCGGACGGCGCCTTGAAGCCGGAGTTGGATGTCTGGGACGTAAACGCCATTTCTCCGCCCCGGATATCCTCAACTTCGTTAATGCCGGAGTCGGGGTAGGTGATGATCTCCATTTCATACCCGAAGGAGCCGTCAGCCGCCGCCATCATGGTGAAGGGACGAAAGCCGGCGCAGGCCACCGCCAGCGGGTTGGAACCGGTATTGAAGCCAGCGATGTGCAGGCGACCGGCGCGCATCGCTTCGATCTGTGCAGCGTTTGACTGGACCGGGAAGAACTGGACATTCTTGCCTGTGGTCTCGGCCAGGTGATCCAGGAACTCCGACCACACTTCCTTATAGACCGCAGGGTCTTCCACGGGCGTGTAGGCAAAGACCAGGGTAGAAGGGTCTGTCAGTTGGGCTGCATCGGATGGAATATCGGCGATCAGGTCTCCGTCCGAGTCCTGGTAACGGCTATCAAGCTGGAAGGCGCCGTGGGCCAGGACGGGTGTCAGCATGGCGGCGCAGGTCAGGGTCAGAATCCTTTTCATCGTCTGTATCCTCAGGTTGTTTTTTGGCAGGTATGGAAGCACCCTAGGACAATTTAATGATGGTTTTGTGACAGTGGGTTTCGATCGACAGCCCGGCGTCGGAGCCTTTGTAAGCGGATCATCAAATCTTGTGATTCGCAGTCACAGGCGGATCGTTTTCCAACCGTTGGTCTATAATCAGGCTGATCGTAAAACAACGCAGGTTCGCCTCGCTGATGCTTCTGTTTCGCCTGCCCTACTTAATGATTAGCCTGCTCATGGCGTTCCTGATGCCACTCCCGGCCCATGCCGCGTCGCAACCGATGACAGAGGGATGGGAGTACCGTTGGGGGGATTCCCCGCTAACCGAGACGGGTGCGCCGGCCTGGGTGCTGGAAAACAACGGCGCTGAGGAGTGGCGCGCTATCAGCTTCCCGTCCAATCCCCCGGGGCGCGAAGGCCGGGAACATGTGTGGTTCCGGGTTACCTTGCCGGAAGGAGAGTGGCAAGAGCCCGTGCTCTACATTTTCAGTGTGGACCTGATCGTTCAGGTGTATCTGGACGGCCAGCAGATCTATCAATACGGTCAGTTTGATGAACTGGGCCGCGGCCACTTCCAGGGCTGGCCGTGGCACGAGATTGCGCTGCCCGAGGGCTTCGATGGGAAGCGCCTCTATTTCCGGGTGTTCTCCGACTACACCGACATCGGCCTGTGGGGTGAGGTGTCGATCATGAACCGGCCGGACCTGATTCTGTACGTGCTGGACAATTCTCTTGAGGCGCTCATCGTGGCGGGCTTTTCAGCCCTGATCGGACTGCTGTCCCTGATCTTTGCCACCCTTCAGACTGAGAAGAAAAGCTTCGGCAGTATCGCTCTGTTTGCGTTCTCCTCAGCGGTGATGCTGGTTGCCGAAAGCCAGGCCAGTCAGCTTCTCTGGAACGCCCCGCTGGCCTGGGATTACCTGGGGGCGGGTTCCTATTACCTGCTGCCCGTGGCCATGGCGCTGCTTCTGGAACAGTGGTTCGTTGATCAACGGCCCTGGGTTATCAATCTGGTCTGGAAACTGCACCTGCTCTACTTTGCCGCAGCGCTGGGTTTTGCGGCAGCAGGGGTCGTGAACCTGTCGTCGACCTTCCCACCCTTCGACGTGCTTTTCCTGGTCTCGCTGATGACCATCGGTTTCGTGGTTACCCGGCGGTTCCGTGACCTGATCCTCGAACAGCGGGTGATCCTGCTGACGTACGGCATATTCTGTGCGCTGCTGGTGGTCGATATGGCCGTTGCCCACGGCGTGCTGCCCTGGGGGCGGGTGCCGGTCAGCTGGGGCACCCTGCTGTTCGGACTGTCGGTGGTGGTCATCTCGCTGACTCACTATGCCCGGAACCAGCAGGCGTTGCAGGCACTGAACCTTTCACTGGAAAACCAGGTGGCTGAGCGTACCCGCAAAGCCGAGGCCCTGGTTCGGCGTGAGCAGGCCCGGGTCAGGCTGCTGACGTTTGAGAACGAGAAGAACCGGGTGCTGAACGACATCATCGCGGGTCTGCAGGACTGCATGAGTCTCAGCCAGGCGCTGAATTACCTTGGCCGGGTCATGCCGGATCTTTGCAGCCCGTTGCGCGGAGCAATCTATCAGCGTATCGACGAGGGCAAGGCTTACGAACGCATGAACTACTGGGGCTATGGCGGGTCGATGCCGTCTCTGGCACTGATCCTCGATACCACCGATGGCGTGCCGGCAGCGACGCCAATGCCTTCCCGCTACAGGACGCTGCCGGACGACGAGCCGGCTTTCCCGTCCGAGCATGATCAGGAACTCGACACCCAGCGACAGACTCTGGAGGGTGCGGTGGTTTTCCATATCGACGTGCAGTCCGCCAGTGAAGGTGTTCTGACCTTTGCGCTGCTGGTCGTCGAGATACCCGACAACTTTTCCTCCGGCGGTACGGATTACGGCGCGGCACGCCTGTTCCATGCCCTGGATCAGGGGTTACAACGTGTCGGTATCACGCTGTCCAGCATCAGCCTGCACGAAGAGCTCCAGAAATATTCTTACGAAGACGCCCTGACGGGACTGAAGAACCGGCGCTACTTCAACCAGTTACTGGAGCATGAAACGGCGGTTGCGGAACGCAGCAGAACGTCATTGGCGCTGTTGGTCGTTGATATCGACCATTTCAAACGCTTCAACGATAACCATGGCCATGAGGCGGGTGACAGCGCCCTGAGAATTGTCGCCAGAGTGCTGCAGCAGCAGTTTCGGGACAGCGATGTGGTCTGCCGGTTCGGGGGCGAGGAGTTTGTTGTGATCATGCCCGGCGCCAGCCTGGCCGGTGCCCGCGAAAAAGCGGAGAATCTGTGTCGGGTCATGCGTAGCAGACCGATCATGCACGAAGGCGAAGAGTTGGGCTTCATTACATTGTCGGTTGGGGTCGCGGCATGGCCTGAGTGTACCCGTGAACCGGATGCCTTGCTGGGGTTGGCGGACCGCGCCCTTTACAGGGCGAAAGACAGCGGCCGGGACCGCATTGAGGGCAGTCCGGTGGACCAGCCCGCAGACCTTGGATGAACGGGTTGCGGGCTGCTCGCGTTCATCAGTGCCAGATGTCGCTGTCGATCTTCTGGTGGAGCTCCGGATAGTCCTTGGAACGGAAATGGGGAACCTCCCCCTGCTTGCGCTGTTCCAGGTAGTCCTTCGTCAGCTTCACCACGGTGCCGGACAGCAGGACGATCGCGATCAGGTTGATGGTTGCCATCAGTCCCATGGACGCATCAGCGGTATTGAAAACGGTCACCACCGCTTCATAGCCACCCCAGACCACCATTCCCAAAGCCGCCATTCGCAGCAGGGTCACACCCAGGACGTTGCCGCCCTTGAGGTAATACAGGGCGTTCTCCGCGTAGGTGTAGTTGGCCACGATCGAGGTGAACGCAAAGAACAGGATCGCCACCGCAATGAAGTAACCACCGAACTCCCCGAGGTGTGCTTCCATGGCCTCCTGAGTCAGTTGCGTGCCGGTAACGCCGGAGCCGGGTTCGAGCACGCCGGACAAGAGGATCATGACCGCGGTTGCAGTACAGATAATGATGGTGTCGACAAAGACACCGAAGGCCTGGACCAGCCCCTGTGACGAAGGATGGTGCGGTGCCGGCGTCGCGGTTGCGGCAATGTTGGGTGCAGAGCCCATGCCGGCTTCATTGGAGAACAGGCCGCGTTTGATGCCGTTGAGCATCGCAGCGGTGATGGAACCGGCGGCGCCCCCGGCGGCTTCCTCAAGACCCAGGGCACTTTTGACGATCATCATCAGAATGCCTGGCACTTCGGTAATGTTCATTGCCATGATGCCAAGGGCGATCAGCACGTAAGCGCCGGCCATAAACGGCACCACGAATTCGGCGAACCGGACGATCTTGCGCAGCCCACCAAAAATAACCACGCCGGCGAACACGGCAATCACGATGCCGACCGTCAGCTTCTCAAATCCAAACGCGCCTTCCATGGCATCGGCGATGGAGTTTGCCTGAACGGCGTTGAACACCAGACCGAATGACAGGATCAGGCAGACCGCGAAGATGGCCGCGGCCCAGGGGGCTTTCAGTCCTTTGGCAATGTATACCGCCGGACCACCCCGATACTGGCCCTTGCCATCGCGTACCTTATAAAGCTGCGCCAGCGTACTTTCGGCGTATCCGGTTGCCATGCCCACCAGTGCAACCATCCACATCCAGAAAATGGCGCCCGCACCGCCGAGGTAGAGCGCTACCGCCACCCCGGCGAGATTGCCGGTGCCTACCCTGGACGCCAGGCTTGTGCACAGCGCCTGGAAAGGCGAAATGCCGTGTACATCACTTTCCCGGGAGCCACGGATGGCGCGGATCATCTCGCCAAAATTGACGAACTGCAGAAAACCCAGCCGGATAGTAAAGAAAATGCCGACCGCCAGAAGGCCGTACACCAGTACGTAACCCCAGAGGATGGAGTTGAGGAAATCAACAATTGCAGTCATCGTGCCGCCCAGTACTTGTTTGAATTGGAAGAAAGGGTAGGCCGAAAAGTCTAGCATGTGAAAAGCGGGGGGATGTTGCGGATATCCGAACTTGACCCGGATACCCGCACGTGCTCGGTCAGTCTACGGGGAAGGCTGTCCAACCCTCCAGCCAGCTGGATTGCAGGCGCGGATTGAGCGCGCCAACGTAGGTGGCCGACTCATCAAAGAACTCCGACTTGGGAGGTTGCGCGGCGCTCATCTGGCGCATCTGCACGCGGGTGTAGAAGTTCGGATGTGCCGGGTCCCGGGCGGTGATGTGTAGCGCACTGTCCAGCCGCTGCTGATTGTTGTTGTCCGGTGACTGTATCCAGTTGCTCTCACTGAACCCATAGTCGTCATTGCCGTCGCCGGATTCGTCAGTGCCTTTGCCCAGTTTGCCGGTATTGGCAATCAGGTTATTGGAGAGCGTCAGCCGACCGGTCTGAACCAGAGTGGCGACCTCGTCCCGCAGATCCACTGCTTCGATACCATAGCTGTCGATGATCATGTTATGGAAGTGACCGCCACTGCCTTCGCGCACCACCATGCCGCGATGGGTTTTTGCGGTCTGGCCGGTGCCCGCGAGGGTGACGTTGTAGAAGACCGGCTCGGACCGTGGCATGGCCTGGTGGTCGTTGCCGTTATTGTCCCCTTCAAAGGCATTGTCCCCAACATCGGGATGTTGCTGTACGACCAGGAACTGTACCCGGCCGGTCCATCCCCAGTCCCAGTCGATGCTGTCGTCCGCTGCGCCGGTGACGACGATGTTTTTAAGGTCGACGGTGCCGCCAAACATCTCAATGCCATCATCAAGGGCCCGGTGGACCTGAACGTTGCGCACGATGGTGTTACTGCCGCAGCCACCCAGGGTCAGCCCGTTCAGCTCGTTGTTCTTATAGACCTCGAATCCCGCAAACTCGATTCGGGTGTACTCGATCACACCGCAGCTGTGCTGCGGATCGTCACCACCAAAGCTCCCCCGTGCGTCGTTCTGTGAGACGCCCTCGATGGAGGCGTTCGGCTGGTTAACCGGGGCCCGGCCCAGCACGACCACACCACCCCAATCACCGCGCACGCGCTGGCCTTCCGGCTGGTTACTGGTGAACACGACCGGACTGTCAGGGCGCCCCCGGGAAAACAGCTTGCTGTCTCTGGCGACGATCAGTGCAGAGCCCTGGTCGCCTTTGACCGTAACACCACTCTCAATGGTCAGTTGCGCGTTATCCACAACAACCGCCCGTTCAAGGATGTAGGTCTTGCCCGATTCCCACACGGTGTCGGTGGTAATGTCATCGCTGATGCGTACGGTCTGCGGTTCGAAGGCGGTAAACCCGACGATTGCCAACGCCGCTGTGGCAGCGCCAGGGGCCATCCAGACAAGGTTACGACGGAACCAGGAGCGCTGTTTGGTGGCGGCCTGGGGCTTCGCGGACTTTGCGGAAACGGTGGCCGGTGTGGCCATCAGCGGCACGCCGGTGTCTTCGGCCCGAATATCCGCGACCAGTCGTTTCAGCCGATCGGACCCTGTGGCTTCCACGCGACGCAACACATCGTTCCGGTAGCCCGGCTCCCGCAGAAGGTTATTGAGGTGAACAAAGTTGACGGAAGGGCATTCGCCCTTATCGATCAGGCGTTTGAGTTGCCAGAGTTTTTCAACCAGCAACGAGGATTGATCCGACATTGGTACAGCTCCGCAATGCATGTCGGATCGTTTTTACCGTGTCAGTATGACGGTCCTGTGACGAACGTGCGGTATGTCACAAAAAATTACACAACCAGCACCGGGCACTTGGCCAGAGAGGCAACCCGATGGGACACGCTGCCAAGCAGCATGCCATCGGTATCGGAGTGGGTGCCACGGGTACCCACCACGATCAGGTCTGCCTCCTTGTCCTTCCCGAACTTCACGATCACCTTGGAGGGGCGGCCGCTTTTTACAAAGCCGCGCACCTTGGTGGCTCCGTGTTCCTTGGCCAGGCTCTTGGCATGATTCACCACGCCTTTGGCATAGTCCGACAGTACCTTGTCGGGAATATCCATGACATCGGGACGACCGATGGACAGGGACGCCTCCAGCAGACTGTGGTGCTTGTACACGCAGAGAATAAAAATCTCCGCGTCAGGCATCAGCTTCTGCAGGGCCACGGCCTTGTCCAGGGCTTTCAGTGAGGTGTTGGATCCGTCGACCGCCACCAGGATTCGTTTGAACATGGGTCAGCTCCTTAGGCCCGGTCAGTCGGCAAACGCCAGATCACGCAGGAACAATGCAATGTCCGGGAACGCGATGATCAGCCCTGCTGCTGCCACCAGCATGAAAATGAACGGCGGTGTGCCACGGATGACCTCCATGTACGGACGCTTGAATATCGCTATGGCGGTGAAAATGTCACAGCCAAACGGTGGCGTCGCCGAACCGATGGCGACCTGCAGGGTGATCAGCACGCCCACCAGAACCGGGTCCAGCCCCGTGGCTTCGATGGCCGGAGCAAAAATCGGCGTGAGCACGAGGATCACCACGATCGGATCCACGAACATACAGGCGATGAAAAAGGCCACGCAGATGGCGATCAGTACGCCCACCGGGCCGGCTTCATTAATGCCGACGGCCTCGAGAATCGCCTGCGGAATCTGGGCGAACGAAATGATCCATGAGAAACCATTACCCACCGCAACCAGGATAAACACGACGGCGGTGATCAGGCCGGTGGATTTGGCAATCTTGTAGATATCTGTGAGTTTCAGCGAGCGAAACACCACGAATTCCAGCAGGAACGCGTAGAGCACGCACACCGCGGCCGCTTCCGTGGGGCTGAAGATACCTCCGTAGATACCACCCACAATGATCACCGGGAACATCAGTGGCCACGAGGCGTCGCGAATGGACAGGGCGCGTTCCTTCCAACTGGCCTTTGCCTCAGTGGGCACATTGTTGCGGTAGGCATAGATCAGACAGTAGATCGAGAACATGAACAGAATCATGATCCCGGGCCCGATGCCGGCAATGAACAGCTCGGCGATGGAGGTTTCTGAAATCACGCCGTAGATGATCATGCCGATGCTGGGCGGAATCAGGAAGGCGATGTCACTGGCGTTGATGATCAGTGCCAGGGTGAACGGGTCGGAGTAGCCCGCTTTCAGCATTTTCGGGCGCAGGGGCGAGCCCACGGCCACCACCGTTGCCTGGGTGGAGCCGGACACGGCGCCGAACAGGGTGCAGGAGGTGGCGGTACTGATTGCCAGTCCGCCCTTTATGTGGCCAATGAAGGCCATGACCATGTTGATCAGGCGGTCGGCGGACTGGCCGCGGGTCATGATGTCTGCCGCCAGGATGAACATGGGGACCGCAATCAGGGAGGCGGGCCGAATACCGCCCATCATCTGCTGAATGAATGTGCCCATCTGGCCGAAGCCATCGAACATCATGAAAAAGCCGAACACCGCAGCGGTGATCAGTGGAATCATCATCGGGAAGCCCAGGAGCAGCAGCCCGATCATGATGATCATCATCATAGTTGCCATGTGGTTGTCCTTTATCCTCTCGGTTCAGGCTGCATCAGACTTCGGATTCGGTATCGGCGTAGCCATCAACCACGCCGGTGGAGAGGTACACGTCGTCGCTGGTGAAGTTCTTGATGGCGGTCAGGAAATACTGAATGCCGGTGATGGCGAAACCGACCGGTGCCCAGATGTAGATCCACCATATTTCAAAACCAAGGGCGGGAAGAATCCGGCCGCGGTCGTACAGGGTCTCGATATAGCCGTAGGAGTGGTAGCACAGGAAAAACATGACCGCAGAGGTGAACAGGGAAATAATGATCATCAGTACTTTCCTGCCCTTCGGGGGGAAGGCATCGTACATGGCTGACATGCGGATATGCCGACCATGGCGAGCGGCGTAGCCGATGCCGGCGAACGTAATCAGGATGATCAGGATACGGTTGATTTCACCGCTGAAGAAAAGGCCTTCTCCAAACACGAAGCGGGCCACCACGTTGACGCACGTGTTGACCGCCATCAGGATCACGCCCATGGCGAGCATGACGGCTTCTATTTTCGATATCCATACGTCGATAGTGCCCAGAAAGCCGGGCAGGCCCGATTCGTAATGACCGGTATCGTCTTCTATCTCCGGGACATTCTCGGACATGGATTCTGCTCCAGAACATGTCGCGCCCGGCGGGATGGCTCCCCGGCGGGGCGGGGTTATCAGAAAGGTCAGGCGGGCCGCAGGGATGCGGCCCGCCGTTCATCAGAACAAGGCTTAGTCGTTCTGAACGTCTTCCAGGTCCTGCTTGAACTGCTCAAGCAGCTCTTTACCGCGCTCTCCGGCCATTTCGATGAACTTCTCTTCCACCTGCGGTGCACGGGCACGGAAGGCTTCGATCTGCTCGTCGTTCAGACGGGTGACGGTGACTTCGTCGGACGCGTCAGTGATCTTGTTCAGTGCTTCGTCAGCCAGACCGTCGATGTGCACGATGATCTCTTCGAAGGCATAGTCAGCGGCGTCCTGAACCAGTTTCTTGTCGTCGTCAGACAGTCCGTTGTAGAAGTCCTGGTTTGCCATCATGGCCGTGGTGAACCAGCCATGGCCAGTGAAGACCAGGTTCGGGGAGACTTCGTACAAACCGCCGGACTCGATCCAGAAGATCGGGTTCTCCTGGCCCTGGATCATGTTGGTCTGCAGTGCACCATATACTTCACCCCAGGGCAGCGGAGTGGGGGTCGCACCGAAGGCCGAGTAGGTTTCGGACAACAGCGGGTTGGTCATTACCCGGATTTTCTTGTTGTCGAATTCCTCGGGGGAGGTGACCGGCTCGTCTACCGTCACGACCATCTCACCCTCGGGGTACATCTTCAGCAGTTCCAGACCCTTCTCGGAGTATAGCTCCGGGAAATCTTCGTTGATGGCCTCGGACTCGCGGAAGAATTCGATCACCGTGTCCATATCCGTCGGCATCAGGTACGGAATGAAGAAAATCTGGGCTTCTGGAATCAGGGAGCCGGTGAAGCCGGGGGACTGGTTAACAAAGTTCAGGATGCCCGCCTGGGTCTGTTCCATGATGTCATCGGATTCGCCCAGCTCACCGAACCGGTAGACCTGAACGGTATGGTCGGAGTTGTCCTCTACGTACTCTTTGAACTTGTAGGCGTAAACGTCCTGAACGTCGCCTTCGTATTCTTCGTGGGCATAGCGCCAGTTGGCGGCGTTCACTGAGTTCGCCGCAGTCATGGCTGCGAAAGCGATCGCGGATACACCGGCCAGTTTTTTGAATTTACTCAAGCTGCTCATCGTGTTGTCTCCGTTTGATTTTTTCGCTGTTATTTATTGTTACATTATTAAAGACTGGCAAATCAAAGCGGTTTTCGCAAGAAAATGGCCAATTTAGATTGCTGGCCAGCGGCATGTCAAAATGGTATGAGAGACGTTGTTGCCGCGCGCTTTTCTGGTGCAGGTTGCTGCATTCCGGTGCTTCCCGGAGTGCCTGATAATGCCGTATTCAATGGAGGAAAACCTATGAAACCCATATTGAAACGCGGGCGGTGCGTTGTGGTCTCAAGCTGGCTGCTTCTGCTCACCGGATGCGTGTCCCAACCGGTGGCTGCACCGGGCGGACTGGAAGCTGCCGTGCCACTGACCAACACCTACTGGCAACTGGAGGAAGTTGCAGGTGAAGGGGTGGCGGCGTCGGGCGCTGCCAGTGAGGCGCACCTGATCCTGAGGGACGACGGCAGGATTAATGGGTTCAGTGGTTGCAACGCGTTTCAGGGAGAGTACCAGCTGATTGACGGACGCCGTCTGGTGTTCAGCCGTATTGCCAGCACCCGGCGGGCCTGTGCGGATGCGGACAGTCCCGAAGCGGCATTCTTCGATGCGTTGGCAAACACCGCAGGCGTGCGGATGGAAGACCGTCGCCTGTGGCTGATGACCACCGACGGCGACGCCCTGGCTGAATTCGAGGCTACACGCCAGCCCTGATCAGGAATTGCTGGAATTCGGCGACCACACGCGCCAGGCTCTGCTCCAGACGGTGGCCGTCCGGTAGCATCAGGATCGGCAGTTTCTGCTGTTGCGCCAGGGTGATCACGGGCATGGCTGGCACAACGTCGTCGTCCCAACCGTGAATGATCTGGGTATGGTCAGCGCCCAGGACAGGGCTGGACTGGGGGTAGCTCGGCAACGCCAGGGCCGGGGCCAGCAGGAAACAGCCCAGCACCGGTTGTTCCGAGCTGATCTGAGCGCATACCCAGCCGCCCATGCTGGAACCGGCCAGGATCGTCCGTTCGGGACGGGCGCCAGCACTTTGTATCGCTGCCCGCATCTGCTCAAGCCGTACCGCCGGATCCCTGCTGCCGCGATGATCCACCGCAATGGCAGTCACGCCCGGATTAGCCTCAGCCGCCGCTTTCATGGCCTGTATCTTGGTGCTTCCCGGCCCACTCTCCAGTCCGTGGGAAAGGAAGACATGGATCGTTCCCGGTGTCATATCAAATCGCCTGTTCGCGTGCATGGTCTCCCCGGATTCCGTCCTCAGGCCTGGCTGAGGATATCCAGGGCGTGGCGTCGCCTGCGGGGATCGTAAATATCGACCGTAAACATCACTTCGTCAACGGTGACGCTGTCCAGCAACCGGTCAAGCTGGTCCCTGACCGCAGCCGGGCCGCCGAGAATCTGCAGCCCCAGGAAATCTCTGACACTCGCCTCTTCACCAGCGTTCCACAGTCCATCCATGGTGTCGACGGGTGGTTTCATCCACAGCGGCTGGCCACGGAAGAGGGCAAGGATGCGCTGGTAACTGGTGGTGGCCAGCCACTGGGCTTCTTCGTCCGTATCCGCGGCAACGGCAGGAACGGCCAACATGGCGTAGGGCGCCTGCAGGTGTTCCGAGGGCTGGAAATGGTCGCGATACACCTTGAGTGCCTCGCGGTACAGGCGGGGTGCGAAATGGCCCGCAAAGGCGTAGGGCAGGCCCCGCATGGCAGCAAGCTGGGCGCTGTACAGGCTGGAGCCCAGCAGCCAGATGGGGACATTCGTGCCGGCGCCGGGGATGGCCTTGACCGGCTGTCCTGGCTGGAGCGGTCCGAGCAGCGTTTGAAGCCGCGCCACGTCCTCCGGGAACTGTTCTGCACCCAGACCGTCGCGCCTGAGCGCCCGGCTGGTGATCGGGTCGGTACCGGGTGCCCGGCCGAGCCCCAGATCGATACGGCCCGGGTACAGGCTTTCCAGGGTGCCGAACTGTTCGGCGATCACCAACGGCGGGTGGTTGGGTAACATCACGCCGCCGGACCCGACCCGCAACCGTTCGGTTTTTCCCGCAATATGGCCGATCAGGACGGATGTGGCTGAACTGCTGATGCCTTCCATATTGTGGTGCTCGGCAAGCCAGAACCGGTTGAACCCCAGCTTTTCCGCGTGCCGGGCGTAATCGACGCTGTTGGCCAGGGTGGTTCCGACAGAGTCCCCTTCGCGAACGGAAGCCAGTTCCAGCAGCGATAAAGGCGGACGTTGAGGCATAGTGTGCTCCGGGAATAACGAATCTTGGGGGCCTTGTCAGCCCCATGGGTGTGCCAGCAAATATGGAGTCGTGGATGCAGGGTTTCAACTCCAAGGGCCAGGCATTTATCGTATTTCTGCGATAGCATTACGCCGTTCGCAAGCTGTTTGCATCCCTGACACGAACCGGAAAACCATGCGTTTGATCCTCAGCCGAAAAGGCTTTGATTCCTCCGCAGGAGGCTGCCCCAGCCCGATTCTGCCGGACGGCTCGCTGTGCGTGTTGCCGATTCCGGACCGACAGTCCGACATCCGCTACGACCGGGTGCGGCACGGACCGCGGCGTTTGGGAAAGATCGCCGGGAACCTGACCGGCGGCAGGATCACCGGTGCCCATGGCGCTCACCTGGATCCGGATCTGGTGACAGATGCGTATCCGCGCCTGCCCGGCTGGCGGCCGGTATTGGGTCAGACGGGGTCTGCCCAGGGACACCTGCGCAATCAGGGCGTTAGCTGTGGCGACCTGTTCCTGTTCTTCGGCGTGTTCCGGCCGGCAGAAATGTACCGTCGGCGGTGGCGGTTTGTTCCCGGGTCGCGACCTGTGCATGCCCTCTGGGGCTGGCTCCATGTGGGGGAGGTTCATACCATTGATGCCCTGGCAGAATCCGCGTTGCCCTGGGCGAGGTATCATCCGCATTTCCACGGCGAGCCGGACCCGGGTAACACTCTGTATGTGGCGTCTGATGACTTCCGTATGCCCGGCAGCCGTTTTCAATCGGAACCCCTGCCGGGCAGTGGCGTATTCAGCCATTGGCACCCGGACCGAATGCTGACGGACCCCGGTGGCCGTCTTCCGACCCAGTGGCGTCTACCGGACGCCTTTTTCCCGGCCGGTGGCAGGGCGCCGTTAAGTTACCACGCGCGTCGTGACCGCTGGCAGTTGGAGCCACCCTACTGTTACCTGCAATGCGCAGCCCGGGGCCAGGAGTTCGTTATCGACCTGGACGCCTATCCGGACGTGGCCGACTGGGCTGCGGGTATACTCCGGACTGACGCCGGCGAAGGTTGATGCTGCCTGAGCTCACGGGAGCAGGGCAGTCGTGGGATGGGCTCGGGGAACTTTTCAACCGGTCCGCCGGTCGATTACACCTGTTGCTTGGTCATTGTCACGATACTGTCATGTAAAGCGGGGATACTGGCGGTTATCAGGACGATATGCATGGTTTTTGACCATCGTGTCTATGCTTTGACCGGGGACCTCCCCGGTTTTTTTATGCCTGAAATCAGGGAGCCGCACTATGAAAACGATCGCGTTCTACAGTCTCAAGGGTGGTGTAGGCAAGACGGCATCGGCGGTGAACATTGCGTACCTCGCCAGCCAGGCCGGCTACTCAACCCTGCTCTGGGACCTTGACCCCCAGGGGGCCTCCAGCTGGTACCTCGCGGGTGCTGATCGCATCAAGGGTCGCAAACTGTCTGCACTGCTGAAGGGCAAGAGCCCCATTGCCGACTTTATCCACGAAAGCGATTACGACAACCTGGATTTCATTCCTTCGCACACCAGTTTCCGCAACCTGGATCTGCGGCTGGACCAGAACGACAGCGCCAACCTTGTCAAAGAATGGCTGGCACCGTTGTCAGAGGAGACCAGCCTGGTGGTGCTTGATTGCCCGCCTTCACTGTCACGATTGTCGGAACAGGTACTGAAAGCGGCGGATCGGGTCATTGTTCCGGTGATTCCCACCTGGTTGTCCCTGAACAGCTGGCAGCAGTTGCGAAGCTTTGCCAAGGACCACAAGATCAAGCCCTCCAGGCTTCACCCGTTCTACTCCATGGCGGACCGCCGCAAAGGTCTGCATCGCGAGCTTATTGACGGTCAGGATCAGCACCTGCCGGGCAGCCTGAAAACCATTATTCCGAACGCCAGCGTGGTGGAGAAAATGGGGGAGGAAGGCACTCCGGTGGAGCTGATCGCCCCTCATTCGGTTGCGGCTGACGCCTACCGTCGCTTGTGGCAGGAGATCAACGCCCTGCTGTAGAAACGTGACATCTTTCATCAACGGCACGTATGGTTAATACTGGTGCCCTGCCCGAAATAACAAGAACCCGTTAGCCGTCCGCGTCCTGGAGATTGTTTCCGGTCCCGGGCCGGATGGCCGGAGAAGCAGAGATGAAAGAGCCGTTCTACGATGCCGCTCCCAATGCCACCCGCGCAGCCCCCGCACGGACGGCGGAGCGACACTACCCTGCCAAACCCGCTGAGGTCTCCCTGTTCGGTACCTGCGTGGTGGACCTGTTTTTCCCCGATGCCGGCCTGGCCGCCATACGCCTTCTGGAACAGCAGGGAATACGCGTCTGTTACCCTCAGCAGCAAAGCTGTTGCGGCCAGCCGGCGTGGACCTCCGGTTATCGAGATGAGGCCCGGGCCGTGGCACTGGCCCAGATGAATCTCCTGGATGACGGCCGCCTGGTGGTGGTGCCCTCCGGTTCCTGCGCGGGCATGTTCCGGCATCACTATCGGGAACTGTTCGCGGACGAGCCGGAGAATCTGAGGCGGGCCGAAGACCTGGCGGAGCGCACCTTCGAGCTCACTGAATTCCTGTTGAAGGTTTGCCGGGCCCAGCTGGTGGACCGGGGGTCGGCGCACCGCATTGCCCTGCATACCTCCTGTACCGCACGCCGTGAAATGAAGACCCATCTCCATGCCCGTGAACTGCTGGCCCAGCTTGCCAACGTAGAGCGGCTGGACCATGACCATGAGAGCGAATGCTGTGGCTTTGGCGGCACCTTTTCCGTGCGCATGCCCGATATCTCCGGGGCCATGGTGCAGGACAAAACCACGGCGCTGCAGGCGTCCGGTGCCGCAGAATGCATCAGCGCCGATGGCGGCTGCCTGATGAACATCAATGGCGCCCTGGAAAAGCAGCAACAGGCGTTCCGCGGTCGCCATCTCGCCAGTTTCCTGTGGGAACGGTGCGGAGATCAGCCATGAGCCAGCGTATCAATGTCACCGAGCTGAGCGGAGGTTTCACCGACCGGGCCCACGGTGCCCTCGCGGATGCCCGTCTGCGTAAGAACTTCCGCACCGCGATGGACTCGCTGATGCGCAAGCGCGCGGATGCCTTCAGCGATGAGGATGAGCGCGAGGGCCTGCGGGAGCTGGGCAATCGGGTGCGTGCCCGGGCGCTGTCAAACCTGCCGGATCTGCTTGAGCAACTGGAAGCCCGGCTGACGGCCAACGGCGTGAATGTGCACTGGGCGGAAACCACGGCGCAGGCGAACGACATCGTCCACGGCATCATCGAGGCCCGTAACGGCCACCAGGTGGTCAAGGGCAAGTCCATGGTCAGCGAAGAGATGGAGATGAACGATTACCTCGCTGAGCGGGGTATCGAATGTCTCGAATCCGACATGGGCGAGTACATCGTTCAGTTGGATGAGGAAAAGCCGTCCCATATCATCATGCCGGCGATCCACAAGAACGCCCAGCAGGTTTCCCAGCTGTTCAATGAAAAACTCGGCGAGAACGTGTCGGAAGACGTCGACGAGCTGATCCAGACCGGGCGGAGGATCCTGCGGCGCAAGTTCCTTGAAGCGGATGTGGGGGTGTCCGGGGTGAATTTTGCCGTGGCGGAAACCGGCACCCTGTTGTTGGTGGAGAACGAGGGTAACGGTCGCATGAGTACGACCGCGCCGCCCGTGCACATTGCCGTTACAGGGATCGAGAAAGTGGTGTCGAGTCTCCGGGACGTGGTGCCTCTGCTTTCTCTGCTGACCCGTTCGGCGCTTGGTCAGCCCATCACCACCTACGTCAACCTGATCTCCGGCCCGCGTAAGGCGGATGAGCTGGATGGCCCGGAAGAAGTGCATCTGGTGCTGCTGGACAATGGCCGTACCGCAGCGTTTGCCGACGCCCAGATGCGCCAGACACTCAACTGCATTCGCTGCGGTGCGTGTATGAACCATTGCCCGGTGTATACACGGGTGGGTGGCCACACCTACGGTGAAGTCTATCCCGGGCCGATCGGCAAGATCCTCACCCCTCACCTGGTAGGGCTGAACCGGGTGCCCGATCACCCCAGTGCCTCGTCGTTGTGTGGGGCCTGCGGGGAAGTTTGCCCGGTGAAAATTCCGATTCCGGAGTTGTTGCAGCGGCTCAGGCAGGAGAACGTGCAGTCTCCGGACCATGAGCCGAAGACAGTGCGGGGTGCCGGCAGCAAATACTCGCGGAAAGAGCGACTGATCTGGTCGGCCTGGCGATGGCTCAACACCCGTCCGGTCCTGTACCGGTGTTTTCTCTGGGGCGCGACACGCTTGCGCAACCTGACCCCCAACCGACTCGGTCCCTGGACCGAGCACCACAGCGCGCCCCGGCCAGCGCCTCGGTCATTGCATGAGATGGCGCGGGAGCATCTGGAACACGGCGCTGGGAGAGGTGACCATTCGTGAGTGCCCGAAACACGATACTCAATTCGCTGAGGGCCAGCCTGGCCGGCGCCCATCCCCGTCCGGATGAGTTCGATGAGGGGCTGGTAACACAACCCTGGCGCTATCCTCCGGCTGACCGGGTGCCGCGGTTGAAAGCGCTGATGGAGGCGGTCCACACGGAAGTGCATGAAACCGGAGTGGACGAGTGGCCGGAACGGTTGGCTGACCTGTTGGCGGGGAAACAGGCGTCCAACCTGCTGTATGCTCCGGAAACGGACCACGGCCGGAAACTGGCGGAGGCCTGGAAAGACCGCACAGATACGCCGTTACTGTGGCAATACGATCGTCCTATTGAGCAGTGGAAGCCGGAGCTGTTCAACGAGGTGCAGGCAAGCATCACCGGCACCATGGGGGCGATTGCCGCGACCGGGTCGCTGGTGCTTTGGCCTGACCGCCACGAACCCCGGCTGATGAGCCTGGTGCCGCCGATACACGTCGCCCTGCTCAGGGCCAGCGAGATTCATGACAACCTTTACGACATGATGACCGCCCAGAACTGGGCGGAACGGATGCCAACCAACGCCCTGCTGGTGTCCGGTCCCTCCAAAACGGCGGATATCGAGCAGGTGCTGGCCTACGGCGCGCATGGCCCCAAAGAACTGGTGGTCCTCATTCTTGACGGTCTCTGATCGGCGCTGCAGTATCCGCGACTAGCGCCCCTGAAACCGTGGCGTTCGCTTCTCAAGGAAGGCTGCCACACCTTCATTGAAATCGTCGCTGTCGGTTATGCCCAGGAAGGCCTGTCGCTCGGCTTCCAGGTGATCTGCGAGGCTGATGCCGTGGGCCTGATCCGTTAATCGCCTGAAAGCGCCGATGGCGCGGCCAGGACCCGTGGCTGCACGGGTTACCATGGCGTCCAGCTCCTCCTCGAACCGGTCATCCGCCGCGACGGTACCCACCAGTCCCCAGTCCCGGGCCTGTTGGGCTGTCAGGGTATGTCCCAGGATCATCATTTCGGCAGCCCGGCCAGCGCCGATCCTGTTGGGCAGGAACCAGCTGCCACCGCAATCAGGCACGGCGCCGATCCCGTTGTAGCCAATCAGGAAGCGGGCACTTTCCGCGGCGACCACGATGTCGGCCAGCAAGGCAATGCTGAAACCGGCACCGGCCGCAACGCCGTGTACCCCGGCAATCACCGGGGCGTCTAGCTGCCTCAGTTCCAGGATGGCCGGATTCAGGGCGTTCAGCAGGGTCGTGACCGTCTGCCTCGCGGGTCCCGGCCCGCCCGCCATACTGGCAATGTCGCCGCCGGCCATGAAGGCTCGCCCCGCACCCCGCAATACCACACAACGCAGACCGGCCTGATGCGTCAGATGGCTTACCGCCTCCCGGAATGCCCCAGCCATGGCCATGTCGAGGGCATTGAGTGAATCCGGCCGGTTGAAGGTCAGGGTTGCGATACCCCGGTTCGGGTCAAACGCGTATTTCAACGTGGATGTTGCCATGCCTGCACTCCGCTGCAATCCATTTCCCCTGCAACTTTTTCCGGGGGTGAGCCGTTTCATCATAGACCAAAGCAGTTTGGCGATTATTGTCAGCTTGGACTACGTTTAAATGGCTTGTGCAACGGCACAGCTGATAACAACAATCATAAATCTCATACAGCGTGGCACGATGTGAGTATCCTTGAGATCAGTAACCTGTCGCTGTCTTTTGGTGGTGTGAAGGCATTGCAGGATGTCAGTTTCCGCGTGCCGGAAAACACCATCACCACGGTGATCGGCCCCAACGGCGCCGGTAAAACGTCGCTGTTCAACTGCATATCCGGATTCTACAAACCCCAGCAGGGACAGATCGCTTACCAGGGCCGGCCGCTCGGCAGCATGCGCCCGCCAGCCAGGGCCGCCCTGGGTCTGGCCCGAACCTTCCAGAATATTGCCCTGTTCCGGGGTATGACCGTGCTCGACAACATCAAGCTCGGTGCCCATGTGCACATGAAAAGCGGCCTGCTTGGTGCGCTGGCGTATTTCGGGCCGGCCCGACGGGAAGAGATGGCGATCCGGCATGAGGTGGAGCACCGCATCATCGATTTCCTGGAGATTGACCACATCCGTCGTCAACCGGTAGCCAGCCTTCCTTACGGTTTGCAGAAGCGGGTTGAGCTAGCCCGTGCACTGGCCATGCGCCCCAAGGTGCTGATGCTGGATGAGCCCGTGGCGGGTATGAACCGGGAAGAAAAGGAAGACATGGCCCGCTTCATTCTGGATATCCGCGAGGAATGGGGCGTGACAGTGCTGATGGTGGAGCACGACATGGGCATGGTGATGGATATATCCGATCACATTGCGGTGCTGAACTTCGGGCAGGTCATCACCGAGGGGCGTCCCGAGGCGGTGCAGAATAATCCCGAGGTGATCAGGGCTTACCTGGGTAACAGTGATCTCGACAGTCTTCGGGAGAAGCTGAATTCCGGGGAGGCGGCGTAATGGACTGGCTGTTTTTCGGTGAGATCAGTCTGGCCGGACTGGCGATGGGTGGGCTGTATGCCCTGATTGCCCTTGGTTTTGTCATCATCTACAAGGCCACCCGGGTGATCAATTTCGCCATCGGCGAGATCATGATGTTTGCGGCCTACCTGTTCCTGGCCTTCGCGGGTGGTATGGAGCTGTCGCCCTGGGTGGCGTTGCCGCTGGCGGTCATCGGCGGCAGTCTGTTGGGCGGGGTCATCGAAAAGACCATGATCCGGCCGATGCTCGGGGAGTCGCCCATTTCCGTGGTCATGGTGACCATCGGTATCGCCAGTATTCTGGTCGGGCTGGTGGAGTTCATCTGGACCGCCGACCCGCAACTGTTGCCGAATTTCCTGCCCCGTGAACCGGTCTTTATTGGGCCGCTCTACCTGGCACCGAAAATCGCCTACGGGTTCCTCATCGGTTCGGCGCTGCTGATCCTGTACCTGCTGTATTTCCGTTTTTCCCGCGGGGGAGTGGCCCTGCGGGCCACCGCATCAGACCAGGCCGCTGCCTATTCCATGGGTATCAACGTACGCCGGGTGTTCAACCTGGCCTGGGTGTTTGGCTCACTGGCGGCCTCCCTGGCCGGGGTGCTGGTTGCCGCGACCGGCGGTCTGAGTCCGCAGTTTGGCATCATCGGCCTGAGCGTTCTGGTGGTGGTGATCGTGGGCGGGCTCGACAGCATCCTGGGGGCGTTGATCGCCGGGGTGTTCATCGGCTGGCTGGAGACCGTCGCCGGCGCTTACCTCGGCGGTGAGTACCGCATGCCAGCGACCTTCCTGGTACTGGCGGTCATTCTGGTAATCCGGCCATACGGACTCTTCGGCACCCACGAAATAGAGCGAGTGTAAGATGCGCATTGGTGACGCGAAACAGACCTATGAGGCGGACGAGGCGATCTGGACGAGCCATACCCAGGTCGTCTGGTTCTCGGTGTTGTTGCTGGCGCTGCTGGTGTTCCCGTTCGTGGCGAACTCCTACCTCCTGTACCTGGGATGCCTGGTGGGGATCGCTGTGGTCAGCACCACCGGTCTGAATATCCTGACCGGTTTCACCGGACTGATTTCCCTGGGGCAGGCCGGTTTCATGGGGGTGGGTGGCTATACGGTGGCGTGGTTGTCCCTGAACACCGCGTTGCCGTTCCCGGTGACGCTGCTTCTGGCCGGTCTGCTGGCGGCTGCGGTCGGGATTCTGGTGGGGTTGCCATCGCTGCGGGTGAAAGGGCTTTACCTGGCCATCGCAACGCTGGCCGCCAGTGTTTTCCTGCATTTCATTTTTGCGGAATGGGAGCCGGTCACCGGGGGCATGGGCGGGCTCAGCCTGGAGCCGGCTCATCTGTTCGGGATCACCTTTCAGAGTGATTTCCGCATGTATTTTGTGATCGTGCCGCTGGCGGTACTGATGGTCCTGGCAGCACGCAATGTGTTCCGTACCCGTATTGGCAGGGCGTTCATTGCCATTCGTGACCGGGATATCTCCGCCGAGATCCTGGGTATCAACCTCTTGCGCTATAAGCTGATGTCGTTTGCATTGAGCTCTTTCTATGCGGGCGTGGCCGGTGGTCTCTTTGCGTATTTCTATCGCGTGGTGACGCCGGAAAGCTTTCCGCTGTCCATGTCCATTTTCTATCTGGCGGCGGTGATTGTCGGAGGCATGGGCAACCTTCTTGGCGGGATTCTGGGCGCGGCTTTCATGACGCTGGTTCCGGAAATCCTCAAATTGCTGACCTCAGCACTGACGCCGTTCTACCCCAATGCGCCGGTGTTCATGTCGCCGATGCTTGAGATTATTTTCGGCGCGCTGATTGTCGGTTTCCTGATTTTCGAACCCCACGGTCTGGCTGAGATCTGGCACCGTATCCGGCGCTTTTTCAGGCTGTGGCCTTTCCGAACCTGACCGCCATCCCCGGTTAATGGATGGACATTGAACCTTTGCAACACCAACAACAAGACAGAGCAAGGAGATACACATGTTCAGACAGTTCATCAGAAAGGGTCGCCAGCTCGTCGGGCTGGGCAGCCTGGTCGCAGCACTGGCGGCGACCACTCCGGTTCAGGCCCAGGACAAGGAGCCCATCGTATTCGGGGGATCTATTCCACTCTCCGGCGTCTTTGCGTTCGCCGGTGTTCACATTCACGCCGGCCTGACCGACTACACCAGCTGGATTAATAGCGAAGGCGGCATCAACGGCCATCCTGTCAGGTATGTCATGGAGGACACGGCGTACGAAGTGGACCGCTCTGTCGCTGCGTTCAAGAAGATCTCTGGCAGTGACGCGCCTGCCGTGTACTACGGCGACAGCACCGGCTTTATGAAAGCCATCGCCTCGGAGCTGAACAGTCAGGGCAAGACGCTGATGAGCGGTGCGTCTTTCGCAACCGCCCTCACCGATAACGAGCAGTACCCGTTCCAGTTTATCCCGGGACCGAACTACACGCAGATGTTCGGCATTATCCTGGAGTTCATCGCCTCGGAAGCGGAGGAAGGCGACACGCCCACCCTGGCATTTGTCTACAGCGACACCGAGTTCGGCAAGGACCCGATCGAGAATGGCAAAGCCCGGGCAGCCGAACTGGGTATCGAGGTGGTTGAGGAGATCGTCACCAAGCCCGGCAGCGTGGACGTGTCGGCCGAAGTGCTGAAACTCCGTCGGGTGCGACCGGACTATGTGGTGTTCCATGGCTATGTCCTGTCACCGATCAACGAGTTCATGGTGCAGATGCGGCAGATGGGTCTGGATACCAAGTTTATGGGTACGTTCTGGTCTTCGGACAAACTGATCATCGACAAGATGGGCGCAGACGCAGACGGCTATATGGGTGTAATGCCCTATAACTACTATGACAGCGAAGAAAGCGGCCCGATGCTGGACGCGCTCAGGGCCCAAGCCGAAAAGAGCGACCCGGAGGCGGGCTATCGCCCCACCGGTTATATGCAGGGCTGGTTCAATGCCATGGTCTGGACCGAAGTCATCAAGCGCACGCTCGATGCAGGCAAGGAGCTGACGGCAGAAAACATGGCCGCCTCGCTGGCTTCGATTGAGGACTGGGATACCGGCGGAATTATCGGTATTCCGGTGACCGTACGGGACATGTCGTTTCCAGTCGGGCGGATCTGGCGGGTGAATGCAGAGGAAGGCCGTTACGAACCGGTATCGGACTGGATTCACCTCGACTGAGGAGCGGTATGGAAGCCTTACTGGAAATCGATAACATCGAGGTGGTCTACAACAAGTCGGTGCAGGTCCTGCGGGGCCTGTCACTGCGGGTACCCAAAGGCGCCATCGTGGCCTTGCTGGGGTCCAATGGCGCCGGCAAGTCCACCACCCTGAAGAGCGTTTCCGGATTGCTGAGTCTGGAAGACGGCGAAGTGACGGCGGGGGAAGTACGCTTTCGCGGCGCCGATGTGAAAGGCGTGGCGCCAGAAAAACTGGTGCGGGACGGCCTGTTCCATGTCATGGAAGGTCGACGGGTTTTCGAAGACCTGACGGTGGAGGAAAACCTGATCGCAGCGACTTACGCGCTGTCCGGCAGGAAGACCTCCGTGAGCGACAGCTTCGAACTGGTCTATGACTATTTCCCGCGCCTCCAGGAGCGCCGCAAGCAACTGGCGGGCTACCTCTCAGGCGGCGAGCAGCAGATGCTGGCACTGGGGCGGGCGCTGATCGCCCGGCCGGACCTGATCATGCTCGATGAACCGTCACTGGGTCTGGCGCCGCTGCTGGTGGAGGAAATATTCACCATCGTAGCCCGCATCAATCGTGAGCAGGGCACCGCGATCCTGCTGGTGGAACAGAACGCGGCCGTCTCCCTGGCGATCGCTTCCTACGGCTACATCATGGAGAACGGCAAGATCGTGATTGATGGCCCGGCCGAGAAACTCACCGCCAATGAGGACGTGCAGGAGTTTTACCTGGGCGTTGGCGGTGCGGGTGGAGAAGCTCGCAGTTACCGCGACATCAAGCATTACAAACGCCGAAAACGGTGGCTTTCATGACGACAACCGCCATACCCGACCTGACAATGCCCCAGATGCTCAGGGAACACGCCCGGAAACGTCCGGATGCCCTGGCCCTGCGCCAGAAAGACTTTGGTATCTGGCAGGCGTATTCGTGGCAGGATTACGATCGGCGCGCCCGTCACTTCGGGTTGGGGCTGCGCGCGCTTGGGCTGTCCGAGGGTGGTCATGTGGCCATTCTGTCGGAAAACCGGGTGGAATGGGTGATCGCCCAGATGGGCATCGGCATGGTGGGCGGCATCTGCGTGGGTGTATACCCCACCAGTCCGTGGAACGAAGTGGCGTATGTGCTGGAGCACAGTGACGCAGAAATGGTGGTGTGTGAAGACCAGGAGCAGACCGATAAGGTGCTGGAGGCCTGGCCGGGACTGCCGCGATTGAAGCACAACATCGTGATCGACATGAAAGGGTTGCGCTACTACCCTGAGCCTCCGTCAGCGTTCGAGGACATAGAGGCGAGGGGGCGGGAGTTTGAGCAGCAACACCCCCGGTTGATTGATGAGCTTCTTGATCGTCAGGGCATGGATGACACCGCCCTGATGGTCTACACCTCGGGCTCCACCGGGCGTCCCAAGGGTGCGATGATCAACTGGCGCAATCTGCATGCGGCGGCGCCGGGGCTGATTGACCTGCTCCAGGCCGACGCAGGGGACGTCAGTCTTTCCTACCTGCCGTTGTGCCACATTGCAGAGCAGGCCTTCACCAACATTGCGCCGGTCTATGTGGGGAGCACCGTCAGTTTTGGCGAAAGCCTGCGCACCGTCCAGGAAGACCTGCGGGAGATAGCGCCGACTTTCTTTCTCGGAGTGCCGAGAATCTGGGAGAAGCTTCACTCCTCTATTTATATAAAAATCCAGGAAACCGGGGGGCTTCGCCAAGCCATGTTCAGACGAGCCATGAGCGCCTGCGAGCCGCTTGCCACCAAGCCCCGGGCAAGCTGGAGTCTGGCCGAACGGCTGGTTTTCAGCGTCAGCTACTGGGCCGTGTTCCGCGCCCTCCAGAATTTCACCGGGCTGCGCCGATGCCGGATAGCACTGACCGGGGCCGCGCCTATCGCCTCTGGCATTCTGTCGTTTTTCCGGACCATCGGTGTGCCGCTGGTGGAAGTCTATGGCCAGACTGAAAGCACAGGCGTGGCGACAGCCCAACGGCCAGACAACGTCCAACTGGGAACCGTGGGTGAGGCGGTTGCGGGCGTGGAGGTCAAACTGGGCGAGCAGAACGAGATCATGATGCGCGGCGCCAGCATGTTCAGCGGGTATTACAAGAACTCCGAGGCAACCGCCGAGGCTCTCAGGGAAGGCTGGCTGCATACCGGTGACGTCGGTGAATGGCGCGACGGCCAACTGAAAATCGTGGATCGGCTGAAGGACATCATGATCACCGCTGGCGGGAAGAACCTGTCACCCACGGAGATTGAGAACACCCTCAAGGCCAGCCCCTACATCAAGGAATGCATCGTGATCGGGGAAGCCCGCAAATTCGTGTCGGCCCTGATCCAGATAGACTTTGAGACGGTCGCCAAGTGGGCGGAGCAGGAGCGGATTGCCTACACCACGTTTCGCAGCCTGACCGAACACCCTCGGGTGAGTGAACTGATTGAAGCGGAGGTGGGACAGGGCAATGCGCAGTTGCCTCAGGTGGCGCAAATCAAACGTTTTCACCTGCTTGGCAAGGAACTGGATCACGATGATGATGAAGTGACTGCCACCATGAAGGTACGGCGAAGCAATATCTACGATAAGTACCGGGAGGTTATCGAGTCGCTGTATACCTGAGCGGGCGGCGACCTGGTCAGTTCTCAGCCTCTCTGTCGGACATAAAAAATTACAATCTGTTGCGTTTTTCCTACAGGAATGGACACCTGGATTCCGTGCTTTTGTCTATATTTTGAGCTGACCACGAATATTCAAGCTCAGGAGCGTTCCTCTCAGGAACGCCCGCTCAGGGAGAGAGTGCTATGTTTGGTCGTCATCGCATCGAAGAATTGTCACATCAGCTCACGGCTTCACGGAACGATCACGCCAAAGTCCGGCAGATCCTGGACGCAATCACTTCCCAGATCGGATTCATCGAGTTCAGTCGCACCGGTGTCGTGGAGGCCGTCAACGATCTGTTCCTGGACATCGTGGGCTACCAGCGCCAGGAATTGCTCGGTCAGCATCATCGTCTGCTATGCGCGTCGTCCTACACAGCCTCGGCGGATTACCGGCAATTCTGGGAGCGTCTGGGGCAGGGCCAGCCGCAGCAGGGAGTGTTTCCCCGGTTCGACAGAAGCGGTCGGCGGGTCTGGCTGGACGCCATCTATTTTCCGGTCCTGGATGAAGGCGGTCAGGTATGCAAGGTCGTCAAGCTGGCCACGGATGCGACTGCAGCGCAGGAAAAAGTCGCCGATGATACCGCCATGCTTGAGGCGATCAATCGCAACATGGCTGTGATCAAGTTCACACCCGACGGTGAGGTGCTCGAAGCGAACGAGAACTTTCTTGCCACCACGGGTTATGCCAGGGCGGAAATCCTTCACCAGCATCACAAGATGTTCTGTTTTGACGATTTCTACCGCGACAACCCGGACTTCTGGCGACGCCTGGCACGGGGTGAAAGCTTCTCCGGACAGTTTCAGCGCAGGAATAAAAACGGCGAGAGTATCTGGCTGGAAGCCACCTACAGCCCGGTGCTGGATGCAGACGGACGGGTGTATCGGGTGATCAAGTTTGCGGCTGATATTACCGACCGGGTGACCAACGTCCGTGAGGCTGCCGATGCCGCCGCCGCTACCTCGGAGCAGACGTCGCAGATTGCCGCCGAGGCGACCCGTGCCCTGGCCATTGCGGTGGAGACCTCTGCGTCTACCCTTGCGGAGGTCAACAGCGCCGCGGATGTCAGCCGGGAGCTGGAAGCCCAGGCTTGCCACATCAGTCACATCGTCAGCACCATCCGCTCGGTCGCAGAGCAGACCAACCTGCTGGCTTTGAACGCCGCCATCGAAGCCGCCCGTGCGGGGGAGATGGGGCGCGGATTCGCTGTGGTGGCGGACGAAGTGCGTCAGCTGGCGGCGAAAACCGCCGGTTCTCTCGGGGAAATATCAAAGGTGGTGGAGAAAAACAGCCATCTCATCGCCTCCCTTCGCGGCAACATGGACGGTGTCTCGGAGCTGTCGCGCCGGAGCTCCAGCGAGATCTCGGGCGTTGCCAGCGGCATCGAACAGGTGGAGAAGGGGATGACCGAGCTGGCGGCGGTGGTGGCAAGGCTGACCTGCGATCAGTGAGGTCACCCGTTGTGTCAGTCATCCGTAAAAGTTGCGTAAAACCGGCGTCCAGGCATACATCCCGGCTGAATTCTTACTCATAATCCACGACAAATGCCGCCCCCGGCGGCCCGGACCGGATTGTGCAGTGAGGTAAGCATGGCTTCCAGGACATCAGCGACGACACGACGCAACGCGATCGGCATTCTTGTGATCCTGGTTGGGGGCGCTTTCGCGGGCGCAACCTGGTCGTTCCAGAGCGGCAAGGTGGCGGAGAACAGCCTGCTGACCGTAGAAGTGGCGCGGGGTGATCTGGAAGACCTGGTGACGGCAACCGGGGTGATCCAGCCGAGGGACTACGTGGACGTGGGTGCCCAGGTCTCCGGGCAGCTCAAGGTTCTGCACGTGCAGACCGGCGATCAGGTCGAGCAGGGAGAGCTGTTGGCGGAGATTGATCCCACGGTGTATGTCGCCCGGGTCGATGCTACCCGGGCCCAGCTTCGAAACCAGAAAGCGCAGTTAATGGAACGCCAGGCACAATTAACCCTGGCGCAAATACAGTATCGCCGGCAACAGAACCTGCTGCGGGAAGAGGCCACCAGTCGGGAGGCGGCGCAAACCGCGGAAGCGACCCTGCAATCCGCCCGGGCCCAGATCGAGGCCATCAATGCCCAGATAGAACAGACCGAGTCCACCCTCCGGGCTGAGGAGGCGAATCTTGAGTATGCCCGAATCTATGCGCCCATGGACGGCACGGTGGTTTCCATCGAGGCCCGCCAGGGCCAGACCCTGAACGTTAACCAGCAGGCACCGGTACTGATGCGCATTGCGGATCTCTCCGCGATGACCGTGGAAGCCCAGGTCTCAGAAGCGGATATCGGCAAACTGGTGCCAGACATGCCGGTGTATTTCACCACCCTAGGCAATCAGCAACGACGTTGGGAAAGCCGCCTGGACCGTCTGGAGCCGACGCCGGTAGTGGAAAACAATGTGGTGCTCTACAACGCGGTGTTCGAGGTGCCCAATCCCGAAGGGCGCCTGATGACCCAGATGACGGCCCAGGTGTTTTTCGTTAATGCGGAGGCACGCGACGCCCTGCTGGTGCCGGTCACAGCCCTCAGTGAGGGGCGCCCGGAGGCAACGGTTCAGGTGATAGGCAATGATGGCCAGCCGCAGGCACGGGAGGTCTTTGTGGGCGTGACCAACCGGGTGCAGGCAGAGATACTCAGCGGACTGGACGAAGGGGACCGGGTCGTGAGCAGTCCCCGCAGCGCCGCCAATGACGGTGATGCCCGGGGTTCCCGGCGGATGCTGGGGATGAGGTTATAACCATGACCCAGCCGTTGATCGAGCTGCGCAACGTTACCCGCACCTATCAGAACGGTGACCTGTCAGTGCCGGTGTTACGGGGTATCAACCTGAGCATCCACCGGGGCGAGTTTGTTGCCATCATGGGGGCGTCCGGGTCCGGCAAGTCCACCCTGATGAATATACTGGGCTGCCTGGATCGGCCCACTTCCGGCGACTATCGCTTTGCCGGGCAGGATGTGTCGACACTGGACCGGGATGGTCTGGCCCGGTTGCGCCGTGAATCGTTTGGCTTTGTGTTCCAGAGCTACAACCTGCTGCCGGGCATTTCCGCCTGTGAAAACGTTGAAATGCCCGCCAGCTACGCCAGTCTTAACGGCCATGAACGTCAGCAACGGGCCGCTGCCCTACTGAAGCAACTGGGGCTGGATGAGCGTCTGGATCACCGGCCAGGTCAGCTCTCCGGCGGGCAGCAGCAACGGGTCTCCATTGCCCGTGCGTTGATGAACGGTGGCGAGGTTATCCTGGCGGATGAGCCCACCGGCGCACTCGACAGTCACAGTGGCCGTGAGGTCATGGCATTGCTCCGGGCGCTGTCCGACGAAGGTTACACCATCATCCTGATCACCCATGACAGCAACGTTGCCCGCCACGCCCACCGCCAGATCGACATTGCCGATGGCCAGATCGTCCATGATCCTGGGGTGCCTGCGCCTGATTCTGGCGGCTCGCTCCAGCGGGACCCCCTGGTTCACGCCCCATCGCTGATGCGGGAACTCTACCAGGGTGGGCGCACGGCCCTGCGTTCCATGACCGGCAACCTGTTCCGTACCGCCTTGACCCTGCTGGGCATCGTCATTGGGGTGGCCTCGGTGATTACCATGCTCGCCATCGGGGATGGCGCCCGGGAGTCCGTGGTGGAACGGATCAGTGCCATGGGCAGTAACCTGCTGCTGGTGCGCCCCGGGGCCCCGGGCCAGGGGCGTGGAAGCTGGAACGTTGCCACTCTGGTGCCGGAGGATGTCAGTGCCATCAACACCCTGCCCAACATCACCGCGGCCATCCCGGAATTGACGGGTACCCAGACCCTGCGCTTCGACAACGCCGACCACCAAGCGGAAGTGAATGCTACCTCGTGGCAGTTTCCCTCCGCACGCCAGTGGCCCGTGGCCCATGGCAGTTTTTTCAGTGAAGCGGACGAGGCGGCCTATGCGCCGGTGGCCGTATTGGGAAAGACAGCGGCCGAGGCCCTGTTCGGCGACGCGGATCCATTGGGACGGTATCTGCTGATGAGCAATGTGCTGTTCCAGGTGGTCGGGGTGATGAGCGAACGGGGCGCCTCTCCCATGGGACAGGACCAGGACGATGTGGTGCTGGTGCCGTACACCACGGGCAGCATGCGGATTTTCGGTCAGCGCCACCTGCGTAATGTCACGGTGGCGGTGGAAGACACGGCGTTGATGGACGACGTGCAGGCACAGGTCCACCAGCTGTTGCTGCAGCGGCACGGAGTAGAGGATTTCCAGATCCGCAATATGGCGTCACTCATCGACACGGTTTCCGCGACCCAGGACACCTTTACCTGGTTGCTGGGCTCGGTGGCCGCGATCTCCCTGTTGGTGGGTGGGATCGGGGTGATGAATATCATGCTGGTGAGTGTGACCGAGCGCACCCGGGAAATTGGTATCCGCATGGCGACCGGAGCCCGGGCCCGGCATATTCTTCAGCAATTCCTGCTGGAAGCGCTGGCGGTCTCGGCGCTGGGGGGGCTGATTGGTGTTGGCGTGGGTCTGGGAGCTGCCGCCGTGGTGGCGCATCTGGGTACCCCGGTGAGCTATTCGCTGTTACCGGTGGTGCTGGCGTTTGGGTGCGCCTTTGGCACGGGACTCCTGTTCGGATTCCTGCCCGCCCGCAAAGCTGCCCGGCTGGACCCGGTAGCCGCACTGGCAACGGAATAGGAAGGAACGGATGGCTTTTCTGTCGATGAATTTTATGGCCCGCGTGGTTGCCTCAGTGCTTGGGCTGGCTATTCTGGCGGGCTGCGTCAGCACCGCGTCCATTGAGCGCCCCGGCGTGTCAGCGGATGCTGCCTGGAATGCCCCAAAAACGGTGGGCGAAGAGGTTCGTCCGCCAGATCCCCATTGGTGGCAGAGCTTTGGTTCGCCGGAACTGGACCGGCTGATTACCCAGGCGTTTGACCAGAGCCCGGATCTGGCCGCCATGGCCGAGCGTGTCTTTCAGGCGGAGCAGCAGGTGCGCATTGCCGGCAGCAGCCTGCTACCCTCAATGAACCTGGCCGGAAGCACCGGCGCCCGTGTAACCGATGGCGATACCGCGAGCCGTCGCAGTGAGTCCACGTCGGCCACGTTAAGCGCCCGCTATGAGCTCGATGTGTGGGGCAACCTGGCCGCCGGCCGTAACGAAGCCGAGGCATCGTTACGGGCAACCGCCTACGATTACGATACCGTGCGGCTGACCCTTGCCAGCAGTGTGGCAACCAGCTGGTTCCAGATGCTGGCACTCGAAGAGCAGTTGCGGGTGGCCCGGGAAAACCTGCGAATTGCCGAGCGAACCGAACAGATAGTGGACGTGCGATATCGCAACGGCGCCGCCAGCCGGGCAGAGCTCTTGCGCCAGCAGACCGAAGTGCTGAACCAAAGGGCCAGTCTGGTGCCACTGCAGTTGCAATACCGGCAGACCCGATCCGCGTTGGCGGTCCTGGTGGGGGTGTCGCCCCTGGGATTCGAGGTGGATACCGCGGGCGAGACATTATTGGCCATGGCGCTGCCCAAGGCAGACGCTGGCCTGCCTGCGGAACTGCTCACGCGGCGTCCGGACCTGGCCCGGGAAGAGGCCCGCCTGCAGGCAGCGGATGCCGACGTGCACCAGGCCCGCACGGCCATGCTGCCGTCACTGTCGCTGGGTCTCAGTGCCGGTGGCTCCAGTGCCAGCGTACTGAGCCTGGCGAACCCCGTGGAAACTGCCGGCTGGACCCTCTCGCTGGCCCAGAGCCTGTTCGACGGCGGAGCTCTTGACGCCCGCCAGGCATTCAGCGAATCGCGGCGTGTGGAGTTGGTTGAAAACTACCGCAGCGCCATCCTTGTCGCGCTTCAGGAAACGGACGATGCTCTGGACCGGCTGCAAACCAGTCACCACCGGGAGCAACTGCAGCAAACCGTGAATGAGCGCGCGGCCCGTACCCTGGCGCTGACCGAGCTGCGTTACCGGGAAGGCAGCGACGAACTGCTGACCCTGCTCGACGCCCAACGTACCCTGTTCCAGACCCGGGATCAGCTGGTCCAGCTGCGACTGGCGCGGCTGGTGGCAACGGTCGATGTGTACAAGGCGCTGGGCGGTGGCTGGCCGGCAGACAAACAAGCTACCCACCGGGGTGGTGGGTAGCAAGACGGGTACTCAGCCCTTTTGCGCCGTATAGCTCTGAATCAGGTTGGCGTAATGGGGCAGGTGTTTAGCCAGGATGCCACCAAAGCCCTCGATGTCGTTGCGCCAGTCGCGGTGCAGCTCACAGCCCACACTGAACCAGTTCATCAGCTGGGCGCCGGCCTGCTCCATGCGGCTCCAGGCGGCGTCCCGTGTGGTCAGGTTGAAGGTGCCGGAGGCATCGGTCACCACGAAGACTTCGTAGCCTTCCTCCAGCGCAGACAGGGTCGGGAAGGCCACGCACACATCGGTCACCACTCCGGCAATCAGCAGCTGTTTCTTGCCCGTTGCCTTGACGGCGTTGACAAACTCTTCGTTGTCCCACGCATTGATCTGGCCCGGGCGGGCGAAATAAGGCGCGTCGGCGAACATCTCCTTCAATTCCGGTACCATCGGGCCATTCGGACCATCTTCGAAACTGGTGGTCAGAATGGTCGGGATGTCGAAGAACTTGGCAATGTCCGCCAACGCCAACACGTTGTTCTTGAAGTCATCCGGCGAGAAATCCCGCACCAGTGACAACAGGCCGGACTGATGGTCGACCATCAGCAGGGCGACATTGTCCTTATCCAGTCGGTTGTATTTGAACGCCATGTTTACTCTCCTTTTTTAATGTCATATTGAGGTTTCCGGCCGAAACTGCCGGGGTGTTGCCAGCAGGTTTCGCGGTTACCGTTGCTCCAGAGCGCCAAACCTGCCGTTCTGGAAGTCATGGATGGCTTCCTGAATTTCATCGGCTGTGTTCATGACAAAGGGGCCATGCCCCGCAACCGGTTCGTCGATGGGTTCGCCACTGAGCACCAGGAGCCGGGCACTGTTGTTGGCCGTCAACTGAATGTCGGTGCCCTGGCGGTCAAAACTGACCAGCTCGGCGTCGCGCAGAACCGTGGTTCCGTTGAGCTGAACCGTGCCTTTGAGCACCGCCAGAAAAGCCGCGTCGCCCTCCGGCAAAGCTAGCGAGGTTTCAGCGCCGGCCTCCAGGGTGACATCCCAGACGTTGAGCGATGTGAAGGTCCGGGCGGGGCCTCGGTGGCCAAGATAATCACCGGCGATAACCCGCAACTCGCCATTCAGATGGCCCAGGGAAAACCGGGGAATATCTTTGTCCAGCAGGGTCTGATAGGCCGGCTCGGCATTCTTGTTATGGGCCGGCAGGTTGACCCAGAGCTGGATCATTTCCAGGGTGCCGCCGCGCTCGCTGAAGGCCGGTGAGTGAAATTCCTCGTGCACGATGCCTGCGCCGGCGGTCATCCACTGCACATCGCCCTCACCAATCAGCCCACCACTGCCGGTGGAGTCGCGATGCTCCAGCTCACCCTGGTAGACCAGGGTGACGGTTTCAAAGCCCTTGTGAGGGTGCTGGCCGACGCCGCGCCGGTGACTCGCTGGGGTGAAGTGAGCCGGTCCGGCGTAGTCGAGCAACAGGAAGGGGCTGATGTTGCCGGCGCCCATGCGGTCGTAGGAGAACAGCGACCGCACCGGAAATCCGTTTCCCACCCAGTGACCACGGGGCGGGCTGTAGGTTGCCAGAATCTTTTTCATTGCGGTCTCCCATCCAGATCCGTCGGCGCTGTGCCGATGCGATATATTCAGCATAGATGGGGATCTCTGGTCCGGGTAGACGGTAAAACCTATACTCAGTGTTCTATTTTCAGGACGATGAAACATGCAGGATCTCAACGACCTTTATTACTTTGTGCAGGTGGTCAATCACGGCGGCTTTGCCCCTGCCGGCAGGGCGCTGGGGGTACCGAAATCCAAGCTGAGCCGGCGGCTGGCGGTACTGGAGGATCGCCTGGACACCCGACTGGTGAACCGCTCCACACGTCGGTTCACCGTCACCGAACTGGGGCAGGATTACTACCGCCATTGTGTGGCCATGCTCACCGAAGCGGAGGCCGCGCAGGAGGTGATCGATCAGGCCCGGGCAGAGCCCCGGGGGGTGGTCAAGCTGAGTTGTCCGCCGGGGCTGATCTATTTCCACGTGGGTCAGCTGCTGGTGCGGTTTATGGCCGAGTACCCGGAAGTGAGAATCGAAATTGATGCCACCAGCCGCCGCGTCGATGTGCTCAAGGAGGGTCTTGATCTGGCGCTGCGGATTCGCTTCCCGCCCCTGGAAGACAGCGGGCTGACCATGAAAGTGCTATCCAAGAGCCCGCAATGCCTGATGGCGTCCCGAGACTTTTTCGATAACCGCGCCAAACCGGAAAGCCCCTCGGACCTGGCCAACCTGCCCAGCCTGGATTTTGAACAGCCGGACGGGAAACACGTGTGGTGTCTGGATGGCCCGGACAGTGCGGTTGCCCAGGTGCACCACTCACCCAGACTGGTGACCGACGATGTCTTCACCCTGCGGCAGGCGGCGCTCGAAGGCCTGGGCGTAGTCCGCATGCCGTTGATTGTTGGCGGGCGGGATCTGTCGGAGGGCCGGCTGATCAACGTTTTGCCCGGATGGCAGCCCAGAGGCGGGATTCTGCATGCGGTGTTTCCCTCTCGGCGTGGGTTGTTGCCGGCGGTGAGGGCGCTGCTGGACTACCTGGCCGACTCCATGGACGACGTCGACTTTTCGATGCTGGAGCCGGGCTGAATATGGTTTATCCCCGATTCAGCTCATACACCGCCATGTTGACCGCCGACGCCAGGTTCAGTGACTCAATGGCGGCGGCGCCGGGGATGGTGAAGCGGTGGGCGTTCAGCTCGGTGAGCGCTTCAGCGGGAAGGCCCCGGGCTTCATTCCCGAACACGTAACAATCCTGGTTCTGGAAGTCGCCGTTAGCAATGGGTTCACCGCCGATGTCCAGGCAGGCAATCCGGGGATAGCGATCCGGTAGGGTGTCCTGGCCGACGTCGGTTTCCACGGGCACATGGAAAATGGCCCCCATGCTGGCACGCACCACTTTCGGATTGTAGGGGTCCACGCTGCCAGGGCTGAGCAGGCAGCGAAATCCGCCGAACCAGGCGAGAGTGCGCAGGATGGTGCCCAGGTTGCCGGGGTCCTGAACTTCATGCAGATAGACCGCTTTTCCGATGGCCGCTTCGCCGGGGCTGAAGGGCGGGGGCAGTGGCACCACCGCAAGTATGCCCTGGGGCGTTTTTGTGTCCGCCAGTTGCGCCATGTGTCGGTCGCTGATTACCTGTCGTGGCCAGTCACCCGGCCAGTCCTGATAGGCGCTGGTCACCAGCAGCTGTGCTTGCTGCCAGTGGGGGGTAACGGCGGCGGCCTTTTCCAGTTCCTGCACCAGGTGTTCCCCCTCCACGAGGAAGTGGCCGAACGCCTGGCGATATTTCTTCTGATGCAGCTTCTTGATGTCGTCCAGCTTCACGGCGTGGTTCCTTGCATGTCCTCAATGGGCTGAAGGTCCGCCATGATGGCTTTGGCGACGGCCTCGGCCACCTTGATGCCGTCGACCCCGGCGGAGAGAATGCCGCCGGCATAGCCTGCGCCTTCACCGGCCGGATACAGGCCACGGGTGTTCAGGCTTTGCAGGCTCTCACGGTCGCGAGTCAGTCGCACCGGAGAGGAAGTGCGGGTTTCGATGCCGGTCAGCAGCGCATCGTCCCGGTCGAAGCCGCGGATCTGTCGGCCGAACGCCGGCAGGGCTTCGCGGATCGCCTCGATGGCATATTGCGGCAGTGATGGCGCCAGATCCCCCAGGCGGATGCCGGGCTTATAGGAAGGCTCCACCTCGCCCAGTGTGTCTGATGGCCGGCCCGCAATGAAATCGCCGACCAGTTGTGCCGGTGCACAGTAGTCGCTGCCGCCCAGCACATAGGCGTTGGCTTCCAGCCGTTCCTGCAGCTCAACGCCGGCCAGGGCGTCGCCCGGGAAGTCCTGTCGGGGTTCGATATTGACCACGATGCCGGAGTTGGCGTTACGCTCGTTGCGGGAATACTGGCTCATGCCATTGGTGACCACCCGCCCGGGTTCGGAGGTGGCGGCCACCACCGTACCGCCCGGGCACATGCAGAAGCTGTAAACCGCGCGGCCATTACTGGCGTGATATACCAGCTTGTAGTCCGCCGCGCCCAGGGCGGGGTGGCCGGCGTATTTGCCGAGCCGGGCATGGTCAATCAGGCCCTGCGGATGTTCGATGCGGAAACCGATGGCAAACGGCTTGGCCTCGATAAACACACCCCGGCGGTGCAGCATGCGGAACGTATCCCGGGCGCTGTGGCCGAGCGCCATCACCACATGGCGGCTCATCAGCTGTTCGCCGCTAGCCAGCGCCACACCCTGAACCTGGCCGTTGTCCAGCAACAGGTCGGTGACCTTCTGTTCGAAACGGATTTCTCCGCCCAGGTTGATGATTTCCTCGCGCATGCGGGACACCACGCCAGTCAACCGGAAGGTGCCGATATGGGGTTTGCTGACGAACAGGATCTCTTCCGGGGCGCCGGCTTTCACAAACTCCGCCATGACCTTGCGGCCGTAGAACTTCGGGTCCTTGATCTGGCTGTACAGCTTGCCGTCGGAGAACAGGCCCGCACCGCCTTCACCGAACTGCACGTTGGATTCCGGCGACAGCTGCTTTTTGCGCCACAGCGCCCAGGTGTCCTTGGTGCGGCGGCGAACGTCCTTACCCCGTTCCAGCACGATCGGCCGGAACCCCATCTGGGCCAGCAGCAAAGCCGCGAACAAACCGCAGGGCCCGAGCCCCACCACAACCGGACGTTCGGACAGGTTGGCGGGTGCTTCCGCCACCGGGTAGTAGGCGGTATCCGGCGCCGGGCGGACGTGAGTGTCTTCCGCGAACCGTTCCAGTACCGCCGCCTCGTTCCGCACAGTCAGATCGACGATGTAGACGAACTTGATCTCACTGTTCTTCTTGCGGGCGTCGTAACTGCGCTTGAAGACGGTGACCTGCAACAGATCGCTGTCGCGAAGCTTCAGGCGCTGCAGGATGGCGGCCCGCAGGGCGTCCTCCGGGTGATCAAGGGGTAAGGCGAGTTCGGTCACGCGAATCATGGGGTTTCCTGGCCGCCGGATCAGCGCCCGGCAGGTTGCAGTGGGAAAAGTGCGCCCATTGTACTGCCGGTCAGGGGGCTTGTCAGGGGTTGGGATGCTTTTGCGGTGGGCTTTGGGCCGGCGTACAATGCGGTTCTTCCTCCAGTGACCAGAAGGCACCCCATGGCCCGTTCCAAAAGCAGCAACCGCTGGCTCGAAGAGCACGTCAACGACCCCTTTGTAAAACAGGCCCAGCAGGACGGGTATCGCTCCCGTGCCAGCTACAAGTTGCTGGAGATCAATGACAAGGACCGCCTGATCCCGCCTGCGGGTCTGGTGGTGGATTTGGGGTCAGCACCGGGCGGCTGGTCCCAGGTGGCGGCGAAGCTGGTGGGGCATAAGGGGCGCGTGGTGGCCTCGGACATTCTCGCCATGGACCCCATTGCCGGGGTTGAGTTCATCCAGGGCGACTTCACCGAACAGTCCGTCTTCGACGACATCATGACCACGCTCGACGGTGCCCGTGCTGATGTGGTCATCTCTGATATGGCGCCGAACATCAGCGGCGTGAACGTGGCCGACCAGGCCGCTTCCATGTACCTGGTGGAGCTGGCTCTGGACATGGCCTGTCAGATACTCAAGCCAAAAGGGAGCTATGTCGCCAAGGTATTCCATGGCGAAGGCTATGATGAGTATGTAAAGACGGTCCGTGAATCTTTCGACAAAGTGGTGGTTCGCAAACCCGACTCCTCCCGCGCCCGTTCCCGGGAAGTTTACCTGGTGGCAAAAGGTTTTCGCGCGACATGAAATGAATGGCTGTTCATCGCCATCGAGAACCGTATAATCCTCGTACACTTGTTTTCCAGGCAAGTTCTTCAAACAAATTTGCGCCTAGTGGTTTCCTGTGTCCGTTGTCATCAGGGGCAGACCGCTATTCACCGGGCGCCATGGTCTGTGTTTGGAACAGGGTTTAAACAGCGAATGTCAGATTACTCCGCAGGCTTTTCCCGCCAAGCCATCATTCTGCTGCTGCTATTCAGCTGCATCGCCATTGGCTTTAAGACATGGCTGGTAGGGTTTCTACCGTCCCAACCGGTGCCGCAGGCGTGGGACCTGAGTATGGCCGGAGCGCTGGCATTAACCCTCGCTGGCCTGGCGCTGTGTTCGGTTATTCTCAACCTGCGCTTCTCGTGGCGGCTGGGACTGTCGGTCGTTCTGGTCATGTACGGCGTCGCAAGCCTTTTCCTGCAGGACTGGAATGCAGCCCCCCGGTTCGAAACCACCACGGAGCGCTACTGGCTGGCGCCCCTGCCGGCCGGCCTGGTGACGCTGATGGGCCTTTGCTGCGGGCTCGGCCTGAGGCCCCGGGCGCGGTTGCTCTGGCGTATCAGTGGCGCCCTGAGTGTGGTGTTCGGAACCCTCGTAATCATTGGTGATCTGAACGGGATGACGGGCTTCGATTTTGCCCGATGGCCAGCCAGCCAGGCCTCGTTTGTCGGCGCTTTCTTTGCCATCGTGCTGGGTCTGATTTTCTGGCTGCTGCCGGCCCAGTGGCAGTCAACTCTGGTGTCGGTGCCCCGGTCTGCCCTCTGGATTGGTTGTGTGGGCGTATGCGCCACCCTGGTCCTGATGTACATGGCCACGCTCGCCGGGTATGAGGAGCGACAACAGGCCGCCCGGGATCTATTGCTCAACTTTGGTCTTTCCATTGAGCAGGCGGCTGAAAACCGAGTCGATATGCTGCAGCAAATGGTGGAAGTGTGGTCGGTCCTGCCCCGGGAGTACGGTCCGGAGCTGTACCTGCGTGAGGCGCGGTCGCTGGCGGCAAACAAACCCAGTTTCCTCGGTTTCATCATGGTCGGTCCCAGGAATACAAGTAACTGGCGGTACGCTCCGGTACCGGCCGAGCTTCTCTGGTTTGATGACCAATTGCTGAAACCCGCGACCCTGGCCTGGCTCAGGGAGTTCAGGGACTCCACGGCGATTTCATCGTGGTACTTCCCGGATCCTGATCGGCCTTCCCGGGCGATGATTGTTGTGCGCCCCTCCGATAGCCGGGCAGTGACTCTGATCAGCGCACTTGACCTGAATGTCTTTATCCAGCGTGAAATTCGCAAGGACCCTGGTGAGTTCATCATCACCATCGCCAGGGACGGTACGGCCATAAAACCTCTGGAAGGTACCGATAGCTCAACGTTTACAAAGCTCGAAGTCTATGCCGAGCACAAGGCCCAGTTACCGTCGAGTCATTTCTCCCTGGCGCTGACTGCCCAGTCCGGGCTCCGTATCGCGGGAGACCAGATTTATCAGTACCTTCCCCTGGGCATTCTGATCTTTGGTCTTATCCTGACCCATCAATTGATGCTGAGCCGCTCGCTGGGTTACCTGCGTGACCAGCAGGGGCGGTCCCTGGCGTTCAGTCAGCAACGTTTCCGTTCGCTTTATGACCATAATCCGGATGCGGTGTTTTCCATTGACAGCGAAGGTCGTTACCAATCGATCAATCCGGTGGCGGAGAGCAATCTGGGTGTGAGGGCCTCCGAACTTGTCGGTACGTATTTCAAGGATTGGGTAAACGAGAGGAACGTGCCCGGCCACGACCTGGCTCAGTTATACCGCGCATACGACGACGCCCGGCGGGGATACCCGAGGTCCGACTTCAGCATGGCCTTTACAGTGGCCGGTGGAACGCTCCAGTATTTTGATGTGACCTTTCTGCCGATTGTTGTCGATGGCCGGGTCGACGGCGTATTTGGTATTGCCAAGAATATCTCATCGAGGGTGGAGATCCGGAAGCAGCAACGCATTATGCAGCGCAGTCTGGAAGCCAGCAGTAATGCGGTGGTGATTATTGATGTGCGCAAGTCGGGGTGCCCGATCGACTATGTGAACCCTGCGTTCACTCAGATCACCGGCTATTCGGCGGCGGAGGTCCGCGCCCGATCCCTGGAGTTCCTGATCGGTGAGAACACTGAAAAAGTCGACGTCGACTTCATCAGGGCCGCGGTGGATGAACAGCGCCCGGCTTCCATAACGATACGGAGTTACAGAAAGAACGGAACCCCCTTCTGGAACCAGTTGTTCCTTTCGCCGGTGAGTGACGACGGTGAAGTGACGCACTTCATTGCGGTGATGAACGACATTTCCGAAAAGAAAGAGCAGGACCAGGAACTGGCCTACCAGGCCACCCACGATGTGCTGACCGGGTTGGCCAACCGCTCGTTGTTCGACGATCGCCTGCACCATGATTTCCAGCTGGCCAGGCGCAATAACAAGTTAATGGCCGTGTTGTTCATTGACCTGGATGAGTTCAAGCCGATCAACGATACCCTTGGCCACAAAGTGGGAGACAAGCTGCTGATCAGCGTGACCGAGCGGCTGTCAGCGTCTATTCGCCCGACCGATACCCTGGCGCGGTTCGGCGGAGATGAGTTTGTGCTCCTGCTGCCCGACCTTGCCGGTGTGGCAGAGGCGGAGGACATTGCTGAACGCATTCTGGAGGAATTGGCTCGGCCCCACCAGATTGATCAGAATGAACTCCATATCTCCGCCAGCATCGGCATCGCGATGAATTCAGAGGCGTTGCCAAACCCGGAGAAATTGCTGCAGCAGGCTGATATGGCGATGTACAAGGCCAAGCAGCGGGGCCGGGATACCTTTGAAATCTTCTCGTCCGACCTTGATGAGAAGTTGTCGAAGCGTGTGACGCTACGAAACGACCTGCAGGAAGCGATCAAGCGGGAACAGCTGTACCTGCACTATCAGCCGTTGGTGGGTAAGGCCGGGGAGTTTGTCGGTGTGGAGGCTCTTGTGCGCTGGCGGCATCCGCTGAAAGGAAACATTTCTCCGGCGGATTTCATCCCGATTGCCGAAGAGACGGGGCAGATCACGCCTCTGGGTAAGTGGGTGACCCGTCGCGCCTGCGCGGATGCCCTCACCCTGGTCAACCTGGGGCTGCTCAAGGGCTGTATGGCGGTCAACCTGTCGCCGATGCAGTTCCACCGCCCCAACTTCCTGACATCGCTCCGCAAGATTCTCGATGAGACCGGGCTTCCGCCGCAGCACCTGGAATTGGAACTGACCGAAGGCATTCTGATGAAGGATACGGACGGCGCCATCGATATCCTCAACGCCCTGGCAGGGTTGGGGGTTAAAACCGCCATTGATGACTTCGGTACGGGCTTTTCAAGCTTCGGCTATCTGAGGGAGTTACCGGTGGACAAGATCAAGATAGACAGAAGCTTTGTCAAAGATGTCACCACCAGTGAAAAGGACGCAGCTGTGTGTAAGGGCGTGATTACCCTGGCAAGGGAACTGGACATGATGGTGGTGGCCGAAGGTGTGGAAACCGAGGAGCAATACCGGTACCTGGCCCGCAACGGCTGTTCCAGCTTCCAGGGCTATTTTTTCGCCAGGCCCATGCCGTTTGACGAACTGGTGACCTGGATAGACCAGAGGGTGAAAGGCGCATAGGCGCCTGTTCATTCGTGGTGCAATTTCTCTCCAATGATGCCTTATGGGGCGCAGGCCCCCTTTGTGCGCCTTTCCCTGATTTTCCAATGCATTGAAACAGCACGTTTTTTTGAATTGCCCCTCATGGCGGACGTTTGGCATGTCAGGTGCATACACTTTGGCGGTTTATGAATCAAATAAGCATGCAAGGTGGAAGCCGTGGTATGAATAGCGAGCAGGGCCAGGGATTGCGCAAGGGCAACGTGGTTGACCGGATCGTCCAGTCATTGGCTGACGATATTGTCGGTGGGCGCTTGACGCCGGGAACCAAGCTGGACGCCCAGAGCATGGCGGAACGGTTTGGTGTGTCCAGGACGCCCATACGGGAAACCTTCGGCCACCTGTCGGCCATGGGGCTGGTCACGCACCGGCCAAATCGCGGCGTTATCGTGTCCACGATGCGTCCGGAGGCCCTGTCGGACCTGTATGAAGCCATGGCGGAGCTTGAAGCTGCCCTGGCGAGGCTCGCCACCCTGCGTATGAACCGGGATCAGCGGGAGCGCCTGGAACAGATCCACCGGGAATCGGTGCACCTTGTTCGTGACGGCAGCACGGAAGCCTACTCGCGATTTAACCAGGAATTCCACGATCTGATTTTTGAAGCGGCGCAAAGCTCCCAGTTACAGGACCTTGCCCTGGCGACGCGCGCCCGGCTGGCGCCATTCCGCCGTGCCCAGTTCCGGGTGCCCAACCGCATCAGCAAATCCTGGGAAGAGCATGACGCCATTGTCAGGGCGATCCTGATCGGCGATGCGGACAGTGTCGGGCGTCTGATGCGTCTTCATGTTCAGACCGTCAGTGCGATATCAGCGGAATTTGTCGCCGAACACCGTACGCCGGAACATCCGACAGCAAAAGGAAACCAACGATCATGAGTGCCCTGGGTAAAGCGGTATCGGGCGGAGGCGTTATCTGTACGCCTCACCGGCAGGCCAGTGAGGCGGGTCTGGCGGTGCTGGATGCCGGAGGGACTGCCATCGACGCGGCACTGGCTGCCAGCGCGGCTCTGTGCGTGGCGTTTCCCCATATGACGGGTCTCGGTGGTGATGCCATGTGGCTGGTGAGTGACGGGCGCAAAGTGGATGCAATCCTCGGGTTGGGCCAGTCAGGCCAGTGCCTGCCGGATGGTGGCACCATTACCGAGCGGGGAGCGGCTTCTGCAGCAACCACCGCCGGCGCCTTGCGTAGCTGGTCATTGGCCCATCGCCTGAATCGGGAACGCTGGCGTTCGGGAATGGGCTGGCAGGAGTTACTCGCGCCGGCAATCCGGCTGGCGGAGCAGGGCGCAGACGTCTCCGGTTCGCAGGTGTTCTGGCAACACCAGCGGGCGGAGCTGATTGCGGGGGCACCGGACCTCCAGCGACTCTGTTACAACGCCAACGGCCAGTTTCGCCAGGAAGGCGACACGCTGACTCAGCCGGAACTGGCGGGAACGCTCAGGCAACTGGCAGACGCTGGGGTGGATGATTTCTATGATGGGGACGTGGCGCGGGCCCTGGCCAAAGGTTTCAGTGCGCTCGGTAACGGACTGACCGCGGACGACCTGCGCCAGACGCGTGCAGAGCTCGTCAAGCCGCTCAAAATCCGGTACCGCCAGGGTTACCTGTTCAATATGCCGCCACCCAGCCAGGGCCTTTACACGCTTCGCGCGTTGCATGCACTGGACAGGGTGGACCTCAGTGCCATGCCCAACGGTGGAGCGGATTACTACCACTACCTTGTGGAAGCCATCAAGCGGCAACTGGTGAATCGCAATCGGGATCTGTGCGATCCACAGTACGCGATTGAGGACCTGGCGGCCCAGCTATCCCCTGCCCACGCCGATGAAGATTTCGCGCGCATCGACCCGTCGCGTGCCACCTCATGGCAGGAGCCTTCCCACCCGGCGGATACGGTGTGGTTCGCCGTGACTGACCGGCAGGGGCGCACAGCCTGTGTGATCCAGAGTCTATTCCACGATTTCGGCTCGGGTTGCTTCGCGGGGGACACCGGCGTGCTCTGGCTTAACCGGGGAGCCGGGTTCAATGCCGATCCGGCGCATCCGAATGCCTGGGCGCCTGGGAAGCGGGTGGCCCATACGTTGAATCCCAGCTGTTACCTGGCAGACAACGGTGAACAGTTCTATTTCGGTACCCAGGGTGGCGATGGGCAGCCCCAGACTCAGATGGTACTGGCTACCCAGTTGATCGATTACGCGCAGCCGATTGAGCAGGCGCTGCATGCCCCTCGCTTCCTGCAGGGGCGCAGTTTCTTCGGAAGCACGGAGAACCTGAAACTGGAGGAATCGGTCGACACGACAGTCGCCCGCGAACTGGAGGCGCGGGGACACGACGTGGAGTGGCTACCGAAGTTAAGCCCGTTCTATGGTCAGGCCGGTGTGATCCACCTGCGTCCTGACGGGCAACGCGAGGCTATGCACGATCCCAGGGGGGAGGGCGTCAGCCTCGGCCAATCAACCGAAAAAACGGAAACAACACGATGATAGAAATGATTCTTGCCTGTGCAGGCCTGGGTATTGTCGCTGGTATCCTGGCGGGAATGTTGGGCATTGGTGGCGGTGTGGTGATTGTCCCGGCCCTGGTGATCATACTGAAAAGCCAGAACTTCCCTGAGGATTACGTGGTTGTTACGGCGGTGGCGACCTCCCTTTGCACCATCATATTCACCTCGATTTCCGCCGCCCGCGCCCAGATCAAGCGCAAGGCGGTGGATTGGGACATATTCCGGCGGTGGGCCCTGCTGGTCGTGGTTGGCAGCTTCCTGAGCGGGTTTATTGCGGGCAAGCTGCCCCCGGTGGTGCTGGAAACCGGCATCGCCATTTTTCTGCTGATCGTGTCGATCATCATGCTCAGTAAATGGGTGCCCAACCCCTCCCGCTCCATGCCGGGCAAAGTGGGTACTTCGGTGCTGGGCTTCTTCAGCGGGACCCTCTCCGGACTCGCTGGAATAGGAGGTGGCAATGTCATGGTACCGCTCATGGTGTTCTTCAATGTACCCATGCAGCGTGCGGTGGCGACCTCCAGCGCCCTGGGTCTGCCGCTGGCCCTGGTAGGTACCCTGGGGTATCTGATCTCGGGATGGGACCTGTCCATCACCGACGGGTCCGTGGGCTATGTCTATCTGCCGGCAGCCGCATTGATTGCCATGTTTACGGTGGCTCTGGCGCCTGTGGGCGTGGCTCTGAGTCATCATATCCCCGCACCGACCCTCAAGCGATGCTTCGGAGCCCTGCTGATGCTGGTCGCACTGAGAATGCTCTACATCTCCATCTGATGTCGGATCTGTCGCCGGGGCGCACGAACCCCGGTTGATCCTGACGCCCGTCTTGTCATCCCTACCTGTTTTCTCCCTGAGCCCGGCCTGACCGGGCCTTTATTTGGTGCAATGATCAGTGTACTGATCTTTATTGGCGCATGGTTACGGGCATTGAGGCGCTGTATTCATTAACTTGGAATCAAAAATAATAACTTTAAAAACAATAGCCTAAAGTATTTTAGCATCCAAAATACCGAGTTTGGCACAAGTTATGTATGCAATATTCCAGAGACTAAAAAATACATTCTGGTGCGAAGCGTGATGGGTTCTTCAGAAAGCGGTATACATAAGAAGTTTGATGGCAGTGCCCTAAGGGGAACCTGCCTCCTGAGAGAGGTTTTGCCCAACCTCAGCGGTCGGGTGGTGCTCCATGCAGGGCCTCCGTTTGTCAGCGCCGCTGTACCCGCTGCAATTCGCAACGCGACCCTCCATGCACTGCTGTATGAAGGCCAGGCAACCACGCCTGACCAGGCTGCCCGGCTTATCGACGACGGCAAGGTGAGTTTCCAGCCTGCCCAGGATTGGGGCGTGGTTACGCCGCTGGCTCAGGTGGTCTCCCCGTCCATGCCGGTATTCGTCATCGGTGATGGTGTCAGCCAGATGTACGCCCCGGTTGTGGAAGGCGCGCCAACCGGTATCCGTTTTGGTTGCCCCGAACCGGAATGCCTCGAGAACCTCCGCCGCCATGCCCGATTTGCTAAGACGGAGCTCGCCCCCTCACTTCACAAGTCACCGGTCCAGATCGCCGCGATCATCAAGCGTGCCCTGGCCGAAGGCAATGAGTGCCATTCGCTGACGGACCGCGCAAACGCCGCGCTCCTGGACCAGCTCCAGGGTCTGTCTGGCGAGTATCGGGACCTCCTTGAAAGCAGCCCGGGTTTCGTCCTGCCGGTGTTGATGGGGGCCGCCGGCTGGCTGCTCCAGTTTGGCCCCCGTGCACCGGGCTCTTCGGACCAGGTGGTCGCTGCCGGCGGCAATGGCCTGCAATTCGGGATACGACTGAGCGGACAGAGGCACTGGTCGACCGTGCCCGCGCAACCACCGGAAGGAACCCGGTTTCCCCATCAGCAAGGGCGTCCTGTGCTGGGTGCGATCGGTGACAGTGCGGTTATCGACTTTTGCGGTCTTGGGGGGCAGGCCCTGGACCATGCGCCTTCGCTGCTTTCTGACTGGCAGTCGTTGCTTCCGGAAGACTGGTCGACGCGCGCCGGAAACGTTCTGGACCCCGACTCCGGCGTGGTTTGCGCACGTCGTGTGACGGAACAGCAGACCGTGCCAATTGTGAACCTGGCCCTGGTGAGCGCAGACGTCGCGGGCGGCATTCTCGGGAAAGGCTTTTACCAGCCGGACCTCAGTCTTTTCAAGGCCGCCAGGGCAGGAGCCGCATCATGACATCAGGATCTGTTGTGATCGTGACCGGCGGCAGCCAGGGCATCGGCCTGGCAGTGGCCCGGGACCTGGCCACCCGTGGTATGCGCGTGGTGATCGCCGACCTTGTGAATGCACAACGCAGCGCCCGGTCATTGCAGCACCTCGGCCTGGCGGTGTGCGGGTATGACGTGGACGTGTCCGACCCGGACCAGGTTGAAGCCCTGGTGGCCTACACCCTCGAGGAATACGGCGCCATAGACGCCCTGGTCAATAACGCCGGGATCTACTCGTCACTGGTACCGACCGGATTCGAGTCGCTGACCGCGGAAGACTGGCGGCGGGTGCTCGACGTTAACGTGCTGGGCCTGTTCCTGTGCTGCAAAGCCGTTATGCCGGCGTTCCGGCAGGCCGGCCAGGGCAGCATCGTGAACATATCGTCGGGGGTGGCCTTCAAGGGCAATCCGCTCATGGCCCATTACGTGGCCAGCAAAGGGGCGGTGATCTCCCTCACGCGAGCCCTGGCAACCGAATGCGGAGAGCACCGTGTCCGGGTCAACAGCGTCGCGCCCGGGTTCACCCTGTCCGATGGCGTGAAGCAGAACAGCAACCTGATTGATGGCGTGAAAGGCCCATCGCTGAAAGGGCGGGTACTGAGTCGCGATATGACGGCGGAGGACCTCGTTGGCGCCGTGGCGTTTTTCGTTGGCAACGAATCGGCGTTCATTACCGGCCAGACCCTGGTTGTTGATGGCGGCGCCTACTTTCACTGAGGTTGAGTCTATGTCCCATGTTATCCCCATCATTGATCTCGCACCGGCACTGAACGGTGGTGCGCAAGCGCGCCGCGAGGTGGCTGCCGAGATCGACCGGATCTGTCGTGAAATCGGCTTTTTTACCATTTGCGGTCATGGTGTTGATCCGGCGCTGATCGATGAGCTGCGTGCCCGGTCCTACGAGTTCTTCAATCAAGCCGTGGAGCAGAAGCAGCGCATGGCCCCGGCGGATCGCCAGACACCAAGAGGTTACCGTGCCCTGGGGTTTGAAGCGCTGTCTGCGGGGAATGATCAAACCACGCCTCCGGATCTCAAGGAGTATTACCACTTCGGGCGTGAGCGGTGGCCCGATGAACCCTATTACACCAGCACGGAAGGCCAGCGCTATTTCATACCCAACCTCTGGCCTGATGCGCCCGCTGGCTGGTCGGCCGTGGCGGAGCGCTACTACGCCGAAATGGAGCGACTGACCGGAGAGATGATGTCGCTCTGTGCACTGGCCCTCGGGCTGGACGAGACCTTTTTCGCCACCAGGATTGACCGGCACATCACTGCCATGAGGGTCAATCACTATCCCGCACAGCCCTCGTCACCGGCCAGTGGTCAGCTTCGGGCCGGCGCCCATACGGACTACGGCATGCTGACCATCCTCAACGGTGAGAACAAGCCCGGCGGCCTGCAGGTACTGACCCGCAGCGGTGCCTGGGTGGATGTCGAGACGGCGCCGGACACTTTTGTCGTCAATATCGGCGACCTGCTGATGCGCTGGACCAACGATCGCTGGGTGTCGAACACCCACCGGGTGGTTAACCCGCCCGCGGGCAGCCCACAGGAAGCGCGGCTCTCCGTCGCGTTTTTCCATCACCCGAACTACGACGCACTGATTGAGTGCGTCGCCCCGGAGGGAGAAGCAAAGTATCCCCCGGTTCTGTCAGGTGCGTACCGGGACATGAAATACCGGCAAACCCGCGTCTGATGCTTCGTGATACCAACACCACAACGTAAAACATGAGAGGAACACCCATGGCTATTTCAAAGCGCTACCTCGCCTCCTTGCTTGTTGGCACCCTGGCTACAACCCCCGTATGGGCCGCCGATCCGATTAAAATCGGTGTGTCCCAGCCGTTGACCGGTGCGGTGGCCGCATCGGGAAACTATGTGACGAACGGTGCCCGGATCGCTGCAGCTGAAATTAACGAAAATGGTGGCCTGCTGGGTCGCGAGGTTGAACTGATTATTGAGGACAACAAGTCCAACCCGCGCGAAGCGGTGAACGCCGCAGAGAAGCTGATTCTCAGCGACAAGGTGCCGGTGATCATGGGCGCCTGGAGCTCAACGTACACCCTGGCCACCATGCCGAAGCTTGAGGAATATGGTGTTCCGATGGTGGTGGAGACCTCGTCCTCCAGCAAGATCACCAAGGCCGGCAACCCCTGGATCTTCCGGATTGCGCCCACATCCGCCATGGAAGCGCAGGCATTTGCCAAGAAGCTCGACAACTTCGATCCCCCCATCAAGAAAGTGGATTTCCTCTCGGTGAACAACGACTGGGGGCTGGGTGCCTCACAGGAATTCGAGAAGATGTTCAAAGCCAACGGCATTGAGATTGGTCGCAAGGAAACCGTCTCTCCGGACACGGTCGATCTGTCGGCCCAACTGTCCGCCCTTAAAGGTACCGGCAGTGACACGCTGATCATGACGTCCGGGGTTGAGCAGCTGACTCTGGGTATTCGTCAGGCCGCTGACCAGCAGCTGTCGCAGCGTATCGTGACCACTGGCGGTTCGTTCCCCGAGCCCCTGCTGGAGTCGCCGGGACCGAAAGGCTACACCAGCTCACACCTGCTGTTCTTCTCACCCTGGACGCCGGAAAGCGCGGTATACCCGGACATCGCGGGCGCGTTCGTGGATGCGTGGAATGAAGCCGGTTACTCCTTCCCGGGCCTGAGCGAAGGGTTCCGTGGTTACGACGGCATCATGACCATTGCCGCCGCCATCGAGAATGCCGGCTCCACCGATTCCGAGGCCATCCGTGAAGCCCTCTGGGACGTCCAGGTGAAAGGGGTGAACGGGGACATCTCGTTCTTCAAAGACGGACCTGAAGGCAAAGAAAGCGGACAGAACGAGCCCAACGTTTACGTTGTTCAGCTCAAGGACGGCGAAGTCTCTGCTCAATAACCATCTTCAGGGCGGAAACCCGTGGTTTCCGTCCTGTAAACGCAGAATGAAATCCTGGGAGAGGGCAAGTGGACCAGATTCTTCAACACGTCATCAATGCCATGGTGCTGGGGTCGACCTACGCACTGCTGGGCATTGGTCTGACCATCATTTTCGGCATCATGCGGGTGGTCAATTTTGCCCACGGTGAGCTATACACCCTGGGTGCTTACACCGCCTACGGCATGGTGGCCTTACTCAAGCTCGATTTCTTCAGTTCGATTCTGGTCGCCGCACTCATCGGGATGTTGATAGGCGCACTGATCGAGTATGTGTTCCTGCGCCGCAAGGACCTGAAGAACATCGATGAAGTCATGCTGATCATGATCGGCATCATGATTATCATGCAGAACCTGGAACTGATGATCTGGGGTGGGGTGGCCAAGATCATCCCGACGCCTTTCTCACAGGACCCCATTTCCATGGGCGACATCTCCATCTCTCCCACCCGCGTGTTTGTTTTCTGCATTGCGGCGGTGCTGCTGGTGATTTTCTACCTGGGCATTGAACGCACCCGTTTTGGCCTGGCTATCCGGGCCACGTTCCAGGATCAGGATGCGGCCCGGATCGTCGGGGTCAACGTCAAGCGCATCTACACCGTCACCTTCGCCCTGGGTTCCGCCATGGCTGCGGTCGCTGGCGCGCTGCTGGCACCGATGTTTGTGGCGACGCCCCTGATGGGCGACCTGGCAAGCCTGAAAGCCTTTGCGATCGTCATTCTGGGTGGCCTGGGAAGTCTCGGTGGTGCTGCTTTGGGGGGCTTCCTGCTTGCCTTCATAGAAGAATTCGGGGCCAGTTACATATCCAGCGCCTATCGGGATGCGTTCGGGTTCCTGGTCATCATCGTCGTTATGCTGTTTCGCCCTCAGGGTCTGTTTGCCGCTAAAGAGAGGGTCGGTTGATATGAACTGGAAACTGTTTGCAATCTTCGTCGCGATTCTTGGGCTTTTCCCGTTTTTGTGGAGTGATCCCTACGTTCTGTCGGTGATGGGCTCGGCGGGCATCATGATCATTGCCGCCATCAGCCTGAACCTGCTGCTGGGCTACACTGGCCAGTTATCCCTTGGCCACGCGGCCTTCTTCGGTATCGGCGCATACACCAGTGCACTGATGTCACTCGGCTTCGACATTGATATCGGTTTCGGTATGAGTTGGCAGGTGGACGCCAAGCCGGTGTGGATGGCCTTCGCCACCGCGATCCTGGTGACTGCGTTCTTTGGCTGGCTGGTGGGCAAGCTGGCGTTCAAGGTGCGGGGTGCCTACTTCGTTGTGATCACCATCAGCTTTGCGCAGGTGATGCGCATGATCTCCCTGAACTGGACCGACCTGACCGAAGGTCCGATGGGGATGATTTCCATACCGCCGCTCAATCTCTGGGTGCCGGGTGAAGGGCTGATCAACCTTACTTCCAAAGCCGCGATCTACTGGCTGGTGCTGGCGGTTGGCGTGATTGCTTACCTGCTGGTGGCGATGCTGGTTAATTCCCGCCAGGGCCGCGCCATGATTGCCCTGCGTGAAAACGAGACGCTGGCGACATCGGTGGGCATTCCGGTCACCTATTTCCTGTCGATGGCGGCCATTATTTCAGCGGCCATCGCTGGTGCGGCCGGGGGGCTCTATGCCCATACCGTGCGCATTATCGATCCCGATGTTTTCCTGTTCATCTACACGGTCACCATGGTCATTATGGTGGTTGCCGGTGGTAAAGGCACCCTTGGCGGGCCCATTATCGGCGGGCTGATTTTCGGACTGATGCCGGAACTGCTTCGCGGTGTCGTTCAGCCCGAAGTGCAGTGGGTGATCTACGGCATCACCATGATCATTATTCTGCTGTTTCTGCCGCGGGGACTGGTGCCAGCCATCTATGACTTCATCGCGTGGCTACGCTCGCCCGTTGCCATTTCCCAGCGCAAAACCGGCCATTCGCTTGCAAAGGAGGCGAACTGATGACCCATGCAACCCAGGTGTCCGAAACCGGCCAGATGGTTCTGTCACTGAAAGGCGTGACCATGAAAATCGCCGGTCTTGTGGCACTGGATAACGTCACCTTCAGTATTCCGGCCGGTGAGATTGTCAGTCTGATTGGCCCGAACGGCGCCGGGAAAACCACGGCCTACAACGTCATTTCGGGATACATGCCGCCAACCGCCGGGACGGTCCACCTGTTTGACGAAGAGATCACCGGGCACTCTCCGCACAGCATCGCCGCCCGCGGCCTGGTGCGGAGTTTTCAGCGCACCAGCGTGTTCGATGACCAGTCGGTCTTCGACAACCTGCTGACCGCCTATCACCTGCAGGGCCGGGCTTCCCTGATTCAGTCATTGCTGCGGCTGCCCAGGTTCCGCGCCGAGGAAGCCCGATTGAAGGCGCAGGTCTGGCAGATGCTGGATTTCCTGGATCTCCGCCATCGTGCGGACGAGCGGGCGGCGTCTCTGTCCTACGGCGAGCAGCGCATCCTCGGGGTGGGGATCGCTCTCGCCGCCAGCCCCAGGATTCTTCTTCTGGACGAACCGGCGGCGGGCCTGAACCCGTCGGAAACCGACGAGTTCAAGGCCATGATCCGCCGTATTGGCGACAGCGGCGTGACGGTGCTGCTTGTCGAGCACGATATGCACATGGTGATGTCGATTTCCGACCGGATTGTCGTGCTTAACCAGGGGCGGGTCATTGCCGAGGGGGATCCCAAGGCCATCCAGAATAACCCCGATGTCATCGAAGCCTATCTGGGCTCAGGAGTGAAACGTGCTTAAGCTTGAAAACGTGTCCGTTCGCTATGGCGCCACCGAGGCCGTCAAAAACGTTTCCATGGAAGTGAAAGAAGGGGAGTTTGTCACCCTCATCGGCGCCAACGGGGCGGGCAAGTCCACCACCCTCAGGGCGATCAGCGGCCTTGAACCCGTGCGGGAGGGGCGTATCCTGTTTGAGGGCGAACCCATACACAATGCCGCTCCCCAGGACATCATCCGGTTGGGTATCGCCCATTGCCCGGAAGGTCGACGGGTGTTTCCTCAGCTTACGGTAAGGGAAAACCTGGAGATGGGCGCGTTCTGTCGGTATGACCGCCAGAGCGTCAGCGCCGACATTGAGCAGAAACTGGAAATGTTTCCGCGCCTTGCGGAACGGGAGCGTCAGGCTGCCGGTACACTTTCCGGCGGTGAGCAGCAGATGCTGGCTATTGCCCGCTCCCTGATGTCGCGTCCCCGCCTGGTGATGTTTGACGAACCGTCCCTGGGCCTGGCCCCGAACTTCGTGGAACAGGTCTTCAAGCTGGTCTCGAGCATATGCGCCAGTGGCACGACGGTTCTGATGGTGGAACAGAACGCTTATGCCGCCCTGGACCTGTGTGACCGATCCTACCTGCTGAGCACCGGTGAGGTCATGCTGAGTGGCACGGCGGAAGAGATGCTGAACAACCCGGACGTGCGCCGGATCTACCTCGGCGGCGAGGCAGCGACGGCCTAGGACAGCTTCAGTGAGGCGCGCCCATGTTCGTTGTTGGCACTGACAATTTTGCGCATATAGCGAATGAAGCGTTCGCGCTCCGCTTTGGTCAGTGGCTGCAACGTGCGCTCATGGGCGCGCAGGGCGCTGCCCGCGACTTTCGTCAACAATGACTCACCTTCAGCGGTCAGGCGTACCAGCTGCCGGCGACCGTCTTCGGGGCATTTCCGACGCTCGATCAGGCCGGCTTTTTCCAGTCGACGCAACACATCCGTTGTGGATGCCCGGTCGATACCCACCTTCTGGCCCAGCTGCTTCTGGTCCAGCTCTTCATCTTCCAGCGCGGTGATCACGCTGAACTGGACCGGCGTCAGGCCGAAGGCCTCGCATTCGTCATGAAACAGGGCCACGTGAATCTGGTGCAGGCGCCGAATCAGGAAGCCCGGACGTTCCGACAGGATATCCAGGCGTTCTTCCGACGCCTGTTCGGCGGCAGTGACAGGAGCGTTGACGGGCATGGGCGACAGTGTCCTTCTGATGAGTCGAAACCAACAACGGCCTATTGTTACCCATCAGCCCGGGCCAATGCCAATAAGCGGGAAATCCGGGCGCCTCAGAACAGGCGCCGCAGCCACCGTTTGAAGGCCATCCAGGTGAGCTGGAAAATACCAAGGGAAGACTGTTTCACCGGGGCTTCGCCGGCCATATGCCGGCCAAAGTTGGTTTGAAACTGCTCGATCAGCACGCTGATGATTTCCTCCACCAGGCCACCGCGGCTGAACTGGGCCAGGGCGCCGCTCATTTCAAAGCTGATCGACACCGTCATGCGGCTGGCGGACTCCTCCAGTTCTTCAAGGGAGAAGGAGAGCGTGCCCTTGGCCCGGGAGTTGGAGCGACTGTCGGTGCCCTGACCACTGACCTCCCCGTGCCAGCGGCTGTCATCGAACGTGGCCTTGCCCTCACCAGCGATGCGTGCCGAGACCGGCCCCAGTTTGACGTGGAAAAAGCCCTCCAGGGTGCCGTCGTCGTTCATGGTGCTCAGTTCGGCACCTGGCAGGCAGGCTACCACGGCGGGCAATTCATCCCGCAGGATGGCCCAGACGGCGGGGGCGGGGTGCGCCAGCTCGAACCGGGCTTCAATGCGACGGCCATTTCCTTCGGCCACGCTGCGGGTGGTGGGGCCCCGGCTCTCGTCCCGGGTGGTCTCCTCCAGCGGAATGGCGTCGAAATCCTGCAGTTCCATAACGCCCAATGACGGGGCGGTTGCCAGGTCCGGAACAGGCTGGTCGCCGTAGCTCTCCAGCACCCGTTGGATGGCCCGCACAATGCCCACGTAACCGGTGCACCGACACAGGTTACCGCTCAGTTCATAGCGGATGCGCTTGTCGCTGATGGTCTGGCCGGCGAACCTCCGCACGATGTCCTGCGCGGTAATCAGCATGCCGGGTGTGCAGAAGCCGCATTGCAGGGCGTGCTCCCGGGAAAACGCCTCGCGTAATCTGGTCATCACGGCATCGGTGTCATAGGCCTCAATGGTCCGGACGTCGCTGCCTTCACAGCTGGCGGCCCAGGTGAGGCATGAACGCACCGGGCGACCGTCCTTGACGACGGTGCATGCGCCGCAGATGCCCTGTTCGCATCCCAGGTGGGTGCCGGTCAGCAATAGATCCTCACGGACGTAGTCTGCCAGGTTGCGCCGGGGCTCAACGTTCAGCTCAGACGCGCGGCCATTGATGGTTACCGTTTTGCTGTTCATCGGGTCTTGCTCCGCTCGAAAGCCTCTTTCATAACGCGAATACGCACCGCGAGTTCCACGTCGTCCATATCGGGGTAGCGCCTGGCGAGCAGTTCACGCCAGACGTCAGGTTCCAGGGCGTCAGCGCCGGTCTGAACGATTGGCGCACCGGGCAGGGCGCCGAATACCACCCGTTGATCGTCCGGCTCGGAGCCCCTGAGAATGGCGGTCATGGCATGGGCCAGTTCGCCGGTCTTGCGGCAGAGCTTGAAATAGCCGAAACGGTGGTCTTCGGGGACGTCCGGCACAAAGACCGCGATCATCAGTTCGTCTTCGCCAATGACCGTCTGCATGGCGCCGGAAATGAAGTCTTTCAGATACAGGCGGCGACGGACGGCTCCCTGGGTGGACTGACGTTGTAGAACGACCTGCGCCCTCAGCGCCATCAGCGTGGTGGCCCAGTCAGCGGCCGGGTCGGCATGGGCAAGGCTGCCCCCAATCGTGCCACGGCTGCGGACCGCACGGTACGCAATGCCACGAGCCACCTGGGGCAGAATGCCACCGGTGTTGTCCGGAACCAGGCCGTCTTCAATTTCGGCGTGGGTGACCGAGGCGCCGATCAGGACGCCCCCGTTTACGCGTTTTACGCCCCTGAGCTCCCGGGTGACAGACACGTCCAGCAGGGTGCCGGGCCGTGCCAGCCGAAGGTTCAGCATCGGGCCCAGGGACTGGCCTCCCGCCAGTGGGCGGGTGTCGCCGTGGGTCATGCCCTGGCAGGCGTCGGTGACGGTATCTGCCCGTTGGTAGTCGAATGCCTGTGGTTTCATGATACGGCCTCCCTGGTGGCAGCCGTTCGGGCCTTGTCGATGGCACGCAACAGGCGCTGTGGAGTGACCGGCACTTCGCAGATCTCTGCCTGCAGGGGCCGGAGTGCATCGTTAATGGCGTTCACAATGGCGGCGGGTGGCCCGATGGCACCGCTCTCTCCAATGCCTTTCTGGCCAAACTCGGTATACGGCGACGGCGTTTCCATGTGGTCGATTGTGATGGCCGGCACTTCTGTCGCGCCTGGCAGCAGGTAGTCGGCCAGGGTCGAAGCCAGTGGCTGTCCGTTCCGGTCAAACGGCATCTCCTCATAGAGGGCGGTGCCGATGCCCTGGGCGACGCCTCCGTAGACCTGACCGTCAACGATCATGGGATTTACCAGTACGCCGCCGTCCTCGACGATGGCGTAATCCAGGATCTCCGTGGTGCCAAGCTCGGGGTCGACTGCAACCACAACCGCGTGGCAGGCGTAGCTGAAGGTGCCACTGTCCCGTTGTGGCTTATACCCGACGGTGACTTCAAGGCCACCGGAATCGACGTTGTCCGGAAGCAACTGGGGCTTGAGGTACCAGACCCGGGCCACGTCCTGCAGGGTGACGGTGCCGCTGGTTTCCGATGAGCACACCACGCCGTCCTGCACCTTGACCGACTCCGCCGGCACTTCAAGCAGGTGGGCGCCGATGAGGGCAATCCTTGAGGCCAGGGCTGTGCAGGCGCGGGCAACGGCGCCCCCTGCCATGACCATGCAGCGTGACCCCCAGGTGCCGGTGGAGTAGGGGGTCAGCGCGGTATCACCATGAACAACCTGCACCTGGTCTGTGTCGATCCCCAGGACCTCTTCGGCAACCTGGGCCAGGGTTGTTTCCAGTCCCTGGCCGTGGGAATGGATGCCCACCCGGACCTCCAGGGTGCCATCGGGCGTCAACCGGACCACGGCCTGTTCGTGGCCCGGAACCATGGGAATGCCCCAGCCGGCGTAGACCGAAGTGCCGTGGGCGGATTGTTCACAGAATATGGACATACCAAGGCCAATCAGACGACCGTCGGGTTCGGGCTGCTGCTGTCGCTGACGCACGGCTTTCAGGTCGATTGCGGCCACGGCGCGTTGCACACACTCGATGTAGTTGCCACTGTCGAAGTGTTTGCCGGTGATGTTGTTGAACGGCATGTCCTCCGGTTTCACCAGGCAGTCCAGACGCACATCGGAAGGCTCCCGTCCAGCGGCCCGGGCAAGCGCATCGATGGTCAGTTCCATGGCAAAGCACACGCCTGTGCGTGCCACGCCCCGATAGGGGAGGATCGGTGGTTTGTTGGTCGATGCAGAGATAGTGCTGCAGCGATAGGCGCCGAAGTCATAGGGGCCCGGAAGGATGCTGGCCACCTGCGCGCCCTCCAGGCAGGCGGAAAAGGGGTAAGAGGAATAGGCGCCCGCGTCAACGACGGCGTCGGTGTCCATGGCCAGTAACCGGCCGGATGCATCGCCATAGGCGGTGACCCGGTAGTGGTGTTCGCGGCAGTTGGCATTGGCGGTGAGCTGCTCTCGCCGGTCCTCAAGCCAGCGCACCGGGCGCTTGAGATGCATCGCCAGCCAGGCGACACACACTTCTTCCGCCAGCAGGATGCCTTTGTAGCCGAAGCCGCCGCCAACATCCGGCGCCACCACCCGAATCTGCTCATGGCTCAAGCCCAGGCACTCGCACAGGCCGGTACGGACGATGTGGGGAATCTGTGTCGAGGTATACACCTGAAGCTGCCCCAGCCGCGTGTCCCAGACCGCGAGAACGCCGCGTCCCTCCATGGGAGACATGCACTGGCGGGCGGTGCGGAACTCCCGTTCGATCTTGATGGCAGCCTCGCGACGGACGGTGTCCAGGTCACCGTCAACGAGGGTGTGCTGGAAGATGTTGTCGCCCCATTCGTCATGGACCAGTGGCGCGCCCTCCTCGAGGGCTTCCAGCATATCGGATACCGCCGGAAGGTTGTCGATCTCCAGCTCGATCCCGTCGGCCAGGTCTTCGGCTCTGGCCCGGTCCGAGGCGATGCAGGCAGCAACCAGTTCGCCAACATAGCGAACTTTGTCGTTGGCCAGGATGGGTTGTTCCGATGACTTGAATCCCGGCAGCGCTGAATCCGCGAGGATGCCTTTTACGCCGACCAGATCGGCCGCAACAAAAACCTGCGCCTCGGAACCCGGGGGTTTGGTGACGTTTTTCACTCGTCCATGGGCGACCGGACTGCGAAGAAATGCGACTTCGAGCATGCCAGGCAGACTCATGTCGCCCACGTACTCACCACGTCCCCTCATGTAGCGGTCGTCTTCTTTACGCACCTTTCTGGCGCCGACACCGCGCTCCTGCGTGACTGATGCTTCGTCGTGGTTTTTGCTCTGCACCTTCAGTTCCTCCGGGAATCGCCGCCAGAAAGCTAATTTAAAAAGGCTTTAAAAACGGCAACTTGCTGTTAAGCATGGAAATGTATTTCAGAAAATAATCAGTACACTGTTTAATTTGATTAGAGCTACTGTATACTATTAGTTCGTGTACTGCATAATTTTTTGATGTCGCGGCGTCAGATGAAGAGCGAAAGCAATACCCGTGCCGCTCGCGCGCCTACAGAGAGGAGAAGGCTTATGGAACGTAAACCCTACGACCTGCTGCTGAAGTCGGGGCGCGTTGTTGATCCTGCGAACCGGAGCGATGGCGTTCTGGATGTCGCCATCAAGGACGGTCGCATTGCGGCGGTGGAAGCGGGTATTAACCCGGATCTGGCCGAGGAGGTCATTGATGCGGAGAACCGCCTCGTAACCCCCGGTCTGATCGATACCCATGCACATGTGTTCGAGCATGTGACCGGGCGCTTCGGGCTCAATCCGGATCGTTGCGGTGTGCAGGCCGGTGTGGCGACCCTGGTGGATCAGGGCGGGCCCAGCCTGATGACGCTGCCGGCCTTTCGCCATTACATCTCCGAACCCGCCCACAGCCGTGTTCTGTGTTTCCTGTCCGCCTACCTGGTGGGCGGACTGGAGGGGCATCACTACCCGCAGCTCTACAGTCCGGAAGACGTTGATGTGAAGCGGACGATTGAAGTGGGCCTGGCCAACCGGGACCTGGTCAAGGGCATCAAGGCCCATGCCGAAGTTGGCGGCAAATCACGCTGGGGCATGGACGTGATCAAGCAGGCCCGGGATATCGCCCGGGGCATTGGCGTACCCTTGTACATTCACCTGGGCCAGATATGGCCAGAAGCCGGTAAAGGCATTGATGATCCCGACACGGTGATAGAAGAGCTGGTGCCGCTGATGAAGGAAGGTGACATTCTTGCGCATCCCTTCACCCGGCACCCGGGCGGGTTTATCTCCAGCAAGACCGGAGAGCTGCACCCGATCATTCGCGCGGGACTGGACCGGGGCTTGCGCGTGGATGTGGGCCACGGCTCCCATTTCAGCTTTGAGATGGCGCGCAAGGTGATTGATGCCGGTATCCTCCCCAATACCCTCGGGGCCGATATGCACGGTTATAACACCGACGCCGGTCAGGCGAAGACCGCGAACCGGGAAGCCAGCCCGTTCTTCGGCAAGACCCGTTTCTGTCTCACCCACGCCATGACTGAATTGCTGGCACTGGGTGTGTCGCTGAACGAAGTGATTGCCACGGTAACGAGTAATGCCGCCGGCATGCTGGGCATTGATGATGAGGTCGGTAGCCTTTCGGTTGGCCAGATTGCCGACGTGTCGGTGCTGGAACAGGTCAGGGGCCGGTTTACCCTGGCGGATAACAGTGGCGTGACCGTCAACGCGTCGGAAGCACTCAGACCCCTGTTCATGCTTCGTGAAGGGATTCGTTTCGACGTGGACAGTCCGGTGGTGGTCGAGCCAATGGATCTGGCCGGTTGATTCCCGATGAGGTATCTGTGCTCGCGGCAGCCCGGGATTTCCTGGGCCAGGGCGAGGCAGTCGCACTGGTCACCCTGGTCAACCGCCGGGGTTCCGCACCCAGGCCACTGGGCAGCCAGATGGTCATCAGCGGTCAAGGTGACTGTGTGGGGAGTCTTACGGGCACCGGTTGTGCCGACCAACTGATTGTTCACGAGGCGCTCGAAGCCATCAGGGTGGACCGCAACCGATGGTTGCGCCTGGGCGCCGGGTCAGCTTATCTGGACATTCGCTTGCCTTGTGGGGCAGACGTTGAGTTCTATATTGATGTCCGGACAGATGGGGACAGCCTGGCAAACCTGCTGGAGCTGCATGAAGCCCGCCGCCCGGTGGCGCTGGAGATTGATACCCGGGCCTCGACCTCCCGTGTGGTGATCGATGCCGAGGCCATCCCGCCACCTGAGGGGGTGTTCCTGCGCTGGCTGTATCCCCGCCAGCGGCTGGTGGTGATCGGGCAGGGGCTCAACGCCATGGCCCTGAGTCAGGTGGCGGTGGCCAGTGGGCACGAGGTCATGATGTTCTCGCCTGATGCCGGAACACTTGAGGTGGCCGCTCAGGCCGGTGCGGCCACATTCGAGTTGCCCACAGCGCGGGCGTTTGCCTGCCCGGCGCCGGACCCCTGGACGGCGGCCGTCACCATGTTTCATGACCACGACTGGGAAATGCCTATCCTGAAATCGCTCCTCGGGAGCCGCTGTTACTACCTCGGCGCCCTCGGAAGCCATCGGACCCATGCCAGACGACTTGAACAACTGCACGAGCAGGGGCTGGGCGATTGGGCCGAGTCCCTGCACGGGCCCGCCGGACTGGCTATTCGTGCCCAGACACCGTCCGAAATCGCCCTGTCGATACTGGCGGAAATGACCCGGGCCTATCGGTCAGTTGATCGTCCGCTGCTTGCTCCGGGCCCCGGGCGCGTCCCTGATGCCCGGAGTTGTCCACAGGCGCTCAGTTAACCGGCGGACTTGTTCAGCCTCACCTGTTTCAGATAGCCAATGATGCCTTCCGTCAGGATGAGATCCCGGCTCTTCTGGGGCACCTTCTGGCATTGAAGCTGTTCCCCGGTCTCGGCAATGGTCAGGATTTCGCTTTCCCAATCAAAGGACACGGTCTGCCAGCGTTTTACGGTTTGGGACACGTTCGGGCATTCGATCAGCGGGAAGCCGTTCGATGATTCACCGCGATAGAAACCGGGTGAAAAGGACTCGGCAATGATGGCGCTGATGCCATGTGCCCTCAGTGCCCGACAGGACGGGTAGTGGGGGTGGCCATAGCCAAAATTGGCGCCACCGACGATCACGTCCCCGGCCTGAACTTCCTCGGGGAAACGAGCGTCGTAGTCGGTCATGCAGACGGATTTCAGAACGTCTATGTCCTGCGTTTTCATGTGATCGACACCAACGATCAGGTCAATGTCGAAGTTCGGTTCCTGAAATACCCAGGCAACTCTGCCGCGAATAGTGGGAAGCATTACGGTTACCTCAAAGCATTAAAGCATTGTACGTGGATCAACAATCTTGCCATGGATCGCCGTCGCGGCGATGGTGTAGGGGCTCGCCGTGTAGATCTCCGCGCGATTGCTCCCCATCCGGCCCGGAATGTTGAGTGTTCCGGTTGAAACCGAGCGTTCGCCCTCGGTCAGGGCGCCCATCTGCCCGATACAGAAATCACAGGTTGATACGTGCACCTGGGCTCCGGCCCGGATCAGCTTGGGGGTCAGCCCCAGTTCGCTCATCTGGGCCTGGATGGCGGTGGTGGTTGGCACCGCATTCAGGCGAAAGCCTTCGGCGATCCGTCGTCCCTCCAGGATTTCGAGGGCCTGCTCGAAGTCCTTGATCCGGCCGCTGGCGCAGGAGCCGATGTAACCGGAGTCGATCCGCACGCCCAGGGCCTCGCTGATGGGAATGGTATTGGCGGGCGAGGGCGGAGCCACAAGAACCGGTTCCACATCCGAGAGGTTGATGGTGACCTCCTTCTGGTACCGGGCCCCGGGATCGGGTGCCATGGCGGGGTGTTCCTTGCCGGTGGTCTGGAGGAGGTAGTCATGGGTTTTCTCGTCGGTTTCCATCACCGCCGAAATGCCGCCGAGGAACATGGCAAGGTTGCACAGCGTAAAGCGCTCATCCATATCCAGGCTGTTCAGGCCCTTTCCGCCATACTCGATTACGGCCTGCCGGCAGCCGTCGGGGCCGATTTCGCGAACGATCCAGTGGAACACGTCCCGGGAGGTCACGCCGCGCTGCAGCTTGCCTTCCAGGTTGATGCGAACGGAGGGTGGCACGACCAGCGACACTTCCTCAGTGGCGAAGGCTTCGATCATGCTGTTCCGTATGCCGATACCAATGGCACCGAGCGCTCCGATGGTGCTGATGTGACCATCAAAGTGAGTCACAAACATCCCGGGCTGAACGTGCCCTTTCTCGGAGATCACCTGGTGGCCGATGCCGTCGCCTTCGTAGAGTTTGAAGCCGTAGTTGCGGGCGAAGCGGCGGGTGATCTCGTGGATCTTCTGTGCCTTCGGATTGCCCGCCGGGTAAAGGTGGTCAATGAAAAGGATGAACTTCTCGGGATGATTGACCTTGGTGATGCCAAGCTCATCCGCCATCTGGGTCTCGTATTTATCAATATAGCCCGGGTAGTCGTACGCCGTGATTAGGTCCGGTGAAAAAAGACTTTCCGTGCCGGCGGACACCTGGCGCCCGGCGACGCGGGAGAAGATTTTTTCTGCAATTGTCTGGCTCATATAACGGACTCCTAAAGCCTTTCCTGGGGGAGAGGAGGATTAAAAGGAGCAAATCGAAAAGCTCCTTCGCAAAAATTCACAATTCGGCTGACGGTCTCCTCCAGGTTGGAGGTATCGCACAGCCCATTGCTGACCTGATCGAGTCGGTTGAGGTCGGTGATGGTGTAGTGCATCGCGCCCAGCGTGAAATGCATTCTCCAGTGAATGTCTGCCTCGTTGAGTTCAGGCAGGGTTTGCCGGAAATGCGGTACAAAGCGTTGCAGATGCCTGACATCGCGGTAGAACAGTTCATACAGGGGTGAGGAAGGGTCCAGCTGGCACCGGATCATGAACTGGATGAACAACCCCCGTCCGCCTGGATCAAACGACCAGCGGATACCGGGCAGCAGCAGGGCCCTGAGGATCGCTCTCAGGGGAACGGCCCGCCCCTCGGCCAGCGCCTCTGCTTCCGACAGCAGGGCAACCCGCTCTCTGTTCAGCTCGATCGCGCGTCTCAGGAAGACCGCCTTGAGCAAGTCATCTTTGCTGCCCAGATGATAGTTGACGGTCGCGACGCCCACCTCGGCCGCCTTGGCGATTTCCCGAAGCGAAACAGAGGCAAAGCTTCTCGTGGCGAACAGTCGTTCTGAGGCGTCCAGGATGCGCTGCTTTGTTACTTCGCTGCGGTCCTGCCTGCGAACGCTGTCATCTTCTGCGTTGCCCAGAGCGGCGACACCGTTCGGATCTGATTCCAGCATGCTTGATCTCCGTTTCGTGACCAGGCGCCTGCTCTTTGGTTCTTCGCCAGGGCCTGTTTTTTGTTCTTTCAAGACTAATAGTAGAACAAGTGTTTGTAAAATAATTTAGAGATTGGTGTAAAAAATCTCTTATAATCGACGTGAAGGGCAAAAATTTTGCGTATTTGTCATTTTTTGATCAGTTTTTTCGTAAATCAATGAATATTTCGCTTTAAATCTGTTGACAGAGGTTCATTTATTGATCAAAGTTTTAGAACAGGTGTGCGGGTTTTCGTGAGTGTCGGCCAGTTCGCGCTCGGAAACGTGCGCTCTACCCAGCAGTTAACAGAAAGATAATTCTTTCAAAACAAAAAGTTGGAGAGGTATATATATGTTCGGGTCTATTCGGCAGGTGGCGACCGGTCTGGCGTTGGCAGTCAGCTTTTCTGCAGCGCCGGTGCTGGCGCAGGAAAATTTCAACTTCCGCGTGACGTCGGCGTTGAGTGCCAGTCACGGCCAGTGGCAGGGCTTTTTCAAGCCGTGGATGGAAGAGGTCGAGAAGAGAAGTGACGGGCGCATTACCTTTACCCCGTTCCTGTCCGGTGAGCTGGTCAAGGCCACGAACGAACCGGACGCCCTGAAGCAGGGAATTGTCCAGATTGCAGCGCCGTTGCTGCCCACCTATGACCCGTCTGCATTCCCGATGTCGGAAGTGCCGATGCTGCCGCTGGCCAAGTCCAGCCCCAAGATCGGCAGTATGGCCCTGAAGGCCCTGATCGAGAGCGACGTGCCGCTGATGGATGGCAAAACATTTGCCGAGCTGGAATATGGCGCCAATGGTCTGGTGGCCATCCCGATTACGATCTCCGAGGAGTATTCCATCTCCACGACGGGTCATCGCTTTGAAAGCGTTGACGACGTGAAGAGCGTGACCCTGCGGACGCCGTCGCGCATCCATGAAATGTATGCGAAGAATGTTGGAATCAACTCCATCACCATGCCGACCTTCGATCTGTTCGACGCGCTGAGCCGCGGCGCACTGGATGGCAGCTTCCTGTTCATCTCCGACTGGACCGGCTATGGCTTCGATGAGCTGTTCAAGTACACCGTCACTGACGTCAACCTCGGTCACTTTGCCTCTGCCATGGCCATGACTCAACAGCAGTGGAACGAACTGCCCGAAGACCTGCAGAACATCATGCTTGAAGCGGCTGGTGAGCAGGTTGGAAAAGGCGCCCAGTTGTGGGTGGATCGCAGGGAGTCGATTATCCGTGATACCCAGGAAGACGGGGCCGAGTTCGTGTCCGTGCATGACCTGCCGCCGGCAGTGGAAAAGCACTTGATGTCCGGTATGGAGCAGACCTGGTTTGACTACATTGAAATGCTTGAAGAAAAAGGCCTGCCGGGTACAGAGCTGGCTCGCCTGTGGCGGGATATCGTGATCGAGCAGGGCGGTGATGTGCCTGAGGCGATCCACGACCTTTAACATCCCATGAGAGATGGACGCAGTGCTTCCCTGTCGGGGAAGCACTGCGTCTTTATGTAGGGTTAAGGAGCGGTAAGGCGGATGAGCGATCCATTATTTCTGTTAAGCATCCTGTGTGCATTTCTGTTCCTGATGGCAATGGGCCTGCACATCCATTCGATTCTGTTGGGAATCGGTGTGCTGGGGCTTGTCTTCATTCAGGACTTCAGCATAGCGACGGCGTTTCTTCGGTCAGACCCCTTCGGTCAGGTTGCAAGTTATGCGCTGACGACCATTCCGCTGTATGTGATTATGGCGCAGTTCATCCTTAAATCCGGTGTGGTCCAGGACGCCTTCGTCATGGTCTACAAGATATCCAGGGGCAAGCCCACGGTGCTCGGGTCAATGACCGTGGTGATTGGTGGCTTCCTGGGCGCGGTATCCGGCTCGGGTGCGGCTACCGCAGCTTCACTGGGTAGTGTGGCGGTACCTGAGCTCCGCAGTTATGGTTTCAAGAGCGAGTTGGCCGGCGCGATTGCTGCGGCCAGCGGTTCGCTGTCAGGTATCATCCCTCCCAGCATAATTCTCATTCTCTATGGTGTTATCACCGAAACACCGATCAGCGATCTGTTCATGGCGGCGATGATTCCGGGCATCCTGACCATGCTCGTGTTTGTTGGCTGCGTCATCGTGATGCATCGCAAGAATCCCGCGTTGTCCGATACCGAATTGCCGACGTCCTCAGGGGTCAGTTTGAGTATGCGCCGTATGCTGACGGTCCTTGCGGTGGGGATTTTCATGTTCTCCCTGATCTTCGGTGGCATCTACCTCGGCTTCGTCACGCCGACCGAGGCGGGAGCGATCGGTGCGCTGGGCGCATTCGTAACCGCGTTGGTGCTGGGCAAGGTGGACCGCTCGTTTATTGCCTCTTCCGTGCGGGACACCGCCGTGGTGACAGGCATGATCATTCTGATTCTGATCGGCGCCGCGATTTTTGGTCGTTTCGTCTCGTTTTCGTTGCTGCCGCGCCGGATTCTGTCCCTGATCGAATTCCTGATCCAGTATCCGTCGATCATTCTCATGATCCTGGCGGTCGCGTTTTTCCTGCTTTTCATGTTCATCGAGGGCACAGCCGTCATCCTGATGGCGTTACCTGTCGTGCTGCCTGTGATAGAGCAGGCGCAGATTGATGTGCTCTGGTTCGGCGTGTTCATTTCCGTGATCTGCACCCTGGGGCTGATCACCCCGCCCGTTGGCTTGAGTGTCTACGCCGCGGCGGGCACCAGTGGCGTTCCCGCCGGCCGGATCTTCAATCCGGCTACCAAGATGGCCGTCGCCGTTGCGGTGGTTGTCTGTGGATCGATGATCGCGTTTCCGGAACTGGCCACCTGGCTTCCTTCAACGGCAACCCGGTAGGAGCTGAATGATGAGAATACTTGACGCTTTGTACAGGGTCTTCGGTTTCATGAAGGTGATAGGCCTTGGTGCCAGTGGAATCGCCCTGTTCCTGATGATCGGTGGGATTTCCCTGGATGTGGTTTCCCGAAACGTCACGGGAAACTCCCTTTCCGGTTTCTATGAGATCGTAACCTTCTATCTGATGCCCCTGGCGGTATTGCCCATACTGTTCTTCGCCTTTTCCCAGGGCGTCTGCCCACGGATTCCAATGGTGTTTGATCGTTTGCCGGCGGGTGTCCAGAAACCTCTGCATTGTCTCGTCATGCTGTTCGAGTTCGCGCTCATGTCGATCGTTGCCTACTACTCGCTCCAGTACGCGCTGGACGGGGCAGGCTCCGGCCATGAGTTTTCAGCCGGCGGCACCATGTACCCGAAGTATCCCGTGTATTTCCTGATACCTTTTGCATTTGCTGGCATGGCGCTGGAGCTGGCCTTCATCGTTGCGAAGAATGTCCTCAGCCGGGGTGTCTGGATCACATATTCCAAAGATCAGGAAACCATAAAAGGTGAACTGCAACTGGTGTGAGCGTTGCACGGCCGGGGCAGTCATACAGGCGCCCCGGTTTTGCCGTGAAAGACCAGGCTGTGTAATCAACCGTCGGAGGCAAGACTATGTTTAATGCAAGCAGTAAAACCAATATCCGGGCGTTGCTGGCGAACGCGGATGCCGGCCCCGTGGTGTCCGTGGGCGTGGGAGATGCCATGAGTGCACGGCTGGCGTCGGTGACCGAAGGTATCGATGCCATCCTCACCAGTGGCTTTGCCATTTCCGCCCAGCAACTGGGCCTGCCGGATGTCGAAATGTACACTCGCACCGAGAATGTCCAGGCGGTTGAGCGAATCTGCTACGTCTCCGGCAAGCCCGTCATCGCTGACATGGATACGGGTTACGGCAACGCGGTCAATGTGATCAAGTCCCTGCATGAGTTTGAGCGCGCCGGTGTACAGGGCGTCATCATTGAAGACCAGGTCAGCCCCAAGCGTTGCCCGGTCTGTGTGGATACCACCAACGTGATTATTCCGAAAGCCGAGGCGGTCGGTAAGATCCGGGCGGCCGCTGAGAATCGCCGTAATCCGGAGACTCTGATTGTCGCTCGGACCGATGCGGTCGATTTCGACGAAGCGGTCAGCCGCGCGAGAGCATACCGGGAAGCGGGTGCGGATCTTGTGCAGCCCATTTCGCGTCTGTTTTCGGACAAGGCCGACATCAGGCGTTTCGTCGAGGCGGTCGGTTGCCCGGTGTCTCTGGTGGTTGTGGGCTGGCTTGAAGGTCTTTCAAGGGAAGAGCTTGCGGCAACCGGTGCGAGCATTGTTCATTTCGCGCTGGTTCCGGTTACGGCGATCCATCACGCGGTTGGTGAGGTTATGGCCCAGTTGGGCGAAGCTGGTTCGGCAGGCGCGCTTGCAGCCGGTCGCTCACCCCATACGGCGATTGTGAAAGATATGGGAATGGAATCCATTGGTGTGCTTGAAGAGAAGTACCTGCCGAGCGAATCCGAGCTTTGATCTGCGCTTTTCCCTGGTGTGTGGTAGTGACCGCATGCCGGGGTAATCCTCTCCCCGCCCCTGCTTATTCCCTCTATATCCTTTGCTTATTCCCTCTGGATCCTTTGCCCCTTCCCTTTGCGTTCGCCAGATAAAAAGACGACGCAGCTTTGGGGGGCTGCGCCGTAAAGCAAAGCAACATGGTGTTGCCCTGAGAATTTAGAAGTTGTACTGAGCTGCGAACATCACTCGGTTGGCGTTGAATTTCTCGCTGTCTACGTTCTCGCGATGGTAGTAAGCGTACTCAACACCCATCATCACGTTAGCGACCGGTGACCATTGATAGTTGATCATCGCTTTCTGGTTGGTCTCGCTCTTGTCTGCGACTGCCGCGCTACCGAGATCGTCTTCGGCGTCGTCCCAGTCAACGGTCGCCACGCCATAGGCGAGGTTCACGCTGCGGCCATTGCCGATGTCCAGCGATGCACCAACGGTGCCGGCATAGCCCGCGATGGTGTTGAGATCGTCGCCGTCGAGGTAAGCGTCTTCCGCGCCAAAGTTGTCGCCTGAGCGGTACAGGTAGAGGTTGGCGCCATCACTGTAGTTCAGGGTGCCCTGGAGGGTCAGGGTGTCGGTAATGGCAAGGTTCGCTGCGATGAACGAGGCGAAGCCAATGGCGGATTCGTCGGTGGTGCCATCGTCAACGGCAACCTGGTGAGCGAGACCACCCCAGGCATAGGACAGCGCCCCTGCGGTTTCTTCATAGCGCGCGGTAAATGTCGGCATGCCCTGACGTACGTTGGTGTTGTCAACGACTGACGTGAGCGGGTCTTCCAGCGATACAGACAGGTTACCGGTGGTGTAACGGGCCTGAGCCACGCGTCCCTGCAGACCGGAAAGGCCGGGGTGACCATCGAAATCCAGGCCCGGGGTGATGCCGTAGAAGCTCATGTAGTTGGACCAGGTCTGGCCCATCAGGACGCCCTTGTATTCACCAAATGCGTGTCGAAGACGCAGGGAGCCGCCACCGCCGCCCCGGAAATCGCCTTCCACTGTGACCTTGAGGCCTGAGTCCATAGCGACCCGCATACCGATCCGGCTCTGATAGGCGTCGGCACCGAAATGGCCCTCGGAATCTTCATCAGCACCACCGAGGCGGGAGAAAGAGCCCGTACGTGCCGAACTCGAAATGTCTTCATTGATGTCGTAAGAGGCGTTCAGTCGGGCATAACCGTAAATTGATGCGTCGACGGTTTCCGTGTTCAGACTGATGGCGTTGGCCTGTACCGATGCGCCCAGGATTGAGGCAGCGATGGACGCCTGGATGGCGGTTCTGAGTTTGTTGTTTTGCATTTGGAGCTCCAGATCAGCTTCGGATATTGATTCGTTTTGGTTTATGAACGGTTTTTGTTGAATGCTCTGATGTGGCGATCAACCTCCTTCGGACATTAATTGGGTCAGTGTTAGGGATCAGCTGGCGGGCCAGCGGTAATTTGTGTAGTTCTCTCGCAGGATTTTCTTGCTCACCTTTCCCGTGGCGGTATGGGGTAATTCCTCCACCACATCACAGGCGTTGGGCATCCACCATTTGGGGATCCGGTCGCGCAGGAAATCCAGTAATGCATCGCCATCCAGGTCTGGATGGGTGTCTTCGGGAACGACGATGAGCAATGGGCGCTCGCTCCAGTGCTGGTGATAGACCCCGATCACCACCGCTTCCCGGACGCCGGGATGGGACATGATGGCGTTCTCGATTTCGATGGAGCTGATCCACTCGCCGCCGGACTTGATGACGTCCTTGACGCGGTCGGTGATCTGCATATAGCCATGTTGATCAATGGTCGCGACATCGCCCGTGTTGAACCACTGGTGATGGTCGTCGCGGCCATAGTAGGAGCTGCATGCCCAGGGCGCGCGCACTTCAAGCACGCCGGTGGTTTCACCGTCGTTGGGCAGGGTGTTGCCATCCTCATCCACGATGCGCATCTGCATCCCGAACAGCGGACGTCCTGATTTCAGGCGCTGGTCGGCAAGGTCTTCCGGTGCCATCAGTGCATGTTGCGGAAGATAGCGGTTATAGCTGCCCATGGGACTGAGCTCAGTCATGCCCCAGCCGTTTTCCAGGATCACGCCGTGGCGCTCCAGATCCTCGTAGAGGCGGATGGCGCCGGCCGCACCACCGATCACACCGCGTCGCAGTGTGGGAACGGGCGTGCCGGTGCTGTTCAGGTAAGTGCCCAGGCTGTTCCAGAGCGTCGGAACCGCCAGGGAGAACGTCACCTGCTCGCGGTTGATGAGTTCCACCATGCTGTGGGCATCGCTGACATGGGGCCCTGGCAGAACCAGCTTGGCTCCGGCCATAGGGGCGTTGTAGGGCATGCCCCAGGCGTTGACATGGAACATGGGAACCAGTGGCATGACGATGTCTTCCGGCGTCAGGCCCACGCTGCTGGCCATGTTCTGCGCCATGCCGTGGAGCACGATGCTGCGGTGGCAGCCAAGCACGCCTTTGGGATTGCCCGTGGTGCCGGATGTGTAACAGAGGCCGCTTGAGGTTCGTTCATCCAGTTCTGGCCAGGCGTACTGATCGGATTGCGTCCCGATCAGTGCTTCATAGCTTTGCAGGTCTGGCAGGGTGCTCTCCGTCAGGTCTGACTCACTGCAGAGGGCAATCCAGTGCTTTACCGAAGGAATGTCAGCCTGAATGGACTCGATTACGGGCAGGAACTGAGGATCAATGAACAGGGCTTCGTCCTGGGCATCGTTGATGATGAAGCGTATCTGATCCTCGAACAGCTTCGGATTGATCGTATGGCAGATGCGCCCGGAGCAGGGGATGGCGTAATGCAGTTCAAAATGCCGGAAATCGTTCCACGCCAGGGTGCCGATGCGGGCGTCCGCAGACAGACCCAGTCTGTCCAGGGCGTTGGCCAGCTGCCGTGTGCGACGGAATGCCTCTCCATAGGTGTACCGGTGAATCGAGCCATCATTCATCCGTGACACGACTTCCGTGTCGCGGCAAACAGTTTCAGCGTGTCGCATTATGGTTGTGATGCTCAGGTGGGCATCCATCATTAAGCCTTGCAACGTTGGCCTCCGGATTGGCTTGATTTTGTTTTGATGGCAGTCGCCGTTTTTATGGAATCAGCAATCGGTGTGCCAAACTGCCGAAGTGAATATTTTTGATATGAAATACAGAGAGTTAAGTCTTCGAAGGCGTCAGGGGGTAGGGTTAGGTGTTTCAGGGCTGAAACACCTGTATCACTTTTTGTTTCTATTGTGTCCTGTTTGAACGGGTCGTGCTTAGTGGTCTTTTCGCAGCCGGCGCCAGAGCGTGGAGCGACTGATGCCCAGGTGCTTCGCGGTGCGAGACATATCGCCCCCGAATTCCTCGAGTGTTTGCCGGATATGGGCGATTTCAGCGGCTTTCCCCAATGCCTGGAGGTGTTTGCCCGGGGATTCGCTGGAGGTTTCCGGCCTCTCGGGCGTCTGGAACAGCTCGGGAAACAATGTTTCCAGCGGTGCGCCCCGGCCAATTCCGACCAGGTGAGCGGAAAGGCAGGCCCGTTCCACAATGTTCTCGAGTTCGCGGATGTTTCCGGTCCAGCGATGGGCCAGAAGCCGGGGCATCAGTTCGTGGATGAGGTGGCGGGCTTCGCTCTGTTTCTCCGGGTCTTCTTTTGCAAGGTTTGCCAGGATGGCATTGGCAATTGCGGGAATGTCCTCCACCCGTTGCCGCAGGGGAGGTACCGCAATTCTGAGAATGTTGAGGCGATAGAACAGATCTTCCCGGAACAGCCCATCGGCTATCCGGCCGGAGAGGTCGTGGTGGGTGGCCGCGATGACCCGGATGTCGATCGGGGTGGGTTCGGAAGCGCCGAGCCGGAGCACTTCACGCTCCTGCAATACCCGTAGCAGGCGGGTTTGCAGGGGAACAGGCATGTCGCCTATTTCATCCAGAAATATGGTGCCGGTATGACCAGCTTCAAACAGGCCACTTTTGCCGCCCTTTCTGGTTCCGGTGAACGCGCCTTCCTCATAGCCGAACAATTCACTTTCAAGCAATGTCTCAGGAAAGGCTGCGCAGTTGATGGCCACGAATGGTGCCTGGCTTCGGCTGCTGGCGTTATGGATGCTTTGTGCGATGAGCTCTTTCCCTGTGCCACTTTCACCGGTTATGAGGACAGTGGATGTGGTTGTGGCGTAGAGCTTTGCCAGCTCGATGGCTTGCCTGAACGTTTCGCTGCGACCGAGCAACTGGCTGAACTCGTATTTCGCGATGAAGTGACGGGGCCGCGCCTGGGAGCGTATATGCCGTTCCGCCCGCTGTATGGCGTTGATCTCCTGACAGACGATAATGGCGCCATCCATCTGGCCTGCCTCGAACACCGGCATGATGCTGGCTGCCAGTTTGCGGTTGCCAAACCGAACAAGCAGGTTGTCCTCGCCGATCCCGGTTTTCAGGACGCGCTCAATGTCGACGTCAGGCAGCACGAACTGCGAACTCTGGTTAATGACGTCCTGCTCAGTGATGTTGAGCATACGACTCATGCTCGGGTTGATTGACTGGATGCGCCCCTGCAGGTCGAGCGCAATCACCCCTTCGGTGAGGTGCTGCAGCACGGTGTTAATGCGCTGGTGCTTGAGTTTCTCCTGGACCCGGCTGCGGCAGATCGCAATGGCGTCATCGAGGGTTCGTCTCAAGGCGTCGGCATTGATCACCGACACCCCTTCCGCTCCGGCTTCCTCCGCAAGCTCCACGGCGGTGGGTGAGCCCACGATCACGCGGTAGCCCGCACCGACCAGTTCCTGGATTTTCTGGCGTGCCTCCTCGAAGGAGGAATAAACCGCTTCGTATATGTCAACGGTGAAAAGCGATGCCATTTCCCGCAATTCGGAATGCGGCCGGATGTGGCTGAGAATGCCAGCCTTGGTGCCACGGTCCTTTGCCAGATTCAGGGCCCTGATCAAGTCGTACTCTCCCATACGAATGGACAGCACGGTGGTTGAGATGTTCCTGCGAAGGAACTCCGCCGAGGCGCCCGAGCAGATGAAGATGTCAACGTTCTGCCCCTGTTCGAGCCGCTGGGCGGTTGGCAGCAGATCGGCGATGGTGGTTTCGACCACTTCAACGTCTGCAAGGCTGGCGTAGCGGGGCAGGATCTCCTCCACGGTTTGTGCCAGTTTGCTGGAGTGGCCGGAGAAGCTCAGGTGGCTTATCAGGGCAATAATGCGTGGGCGATAGTTCTGGTTTGGCATGGCGGAAAGTGCCCTTCCTGATGTTTCATGATTGAAACGGTTTTGTTTCATAGTTGAGTGATCGTATTTGCTCACAAAGCCGGTCGGTTTTCAAACGATGATTTCAGGCCATTGTTATTTAAGGGTTTATTTTTTTATTTTCAGGTTAATGATGGTTGGCGCCGTTTTTGCGTAAGGGGAGTTCTGTCTTTAATTTGCCAAAAGAGAAGTGTTTTCAATGGCGTCAGCAAGCAAAACCCCGGCAACCGAGCCCGGGGCGGATAATCTGGAGCGTTTTCGCCCAGCGGTGACCCGCTATCTGTCCAACAAGTTGGGTGGGGGCGGGGTGGATATCCGCTCAATGCGTCTGTTATCCGGTGGTGCGATCCAGGAAAACTGGTTGCTCGATGTGTCGGTGATTGGGGGTTCCTGTCCGGGTGAGCACCGGTGGGTTCTGAGAACCGATTCCCTGTCAGCGGTGGATGTGAGCATGTCCAGGGCCGATGAATACGCTGTGCTCAGTGTTGTTCACGAGGCGGGGGTAAACGTGCCCGAGCCGCTCTGGTTGTGCCGGGACCGCGACATCATCGGTCGTGAATTTTTCATTATGCAGGCGATCGGCGGTACGGCGGCGGGTCATCGACTGGTGCGTGATCCACTGCTGGTTCCGGACCGCCCCCGGTTGTGCCGGGAACTGGGGCGAAACCTGGCTCTCATACACCAGGTCCGCCCACCCCAGGAGGCCCTGGGTTTCCTGCCTGAGCCGGTTGCTGACCCCGCACTGGCGTCTATCCGGCAGTACACGGATTTTCTGGATGCGCTGGATGGTCACTTTCCGGTGATTGAATGGGGGTTGCGGTGGCTCCTGCTCAATAAACCGGAGCCGGTAGCCTCCTGTCTGATTCACCGGGACTTCCGCACTGGTAACTTTATGGTCGACGAGGGCCAACTGTCGGGCATCCTGGACTGGGAATTCACCAGCTGGGGTGACTGGCGGGAAGACATCGGTTGGTTTACCGCGACGTGCTGGCGGTTTGGCCGGGCCAATCCGGTGGCAGGTGGTATTGGTGAACTGTCGGATTTCATGGAGGGCTACGGTGAGGTAAGCCCGCGGTCGCTGTCTCCGGAGGAGCTCAGATACTGGCAGGTCATGGCCCATGTGCGCTGGGCAATTGTGGCGGTTCAGCAGTCCGAGCGTCATCTTTCCGGTCAGCAGCGATCCCTTGAACTCGCTCTGACCGGTCGGATGGTGCCGGAACTGGAACTGGAAATTCTTGAGCTGACAAAGGGGGCTGTATGAACTCGCCGGATGCCCATGAGTTGTTGACGGTAGCGAACGAAACCCTGTTATCACGGGTGTTGCCTGCGGTACCAAAAGAACTTGAGTACGAGGTACGGATGATCGCGAGGGCAATGTCTATTTCCGCCCGGGAGCTGAGGCAGGGGCACCGTATCGAAGAAGCCGGGCGAAAGGCTCTGGCTGGGGTGCTGGGCAGCGGCAGCGATGTACTCAGTGGTGACGCACAGAGGCTGCAGTTGTCGCAACAGATCCGCCGGGGCGACTACGATCAGCCGGGCGCTGATCAGGATGCCATGATCAGCGCGCTCAGACAGACCAACATCGGCCAGCTGCAGCTCAGCAATCCCCGGCTGGTCGGTTCTCTGAAGGGGTCGGAATGAAAGAGAGGACACTGCGACGGCTGTACCTCGTCCGCCACGGGCACGTTGACTATTTTGATTCTGACGGTTTGCCGCTGGACCCACGATGGGTCGGGCTATCAGAGAGTGGCGAAGCGCAGATACTGGCCCTGAGGACGGTTCTTGCGGACGTACAGGTGGATCGTGCCATCAGTTCCGATTATCCCAGGACGATTCAGAGTCTTGAGGGCGTCCTGACCCTTCCTCCCCGGTCTGGTGCCTTGGAGCAGGAAGACGTACTGCGGGAGATTCGTGCCGGGCGACTGCGTGAAATCCCGCTGGAATGTATTCCGGAAGAAGTACAGGGGGCCTATCGCCACGCGCGGAATCCTGGCAGTGGCTTCCTGCGGGGAGAAAGCTGGGAAACGTTCCAGGACCGGGTGATCGGTAAGCTCAGGTCGCTGCTTGCGGAGCCGGACTGGCAGGATGCCATCATCGTCAGTCACGATGCCGTCAACCGCGTGATGCTGTCGTGGTTGATGGAATGCCACCTCTCGCTGCTACCCGCCCTGGAGCAGGACCCTGCCAGCCTCAGTATCGTTGATCTGGAACAGGAACACGGACACTTATCGGGGGTTTACCTCCGGCTGCTTAATTTCACCCCTTATGACCCGGTGAAAAACGGGGACCGTAAGACCGTCATGCAGCGGATTGCCGAATCCATGCTGGGTATGAGGCAGTAAGTGCCCCAGTCCAGCGCTAATAATTAACTCGATAATCGGGACTTTGACATGAACTTTGAATTGACAGAAGAACTCGCGGAACTGCAATTGCGGGTTCGTCGCTTCGTACTGGATGAAATCGTGCCTATGGAGAGTGACCCCAGGCAAACACCTCACGGCCCGAGTGAGGAACTGAGGGACGAGCTGGTTGAAAAGGCCCGCCAGCACGGTTTGCTTACGCCCCATGCCTCGGAGGATATGGGAGGGATGGGGCTCTCTCACGTCGCCAAGGCCATCATTTTCGAAGAGGCTGGGTATTCGCCGCTTGGGCCTACCGCCCTGAACATCCATGCGCCGGACGAAGGCAACATCCACCTGATGGAGATTGTTGCCTCCGAAGCCCAGAAAGAGCGGTGGTTGCGGCCGCTGGCCAGTGGCCAGACCCGATCCTGCTTTGCCATGACGGAGCCGTCGCCCGGTGCAGGTTCTGATCCTTTCATGCTGAACACGACAGCGGTGAAGGACGGCGACGACTACGTTATCAACGGCCTGAAGTGGTTCATTACCGGGGCGGATGGTGCCAGCTTCGCCATCATCATGGCGAAGACCGAAGACGGCAATGCAACCATGTTCCTTACGGATACGGACCGCCCCGGATTTGTGGTTGAACGCATGATGGACGCCATGGATTCCTGCTTCACCGGCGGCCATTGCGTTGTCCGCCTGGATAATCTCCGGGTGCCGGCAGCGGACATGCTGGGCGAGGTCGGAAAAGGGTTCCGCTACGCGCAGGTCAGGCTCGCCCCCGCTCGCCTGACCCACTGTATGCGCTGGCTGGGTGCGGCTCGCCGTGCCCATGATGAGGCCTGTCACTATGCCCGCAACCGGGAGTCGTTTGGCAGGCTGCTGGGGGATCACCAGGGTGTGGGCTTTATGCTGGCCGATAACGAGATGGACATGCTGACCACGCGACTTGCCATCCTGCACTGTGCCTGGGTGCTGGATCAGGGCGGGCGCGGAAATGTCGAGTCGAGCATGGCCAAGGTGATCAGCTCGGAAGGCATCTGGCGCGTGATCGACCGTTGTGTCCAGGTCCTGGGCGGCCAGGGGGTGTCCGGCGAGAGTATTGTGGAGCGTATCTTCCGGGACGCCCGTGGTTTCCGTATCTACGACGGTCCCAACGAAGTGCACAGGATGAGTCTGGCGAAGAAAATCATGGCGCGGGATGACCGGGTAGGTGCGTTATGAGCATGGGAATCCAGACACCATTTCAATTGAGCGGTAAGAGAGTGCTGGTGACCGGCGCGTCCAGCGGACTGGGTCGCCACTTTGCACGAACGCTGGCGGCCGCAGGAGCCCTCGTGCTCGTGGGTGCCCGCCGGGTTGAGCGCCTGGAGGGGCTGGTGGCGGATATCGCCGGAGCGGGCGGCCAGGCTGCCGCCGTGTCACTGGATGTGACCTCGCGGGATTCTGCATCGGCTGCGCTGGACCATCTTTGCGATCTCTGGGGTGGCGTGGATGTGGTGGTCAATAATGCCGGTGTCAGCGATACCAAGTCCGTGCTCAATTACAACGATGATGACTGGGATACCATCCTGGACACCAATCTCAAAGGCGCCTGGATTGTGGCGCAAGAAGCAGCGCGCCGAATGGTGAACGCCGGATGTGGCGGTAACATCATTAACATCACCTCCATTCTTGGCCACCGTGTTGGTGGTGGGGTGGGGCCCTACTCCGCTGCCAAGGCCGGGCTTGCCCACCTGACACGTTCCATGGCCCTGGAACTGGCCAGGCATGATGTGCGGGTAAACGCACTTGCGCCTGGCTATGTGATCACGGAGATCAATCAGGATCTGCTTGAAAGCAGCGTTGGCGAAAAACTCAGGATGCGCATCCCCACGCGCCGGTTCTGCCGCTTTGAGGACCTTGAGGGCCCGCTTCTGCTCCTGGCGTCGGATGCCAGCAGCGCCATGACCGGATCAGAGATCGTGGTTGATAACGGACATTCATGCGCCGGGTTATAGTCCCCACAGGAGTCATCCCATGACACGGATCGTTTTCCTGGATCGTGCCACCATTGGGCCCACGGTGGAGCTGAGCCGCCCCGACTGTGACCATGAGTGGATCTGCCACGACGCGACCACTGAAGATCAGGTTGTTGAGCGACTGACCGGGGCTGACATTGCCATTACCAACAAGGTGCCGCTGCGTGCTGCAACCCTGGCGCAATTACCGGATCTGAAGTTAATTGCCGTGGCGGCCACAGGCTACGATGTGATCGACACGCAGGCCTGTGCCAGCTTGGGTATATCGGTGGCAAACGCCCGCGGCTATGCGGTAAATACGGTGCCTGAACACACCCTGTCGCTGATTCTGGCCTTGCGCAGGTCCCTGATCGGCTACCGCCAGGATGTGCAGGATGGCCAGTGGCAGGCATCCGGTCAGTTCTGTTTCTTTTCCCATCCCATCCGTGATCTGTACGGCAGCCGGATAGGCATCATCGGAGCGGGTACCCTGGGGCGCAGGGTTGCCCAACTGGCCGAAGCTTTCGGTATGAAGCCATTGTATGCCGGGCGCAAGGGCGTGAGTGCGCCGGGCGGAATCTACACGTCCTTTGAAGACGTACTTGCCCTGGCGGATGTCATTACGGTCCACGCACCACTGACGGAAGAGACCCGGGGACTCATTGGTCTGGATGAGTTTCGTAAGATGAAGCGTGCGCCCCTGATCATCAACACCAGTCGCGGGGGACTGGTGGATGAAACAGATCTTGTCACGGCGCTTGATGAGGGATGGGTGGCCGGTGCAGGCTTTGATGTCCTTTCGCAAGAACCGCCCGGGCCGGATCATCCGCTGTTGGCGATTCAGCATCGCCCGAACGTCATCGTTACACCCCACGTTGCATGGGCCAGCCAGGAAGCCATGCAGGCCATGTGGCAACAGGTTGTCGGGAATATCGAGGCGTTCCTGGGAGGGCAGCCGGTCCGGCTCGTCGTGGACGGGACGTCGTCTGTGAAAATGTGACCCATTTTGTGCGATTAGAGCACCCGGCTTTGGAAAATGTGCATAATGGCCTATTTTGGGCCTCCCGATGGTCTTGGGAGACAGCCAGCCATATCGAGATAACCGCACAACAAGATGAACGCGCTCACAATCGAACACCCCGCGCTCAGGGGCCAGGGTTTGCCGAGACGGGGTGATTCCTCGTTCAGGATTCAGCTTGGCCTCTTGCTGTTGCTGATGCTTCTCCCCCTGCTGGCCAAAGCGTCGGGTCCATCGGCGGTTCTGGGGCCGGATATTCCCTACGCTTTGTGGAAGGAAAGTACGCAGTCACTGACGTTCGATGAGGCAAGGCAGCAGCTTCAGGACGCGGAGCGTTCGCAAAGGGATATCTTTACAGCCGGTTATGTCGACGATGTCTATTGGCTGAACTTCCACATTCCCGGGAATGCATTCAGGAACGGCGAGCAGTGGCTTCGGCTGGCACCTAACTATGTGGATCATTTGCGGCTCTACTATCGTGAGGCGGGCAGTGATCAACGCTGGCAGATCCGCGAAGCGGGTGATCTCTCGCCCATGCCCCGTGGTGATCTGGATTACCGGTTCCCGGTGCTGCGGCTTTCGCCGCCACAGAACGGGGAGGGTTACGAATTTATCGTCAGGATTCAAAGCACCAGTGCCACGTTGCTGTATGCGACGGTCTGGGATCCCGGTGAATTCACGAACAAGGCGAGTGCCCAGGACTCGCTCTGGGGCTTCTATTTCGGTCTGGCGTCCCTCTCGACGTTGCTGGCCCTCTACCTGGCGCTCGTCTTTGGAGGTCGCCTGCTATGGTCCATATGCTCCTTTTCGGTCAGCTATCTGGTTGTTGCCTGTATTCAAGGGCACGTTGACTGGTTACTGCCTGTTACGGGGTTGCACCTGCAGCACTACCTGACGAGCATCTCGGTACTCCTGGCCTATCCGTCCTTGTTGTGGCTGGCGGCAGAATGCCTGCTGTTGAGGGAGCACCTTCCGCGGGTTTACAGGTGGGTGATCGGGACCGCTGTTGCACTATCCACGCTCCTTGTCAGCATACCGCTTGATTTCTTCGGCAGCGCCATGACGATTCAGGGCATCGTGTATTTCTTTACGGCCATCGCTTTGTTGTTTGTCGCCTCCTACATTATCTGGATCGAACGCTTCAAATTATCCACCCTTCTGATGGCTGCCAGTCCTCTGTTACTTATGGCAGCGAGCGTGATGGCCCTGTCGTCCGTTTTCGGCTTGATCAAGTTCAACGCGGATGTGTATCTCATCTGGCAGTACATGCTGGTGGTCAACATGCTATTGGTGATGGGCATCTCCATTTCCCGCATCCTGCGGCAGCGGCAGGAGCAGGAGGAGAATGAGAAGCTCAGTCACGAACTGGATGTTGAGCGGGAGGCCCGTTTTCATCAGCGACAGTTTATGGGGATGGTTTCACACGAGTTCAGAACGCCGCTTTCCATTGTGTCGGCGAGCTTGCAGAACCTCCAGGGCGGCGAACTCGACAGCGAGCAACAACAGGTGCGATTTCTCAAGATGGAAAGGGCGGTTGACCGGCTGACCCAGTTGACTGACAACTGCCTGGCGGACGCCCGGCTCTCCGCCGGCTCACTCTACCTAGAGCGTGATCCGACCAGTCTGCACGAGCTGATCCATTCGGCTGCCGCCGTGGCCAGTCTGTCAGACCGACACCGGTTGGAGATCGTCGTCGATGGACAGACCGTGCAGCAGGCGGATTCCGAGGGCCCGGAGATTTTGGTGGACCCGGCTTTGATGCGGATTGCTCTCGCCAACGTCATAGATAACGCGGTGAAATATTCCTCAGGTGGCACCGTCCGCGTGGAATGTCGAACCAACGGCGGGTTCACCACGGTCTCCGTGTCGGATGAAGGGGAAGGCATCCCGGACTCCCTCGAGCCTTACATTTTTGAGCGGTATCGTCGTACGGGAGCCGGGCGCGCCAATCATCAAGGGGTTGGCCTGGGCCTGTACGTGGCGCGACAGATTCTTGAGGCCCACGCCGGGCGTCTGGAACTGATGGAGAATTCAAACCGGGGCTGTCGTTTTGATTTCACAATCCCACAACATGGAAGAGGAGCCGGATGACCAGCGCAAAGCCTGTCGTAGCTATTATCGAAGACAGTGAGGACCTTCGTGAGGAACTGATCTTTTTTCTGGAACGCAATACGTATACCGCCTGGGGTACGGGAAGCGCAGAGACTTTCTGGAAGCAGTTGCACTTCAGGACGGCGGACATTGTCCTGGTGGATATCGGGTTGCCCGGTGAGGACGGCTTCGGGGTCATTGAGTACCTCAGAAAACTTGATCGCTACGGACTGATTGTTATTTCCGCCCGCGGTGCCCAGGAAGACCGTGCCCAGGGGCTCCGGCTGGGAGCGGATCAGTACCTGGTCAAACCGCTCAGCTTCCCGCACCTGCTTTCGTCCATCGAAGCCCTGTGGTACCAGCTTGAGCGGCGGGTCACTTCGCCGCCGTCAGCGACTTCGAACGCCGCCGTCAGCGAGTGGCGCCTGGATCACGTTGGTGCCCAGTTGATCTCTCCTTCCGGAAAGGCCCTGAGCCTCTCTCAACAGGAGCTTTCTCTTGTGTCTATCCTGCTGAATGCACCGGAGGAAGTGATGTCCAAAGAGTTGCTCTCAGAAAAAATGTATAAAATTGTAACCGAAGCCAGTGGCCACAGAATCGACGTCATTATGAGCCGGCTTCGCAAAAAGGCCCGGGACGAACGGCTCAGATTGCCTATAAAGGCCATATTCGGCAAAGGGTTAGTGTTTAGTCCCGGGTCGGTTTAAATAAAGTTTTTCAATTATATGAATGTCAGGTTTCCGGGGATTTCACCTGAATTTACAAAGTGCTAAGGAGCGCTGTAAGGCTGATGTGAGTTTTGAGATTTCTGTTAGTGGTTGCGATTGAATCGATAGATTAGATTCCGCTTTGATAAGAAATTCCGCGTAACGGTTTGGGATAAAAGCAGGGCTCCGGTCTTCCGGGGAACACTGAAATCGTTCCTGGCGTCTCGCGAAATAATCAAAGTCGATCATTCCAAACAATGTGCATGGAAAACATTGGGCGGCGCGACCAACCAGGGGGCAGAAATGACACAAAAAAGCTTTTTACGGAGGCTGAAGCCGGCTTTCGTGATCACGCTGGCATTCGCAGCGTGTAGCGCATCAGGTGCGTGGGCCAGCCATTTTCGAGGCGGGTCTATCACCTGGCAGGCACTGGAATTAGACGGTGACGGGCAGGTCAACGATGTTGAAGTAACAATAAAGACTGCCTGGAGATTAAACGGTTCAGACCCGTTAAATCTCAACGCGCCTGGACTGACTTTCACCAAGGTCGGTTCTGACTCGATCATCGACTTGAGTGAGGGTTCAGACACTAACGGCCAGTACACCTTGCGCACGGCTATTTTCCGCGCCAAGGACCTGGATCTGACTACGTCTTACCCCGTGAACTTCACCAGTTGCTGCCGTATCGGCAACCTGGTGAATAACAGCAACCAGAACTGGGATATACAGACGACCATCAATCTCAGGGATGGCAACCTGGCTCCCAAGATTGATTTGCCAATCATTTTTGAAGTGCCTCAGCAGAATCAGGACGGTTCGGTTCTGACGAACTGGACGTTCAACACCGGTTCCACCGATCCGAACGCGGACAAGCTGAAGTTCCGCCTGGCGAACGTCAGTGAAATGGGTGATCCGAATGCCACCCAGCCTCAGGGTTTCTCCATTAACCCCAACACCGGCACCATTACCTGGACAGGTTCCGGCACCCTGCCAGAGGGACTCTACAGTGCCGGCATCGTGGCGGAAGACCTGGACGCCACCGGCGTGATCAAGTCGAAATCCCATGTCGACTTCATCCTGTATCTGCAGAATAAAAAGGCCGTTCAGTTTGAAACATCGGATCAGGTTCCAGAGACGCGCAACGTCATTGTCGAGAAGGGAACAACCTATTCATTCGACGTGACCGGAACGGCCATCGAGACCACCAGTCTTGGTGACGTACAGGGTGCCTTGACGGAATCGGCCGAAACCCAGGGCAGCTTTACCTTTGACCCTGCGGCCCTTGATCCGGCGGCGTATCCGATTACCTTCGAAATCCGTGACACCACGAACACGGCCACCAAGAGCTATCTCATCCTGAACTTTATTGTCCCCGATCCGGACGCGCCGAGAATCGCTAACATCGAAGCTGACCGGACCGTTTATGGCGCTGAGGTGCAGCAGGTGGTCGACCAGGATCTGGATGCCGTTGTCACCGACAGCAACAATCCGGACTTCAACGGTGGTCAGCTCAAGTTCAACGTGTCGTTTACCGATGGCCAGTACGAAGTGCTTGGAATCAAATCCGTGGGTGATGGTGCCGGAGAGATTCGACGTGACGGACAGGACATTTATTACGAAGGTAACCTGATTGGCCAGGTTGATGCCAATCAAAACGGTGCCGGCAGGGCGCTGAAGGTGTCTTTCACCAGCGCGGATGCAACCGCCGAAGCCGTGACTGCATTGGTGCGCAGCCTGACCTACGAAGACACATTTACCCTGCGTTCGCCCGGCGATCGGAATCTTTCGATTTACCTGAGGGACGTTGATGGCAAGAGCAATTCCTATAGCCTGTACACCAATGTTCAGGCTGATCCGGATCGACCGGACTCCGGTGGTCCCGTGGAAGCGGCCAACCTCCTCAGCATTGTGGAAGGCACCAGCTATACCCTCAGTACCGAAGAGTTGAACTATGCCGATCCCGACACGGATCGCTCGCAGATCGTTCTGACGCCCTCGAATGTGACGGCGGGTCAGTTTGAATCCATTGCCAGCCCGGGTGTTGCCATTACCAGCTTTACCCAGGAAGAAGTGGATCTGGGCCAGGTGCGGTTTGTGCACGATGGTAGCGTTTCCGCGCCAAGTTACGACATCGTCGCCAGCGATGGCACCACGACGACAGAGCCTTCACCGGCCACCATTACGTTTACCGGACTCACCGATACTGACGGCGACGGGGTGCCTGACTACGTGGAAACCAACGACGAGGGCACGGATCCCAACGATGAAACCAGTGTGAAAGACACTGACGAGGATGGGGTCCCGGACTACATCGAAGAGACCCAGGATGGCACTGATCCGGCGGACAAGAAATCGTTCCGTGATACCGATGGTGACGGGGTGCCGGATTTTGTGGAACAGAACACTGACGGAACCGGTGCGGGCGATCCTGCCAGCTATAAGGATACTGACGGCGACGGCGTGTCGGACTATTACGAGGTCAACATCGACGAGACCGATCCTAACGATCCCGACAGTGTCAAAGACACGGACGAAGACGGTGTGCCCGATTACGTCGAGATCAACCTTGATGGGACCGATCCAACGGACGAAACCAGCACAAAAGACACTGATGGGGATCGCGTACCGGACTTTGTCGAAACCAATGTCGATACAACGGATCCGCTGGATGGCGACAGCTATAAAGACACCGATGGTGACGGCGTGTCTGACTACGTTGAAGAGTCGGTGGATGGAACCGATCCAACGGATAACACCAAGTTCAAGGACACGGACGCTGACGGTGTGTCCGACGACTATGAGGTCAACGTAGACGGTACTGACCCGACGGACAAAACCAGCGTCAAGGACAGCGACGGTGATGGTGTTCCGGATTATGTGGAAGTTGAGATAGATGGCACCGATCCGACGGTTGATACCAGCTTCAAAGACTCGGACAACGACGGCGTGCCGGATTATGTGGAAGTGTTTGTCGATGGTACTGACCCGCTTGGCGATAACACGCCGCCGACGGTTTCGGTTCCGCCTGAGGTCACACTGCCCGCCACTGGCCTGTACACCAAGGTCACCCGGGCACAGCTGGAGTCGCTCGGTCTTGCGTCCGCCGCTGACGGCGCCGATGGCGCTGCCTGTTGCAGCCCGTATCCGAAGTCTCTGGTAGACAACGAGCCGTTCTTCCCGCCTGGCAAGCACGAGATTGTCTGGGCCGCTGAAGATGCAGCCGGCAACCTTGGAGAGGCCAAGCAGGTTCTGAACATTGCTCCGCTGGTCAGTGTAGGCAAAGACCAGACCCTGCCCGAAGGCAGTGAGGGAGAGATCCGGATCATCCTTAACGGACCGGCTCCGGTCTACCCGGTGACCGTTCCCTACAGTGTTGGCGGCTCGGCCACCCATCCGGGGGATCACAACCTGGTGTCTGGAGAAGCCACCATTACGTCAGGTCTGGAGACATCCATCCCGGTAAATCTGGTGAAGGACGGTATTCCTGAAGCGGATGAAAACCTGGTGGTGACCCTCGGCAATGGGGTAAACCGCGGGCCGAATTTCCGTCATACCCTGACCATCAGTGAGCGCAACATCGCGCCGCAAGTGGAACTCGTGGTGAGCCAGGATGACAGTGAGCGTCTGACGTTACTTCGCGATGGCGGTATGTTCCATGTCTTGAGCATGGTGTCTGATGCCAATGAAGGTGATGAGCATACCTATGAGTGGGATATCGGCTTCCTTCGTGACCTGGACGATGATGAAACCATCGTGTCGATTGATCCGACCAACCTTGAGCCCGGTACGGCCTACCCGATCCGCTTGACGGTGACGGACAGCGGAAGCCCGGCGTTGACGAAGAGTGTCGGCGTAACCCTGAAAGTGGTGGACGAGCTGCAGACGCTGTCCGCAGTGACCGACAGCGACGGCGATGGCATTGCGGATGCAGACGAGGGCTATCAGGACACGGACCAGGACGGCATCCCCGATTACCTGGACAGCAGCCTCAACGACTGCAGTGTGGTGCCTGAGCGGGTATCCGAGCAGCAACGGTACCTGATGGAAAGCGACCCGGGCACCTGCGTGAAGCTCAGTGGCTATTCCCTGTTCGCCAGCAACGGTGGCACCCATCTGGAAGAGAGTAAAGACATCGACCAGAAGCGCGGGAGCGGTATCTTCGTGGATGACGAGGTGACCAACGTGGGTGGTATCTTCGACTTTAACGTTGACCGTCTGCCGGATGCGGGCCAGAGCGTGAACATTGTTATTCCCCAGCGCAAGGCTGTGCCGGCGAATGCGATCTACCGCAAGTTCGACACAGTGCGGAACTGGCACGACTTTGAAGTGGACGGACGTAATCGGGTGAGCTCTGCTGCTGGTGAGCCCGGGTTCTGCCCGCCTCCGGGAAGTGCGGCATACGCTGCGGGCCTTAACGAAGGCGACTGGTGTGTGCAGCTCACCATTGAGGATGGCGGTCCAAACGACGCGGACGGTGACGCCAACGGCACGATAGTCGATCCAGGCGGCGTTGGTGTCCTCGCTGGTCTCGACAATGCTGGCGAGCTGAAAACCTCGGGCGGTGGCGGTGCGGCCGGTGTCGCAGGTATCCTCGCACTGTTGGGTCTTGGAGTGCTGCGCCGGAAACAGCGCAGCCAGATCCGGGGGCGCCATGGGCGCCCGGTTCTGAGCCTGGCTGTGGTTGGGGGCCTTCTGATCGCCGGGAAGCCGGCGGTCGTCAACGCCGATGAGTCCGACCTGGAGCCGTTCTACCTGACATCAAGCCTCGGGTATGCCTACACGGATGTAGACTCTGGTGACATCGACCGACGCTTCAGAGACCGGGGCTACGATGCCCAGACGCTCTCCACCGACGGAAATCGCTTCGCATGGTCCATCGGGGGTGGTTTGAGGGTTACCGACAGGTTCGCTGTGGAGGTTGGTTTTATTGATCTGGGTGATGTAGACGTCACCTTCAGTTCGAACCCGATCAATCGCGATATCTCCAGGGTTCATCCTGAATCGGGTCACGGACCTGCGGTATCTGCACTCTACCGCCATCCGGTCAGCGAACGCTTCGGTGTGACCGGCCGGGTCGGGATGTTTTTCTGGGAAGGTGAATACGGCACCGACCAGGGAAATGTCCAGGTTTCCAAGGCAGACACTGACGGAGAGGATGTGTATTTCGGGTTGGGTCTCGACTACGTTTACAACCGCGAATGGTCGTTCCGCACGGAAGTGCAACGATTTGAGTTCAGCCGGGACCCCAGCCATCTGGTGTCTGTTGGTGTTGAATTCCGGCTGTCGGAATTCATGAAGCGCTGAGCAGGCTGACAACGTGTAGTCTGAACGGGAACGCCCGGGCCTCTATTCCTGAGACGCCCGGGCTTTTCATTAAACATCTACCTGACAATGAACGCATTCCCTGTGCCCCAGTTTTCCAGTCTACCCAGCAAACCGCTCATCCTGGCCTTATGTGTTGGCTTTGGTCTGTGTGCGCTTGCCTTGGCCGGGGACAGTTGGGCCAGCGTGCTGCAGTTTGAGCGCCGCGGCATTGAAGCCGGTGACTATTACCGGCTGATCTCCGGACATTTTGTCCATCTCGGCTGGGTTCACGCACTTCTCAACGCTTTGGCCCTGGCGGCTATCGGTTGGGTGTTTGCGGAATCCTTTACGATCAGGACCTGGCTGATCACCGTGTTCTGCTGCTGTGCGTTCATCTCCTGGGGCTTGCTAACCCTGACTGACATCACCTGGTACAGAGGCTTTTCCGGCGTCCTGCACGGCCTGTACGTTGTCGGTGCAATGACGTCCGGGTCGATACTGTTCTGGCGTTTGCCGCTGATGGCGGGGCTTGGGTGCAAGCTTGTTTTTGACCTGTACTGGGGCGACCAGGGTTCCACCGCCGCCCTCATTGGCGGAAACGTTATCGAAGCAGCGCACTGGTTGGGGGCACTGGCCGGAGCAGTGATCGCGCTTGGGCTCCTGGTCCTGAAGCCGAAGGTAAACAGCCGAGCCCGGACACGGTTAAGACCGGCCCCGGACAATGATCAATCACATCGCTCAGTTTAAAACGTAAGGAGGAAATACCATGAAGAAGCTCGCAATACCCGGTTGCATCGGAGTACTGGCCCTGGGATGGCTGTGCCCGTTCAGCGTGATCGCTGACACGGCCTCTTCCGGTAACGCCCTGGCGCAGATGGATCATCAGGCAACAATAGCCATGAAGAAGCACCAAGGCTATTTTTCGGAGCGGTGTGTTCAGTTTGACGCGGGCACCCGCGTCGATTACCGGTTTCAGTCGCCCGAGCCGGTGAACTTCAATGTTCATGTCCACACGGATGAGTCAACGCTCTATCCGGTCAAGCTTAAGGCGCGCCAGCAATACGAGGGCGTCCTGGACATCGACACAGCCATGGAATATTGCTTCATGTGGACGAGCACAATCGACACCGAGACAGACTGGCAGTTGCAGTTCGACTATGGGTATGTCAAAGGGGCGTTGAACGCGCAGTAAGCGATGGTGTGGGTCTGCGGCAGGGAGGCTGCATCAGGGGCGATTAGTCTGGCCGCGGGAAAATGGCCCGCCCGAGAGGATTCGAACCTCTGACCTCTGCCTCCGGAGGGCAGCGCTCTATCCAGCTGAGCTACGGGCGGAATGAAATCGGGCACAGGTGCGTCGATTTCGAGTGCGCAATCTTACGTGCGAAGCGGGTGTCTGTCCAGCCCCTGTGCGGTTGTTTCTTATGTCGGGTACAGCGGCTCCGGAGTGATGCTGACGAGCGATTGCTGGTCGCCGATGCTGACGTCGCCATCCTGGATGGTGCACTGCAGCGACATGTTGCGTTGGGCCATGGCGGCAAGGGCTTCCAGGGGCTCGGCTGGCAGGTTGATAATGGTCAGGTTGTTGAAGCGGTTCAGCTTGTTCTGATGTTTTTCCCACCACAGGGGAACGGCCCGTCCGCCATAAGTATACAGAATGACCTGGCGCGAGCGGTTGCAGGCTTTGCGCAGCCGGCTTTCATCCGGTAGCCCCAGCTCAACCCATAGTTCAATTTCATCGCTGAGGGATTTCTGCCAGAGTTCCGGTTCGTCATCGGTGCTTAGCCCTTTGGTAAACTGCAGGCTTTCGCTGGCATTGAGTGCAAACGCCAGCAGGCGGCACATCATGCGCTCGTCGGTCTCGGACGGATGGCGAGCCAGGGTGAGGTGGTGATCCGCGTAATAATGCCGGTCCATGTCCGCAATCATCAGTGTGGCTTTAAAAATGGTGGCCTTGAGCGCCATAGGGCTTCCTGTATTGGTGTGAGCGGCGTGGTATCGGGTAGTGTAATGCAATTCGGGGTGAGGGGAGTAAGGCCGGTCATGGGAATGTTGCGCGGGTGTCTGGTGTTGTCCGGGTTTTTTGTCCTTGGTGAGGCCTTGCGCCTGCTGCTGGGCCTGCCAGTCAGCGGCGGGGTGCTGGGCATGATTGCCCTGACGGTGGTGCTGATGCTGCGGGGGACCATTAGCGACAGCCTGGCAATGGCGAGTCAGGGGCTGATTTCGATCCTGGTGTTGTTGATCATGCCGGGGGTGGTCGGGGTGTTCTTCCTGGGCGATGCGTTTGATGGGCAGTGGCTTGCAGTGGCGGTGGCCCTGGTGGGTGGAACGTTCCTGAGTGTGCTGACGACCTTATGGCTCATGCATCGGCTCACCCGGAAGCCGGCAGAGGAAAATCCCCGTGGGTGACTTCGCACGTTGGCTGTCACCATTGCAGGAGGCGCTGGCGGCCAGTCCCATGATGGCGGTGGCGTTGACCATCGGGGCCTTCCTGGCGGGTATTGTGCTGTTCCGGCGCCTTGGCTCGCCTATCTGGGCGCCGCCGGTGTTGCTGTCCGCGATGATATTGAGTGGCACACTGGCACTGCTGCCGCTGGATTTCCGTGACTACCGCAGTGGCGCGGAATGGCTGACGGTACTGTTGGGGCCGGCGACGGTGGCCCTGGGCGTGCCCCTGTACCAGCAGATGCATCACATTCGCGCGCTCTGGCGTCCCATTCTCTATACCTTGCCCCTGGCGGCCACGCTGGCAGCGGTCTATGCCATCGCCATCGCAGCGTTGCTGGGCGCCACCCCGGAAGTGCTCGCGTCCCTGGCGCCCAAGTCGGTGACCGCTCCGATTGCGATCGGTATCACGGAACAGCTGGGCGGATCGGTACCCTTGCTGTTGGGCGGGTTGCTGATCACCGGCGTGGTAGCGACGCTGTTTGTTGAGTACGTAGCGCGCTGGCTCTCCATTACCGATGAGCGGGTCATCGGATTTGCCCTCGGAGTGAATGGCCACGCGATTGGCACCGCCAGGGCGTTTGAAATCGGCCATACGGCGGGGGCGTTCGCGTCTCTGGGCATGGGGCTGACCGGTGTGTTCACCGCATTGATACTGCCGCTGGCCTTCCGCTGGAGCGGTCTGTAGGCCCCCGGGATAGGGGATTGGCGCAAATTTTGATCACAGGGCTTGCAATCCGACATGCAAATAACAATAATTATCACTAACTTTCATTGGCCAGTGAGTGATTTGTATGTACGTGTGCCTTTGCCATGGTGTGACCGACCGCGAAATCCGTGAAGCCGCAGACAACGGCGTCAGTTCCATGCGCCAGTTGGGCAAGGAATTGGGCGTGGGTACCCAGTGTGGCCGCTGTGCCTGCATGGCGCGGGAAATCCTGCGCGAAAGTCGCACGCCGGATTATCTGGCCATGGCAAATCTGTTGGCGCAGCCCGCCTGAGCCCTTGATTACTGCAAACCTTTCCCATTTGTGATTTTTTCTCCCCGCCTGACGGGCTATCCTTGTCATTAACGCTCATCCAGCAAGGAGAACTCGTCATGAAAGGCGACAAGAAAGTCATTCAGTTCCTGAACAAAGTGCTCGCCAACGAGCTGACGGCCATCAACCAGTATTTTCTTCACTCCCGCATGTACCGGGATTGGGGGATCACCAAACTGGCTGCCAAGGAATACGAAGAATCCATCGATGAAATGAAGCACGCCGATCAGTTGATCGAGCGCATTCTGTTTCTGGAAGGACTGCCGAACCTGCAGGACCTCAACAAACTGCTGATCGGTGAGAACGTGGAAGAGATGATCGCCTGCGATCTCAAGCTGGAGCACCTGGCCCACAAAGATCTGAAAGAGGCCATCCTGCACTGCGAAGAGGTGCACGACTTCACCAGCCGCGAACTGTTCCGCAGCATCCTGGACAGTGAAGAAGAACACATCGATTGGCTCGAGACCCAGCAGGACATGATTTCCCGCATGGGCATCCAGAACTACATCCAGCTTCAATCCGAAGCGGCGGAGTAACCCCTGACAATGGACCTGTCCTGTTTCAAGGCATACGACCTGCGTGGTCGCGTTCCCGATCAACTGAACCCGGCTCTGGCAGAGCGTATCGGCCGGGCCTACGTGGAAATCACCGGCGCGAAAAAGGTGATCGTGGGTTATGACATCCGCCTGTCCAGCCCGGACATCACCGAAGCGCTGAGCTCCGGCCTGATGGCTGCAGGGGCGGATGTGTTCGACATCGGCCTGTGCGGCACCGAACAGGTGTATTTCGCCACCAGCCACTACAAGATGGACGGTGGGATCATGGTGACGGCCAGTCATAATCCCAGGGATCACAACGGCATGAAAATGGTGGGGCCGGATTCAAGACCCATCAGCTCCGACAACGGCCTGAACGATATCCGCGATCGGGTGCCGGAGCCCTTTGCCGATGCCGCGCAACAGGGCCGCTATGAAGCCCTCGAGGTCACGAACGCCTACGTGGACCACCTGCTGGGGTATGTGGACGCGGCTTCCCTCAAACCCATGAAAATCGTGGTCAATGCGGGCAACGGGGGCGCAGGCCTGGTCATCGACCAGTTGGAACAGCACCTGCCGTTCGAATTCGTCAAAGTTCACCATCAACCGGACGGTCACTTCCCCAACGGTGTGCCCAATCCCATCCTGGAAGAGAACCGTGCGGCCACAGCCGACGCGGTGAAAGCCAGCGGCGCGGCCATGGGCATTGCCTGGGACGGCGATTACGACCGTTGCTTCTTTTTCGACGAGAACGGTCGCTTTATCGAAGGCTACTACATCGTTGGCCTGCTGGCGGACCAGTTCCTGCGTAAGACCGGTGGTGGCAAGGTCATCCACGACCCGCGTCTGACCTGGAACACCCTGGACCTGGTCAAAGCCGCAGGTGGCGAAGCCATCGAAAGCAAAACCGGTCACGCCTTCATCAAACAGCGCATGCGTGATGAAGACGCCGTTTACGGCGGCGAGATGAGTGCCCATCACTACTTCCGGGACTTCGCCTACTGCGACAGTGGCATGATTCCGTGGCTGTTGATCGCCGAGCGCCTGTGCCAGTCCGGCCAGCCGTTCTCGTCCCTGATCGATGCCCGGATCGAAGCCTACCCGGCCAGTGGTGAAATCAACCGCACCATCGCCGAGCCCCCAAAGGTCATCGCCGCCATAGAGGCCGCATACAGCGTGGGCGCCAGGAGCGTCAGCCATGTGGATGGCCTGAGCGTGGAGTACGACGACTGGCGCTTCAACCTGAGGATGTCCAATACTGAACCGGTCGTTCGGCTGAACGTGGAAGCGCGCGGGGATATCCCGTTGATGAAAGCAAAAACCGCAGAATTACTGGCGGAAATGGACCGATTGAATACCTGAGGCCTACCGAAGGGCCCGGGGCCGAGCGGAACGATACCCTGTCCTGAAACTGTGCGGAGCCATGGATGGCGGAGCCCAAGCGCCACAAGGATGTGCTTGAGCGTGTTTCAGGACAGGGTATCGTTTCGCTTGGTCTTGAACAGTATCTACAGCCAGTCGTTCAGCATAATGCCAATACCCACGCGCTGAATCCGTTCGTTATAGTCGATCAGACTCTCCCCATAGCCGTTGTAGTACTGGAAGAATCCCTTGATGGTATCCCCCATGGGAAAGCTGTAACCGAACTCCACGGACGTCTTGTTGTCACTTGATCGCAAATTATTCCGCATTTTCAGGGAGAACGTCCGGTCTTCCGTCAACTTGTACACCGCAAGATAGTCGGCGTGACCCAGGAAACGCTCAATGTCAGGGTTGTCGTCCTCGCTCTCATTTTCCGGTAAGCGGTACCAGGGCTGAACCATGAACAGCCAGCGGTTATAGCTGTAGCCCGCCGATGCCACGATACGGTTCCAGCTGCGGGAACGGGGTTCCGACTGACCGTTGGACTGATGGTTGAAACCGAGCGTCACACCGCTCAGGGTACCCGGGCCAATGTCGTAATCCGCCTGGTAGCGGAGGAAAATCTCCGGCTCGTAGTTGGTCTCACGAAAGGGCGCGGAGTCGTCCGTATTATAAACCTGCCAGAACGACTGCTGGGTGTAGCCAAACCACATGGTTGTCCGATCATCCAGCCAGCCGGTCAGCAGTGGCACTTTAAAGCTGATCTGGTACTTGGCTTCCTCGTTATCGACGGAGTGATCGTAGGTGGTGGCGCCCAGCCGTGGGCTGACGGGGCTTTCGTTGGGTGTGTCTACCCAGGTGAACGGCAGGATATAGGTCGGGCGGTGTCCTACAAAACTGCCGGAAAACGAGAACACCGCCTGTTCCGCTGCGGTGTAGCGCTGGACCAGCGCGGCCATGACGCCCTTGTCGCTGTCCTCTGACTCATCGCTGATTTCATCGACCAACTCATCGTCGTCCGAAGCATTGGCGAGGGCATCGTACTCCAGGGTTTCCGTCGCGGCCTCGGCTTCCTCGGTGTCCTGCTCATCAGCGTTCTCCCGGGCGACCCGCGGGTTATTGATGCTGTCATAGCAGGCCAGTCTCTGGATGCCGTCTTCAATAAGGGCGCAATCCTCGAGGCTGAGATCGCCGGTCCTGGGCTTGGTTGTGGGGGTATCATCAGTCTGACTGTAGGCCAGGCCGGGAGCCAGACACAGTAACGTGACCGGCAGAAATGACGTAAGCAGACGTCGCGGTTTGCCGCGGGATGGTTTCATGGGTGAGCTTCCTTGTTAGGCGTTAAGGCTGATCCAGGTATTGAATATGCCATAGCTCCATACCCCGAGCAGGGTAATGGCGAGGAGCGAGAAGACGATTTTGTGGCGCTTTTTTTCTTTGGCGCCAGCCGCCACTACCCAGCGAAGATACATCAGCCCGATAAAGCTGCCGAAAACCGCCAGGCTGGCCACCGCGGGTATCAGAAGCCAGACCGGATTCAGCGTCTGGCCGGTGTCCGTGGAGGCCGAAAAATAGCTCATGGATATCAATAGGATGGCCAGTGCCCCAAATTCCACTGCCAATAAAGGTTTGCGAAGAGGGTGGGGCGTCTTCTCCGTCTCGTTCATAAATTCTGGTTCCGTGAAAGGTGGTGTGGCATGGTACCTGTTATGGTAATCAAACACTCTAATGCTTACGAAACGGCAACAGAAACGGTTGAAATTCCACTATGATTCTGCGGTTTGGTTTTTTTGCCCTGCCGCAGTCGCTATAATGCGACCACTGACTATTATAACGCTCTGATGCGAGGTGCATTGTGAAGATGAAGAGAGTCCTGGCTGCTGTACTGCTTGGCTTCGGCCTGACAGCAGGTGCCGTAATGGCAAGTGTTGAAGACGAAATCCGCGCGCGCATTGCCCCGGTTGGCGAAGTGTGTGTTCAGGGTGAAGACTGCGGCTCCGAGGCAGCGCCCTCGGCCAGCGCCAGCTCTGGCCCTCGCAGCGGTAATGAAGTGTATGACGCGGCCTGTACGGCCTGTCACAGCACCGGCGCCGCCGGCGCACCGAAACTGGGTGACGCGGGAGCCTGGGGCGGTCGCGTGGACAAAGGCCTGGAAACACTGGTTGATCACGCCATTAACGGTTTCAACGCCATGCCGGCCAAGGGCGGTTGCGGTAACTGCTCGGATGAAGAGATTCAGGCCGCTGTCGAGTACATGGTCTCCGAGGTGGAATAACGCCCTCGCTGACACCACCTGAAAAAAGCCCCGCCATCTGGCGGGGCTTTTTGTTAGTGCCCGGGTGTGCGCCCGGTGTCATGGGCTGCGATAGCGCGCCACTGCAGTTCTCCGGTTATAGCGGACTCGTGCTGGTCCCCGTGGCTCAGGGGAATGCGCCATTGCCGTGACGTGCCGGCCAACGCGTCTCCCTCAGCTGTCAGCCTGGGGTCGACCCAGCCGTAGCTGCCCGAACCGGAGACCACCACCCAGCGGGGCTGCTCTCCTTCCGGATGTCCCTCGCTCTGAGGCAGTGCCTGCCAATGGCTGCTGGCCGTGCTGGCCTCCACCCGGTCCTGAGTGAATCGAAGGAAAGGCTGTTTGTTGCTGTCGTAAACGATCAGCGGGGTCTCGCCGTGGTAGCGAATCATCAGGGCCGGTTTTGGCGCATCCAGCACCATCGCGCTCATGCCTTCGATGTCGCCCTCGGCGACAATCGTTGCGCGCAGGATGCCCTCGGGCGCTCCTTCCCCGCCCGGCGGCTGGTGGGCGAGCCCGGGCGCCGATAGCGTTGTCAGCGCCAGCCCAAACATCAGCGCCCGCGCCCTGTACGCAGCAAATGTGCGGTCGATCGGGTTCATATCGCCTCCTACAACTGTCCCAGCAGGTCATCGAGCAGGCCGCCGCTTTCATCGGTGTCGTCGGCCATTTGTGTGCTGCCGTTGCACTGCAGGGCATCGTTGGTGACACTGACCGGCGCAGAAACCGAGGGCACGCGGCCTTCGTCGGTGTTCTTGCTGACGAACAGCATATACTGCCCGGCAGGCACTACACTGCTGCTCTGGGGCATGGCCAGCTGCAGGTTGCGACCGTTGCGTCCCTGCACCGGCAACTCAATGGCGCGCTGGTCGCCATCGATCAGGTGTGTCATCACCGTACGGCGCATCAGCAGCACCTTGTCGATGGCCTCGGCCTGATCCACCTGAATGCTGAAGGTATCGCCCGGCTCCAGGGTTTCGGGAGCGGAGAGGATCTGCGGGCGGTCATTGCGCATGGCGTAGGGCGGGGTGTAGATCTCGAAGCTCGGGTCGCGGCCGTCATTGGGCGCCAGCCCGAAATCCTCAAGGCTGATATGAGAGAGGTAGGCGGTGTTGATGGGCGCATGGCCACCGATCAGCACCCTCCCGTCCGGAAGCAGGATAGCGGTGTTGTGGTAAGTGCGGGGGCGTTTGCCATCGGCCATTTCAGTCCAGGTGCCGGTCTCCGGGTCAAACCGCTCTGCGGTCATGATCGGCCCTTCGAGCCCCGGCAGTACCACGCCGTCCCGGTTGCCGCCGCTGAATACCATCACTGAGCCATCGGGCATCACCACGTTGGTGCCATACCAGCGCGGCTGGTTAAGTGAACCGGTAAGGCGGGACACATACTCGATGTCGTCGCCGTTGGTGCGCACGGTATCAATCCGGCTCTGGGCGGTGGGCAGGTAACCGCCAGGGTTCGTCAGCAGGGCGTAACTGGGAACGCCACCGGCGGTCAGGATCTCCACGTCGGTGTACTCGCCGTTTTCGTTCGGTTTCAAAGGCAACATGGTGGACGAGGTGGAGCCGCGCATGCCGCCGGCGATGGCGGTTTTCAGGGTTTCCTCGCTAATGTCGAGCTGGCTGGCGGTGGTCAGCAGGTCAGACGCCGAGCCAAGGATGTCACCCAGGAATGATGACACCTGTTGCAGCGACAGGTTGGTGACATTCAGGGTGCTGGCGAGCTGCCCCAGGCCGATCTCGTCCAGCCGCAGTGGCAGGCCGGCGTAGCCAATGTCGGTCCAGCGCTGGCTCTGGGGGTTGTAGGTTGCCACGATGTTCCACAGCGCCTGGTCGTAACCCTGGCCAAACGGGTTGAAGGCCTGGCCGCCGGCGTTGTAGAGAACGTGGCCATTGGGCAGCAGGTGCATGCGTGGGTACAGGGGCAGTGACCGGTCGGCGGTGGACGGGTTCTGGGTCCATTCGCCGGTGCAGGGGTCGTAGGTTTCGGTCTGGGCGACGTTACGGCCTGAGTTCAGCGGGTCTTCCGGATACACCGGCTTCAGCAGTTTGGTGACACCGCTGGCGACGAAGATTTTGCTGTCCGGAAGGGTCACCAGGGAGGGATACCAGCGCCCATAGTTCATGTCGCCGCTCTGGGTCCAGGTATTGGTGTCCGCATTGAAGATACGGGAGTTCTTGATGCCCTCCAATTCGGCGACACCCAGTGGCAGCCCGTCAATGCCCGGTTCCGAATAGTAGTCGGTGCCGCCCACGGCCATCACGCTGCCATCGGCCAGTCCGATCACATCTGAACAGAACAGCGCGCCGTCGTTCTTGCTGGTGTTGTCGGCGGTATCGATGACACCGTCCAGCGGCGTGCCGTCGAGTATGGTTTCACTGTCGTTGCCGTCCGGATTGGCGCCGGCCCGGAGCGGGTTGGGTTTGAGCCATTGGGGCTGGTCGTTGTCGCCCAGGGACAGTACCCGGCTCTGGTCATTGATGGACACTTCGCCGAACTCCGCCACAATGGACAGCTCCACGTTTTCGGTGCCTTCCAGCGCGTTCAGATAGAGAATGCGACCGTCCGCCAGTAACGCCATGGTGCCCGCGGCCGGCTTGCATTCCTGCAGGCCTTCGGCATTGGTCACGCACTTTTCGTCAGTCTCCACGGTATTGCCATCCACCACGATGGTCGGCTCCGCGAAGGGATCGCTGAAGCGGCCAATGGCGGAATAGTCCTCACGGAAGGTGGGAAGGGGTTCATCCGGTGCGGTGGCCTGGTCACCAGCCACCGCGGAGTCCTGCTGGGGTTGGGCAGTGTTGCTGGAGGCGCTGTCGTCCCCGCCGGAGGATCCGCCGCAGGCGGACAGTACCAGGGTGCCCAGAAGGGCGCCCAGGGTAAGGGTGGTATGCCGGTTTAGAGGTGGTTTGTTCCAGTTCATCCTGTGCTCCTCGCTGTTGTTTTTATAAATAGGGGAAGGTGGGTCGCACCTTCCCCTATTACTCAACGCGCGGGGGAGACAGAAAGTTGCACTTGTCTGGCAGTTTTTTGAAATATTGTCCGACAAAATGTGTCGGCTATGTACCCAGGTCGCCTAACAAGGCACTCAGGGTTGCCTTGCCCTTTTTCTGGTTGGCTTCGACATCCAGGTCACCGAGGCCCTCCCATTTCAGGTCTTCCTCTGGCAACTCATCCAGGAAGCGGCTGGGAATGGTTTCGATTTTTTCGCCGTACTGTTTGCGCTGCGCGGCGTAGGTCAGGGTCAGGGTTTCCCGGGCGCGGGTAATGCCCACATACATCAGGCGCCGTTCCTCTTCGATATTGCCTTCTTCGATACTGGCGCGATGGGGCAGGATTTCCTCCTCCAGGCCCATGATGAACACGTGGGGAAACTCCAGGCCCTTGGAGGCATGCAGCGTCAGCAGTTGCACTTTGTCGCTGTCGTCCTCTTCTTCCCGCTGCTCCATCATGTCGCGCAGGATCAGTTTGCTGATGGCGTCTTCAATGCCCAGCTCGTCGGCAGTGCCCTTGCCGTCGTCCAGCATGCGCTGGATGGATTCCACCAGGTACCAGATGTTCTCCATGCGCCGTTCTGCCTGTTTGGGCGTGCCCGAGTGCTGGTGGAGCCATTCTTCGTACTCGATATCGGTGAAGAGTTGCTTGATAACCGGCACGGGATCTTCCCGATGCAGACGCTCGCAGATGTAATCGACCCAGTGGGCGAAGCGCCGCAAACGGTCCAGGCCCTTTTCGGTGACGTGGGTTTCCGCCCCCATGTCACCCAGCGATTTGAACAGGCTGACGTTGCGGGCCCGGGCATAGTGGCTCAGTTGCTCCAGGGTGCGGGGGCCGATTTCCCGTCGCGGTACATTGACCACCCTCAGGAAGGCGGCATCGTCGTCAGGGTTGATCAAAAGGCGCAGGTAGGACATGGCGTCCTTGATCTCGTTTTTCGAGAAAAACGACTGCCCACCGGAGATGCGGTAGGGAATCTGGTAGGCCTGGAGTTTCATCTCCAGCAGCCGTGCCTGATGGTTGCCCCGGTAGAGTACGGCGAAGTCCTTGAAGCCCAGGCCCTTCTTGAGTTTCTGGTCGAGAATCTCGGTGGCCACCCGATCGGCCTCGGCGTCCTCGCTGCGACAGCGAACAATGCGGATTTCCTCGCCGATGGTGTGATCACTCCACAAGGCCTTCTCGAAGACGTGCGGGTTGTTCGCAATCACCGTATTGGCGCTGCGCAGGATGCGCCCGGTGGAGCGATAATTCTGCTCCAGCTTGACGATTTTCAGGCTGGGGAAATCTTCCTTGAGCTGGGCCAGGTTCTCCGGCCGGGCACCGCGCCAGGCATAGATCGACTGATCGTCATCCCCCACCACAGTGAACGCGGCCCGCTCGGCCACCAGGAGCTTGACCAGCTCGTACTGGCACACGTTGGTGTCCTGATACTCGTCCACCAGCATATAGCGGATCTTGCGCCGCCATTTCGCCAGTACATCCGGGTGGTCCCGGAACAGTTGCACCGGTAGCAGGATCAGGTCGTCAAAATCCACCGCGTTGTAGGCTTTGAGGTATTCGTTGTAACGCTTATAGATCAGTGCGATGCGCTGTTCACGTTCATCCGCTGCCTTGCTCCAGGCTTCCGCCGGTCCCCGCATGGCGTTTTTCCAGGATGAAATGGTCATCTGCACATCCGAGAGCTCGTCCCCGGCATCTGCGCTTTCTTCCCGCAGCATCAGATCTTGCAGCAGTGCCTTGGCGTCTTCGGCGTCGAAGATGGAGAAACCCGGATGATAGCCCAGATGCGCATGCTCTTCGCGGATCATGTTCAGGCCGAGGTTGTGAAAGGTGGACACAATGAGACCACGGGTCTGTTTGCGATCCACGATCCGGCCCACCCGTTCCTTCATTTCACGGGCTGCTTTATTGGTGAAGGTGACGGCCGCGATGTGACGGCCCGGTATGCCCAGCTGTTCGATCAGGTAGGCGATTTTCCGGGTAATCACACTGGTTTTGCCACTACCGGCGCCGGCCAGAACCAGCAGGGGGCCGTCGGCATAGCGCACTGCTTCGTTCTGTCTGGGGTTGAGTTTGTTCATCCGCGCATTCTACACCAGCAACAGTTTCTGTACCTTGACGATCTATCAGCTATCCTTGGGTAACAGGATGCTGTTTTTCACGGATTATCAGGCGCCTTTCATGACACTGCCAATGGAAACAATGAGTTCCAGTCAGGTACGTTTGCTGGTGTTGACGCCGGAATACGCTGACTTTTTGTGGCTACAAAGCCTTTTGTGCGCCGATACAGAGCTGCAGCCGGACATGGTCTGGTGTCCGGACCTGATCGATTGTGATGACCTGATCCGGAATACCCATTTCGATGTCATTATCTGGGATTGCGTGTTTCACGGCGATTCGGAAGTTTCTTTCCTGGACTACCTGCACGTGGCCAGTAACAACAAGCCGGTGCTGGCGATGAGCGCAGAGCGCAGCGGTGAGCGTGCGCCGGAGTTGCTGGCCGGCGGGGCAGCGGACTACCTGTGCCGGCAGAATCTGGACCGCTGGACACTGGCCCGGGCGGTCAGGTGCCTGTGGTACCGGGAGCAACTGGCGGTCTCGGCCCACGGGCATCTCGGTCGCGAAGTGGCCAGCGGGTTTATCAACCGGGACCTGTTTTTTGACCGCCTGCAACAGGCCCTGCTGAGGGCCGAGCGTGGCAGCCACCGTCTGGCGCTGCTGCACCTGAACCTGGACGACTTTCGCAGTTTCAATGAATCCTTCGGTTACCAGAAGAGCGACCAGTTGGTGCTCAAGCTGGCGGAGCGGCTGCGTCATTGCCTGCGCCGGGTGGATTCGCTGATGCGCATCGGCGGTGATGAGCTGGCCATCATCGTGGAGAAAGTGGAAGACTCCCTGGATATTACCCAGATCATCCGGAAACTGGTCGGGGCGCTGGCAGATCCGGTCACCGTAGACGGCCAGAGCGTGGTGGTCAGTGCCAGCCTCGGCGTTGCCACCTACCCGGAGGCCGGAGACAGCCCCGAGAACCTGATGCGTCGGGCCAATCGCGCCATGTTCGAGGCCAAGCGGGATCCCGGCACCAGCTACCGTTTTTACGACCGCCAGTTGCATATCACCGCCGGCTACCAGTTACGTCTCGAGGCGGATCTGCGTAATGCGCTGCGGGGCAAGGAACTGGAGCTTTACTACCAGCCGCGGATCGACCTGGCGACGGAAGAAGTCCGCGGCGTGGAGTGCCTGCTACGCTGGAATCACCCAGAGCGGGGACTGGTGGGGCCGGATGAGTTCATTCCGGTGGCTGAGCGCAGCGGTTTGATCGTGCCCATTGGCTACTGGGTCATCGAGCAGGCCTGCAAGCGGTTGCAGGAGTCCGCCGAGCTGGGTTTCCCCGGCCTGGTGTTTGCGGTCAACCTTTCGTTCCGGCAGTTCCACGACCGTAAAATGACAGAAACCATTTTCCGTATCATTTTCAACGCCAACGTTGACACCAGTCTGCTGGAGCTGGAACTGACCGAAAGTGCCATGATGCACGATCCGGAGTACGCCCAGCGTTGCCTGCGGGAACTCAACCAGTTGGGGATCAGCTTTGCACTGGATGATTTCGGCACGGGCTTCTCGTCCCTGAGCAATTTGCAACACCTGCCCATTTCGCTGGTGAAGATCGATAAATCCTTTGTCCAGGAACTGGGGCATTCCGCCGATGCCGAGCACATCATCCGGGCGATCATCAGTCTGGCCCACAGTCTGCAGATCAGCGTCGTGGCTGAGGGAGTGGAAACCGAGGGCCAGCTGGAGTTTCTCCGCCAGCAGCACTGCGACGAGATTCAGGGCTATTACTACGCCCGCCCCATGCCGTGGCAGGATCTTGTGCAATTCCTGAACAACCGCAGCCAGGCTGCTTGCCTGCAGCAGTAAGCCGCTGTACCTTTGCGCTTTGATTCAGAAAGCATCACAGAGGTTGCATGAACAGTATCTCCAGGCGCATCGCCGACGAGCTCGGCGTACGCGAGCAACAGGTTAATGCCACTGTCGCCCTGTTGGATGAGGGTGCCACCGTTCCATTTATCGCCCGTTACCGTAAAGAGGTCACCGGTTCGCTGGATGACAGCCAGTTGCGTAATCTGGAAGAGCGCCTGCGTTACCTGCGGGAGCTGGAAGATCGTCGGTCGACCATCCTCAACAGCATCGAGGAGCAAGGCAAGCTGACGGACGAGCTGCGCACCAGCATCCAGGACGCGGATACCAAGAACCGTCTGGAAGATCTGTACCTGCCTTACAAGCCCAAGCGCCGCACCAAGGCGCAGATTGCCAGGGAGGCGGGTCTCGAGCCGCTGGCGGATGCCCTGTATAACGACCCGACCCTGGACCCCGAAGTCACCGCCGAAGGCTACCTGAACGCCGACGCCGGTGTGGCTGATACCAAGGCCGCGCTGGATGGCGCCCGCTACATCCTGATGGAGCGGTTTGCCGAAGATGCCGAACTGCTTGGCAACCTGCGGGACTTTATCTGGCAGGAAGGTCAGCTCAAGGTCACCGTGATTGAAGGCAAGGAGAATGAGGGAGCGAAGTTCCGTGATTACTTCGATCATGTCGAGCCGCTGAAGAAAGTACCGTCACACCGGGCCCTGGCCATCCTCCGGGGGCGCAACGAGGGCGTGCTGGGTTATAGCATCGTGGTGGGCGACGCCGACGATGATCGTCGCCAGCCCCATCCGGCGGAGCAGCGTATTGCCGCCCGCTGGCATGTGCGGGACAACGGTCGGGCTGCGGACAAATGGCTGTCAGACGTGGTGCGCTGGACCTGGCGGGTGAAGCTCTCGACCCAGATCGAGACCGATCTCATGGCTCAGGTGCGTGAGGCCGCGGAAACCGAAGCCATCAACGTGTTTGCCAATAATCTCAAGGATCTGTTGCTGCTGGCGCCCGCCGGACCGCGCCCGACCCTGGGGCTGGACCCGGGTCTGCGAACCGGCGTCAAGGTGGCGGTCATCGATGGCACCAGTCAGGTGGTCGGCCACGGGGCCATTTACCCCCATGCGCCCAAGAACCAGTGGGATCGGTCCATTGAACAGCTGGCGGCCTGGTGCCGTGAGTTCAGCATTGAGCTGATCGCCATCGGAAACGGCACGGCCTCGCGGGAAACGGAAAAGCTGGTGGCGGACCTGTGCAAGAAATACCCGGAACTGAAGCTGGCCAGGATCGTGGTCAGCGAATCCGGAGCCTCGATCTATTCCGCGTCAGAGTTCGCATCCAAGGAACTGCCCGATCTGGACGTGACCATCCGTGGCGCGGTGTCCATTGCCCGTCGCCTGCAGGACCCGCTGGCTGAGCTGGTGAAGATCGAGCCCAAATCCATCGGCGTGGGTCAGTACCAGCACGATGTGTCACAGGTTCAGCTCGCCCGCAGTCTGGATGCGGTGGTGGAAGACTGTGTAAACGGAGTGGGGGTCGATCTGAACACTGCGTCGGTCCCCCTGCTCGCCCGGGTTTCCGGCCTGAACCAGAGCATCGCCCAGAACATCGTAGACTTCCGTAACCAGAACGGGGTGTTCCGGAACCGTAAGCAGTTGCTGAAGGTGTCCCGTCTCGGGGATCGTACGTTCGAGCAGGCCGCCGGGTTCCTGCGCATCGCCAGCGGCGAGAATCCGCTGGATCGGTCGTCTGTTCACCCGGAAGCCTACGGCGTGGTGGAAGCGATTGCGGCCAAGAACAACCGTAAGGTGGAGAATATCTTGGGGGATGCGGCGTTCCTACGCTCGCTGAATCCGCAGGATTACGTTACCGAACAGTTTGGCCTGCCGACAATTAAGGATATTATTTCAGAACTGGAAAAGCCCGGTCGCGATCCTCGCCCCGAATTCCGGTTTGCCAGTTTTGAGGAAGGGGTGGAAACCCTGAACGATCTCAAGCCTGGCATGGTGCTCGAAGGCTCGGTGACCAACGTGACCAATTTCGGCGCATTTGTGGATATTGGTGTCCATCAGGATGGTCTGGTGCATATCTCGGCATTGTCCAACACGTTTGTGAAAGACCCCCGTGAGGTGGTCAAAGCCGGCGATATCGTCAAAGTGAAAGTGATGGATGTGGACATTCCCCGTAAGCGGATTGCCCTGTCCATGCGTATGGATGACCAGCCGGGCGAAAAATCCGATGCCAAGGCGGGTGCTGGCGCAAGCCGCAACCGCAGTGACAACCGCTCCGGTAGCCGGGCAGGACGGGGGCAGGGTGGCCAGCCGTCACAGCAACAGGGCGCCATGGCCGGTGCACTGGCACAGGCGCTCGCTTCCGCCCGCAAAAGGTAGCCGTTAACAGACGGCAGGTTTCCCATTCCATGGGCGGGCTCTGCTCACAAGGCGGAGCTCACCCCAGCAGGAGTCATCCATGGCAGAATCCCGCCATCACATCTTTCATCAGTTTTCGGCCAGCGACTGGGGCGGTTTTCTCAAGGGTGTTGAGAAAGAAGGGCTGCGTGCGGACCGAAACGGCTTTATTGCCCAGACCCCCCACCCCAGGGCACTGGGTTCCGCGCTGACCCACCCGGCGATTACCACGGATTACTCCGAGGCACTGCTGGAACTGATTACACCGGTGTGCACCACCACGCGGGGCATGCTGGATTCGCTGCGGGATATTCATCGCTTTGTGCAGCGCCACCTCGGTGACGAGGTGTTCTGGGCCGCCAGTATGCCCTGCGAACTTGATGGCGATGCCAGCATTCCCATTGCACGGTACGGCAGCTCCAACATCGGTCAGCTCAAGCACGTCTACCGCCAGGGGCTGGCGGTGCGCTACGGTCGCATGATGCAAAGCATAGCCGGTGCGCACTACAACCTGTCACTGCCCGACGGGTTCTGGTCGCTGTGGCAGCAGGCCCTGGGCAGCCAGCAGAGCCTCAAGGATTTCAAATCCGATCAGTATTTCTGGCTGATCCGCAATTTCCGGCGCCGTAGTTGGCTGCTGATGTTGCTCTTCGGTGCTTCTCCGGCCCTGGATGCAAGCTTCGTGGCGAACGTGAAGCATGACCTGGCCCGATTCAATCCGGACACCTGGCATGGGCCGGACGCCACCTCCCTGCGGATGGGCGACCTTGGCTATCACAACAACGCCCAGTCATCGCTGAACATCTGTTTCAATGAGCTCAGCACCTACACCCAGACCCTGGATCGAGCCATCCATACGCCCTGGCCTGCCTATGAAGAGATAGGCACGCGCCGGGGCGATGAATTTATCCAGATCAACACCAGTGTGCTGCAGATCGAGAATGAGTATTACAGCGCCGTGCGTCCCAAGCGCACCACCGAGCGGGAAGAAAAGCCCATCCAGGCGTTGGAATCCCGCGGGGTGGAGTACATTGAGGTTCGCTGTCTGGACCTGGACCCGTTCTCCCCGGTTGGGGTCAGTGAAAGCCAGATCGATTTCCTCGACCTCTTCCTGCTTGATTGCCTGCTGTCAGACAGCCCGCGGATCGGTGATGCCGAGTGTGAACGCCTGGATGACAATTACAAGGATGTGGTGGCCCACGGTCGCAATCCCGAATTGTCCCTCTGCCAGGGTGGCCACCGCTCCTCTCTCGGGGAGTCGGCCTCGGTGCTGCTGGCGAACCTGGAACCTCTGGCCGAGCGGCTCGACGGTTGGGTAGGCGGGGATACTTACCGCCGCGCACTGCAAGCCCAACAGGCGAAGCTGGACGCGCCGGAACTGATACCTTCAGCGCGGGTGACCCAGGCCATGGCTGACGCCGGAATGGGGCACCGGGAATGGGTGCAGTCCATATCGACCCAGCATCAACAGGCTCTCAGGGCGGAACCTTTCTCCCATACCTCCCTGGCGGAGTTTGAGCGCATCAGCCAGGCGTCCCTGGCGGAGCAGGCTGACATGGAGGCTGCCGATACACAGCCTTTCGGCGCCTTCCTCGAACAGTACCTGAAGTCCTGACGCACAGTGATCCGGGCCCCGTCACAACGGGGCCGGACTTGCCGCACAGAAACCGAACAAAAGTTTGTCAGTTTCTGACCCTGCTGTTACGTTCTGTATCAGAAATGTCACTGCGTGTGACGATCAGGCACCGGGGAGAGGGGCATGGCCAGGGATATCAAGCTGGGTTGGGATGTGGAAGCGCTCAACAAGGCGTACCGACAGGGTTACATGTCCGCGTCCATGGGAATGGACCGCAGTCGTTGCCCCTATCGGGGAGAGGTCGTGATTGCAGCCTGGGAAGCCGGCTGGGAAGACGCCGGCCAGGCCGCCCGTGAACGCACCGACCCGGATGATGATCTGTTCTCACGCATTGCCTGACGGTGGCAGTGCGTCCCGTATCAGCGTTGCACCACAAATTCGGTAAACAGCACCCCTGCGATGGATTCGCCGGTCTGTTGCTCCTCCAGGACCCCATTGATGCGTTTGGCGGCCTCTTCCCTAAGGGCGTTCTGCCCCTCGCCGGTCGACAACCGTTCAGTATCGCTCTGCTCCCCGAATAACATCACCAGTTCATGGCGTAACCGGGGGATATGGGCTTCAACAGCGGCACGGGTGGTCTCCCTTGAGGCCCGCAATGTGACGGCGGCCTTGAGGTAAGTCAGGCGATTGCCAGGCTCGCCCACATGGGTCACGAAGGGCGGGGCCAGTTCGATATAATCGGTAATTCCCGCTTCCTCAGCTTCTTCCGTACTTTCTTCCAGTGTTTCTTCTTCTGCGTAGACCACTGACACGGGCAGTATGGTCAGCAGGCACAGGAGGGTCCGGAAAATGCACTTTTGCAGACAGGTCATAGGCTTGAAGTTCACTGTGGTTTAGGGTTTAGTGGCAGGGCAACGGCGATTGCCGCCCGGTTTTCGCAGAATAGCAGGCCCGGAGGCTGCATGCAGCATCCTATGGTTTCCAGATAACCTCTGGCCGGCCCGGCCAAGAACGTCTTTTTCGAGGTGAATCCTTGACGTCCAGATTGATGTTTTCAGTTGTTTTTATCGTGTCTGCTGCATTACTTGGTGTGGCATTTTATATGGAGCATGTGATGGGGCTGGAGCCCTGCCCGTTGTGCTGGCTGCAGCGTTTCGGGTTCATGGGCGCCGGTGCCGTGAGTCTTCTGGCGGTTCTGCACAACCCGAAAGGTGTGGGCGTTCGCGTTTACGGGCTGCTGCTTGCGGTGACTGCCGGGGCCGGGCTGGGTGTGGCCGGGCGTCAGCTCTGGCTGCAGAGTCTGCCGGCCGACCAGGTGCCCGCCTGTGGACCTTCAGTGGACTACATGCTGGAGGTGCTGCCATGGATGGAGGTGTTGACCACTGCCCTGCAGGGCACCGGTGACTGCGCCGAGGTGGTCTGGCGTTTCCTCGGGCTTAGCATTCCCGGATGGACGGCGGTGTTCTTCACCCTGCTGGTTATCACCGGTCTGGTACTGCTGTTCCGCCCCGCTAAAAGCACGGGCTGGGTTGATGGCTGAAACGGTTGCGGCCAACAGCGGGCATGGGGTACCTTGAGAGAACCGAGTGAGGGTACCGAGAGAAACTCTTGAATCTTTGCACAACAAGAAACAAACCCGACACCGGGAATGGTCAGGTAACTGGAGAAAGGCATCATGTTGGAAAATTGCCGTAATGCCAGAGAGCGTTGGGGTGGTGTCAGCGAATTGATAGACCGCTGGCTCAAAGAACGCCAGGAACTGCTGGTCCACTATTGCGACCTGTCCGGTGAGAGCGATTTCTCCCAGACCGAAGCGCTGAGGGAAAAGTTCGTCAGGTTGTGCGAAGTACTGGTGGATTACGTCTCGGCGGGCCATTTCGAAATTTACGAACAGCTGATTCAGGAAGCCCGTGAGTTTAACGACGGCGGATTGGAGCTGGCTGCCAAGCTTTATCCACGGATAGCCCAGACCACGGAGACCGCGCTGAATTTCAATGATCGGCTCGATGGAAAGTCACTCACCGAAAGTGACGTAAAAGCGCTGTTCGCAGAGCTGTCGGAATTGGGTGAGATTCTGGAAAGCCGGTTCGAGATGGAAGATTACCTGATCGAGCACCTGCATAATGCCCACGCCGACAAGGTGATGTCCTCCGCCTGAGCGGCGGGTGGTGCAGGGCCGGCAGCCCCGTTCAGCGGATTCTGCCGGCCTCGTTATCCGGAGGTTACTCCGGATTCACTTCAATCAGTTCCACATCAAACACTAGGGTCTCATTGGGCCCGATACGCTGATTGCCGCCTGGGCCGTAAGCCAGGTCAGAGGGGATGTACAGCTTGACCCGGCTGCCTTCGTTCATCAACTGAAGGCCCTCGGTCCAGCCCGGAATGACCTGGTTGAGGCCAAAGGTGACCGGCTCGCCACGCTCGCGGGAGCTGTCAAAGACTTCGCCTGAGATCAGTTCGCCGGTGTAGTGGACTTTCACCCGGTCAGACTCGGCCGGCTTTTCGCCATCGCCTTCCTCCAGGACTTCGTACTGAAGACCGGATTCCGTGGTTTCGACCCCATCGCGCTCTGCGTTTTCCGCCAGGAAGGCTTCTCCGGCCTCGCTGTTCTTCTCGGCCAGTTCTTCCATCTGGGAGGTTTCCTTTTCCTGGAGTTGCTGCTGGTAAGCCATCAGCGCTTCCTGGATCTCCTCGCGGCTCATGCGGCTGACTTCCTCGTCACCCTGATGACCATGCTCGATGCCCTGAAGGAACTGTTCCATCTGCAGATCCGGCAGGTCATTCTTCATGCGTTCACCGAGTACCAGGCCCATACCGTAGCTGACTTTCTGGTCCGTAGACTCAAGGGCGGGATCGCTTGGGGCATCGGATTGCGTGGAGCAGCCGGCGACGAGGCCGGTCACTGCCAGTGCGAGCAGTGCTTTCTTCATCTCAATATCCTGTGTTGTGGAGCGGGGCGCATTCCGGCCCCGTTGTGTTGGCTTTAAACAGCAAAAAGGTAGCGGGTTCCGGCAGCAGATGCCACTGAACATGTGTTAAGAAAGTCGTCAGTTGCGAGCGTTAACTTCCATTGTTCGCCGGTGCCATGGGCGCCAGGGAAAACGGAGCACTGTAGGGCGACTGCCAGTCGGTTTCAGGATTGGACGTCGCCTGGCGGGGCAGCCCGCCATTGCGCTGGCGCTCAATGGCCAGGGCATTCCAGGAGCCGTTCTCCGGCGGCTTGTCAGCGTAGTGCCAGCTGCCGTCACGGTCCTGCCACTTGAAGACGATGTCGGGGCCATCCACCGGTACCGGTGAGGGAACCAGTCCCTCAAAGGCGGGAATGTCTTCTTCGGTGTCTGCCTCCGGAACGCTGGTGACACCCTGGGGCTCCGGTTCGTTGATGCCGAAAAAAATCAGCATAAGCAGTACGCCAAGGGCGGGGAAGGCCAGTCGAATGAGCCATTTCATGATCATGCGCTCCGGTTTCCGGATGTAAAAGTGATCAGGCTGCGGACGAGGGAATCCAGCGCGCGCCCGCTGTTGCGGTCGATGTCGCGCCCGGGTGCGGCCGCTTCGAGGTTGGTACGGGCAAGTGTTTCCAATCCGTGCATGCCAGCGTTCTCTTGCAAAGTTTTGGCGAGGCTCTGATAAGTCAGGGCCAGCTCAATCCGTTCTGCTTCCAGCTCGCTGCGGGAGACGGTCTGCCGCAGCGAACTGGTGTCCGGGTGGTGCCGGGGAATAAACTTCCGCACTGCCCGGAGAGGCTCGGTTACATGTGTTCGCCACTCTGTTACCGTAGCGTCTTCATTACCGGAGTATTTCTGGCCTGAAATGGTAAGCCAGCACGCACTTAAAATCTGTGTAACACGCCAGCCTTTTAGCTGAAGGTCCAGGCAAGCGGCCTCGACCTCCGGGAGCCTCCAGAAGGCCAGCGCGAATTGCCAGAGAGGGTTGTCCTCAGTTGGCAGTCCTTCTGGTAATGGCGCCTGGGCGTTTTGCATGCGGTCTTGTGTCTTCCCTGTAATTCATACCCTGATAAAATGACACCATGCTAACGATAACCGATCTCAGTTTACAACGGGGCGGCGTCTGGTTACTAGACGCGGTCAGCCTCACAGTCCAGCCGGGTCAGCGCGTCGCAATTGTCGGTGCCAATGGCGCCGGCAAATCGAGCCTGTTCCAGTTGCTCCTGGGGCAACTGTCACCGGAGCAGGGCAGCGTAACACTTCCAGGAGGGTGTCGTATTGCCCATATGGCCCAGGAAGTGGAAGCGTCTGAGCGAAGCGCCCGGGATTTTGTGCTCGACGGTGACCACGAACTGCGTCGCATGGAGCGGGAACTGGCGGTGGCGGAGCAGAAGGGGGACGACCACGCCCAGGCCAGACTTCATGGCGAGCTGGACGTTCACGAAGCCTGGTCTGCTCCCCGCCGGGCTGATGCCCTGCTGCGTGGGCTGGGGTTTTCCGATGCCGACACCGTGCGGCCGGTGTCGGCGTTTTCCGGTGGTTGGCGGATTCGTCTGAACCTGGCGCAGGCCCTGATGCGGCCATCTGATTTACTGTTGCTGGATGAGCCAACGAACCACCTTGACCTGGACGCGTGCCTCTGGCTGGAAAACTGGCTGCATCGCTACACAGGCACACTGCTGTTTATTTCCCACGATCGGGATTTCATGGATCGTGTTGCCACTCACGTGGTGCACTTCCACCAGCGTAAGTTGGAACTGTACACCGGGAATTATTCGGCCTTCGAAGGGCAGCGCAGTGAGCGCCTTGCCCAGCAGCAGGCGGGATTTGAGCGCCAGCAGGCGAGAATTGCCGAGATTCAGCGCTTCATCGATCGATTCAAGGCCAAGGCCACCAAGGCGCGTCAGGCCCAGAGTCGGGTAAAAGCGCTCGAACGAATGGAGAAGATTGCCCCCGCGCACATCGATTCGCCGTTCAGTTTCGAGTTCCCGGTGGCGGAGAAAGTGTCGAACCCGTTGCTCTCCATACGCAATGGCAACGCGGGTTACGGGGATACCGTGATTCTCAGTGGGATCAACCTGAGCCTGCTACCGGGCAGTCGTATTGGTCTGCTGGGGCCAAACGGGGCCGGTAAATCCACCCTGATGGATTCGTTACGGAATGAATCGACCCTGCTGGCGGGTGAGCGAACCGGAGGCGAGCATCTGTCGATCGGCTATTTTGCCCAGCACCAGCTCGAGTCCCTGGACCTGGATGCCAGCCCGTTCCTGCATCTGCAACGACTGTCTCCGCGGGCGTCGGAGCAGAGTATTCGCAATTTCCTGGGCGGCTTTGATTTCCACGGCGATGAGGCGCTCAGTGCCATCCGGTCGTTTTCCGGCGGCGAGAAGGCCCGCGTGGCGCTGGCCGTGATTGCCTGGCAGCGGCCAAACCTGCTGTTGCTGGACGAGCCGACCAACCACCTCGATCTAGAGATGCGTCAGGCGCTGACCATGGCGTTGCAGAACTTTGAGGGCGCGATTGTGGTGGTCTCCCATGACCGTCACCTGTTGCGCAACACCGTGGATGATTTCTGGCTGGTTTACGACGGCCGGGTCAGCGATTACGACGGCGACCTTGAGGACTACGAGCGCTGGCTGGCGGACAGACGCAAGGACGAGACCGACGCCCCGCGACGCGAGGTGCCCGGCGACCAGAGCCGTCCGGCCAGTCATCCGGCGTCATCGGATAATGCCGGGGAGAGTTCTGACGATCGTAAGGCCAGGAAGCGCGCAGAAGCCGCCCTGCGTCAGAAGTTGAGTCCTTATCGGAAACAGCAGGCCGCGCTTGAAAAGGCCATGGACCAGTTGCAGCAGGAGCTTAGCGAGGTGGAGACGTCGCTGTCGGATCCAGAGCTTTACCAGGACAGTGGCAAGGATCGGTTGAAGCAGCGGTTGGGTCAGCAGGCCGAACTCAAGGGTCGGCTGGAAGAGGCCGAGGCCCAGTGGCTGGAAATCAGTGAAACGGTAGAAGGCCTTGAGGCGGAATTGGCGGTCTAGCGTTTCACTTCCAGTGTGAAGCCCTGTTTGGACAGGTAGTCTGCCTCGTTTTCGAGGTCCGCCAGGGTGAGCGGGCGCTCATCCAGCCAACCCTCCGGAAACTCGATGGTCAGGCGGTTCTCGCGGCCTTGCAACTGAAAGGCGGGCGGTGGATCCATGTTTCTGGGGTGTTGGATCAGCACGCCGAGTCTTACCAGCACGCACAGGTATCTGAGGCGTGGGATATCCTCGGGATCAAGTCCTTCGAATATGGTTGGTGAAAACTTGCGGCGGTGGCCGCGAACCAGTGTGGCAAGATCAAGCTGAAACTGTTGGCTGAAGCCAGGCAGGTCGGAGTAACGCAGCAGATAGGCTCCGTGCTTGTGGTACTGGCTGTGGGAAATGGTCAGACCGATCTCATGAAGCCGGCAGCCCCAGCGCAGGACCTCTTCATCGTGCGTGGTGCGTATTGCCCAGGCATCGGCCACCTGGTCCCATGCCGCGATGGTGGTGTTTTCCACAGCCCGGCCGTGGGCCTGATCCACGTGGTAACGCTCCTGAAGAGCGGCAATTGTGCGTTCGCGGACGTCTTCGTGCTGAATGCGCCCCACGATGTCGTAGAGCAGACCTTCCCGCAGGGCGCCTTCCGCGAACGTCATTTCCTCGATCTGCAGGGACTGGAAGGCGCCCATGAGAATGGCAAAACCGGCCGGGAAAATGCTTTGCCGGTCCGCGCGCACCCCGAGATCTGCGAGCTTTTCGACCTTGCCCATGCTGACCAGGCGCTGGCGCAGTTCGCTCATTGCCTCCAGGGTGATGGTACCGTTGGTGATCTTCAGGCTTTCCAGAACGCTGGCGATGGCCTTGATAGACCCGGAGGAACCCACCGCACTCTGCCAGCCCACACTGCGGAAGTGTCGGCGAATGTTCAGCAGCTCCTGCTGGGCGTGTGTCACCGCCCGGTCCATCTGTCGACGGGAAATCTTGCCATCGGCAAAGTAACGGTTGCGGAAAGACACGCATCCCATATGCAGACTTTCCAGCTCCTGTGGCTCGAAGCGCTCGCCGATGATGAATTCGGTACTGCCGCCTCCAATGTCAATCACCAGCCGGCGGCCACTGTCATCCGACAGGGTATGGGAGACTCCCAGATAGATCAGTCGGGCCTCTTCCCGTCCGGCAATGACTTCAACCGGGTATCCCAGAACCTCCTCGGCGCGGGAGATGAACTCCTGGGCATTGCGCGCCACTCTCAGGGCGTTGGTGCCCACGATCTGGACGGCTTCCGGCGGCATTCCCTGCAGTCGCTGGGCAAACCGGCTCAGGCACGCCAGGGCCCGTTGCTGGGCCTCTTCGGTCAACTGGTTATAGGCGTCCAGGCCGGCACCGAGCTGAACTTTTTCGCCCATCTTCTCCAGGGTGCGTATCTCGCCATGAACCAGGCGGGCGACCACCATGTGGAAACTGTTCGAGCCCATATCGATGGCTGCCAACAGGTCGGGCGTGGCAAACTCTGCTTCGGCGGAGGGGATGGCCGTCACGGGTAAAGAATTCCTCTAGGCGTTACCGGTGGCGGTACTATAAGCGAATTGCGGCGGAGCTGTCAGTAGCGCCCGTGGACGGATTTTGTGTTCGCCCGTATAGCGGTTAACCGAGAGGCGGCCAGAACCGCTTCACAGACAGCCGGCCAATCGCGTAAAGTATGCGCTACTGAGATAAGGGTGAAGGGCTGCCGGAACACGTCAGGCAGCCTTCTGCAACGTTCAATCGCACCGACACTCTGGCCGTAGCCACAGTGTTTCCGGGTGCCTGAATCAGGAAATGATAATGAGCGGAAATATCGTAAATGTCACTGACGCTTCCTTTGAACAGGACGTACTGCAATCCGACGTGCCCGTGCTGGTCGATTACTGGGCGGAATGGTGCGGTCCATGCAAAATGATTGCGCCGGTTCTGGAAGAGATTGCCGACGAGTACGACGGTAAGCTGAAGATCTGTAAGCTCAACATCGACGAAAACGAGCAGACTCCGCCGAAGTTCAACATTCGGGGTATTCCCACCCTGATGCTGTTCAAGAACGGCAACGTGGACGCGACCAAAGTGGGTGCGCTGTCCAAGTCACAGCTCGCTGCCTTCCTGGACAGCAATCTCTGATTGCCGTCAGGACATCTGAAACCGCCCCTGGATTCGCGTTCACGGGCGGTTTTTTTTGGTCATGAGTTCCCCGGGAGAAACACCGCGAATTGCTGGCCTGGTGCTGGCGGGTGGTGAAGGTCGCCGTATGGGAGGTGCCGACAAGGGACTGCTGTCCTGGCGCGGGCGTCCAATGGCGGCTTGGGTGGTGGACGCCCTGGACCAGGTGGTCAGCCCTGTCATGATCAGCGCAAATCGCTCCCTCGCCGACTACCGCCGACTGCTGACATCTGCGGGCTGTGTTCGGCCGGACGATGACGCGGTCTGCGGCCAGGGGCCCCTGGCCGGATTGTTGAGTGGTCTTCGGCAGACGCAGACGTTGGGCGCCGACGCTGTGTTGGTCTGTCCCTGCGATACGCCCCAGGTGACGCCCGCCGTGCTTGCAAGACTCCTGGCTGCCTGGCAGGCGGCGCCGGGTGCACCGGTCATTGCTGAATGCGATGGCAGGGTGCACCCACTTCATGGCGTCTACCCCGTTTCACTGGTCCCGCTTCTGGAATCACGGCTTCAGCAGGGCGACCGCAAGGTACGTGTTTTTACCGAAGCTGCGGGCGCAACAACAGTGGACTGCAGCAATGCCCGTGAGGCGTTCATCAACTGCAACGACCTCGGAGACATGCCCGACCGCTAGGCCGGTACTATTCCTGGTGGCTGTGCCGGGCGAGGTCCGACGCCTTCTGTTCGACCCAGTGCTCGGACTGGCCGGAGAGTTCTTTTTTCCAGAACGGCGCCGAGGTTTTCAGGGCATCCATGATGAACTCGCAGGCTGCGAAGGCATCGGCCCGATGACCACTGCACACCCCCACAAACACGATCTGATCGCCGAGCGCCAGGTTACCCACACGGTGCACCACCCGTGCCTTGCGTACATCCCAGCGTTCGGCGGCCTGGATAATCAGATCCTCAATGACCTGTTCCGTCATGCCCGGGTAGTGTTCCAGAAACATGCCGGTCACGCCCTGCAGGTCGCCGCTGTCACGGACCATGCCGGTAAAGGTCGCAATGGCGCCGGTGCCCCCACCGCTGTGCCGCAGGTTCTGGTATTCGTCCGCCATATTGAAATCGGCGGTTTGGACTGAAACAGAATGCGCCATATCAGCCCCCGGTCACCGGTGGGAAAAACGCGACTTCGTCGCCAGCCTGAAGGGAGGCGCCCGCCCGCGCCATGGTTTTGTTCACCGCAATCATCACCGGCTGTTCTCCGCCAAGTTGGGCCCAGGCGCCGCCTTTAGCGGCCAGATCCGAGAGCACCTGGCCGGCAGTCATGCCGGGTTGCCACGGCAATGTCAGGGTTTCGGTATCCAGTTCTTCGCGCAAACGGGCGAAAAAACGGACGGTCAGGGTGTGGTTCTCGGTCATCGCTACCCCAGCAGCTCCGCAAAGGAATAATACGTGATGATATCACCGGGGCTGACGGTTGTGTGTTCCGGCACCACAGCGAGCCCGTCAGCCCAGCAGGCAGAGCTGAGCATGCCGGAACTCTGGTTCGGATAGGCCGACACGGTGAGCTGCTGGTTGTGATATTCCTTCCGCGCCCTGACAAATTCGCGGCGCACAGACGCCGAGGCTACGGAAAAGCCGGCGGGCAGACGTTCGCCATGGCACGGATGATCCATGGCGCCCTGACGCCGACGGATGTACGGGATGGCGAGGACCAGGAAGGTAACCAGAACCGCCGCCGGGTTACCTGGCAGGCCGAGGACCGGCGTACTGTGAATCTCACCAAAGGCCAGTGGCTTGCCGGGCTTGATCGCCAACCGCCACAGGGACAGGCCGCCGGATTCTTCCAGCACCGCCCGGACATGGTCCTCCTCACCCACGGAGACGCCGCCGCTGGTGATGATCAGGTCGGCGTCCGCCGCCGCGCGCAGGAGAGTGGCGTGGGTTGCTTCGCGGCTGTCGGCCAGGGTTTCGCACAGCACGGTGTCGCAGCCCGCCTGTGCCAGCAGGCCGAGCAGGGTGAAGCGGTTGGTGTTGTAGATCTGGCCTGGTTCCAGTGGCGTGCCCGGCTCAACCAGTTCATCGCCGGTCGTCAGTACCGCCACCTTGAGCCGACGGACGACCGCGACGCTGGCCTTGCCCATGGACGCGAGCAACCCGACTTCCTGGGGGCGCAGGCGTGTTCCCCGCGCCAGAGCCCGTTCTCCCTGGCGCAGATCCTGGCCGCGCCGGCGGATGTTCTGGCCGGCCTGGACCTCAGTCCTAAGGGTGATGTGGTCTCTGTGGGCCTCAACCTGTTCCTGCATGACCACCGCCTCTGCGCCGGCGGGGATCTCTGATCCGGTAAAAATCCGCACGGCAGTACCCGGTGTGAGGGGGGCCGGGGCCTGACCTGCCGGCACGCGCGCGACAACCGGCACGGGTGTGTCCAGGGTGGCGCTCTCCAGCGCCACGGCGTAGCCGTCAACCGCACTGTTGTCCGCCGGTGGTACATCGCCCGGAACGAGGCAGTCTTCCGCCAGGACCCGGCCGAGGGCATCGGTCAGGGGAACGGTTTCAATCTCGGAGACCGGATTCGAGCGTTCCAGCAGATGCGCCAGGGCGTCTTCCAGTACCGTCAGCGACTGCGATGGTCCTGCCATGCTCATTTCCGCCCCCGGTTACCGATTTTCTCGTGCAGTCGATGGTATGCACGGTCGGGTTTCCGCAGGGTCAGGGCGGAGAAATTACAGGGAGCATGGCGGCTGTCGAGTTGGGGGCTCAGAATTCCGTTCCAGCCGGTTCTGCAGGCTCCGGTGGAGCCGGGGAGGCAGAAGATCACGGTGTGGTTAGCCAGCCCCCCAAAGGCCCGCGACTGGATGGTTGACGTGCCGATGTCTGCAACGGACTGGCGGCGGAACTCCTCACCGAATCCGTCTATGGTCTTGTCCAGCAACGGAGCCACCGCTTCCGGTGTGCTGTCACGTTCATGGAAGCCGGTGCCGCCGGTGATGAGAACAACGTGGATCTCCGGGTCGGCGATCCAGGTGGCAACCAGAGCACGCACAAGGTACACATCGTCCGGCAGGAGCCTGCGGGCAAGCAACTGGTGGCCCGCCTCGGTGACGCTGTCTTCCAGGAACTGGCCGGAGGTATCCTGCTCGGCCCCCCGGGAATCGGAGACCGTCAGGATGGCAATGTTCAGGGGGGTGAACTCCCCGGTATTTACGCTGCTCATGGAATCGCTCCGCTGGTTAACTGACTGATTGTGGTCAGTATCCCCGTAGTACAAATAGAATGGAAGAGCCCCCGCAGGAGGCCGTTGACGTGCAGGTGGAGGTAAATTTAGGTGCCATTACTTGACATTTGCCGGTCAGGTGGCCGATTATCGCTGTTGCCCGGTGAACGGTTGTTCTTCCTGTCTCTGGCTTCAGTACCTTTCCGGCTTTCTTCATCTATCCGGTTGCTCCATCTGGCCAGCACCAAGTTCAGCTAATATCTGATCAATACGTTCAAGGGCTTCCTGTCACTCCAATATTCGTTTACTTCCATTCCTGACAATCTAACAACCTATGAACCTTACTGAACTCAAGCAGAAATCCATGCCCGAATTGCTCGACATCGCGCAAGAAATGGGCCTCGATAACCTGGCCCGTTCGCGAAAGCAGGATGTCATCTTCACCATCCTGAAGAAGCATGCCAAGGGCGGAGAAGACATCTACGGCGATGGCGTACTGGAAATTCTGCAGGATGGTTTCGGCTTCCTCCGTTCTGCTGACGCCTCATATCTGGCCGGCCCCGACGACATCTACGTCTCGCCCAGCCAGATTCGCCGCTTCAACCTGCGCACCGGCGATACCGTTGCCGGCAAGATTCGCCCGCCCAAAGACGGCGAGCGTTACTTTGCCCTGTTGAAAGTCAGCGAAATCAACTTCGACAAGCCGGATAACGCCCGGAACAAAATCCTGTTCGAAAACCTCACGCCGCTGTTCCCGGATGAGCGCCTGATGCTCGAAGCCGGCAACGGCAGCACCGAGGACCTGTCTTCCCGGGTGCTGGATCTGGTTGCGCCTATCGGCAAGGGCCAGCGTGGCCTGATCGTTTCGCCGCCCAAGGCCGGTAAAACGTTGCTGATGCAGAGCATCGCCCAGTCCATTACCCGTAACAATCCGGAATGCCACGTCATGGTTCTGCTGATTGACGAGCGTCCGGAAGAAGTGACGGAAATGCAGCGTACCGTGCGCGGCGAAGTTATCGCCTCCACCTTTGACGAGCCCCCGGCGCGTCACGTCCAGGTGGCCGAGATGGTCATCGAAAAGGCCAAGCGTCTGGTTGAGCACAAGAAAGACGTGGTGATCCTGCTGGATTCCATCACCCGTCTGGCCCGTGCCTACAACACCGTAATCCCGTCCTCGGGCAAGGTGCTGACCGGTGGTGTGGACGCCCACGCCCTGGAGAAACCCAAGCGGTTCTTCGGTGCGGCCCGTAACGTGGAAGAAGGCGGCAGTCTGACCATCCTCGCTACTGCACTGGTCAATACCGGCTCCAAGATGGACGAAGTCATCTACGAGGAGTTCAAGGGTACCGGTAACATGGAAATCCACCTGGATCGCAAGATTGCCGAGAAGCGCGTGTATCCGGCTATCAATATCCGCAGCTCAGGCACCCGCCGTGAAGACCTGCTGATGACCGAAGCCGACATCCAGCGGGTGTGGATTCTGCGTAAGCTGCTGCACTCTATGGACGACGATACCGCCTCCATTGAGTTCCTGCTGGACAAGCTGAAGGAAACCAAGACCAACGACGAATTCTTCCAGTCCATGAAGCGTCGTTGATCACGGGGCAGGGGCCGCGCCGGTACCCGGCACTGGCACCCGAAACCCGGTAAATGAGCTGTGGGGCAGGGGGTCCAAAACGTTCAGGGAAACCACGTTTCCCGTTTTGGGCCCCCTGCCCCACAGCTCGTTTGGCCTCAGAATAACGGTCCAGACAGGATCGATCTCCGTAATACCCCGTGGCACTGAACGGAGCACCTGATGAAATACAGTGATCTGCGAGATTTTATTGACCAGTTGGAAAAACTGGGCGAACTCAAACGTATTTCCGTCGAAGTCGACCCCCATCTGGAAATGACCGAGATCTGTGACCGCACCTTGCGGGCAGGCGGTCCGGCATTGTTGTTTGAAAATCCTAAAGGGTATGACATGCCGGTGCTGGCCAATCTCTTCGGTACGCCTACGAGAGTGGCATTGGGGATGGGGCAGGAGAGCGTGACCGCTCTGCGGGAGGTGGGCAAGCTGCTGGCTTTCCTCAAGGAGCCGGATCCCCCAAAGGGCTTCCGGGATGCCATCGAGAAGCTGCCGCTGTTCCGTCAGGTGATGCGAATGAGCCCCAAGGTGCTGCGCTCCGCGCCTTGTCAGGACGTGGTGATCGACAAGGATCAGGTCGACCTGTACCAGATTCCAGTGCAGCACTGCTGGCCCGGGGATGCCGGTCCGCTGGTGACCTGGCCGCTGGTCATCACCCGTGGTCCCCATAAGGAACGCCAGAATCTGGGCATCTACCGCCAGCAGGTTATCGGCCGTAATCGGCTGATCATGCGCTGGCTGAGCCATCGTGGGGGCGCACTCGATTTTCAGGAGTTCCAGAAAGAAAATCCCGGCAAACCATACCCGGTGGCCGTGGCCCTGGGAGCGGATCCCGCGACCATTCTCGGGGCGGTGACACCGGTGCCGGACTCCCTGTCCGAGTACGCCTTTGCTGGTCTGCTGCGCGGGGCGCGGACGGAACTGGTGACCTGTGGCCTGAGCGACCTGCAGGTCCCTGCCAGTGCCGAGATCGTACTGGAAGGGTATATCTATCCGGATGACATGGCGCCGGAAGGCCCCTTCGGGGACCATACCGGCTATTACAACGAAGTGGACCAGTTCCCGGTGTTTACCGTTGAGCGGATGACCCATCGCAGGGACCCGATCTACCACAGCACCTACACCGGCCGTCCGCCCGATGAGCCGGCGATTCTGGGGGTGGCCCTGAACGAAGTGTTCATTCCCATCCTGCAGAAGCAGTTTCCGGAGATTGTGGACTTCTACCTGCCGCCGGAAGGCTGCTCTTACCGCCTTGCAGTGGTGACCATGAAGAAGCAGTACCCGGGCCATGCCAAGCGGGTAATGATGGGCGTATGGTCGTTCCTGCGGCAGTTCATGTACACCAAGTTCGTCATCGTGACTGATGACGATGTGAACGCCCGCGACTGGAAAGACGTGATCTGGGCAATGACCACCCGCATGGACCCGGCCCGGGATACCACGCTGGTGGAGAGCACTCCCATCGATTACCTGGATTTTGCCTCGCCGGTGTCCGGCCTGGGCTCGAAGATGGGGATGGACGCGACCAGCAAGTGGCCCGGCGAAACCGACCGGGAGTGGGGTACACCGATCACCATGACCGACGAGGTCAAACAGCGCGTAGATGAACTCTGGGACAGTCTGGGGATTGAAACTTCACCGGTTCGCCCCGAATAACAGGAACAGAGATGTGCATCGGGTCATACTGAAGCCCTCCGGACTAACGTTCACCGTTCGTCCGGATCAGGATCTGCTTGGTGCCGCAGCCGATGCTGGTATTGCCGTACCCGCAGCCTGTCGCAATGGGGTGTGTGAGATCTGTGAAGCCCGGATCATGGCAGGCTCCGCCCGTAATACCCGTACCCAAAAGACGATGACAGTTACCGAGCGCCTGATGATGTGCAGAAGTGTCGCGCTCGGTGACCTGCAACTGGAGATAACCGCCGTTATGGCCGCAGGAACCAATCAGCCTCGCACGTACCAGGCAAAGGTGGTGGACGTTCGTTCCATCAGCCACGATGTCTATCGGGTGGAGTTACAGCTGCCCCGCAGGCGGGAGCTGTCTTTTCATGCCGGACAGTATCTCTCGGTCAACCTGCCTGATGCTGAGCCGTGCTATTTTTCCATCGCCAGCAGTCCGGATGAGCCTCACATTGAACTGCATATCCAGGCGGCTCCGGACTGGGTCTCCGCGCAGCGGGTGATCGAGGCTTTGACGTCCGGCAACGACGTCACGGTTGAGCTGCCCCATGGGAAAGCGTGCCTGGCTGCCGCACCAGAAAAGCCCTTGCTGCTGGTTGCCGCGGGCACCGGTTTTGCCCAGATGAAAAGTCTGGTGGATTACCTGCAGACCACGGGTTATCAGCATCCGGTCAAGCTGTATTGGGGGGTGCGCCGGCACGAGGATATGTACCTGCGGTCCCTGGCCCAGCAATGGGAAGAGCAGTGGCCCGGCTTTACCTTCCTGCCGGTGGTCGGAGATGACGAGGACAGTGACTGGGCCGGTCATCATGACCAGTTGGTGCGGGCAGTGCTGGCGTCCGGCATGGACTGGAAAGTGGTGGAGGTCCATGCCAGTGGCTCACCGACCATGGTGTACTCCCTGATGGATGCCCTGGTTGATGCGGGGCTGCCGCAGGGGGCGTTCTTCTCCGATGTGCTGGAATACGCCCCCAGGGCCTGACCTGACTGGGTCAGGCCTTTGGCATCGGCAGGTCTGGTAGCTCGCTGTCCGTGACCAGGCCCTGCATCAGCAGTTTGACGCTGGTGTCTTCTTCGCCCATGTGAGCGTTAAGCCGGCTGAGCTCAGCCAGCGTCTCACGGCTGCGTCGCAGTTTCAGGCTGGTTTCGAAATATTCCCGGGCCTTGCCCCACAGTTCGTTCCTCAGGCTCAGGCGGCCCAGGGCCAGCAGCAGCTCGGGATTGTTGGGGCGGTCTTTCAGCCACTGTTCCGCGACCAGCAATTGCTCATCCGCTTTGTTGCCTTTCACGCGACCATACAGGTTGATCAGCTCATCACTCCAGTGGTTGCGCAGCACTTTTCTCAGCAGGGTCTCGGACTGGGCCTCATCGCCCAGCGCCGCCAGCAGGCGGGCATACTCCCGTATGGTGTGCTCATCGCGACGCAGCACGCCGGGTAGCTCATCCCACAGTCGTGTCAGGGGCTCAAGTGAGGCGGAACCGGCGCCGGTCTGACGGCGGCAGTCTTCCGCAGCCCGTTGCAGCAGATTGTGCCACGCTGTCCGCTCCAGATTATCCAGTTCCTCGGTGGTCAGCAGGTTGCGTTTGCGCATCTCAGGAAGCAGCTTTGACAGTTCCCGCCAGTCTTCGAGCCGCAGGTAGGTATTTTTGAGCAGCTTCAGGACAAAGGGATGGTGCGGTGCCTGCTTGCGCAACCGGACCAGGGTGGCCAGGGCCTGCTCGAGGCGGTTACCGGCCAGTTGTAACTGGGCCTGGGTAATACCCACCGCCATATCGGAACCGGGTGTGCTTTCAAAGGCCTGGCGTAGCAGGGTATCGACGGCATCGTGGTCGCCGGACTCGAACGCCGCCTGGGCCGCTGCCAGGTAATTGATCAAGGGTGTGTCTGCGTGGCTGGCAGAGGACGTAAGCAGTTTGCGGGCGCGGGGCCAGTTGCCTTCAGCAAGGGCGAGCAGGCCCTGGGTGGTCCGGCGGCGGGCCCGGCGCTCGTTGCTGCGGGCGATCCACGTGGCGACCAGCCCCGTGCCGTGGCGAAGACGCCGTAGCAGATTGATGCCCAGAACCGACAGGACGATCACAGACAGCAGGAGCGCCAGCCCGACCCAGAAATTGGTTTCGATCAGGTAGTGACCCAGGCTGATGCGGATATAGCCCAGGTCGTATTGCAGGCCCAGTGACAGCCCGGTACCGATCAGTAGGGCAACGAGCAGGATCAGCAGCAGACGGATCATGAATCAGACTCCGTATCGCTGTCGTTGTTGTTGCCCTGTTGCTCGGACGGAGTGGTCTCGCCTTCGGTCTGGCGGCCTTCAAGACGGGCTTTAAGCAATGACAGGGAGCGGCTGATATCGGGCAGTGCCGGGTCGATGTTCCGTGTTTTGAGCTCGTCCAGTGTGGTGGTCAGGGCGGCTACCTGTGAGTTCGTGCCGTCGTACCACTCGTCGATGGCTTCAACCGCTTTGGTCAGCGAGCGCTGGTAAAGCGCCTGGTGACCCCGAAGCACGGCCATCTCGGCTTCTTCCAGCATGAGCTGCAGGTTGAGACGTGCGTAGGCGCTCTGGTCCGGCGACAGCAACGGCTTGACCGGCTCGTCCAGCCTGCGGACCACAACCACCTCGGCAAGGGTGGATTTGAGTCGCGACCAGCCCTGGCTGAGCATGCCGGGTTCGCCGCCGGCCTCATCACCAAGGGCTTCGTCGGCGCGGGTGACGAAGCCGGGGGCGCGTTCATGGGCCAGGGCGTCGTCAGTGAGCTGATGGACGCTGTCAATGGCCGCTTCCAGCGTCAGGTAAAGGCCGGTTCGATCCACATCGGCAATGCCCTTGAGGGCGAGTATTTCTCGCGCCAGCTGTTGGCGGACCGGATACACGCCGATGTCGTCGGATTCATTCAGAACTTCATCACCGGCTTCCAGGGCGGCAAGTGCGCCACGGATGTCTTTCTCGATCAATAATCGCTGATTGGCAATTCTCAGCAGGTATTCGGCTTCCGCCAGCTGCCAATCGGTGCGGCTGCGGTTACCGGCTTCAAGTAGTTCCCGGGCGTTATGATCGATCTGTCTCTGCTGGGTGGCAATCAGTTCGCGCTGGTCCGCCAGTTTGCTTTCCAGAGCCCGGATACGTTCACTCTGTTCACTGCCGCGGTCGCCGTATTGGCGGTCAAGCCGGGACACATCCTCCCGTGTATCGGTCACGGTCTGCTGCAGGGCCTGTGTGTTGTTCCACTGTTGCCAGTTCCAGAACGCCAGGGCCACAACCAGCGCCAGGGCTACTATGGACAATAACCAGACTGGCCAGAGTGTCTGGCGGGCAGGCTGGTCTTTGGTGATCGGGGCGGGCAGTTGCGTGTTCGATTCAGTCACGGGCGTCCTTACTTGATGTTGCCGGCGCTACCATTCCGGCGTTCCAGTTCCTGTGCGACGGTAGCGACCAGGTCAGTGTCTGCAAGGCTCTCTGGTATACAGGTCTGGGTCAGTCCTGCCTGACGGGCCTGATCTTCAACCCGTTTGGCCGGTACCACCAGCAATGTTTTATCCGGATTATGGCCGCTATTCTTACTCAGCGCGATGAAATTGTTCAATGTTTCCCCGGACAGAGCGATCACAGCCTCCGGCTGGAAGCTTAGCAGAGTCTCATCCAGCGTGGTTTTATCGTAGTGCGGTTTCAGACGGCGATACAGGGCAAGGGGAGTGACCGCCGCTCCTCGCTGTGTCAGCGTTTCCCGGATCAGTTCACGACCTTCCTCGCCCCGCACCAGCAGGACCTTGTCATGGTCAATCTGTTGCAGCGACGGCAGCGCCAGCAGAGCCTCACTGGTCCAGCCGTTTTCTGGCTGCCACGGGTTCAGCCCATGCTCCCGGAGCACTGTGGCTGTGGCGTTTCCTACCCCGTACCAGTGAATGCCGACGGGTAATTGCGGCCACCAGTTGTCGGCCAGGGCCAGAAACAGTGACGCAGCGTAAGGACTGACGGCGATCACGTGGGTATACAGATCCAGGTCCTGGATCACGGTACGGATAGCGGGGGTTTCCGGCAGGGGTTCCCGGGCGATCAGCGGCAGCATCCGTACGTCCGCTCCGGCTTCACGAAAGACGCCCGCCAGACGGGAAGCCTCAGGCTCGGGCCGGCAGATCAGAATCCGCCGGCCCCTGAGGCTGGATGGTTCAGGTGGGCGTGTGGCCATAGATTTCCGCCAGCACCTTGTCTGCCCCCATCGCCAGGAGGTCTTCGGCGAGTTCGCGACCCAGTCGTTCGCCCTCGTTTCTGGGCGCGCGGCCTTCAACCCGGAAGATCTGGGTGCCGTCCACGGCGCCCACCAGACCCCGGAGCCACACCGTGTGCTCGTCCTCAAGCAGGGCGTAGGCGGCAATCGGCACCTGACAGCCGCCCTGGAGGCGGCGGTTCAGGGCGCGCTCGGCCCTGACGCGATCCGAGGTGTCCTGATGGTTAAGGGGCGCGAGCATATCCAGCAGCTCGGAGTCTTCAAGGCGGCATTCAATGCCGAGGGCGCCCTGTCCAACCGCGGGCAGCGACAGGGAATCCGGCAGGCAATAGCGGATGCGCTCGTGGAAGCCGAGACGCTTCAGGCCGGAACTCGCCAGCACGATGGCGTCATACTCGCCGGCGTCGAGTTTGGCCAGGCGGGTGTTGACGTTGCCGCGCAGCACACGGATCTGCAGGTCGGGGCGATGGGCGCGCAGCTGGGATTCCCGCCGCAGGCTTGCCGTGCCGACCACGGCGCCATCGGGAAGGGCATCCACCGTGTCGAAATGGTTGCTGACGAAGGCGTCGGTCGGGTCTTCGCGCTCGCAGATGGCCACCAGACCGAGGCCTTCCGGAAACTCCATCGGCACATCTTTCATGGAATGCACGGCCAGATCTGCACGGCCGTCCAGCATGGCTTCCTCGAGCTCTTTCACGAACAGGCCCTTGCCGCCAATCTTGGCAAGTGGCACGTCGAGAATCTTGTCGCCCTGGGTCTTGATCTTGACCAGCTCCACGGTAACGTTGTCGTGGAGCCGTTCCAGCTCGGACTTGATGAATTCCGCCTGCCACAGCGCCAGAGCACTGCTGCGGGTCGCAATACGAAGAGTTCGTTGTGACATGGTGTGCCTTGTCGATGAGAAAAAGTGTCTGCCAAGGGTACCCTGAAGCGCCGTGAAAGTCCCGTGGTGCGGGCTCTGCGGCTTGCCCTTCAACGGGTAGGTCAGCCTGGCTGGTGCTCCTGCAGCCATTGCTTCACGGCGCTGGTATGGCGACGGCTGACCGGCAATTCCCCCAGCCCGTTGCGTAACACCACGAAGCTGTGGCCGTTGTTGTCCCGCATCAGGGCCTGGATGAAGCCCACACCCACCAGGGTGTGGCGGTGAATGCGCAGCAGTGACGCTGAATGGCTGCTTTCCAGCTCTTTCAGGGTGTAGTCTGAAACGGTCTCCCCGCGGGTATGGTGAATGGTGACGTATTTCTGGTCCGCCTCGCAGTAGAGGATTGCCCCGATATCAATGAGCTCGGTCCCGCGATGGGACTTTACGGCCAGTTGGCCGGGGTTTGCCTGGCGGCTGGTGCCCAGCGCCTGCTTCTGGACCCGATTGAGCTTGCCCGTCCGGCCGAGCGCATCGGCCAGCGCTTCCCGCCGTACCGGTTTGAGCAGGTAGGAAGCGGCCCGGACTTCAAACGCCTTGATGGCGTAATGGTCGTACGCGGTGCAGAAAATCACCGCCGGTGGGTGGTCCAGTGTGCTGATGGCGCTGGCGGCTTCCATGCCGTCCATGCCGGGCATGCGGATATCCAGCAGGACAATGTCCGGGGCAAGCTCCGCCACCTGCCGGAGGGTACTGTCGCCATCGGCGGCCTCGCCACAGACCTGATACCCGGGGATGTCGTCAATCAGTCGTCTGATTCGGTCGCGGGCCAGCGGTTCGTCGTCGGCGATCAGTATGTGCTGCGTTGCAGGATCAGTGGTTGTCATGGGTTGTCAGTCCTTTCGACGAAGCCATTGCCTGGGTGATGTCCGGTGTTCTGACGGGGTAGTCTCAGGGTAACAGTGTACACGTCGTTGTGGTGGCTGCGCTTGAGCACCGCCCGCTCTCCGAACAGGGCCAGCAGCCGTGACTGGATATTCGCCAGCGCCATGCGATTGCCGTCGTGACTACTGATGGCCTGCTCCGGCCGGGGGTTCTGTACCATGATGTAGACATACGCGCCGCGGCAGCTGACGTCCACGGTGACCGTACCACCGCCCGGCCGGGGCTGGATGCCATGGTAGATGGCATTTTCCAGCAGCGGTTGCAGGGTCAGCGGCGGAATGGCCTGCTTTTCCAGGTCGGGTGCAACCTGCCATTCCAGCGTCAGCCGGTCGCCCAGACGCAGTGCTTCAATGTCGAGATAGCGCCGGCAAAGGTCGAGCTCGTCGCGCAGGGGGATCAGGCGATCACCGGCCCGGAGGCTGGCCCGGAACAGTTCAGACAGGTCCAGCACTGCATCTTCCGCCCGTGCCGGGTTCACCGCGATCAGGCTGGCGATGGTGTTCATGCTGTTGAACAGGAAGTGTGGGTGGATTCTGGCCTGCAGGGCCGTCAGACGCGCCTGCATCTCAGCTTCCTGCTGCTGTTGCCACTGGTGCTGAAGGTAGAAGTATCGAAGTACCATCAAGGCAATCAGCAGGGCCAGCAGCAGTTTCTTGGCCACGCCCTGCCAGTCAATCACGCCCGGTTGCGGGTGCAGCATGCTGTCAGCAAACAGGCTGAAGGCCAGTACGTCCAGCAGTACGATCGCCACAATCGCCAGTGTGGCACGGGTGGTTCCCAGCTTTGACAGCCAGTGGCGCAACACACAGATAAGCGCGGCGCTGGTCAACACGGTCCACTGGACAAACAGCGACAGCAACCCGAAGTAGTTCCAGTCGATCCAGCCGCCCTCAGCCTGCACGATGGACAGCACCAGAACCAGCAGTTCACTGGTAACCAGCATCAGGAAGACCGAGCGCACCCGGCACAGGTCCGGTACGAAGAATTCGTGGGCTTTGGGGGCTACTGCCATGACATCTGGATCCTGAACCGGGAGCGCAACAGGGCGCGAGGCAATGCTATAATCCCGCGACTGTTCATTTATTCACGCCCGAAAATAATGCCGGGCTGTCAGCAGGAAAGATAGACCATGACGGATCAGAAGAAGTCTGACCAGACCACAAGCTCCGAAAAACCCTGGGGCGGTCGTTTCAGCGAACCGACCGATGCCTTTGTAGAACGCTTCACCGCGTCGGTTGGTTTTGACCAGCGCCTTTACCATCACGACATCACCGGCTCCATCGCCCACGCCACCATGCTGGCGGAAGTCGGGGTGCTGACGGCGGACGAGCGCGACAGCATTCTCGAAGGGCTGAAAGGGGTAAAGGCCGACATTGAAGCGGGCACGTTCGAATGGTCGGTCAGCCTGGAAGACGTCCATATGAACATCGAGGCCCGGTTGACCGACCGCATCGGGATTACCGGGAAGAAACTCCACACCGGTCGCAGCCGCAACGACCAGGTGGCCACGGATATTCGCCTGTACCTGCGTGATGAAATCGACGTGATCGCCGAGGAGCTGGCACGACTGAAGGCGGGGCTGCTGGATCTGGCCGAGCGGGAAGCGGATACCATCATGCCCGGGTTCACCCATCTCCAGACCGCTCAGCCGGTGACCTTTGGTCATCACCTGCTGGCCTGGTACGAAATGCTGGTACGGGATGGAGAACGTCTGCAGGACTGTCGTAAGCGGGTCAACGTCATGCCATTGGGCGCCGCCGCACTGGCCGGCACCACCTACCCGATCGACCGCGCCATGACGGCGCGGCTGCTGGGCTTTGACCGCCCCACCGAGAACTCCCTGGATTCGGTCAGTGACCGGGATTTTGCCATCGAATTCTGCAGCTTTGCCGCCTTGCTGATGACCCATCTCTCCCGCTTCAGCGAAGAGCTGGTGCTGTGGACGTCGGCGCAGTTCGATTTCATTGATCTGCCGGATCGTTTCTGTACCGGCTCGTCGATCATGCCCCAGAAGAAAAACCCGGATGTGCCGGAACTGGTGCGGGGCAAGACCGGCCGGGTGAACGGGCACCTGATCAGCCTGCTGACCCTGATGAAGAGTCAGCCACTGGCCTACAACAAGGACAACCAGGAAGACAAGGAACCGCTGTTTGATACCGTGGATACCATCAAGGGTTGTCTCAAGGCCTACGCTGACATGATCCCGGCCATTCGCGCCAAGGCGGACAACATGCGGGTAGCGGCGAAACGCGGCTTCTCCACGGCGACCGATCTGGCCGATTATCTGGTCAAGAAAGGGGTGGCGTTCCGTGATGCCCACGAAATCGTCGGTAAGGCGGTGGCTTTTGGCGTGGCAGAGAACCGTGACCTGTCAGACATGACGCTGGAAGAACTGGCCCGTTTCTCCGACGTGATCGGCGAAGACGTGTTTGACGTGCTGACCCTGGAAGGTTCGGTCCAGGCCCGTAACCACCTGGGCGGCACGGCACCCGACCAGGTGCGCGCCGCTGTGGCGCGGGCCCGTCAGGTGCTCTGACCAGACCTGCGGGCGGGCGGTTAGCCGCCGATCCGCCCGGTGCTCAGGTCGACGGCGACCGGCTTCAGTTCCTCAAGGGGGCGGGGCCGGTAGAGCCGGTAGCCCTGGCCGTAGTGGATGCCCAGGGCGCGGACTTTGCGCAGTGTGTCGTCGCTTTCGATAAACGTCGCCACCGTGGTCTTACCCGAGGCCTCGGCAATGCGATGTAAGGCTTCCACCATGACCTGCTGGACCGGGTCGTCGTGAAGGTTCTGCATCATCTTTCGATCCAGTTTGATGATATCCACCGGCAATCTGGCCGCCAGGCTGTAGCTTTCCACTGACGCCCCGGCGCCATCCAGCGCCACCCGGCAACCCACCCGGTGCAGGGCATCGCAAAGCACCGTCACATCATCCGGGTATTGGGTGGCGTGAGACTCGCGGATCTCCAGGCAGAAACACTCGGCAACGTAGGGCGAGTCTGCAAGCAGCGACTCCATGAAGTCGGCAAAGGTATCGTCGAGTACACTTGCCAGCGACAGATTGAAACCACAGTACTTCAGCCGGGGCTCCAGCAGCCGCTCCCGGTTCAGCCATTGCAGGGTCTGACGGATAACCTGTCGATCCAGCTGCTTCGCCAGGTCGAACCGTTCAGCAACCGGCAGGAACTCCCCGGGCTGCACTGCCGGCTGTTCCGGCGTTTCGCCCGGGATGCGACACAGGATCTCGATGTGGTCGCCCCAGGTGACGCTGGTGACCGGGCGCAGTGACTGGAACTCCAGCTCCAGCAGGTCGTTGGCCAGCGCTTCGCGAATCCGGTCAACCAGTTTTCCGGCCGTGGCCACATCAGCGGTCCGGTGCAGGGCGTGGGCGGTGTGGATGCGGTTGCGGCCCGAGGTTTTCGCCGTGTGGCACAGGTCGGCTGCCTGGCTCAGCAACTGTTCCGGGTCCTCCGGCAGTTCCTCTGCCAGTATCAGCAGGCCACCACTGGCGGTGGTCTGTAACTGGTTGTCCTGCCAGTCGAAGACAAAACCGGCAATCAGCTCCAGAAGACTGTCAGCCAGCTTGCGGGCCTTGGCTTCGGGGCAGTTTTCGATCAGCAGTGCGAAGGTATCGCCAGAGAGCCGGGCCAGCGCGTCGCGCTGGCGTACCCGAACGCCCAGGGTGCTGGCCAGCTCCCGCAGGTAGCGGTCGCAGGGGCCGCTGCCTGCCTGTTCGTTGATACGGTCAAAATCGTCCAGGTCGAGATACAGCAGGCTGTCCGTGGTGTCGCCGCGCTGTGGCTTGTCCATCAGGCGGGCCAGGCGTTGGAGGAACGCCTTACGGCTCATCAGGCCGGTGACCGGGTCGTGACGCAGCCGGTAGTCGCTACTGGCGACGGTGTTGACCCGGGCACTGATGTCCCGGCCTACATGGATGGCTCCGGTGATCTCACCACGCGCATCGGTCAGGCGCTGGTAGTGAAACTCATACACGGGCAGCTCGCGGTTCTGCTGGGCCAGGGGCATCTCCACCACAAAGCTGTCGCGCTCGAATGCGCGGTGCCACAACCGTTCGATCAGCCGCCGTTCATTGGGGAATTCCTGGAGCATGCCGATCAGGTTGGCGCCGGTGCGGGGCAACTGGCCAAAGGTGAAGGCGAACTGGCGGGCAAAGGCCTGGTTGAAATGGCGCAGGTTCAGTTGCCGGTCGACCGCGACCACCAGGTCATTGGTGGCGTTGGTGGTGGCGTTCAGCAGGTCCCAGGCCTGACCGCGCGCTTCTTCCTGAATCATTTCGCCCGTGTGGTCCACCAGGGTGCCTCCGAGTTTGCGGATGCGCCCTTTTTCCTTGATCGCGCGACCGTTCAGTACCACCCGTCGATGACGCTGTTTGGCGGTCTGAAGGTCAAGGGCCACGGAAAACGGCTGGCCGGTGTGTATGCAGCGCCGGAACAGCGCGCGCACGCGATTCTGGCCGGCCTGACAGTAGAACAGGGCCTGCTCAGGGGTGATCTCGGTCCCGGCGCGTAACTCAAGCAGGGTGTAGAGTCCGTCTGTCCAGGTCAGCTCGTTGGTCACAATGTCCAGCTCCCAGATGCCGAAGCCCGCGGAGGATTCGGCAAGCCGGATGAGCTGGTGGTCGATGGGAGAGTGGTCCCGAAGCGCGATGTAGGCGCTCGCCGCCTGGTCAGAATCCCGCATGGTCATGCGAAGGCTGAGGCTGGCGGTAAAAAAGAACCCTTCCTTGTGGCGGAACGTGATCATCACCGGCTCGCCGCTCTCAATCCGGTGGCGGTACGCTGGGGTAAAGGGGTCGTCCTGGCGGGCGGCCAGGATGCGGTGAACGGGTTGTCCCTCAAGTTCCGTGGCGTCGTAACCGAGCACGGCCTCGGCGTGATTGTCCGCGAAGGTGATGATGCCTTCGTCATTGATGCGAATGAGTGTGCGTCGGTCGACGGATGTTGAGGTCTCGGACCGGTAGCGACGGATGTAGAATTCTTTCACGACGGGGAAGCCTCAGCCAGTGTCTCGCCGGGAACCTGTAAAGCAGTCCCGCTTTTATTTTTTTGCCGGTTTTGCCACGATGCGTCCATCATACTGATAATGCCACCGGAAAGAACCTCTCCCGCGGAGCTGCCGTGACCACTCATAACCTGCCCATTGCCCTGGATTTTGATGAGGGTATCGATCGCAAGACATTGCGGCGCCTGCGCGATCGGTTTCTGGCGGTCAACCAGCAGCGCTGGCAGAGGGCTCACTCGGCGCTGACCTACCGGCAACAGAGGGTGCTGGAGGTGTTGCCCCTGGTCTTTCACCTGAACCATCCCTCCCTGCCGGGCTACCACGATCGCGACTGCCCCTACGGTCTGAGTCACTATGTACCTGCGGATGCCACACTGACCGCCGGGCGCCGACTGGCCCGGACCTTTTCAATGAAGGATGAAGGCCGTCGGCAGCCGGACATCGAAGCGCTGTTTCTGATGGGCAGCCCCGGTACATTGGGGCATTCCGTGGCAAGCGACCTTGATGTGTGGTTGTGCCATCGCCCGGATCTGCCGGAGCGGGGTGTTGCCTGCCTCGAACGCAAGGCTGCACGCCTGGCGGCATGGGCCGCGACGCTTGGGGTGGAGTTGCATGTGTTCGTGCTCTCAGCCGAAGACTGGCGGGCGGGTCGCCAGCGTGCCGAAGTCGCCGGGGAGAACTGTGGCAGCGCCCAGCACTACCTGCTGCTGGATGAGTTCTATCGCACCAGTATCCATCTGGGCGGCCGCTATCCCCTGTGGTGGCTGATTCCTGCGGACAAGGAAGCGCGTTACGACGATTGTGCCCGACAGTTGATCGACTGCCGTTTCATCAAGGCCGATGAGTACATTGATTTTGGCCCGGCCCCGTCGATTCCCCAGACCGAATTCCTGGGCGCCGGTGTCTGGCAGCTGTACAAGGGCATCGATGCCCCCTGGAAAGCCATTCTCAAACTGTTACTGATTGAATGTTATGCCCGGACTGGTGAGGAACCCCTGCTGTCGAGTGTGTTCAAGCGGTCGGTATACGGGGGAGAAATCCGGGCCGACCGCCTTGACCCCTACGTTCTGCTGTACGAACGCCTGGAACACTGGCTTCGGGCCCAGGACGCACCTGAGCGGCTGGAGCTGGTCCGTCGCAGTCTCTACCTGAAAGCCGGTTTGCCACTGACGCGGACAGAAGCCACGGGCGACAGCTGGCGTGCGGGGCTGCTTCAGGAGCTGATCGCCACCTGGGGCTGGGGTGCCGCGGAGCTCAGGGAGCTCGACAACCGCCAGCAATGGCGGGCCGAGGACGTTGTGACCTTGCGCCGCCTCATCGTGTCCGAGCTGACCCACAGTTATCGGTTGCTGTCTCGGCTGGCGCGGGAACATGGTGGCCAGGCCAACATCAGCGCCCACGACATGAACCTGCTGGGGCGCAAACTCTATGCAGCGTTTCAGCGCAAGGCCGGCAAGGTGGAGCTGATCAACCCAGGCCTGGCGCCTTCCCTGGCCGAGGAAAACCTGTCGTTCCACCATCGCTCGGAGCAGGGCGGCGGGGCTGACAGCAACGGCTGGCTGCTCTACCGCGACCTGGAAGATCCTTCGGATGCCTTCTGGCAACCGGTGATTCGCCGGGGCGGCAACCTCACCGAACTGATGGTGTGGTCCTATTACAATGGCCTGCTGACCCGGGCCACCCGCCTCAACGTGCGGGCAGGAAGCAGTACGGCATCGGTGTCCGAGTTGCGGGAAATGCTGGATGCGCTGACCCATTTCGTGCCATTTCCGGTGGCACCGGCCGGGCGCACGGCATTGGCTCGTGGCGTGCGGCCATTGCGCAATCTGCTGCTCGTTAACGTGGGCGTGGATCCCCAGTCCCACCTTACGGACCGGGGCCTGCACAAGCTCAGCGCTCGCCATGACTCCCTCGGGTTCAGCGGCGGGCGGGACAATCTTGTGGCGACGATCGATCAGGTAACGTTCAACAGCTGGCACGAAGTAAGTCTGCAACATTACGCGGCAGGCGATACGCTTATCCAGTGCCTCAAGAATATTCTTGCCTCTGTCGCCGCGGCGCCCTCTGGCCTGCCGGAGCTGATGGTGCACAGTCACAATACCGGACATGGGGCGGCGGTGGCCCGCCGGGTTCATGAGCTGTTCACCGATGTACTCAACCAGTTCTTTGCCGGAAACGCAGGCCCGCACTCCCTGCGCTATGTGATCGAGATGGACCGGCGATACTTCCTGCTGCAGTTCACCGGCACCGAGCCGGGATTCGTGGCGCTCGACGGTGTCGGTGCGCTGATGGAGCAGCTTGCCCGTCCCGTGGATCGGTACCTGCCCGTCGTCTTTGACCGTGGGGCATTGCTGGATGACCTGCCATTGCGAACCGTGTGCCATGCCAGCGAACCGGCAAACGTCCAGGTTTTTTACCGGTTGCATGGCGAGGTTGCCAGCTTTTGGGTCGTGGATGAGTTGGGTGCGGTGTTCCAGTGGCAGCAGGCCAGCGGTACCCGTCGTTACCTGCTGGGGCCGCTGATCCGCTTTCTTGATAATCTGCTGGAACGCCGTCAGCTTCGCCAGCTGGATAGCCCGGCGGGCGGGGCGGGTATTCGTTGCTATGAACTGATGAGACGGGATGACGGCTGGCATGCGGAACGCCGGCCCGAGGAAGACGGAAGCCTCACTCTGCCTGGGTTTGAAGTCCAGGCCGTCGGCGTGCAGGAAGGCGACCTGCATGTGCGCTTCGATCTGTATTGTGGTGACCGGGAATTTACGGTGCAGGAGTATGGTGACCAGTTAATTCCCGCCGTCGCCCACTACATCCGTTCAATCCGTGGATCGGGGGAAGCCTATCCGGTCTATCTGACGGACGTACACCTGCCCCATGACCTGGATCCGCAGGTCTATCAGCAGGACCTGCAGACCACCCAGTACCTGTATTACCGCACCGCCCTGGAAGAAGCGCTCAATCGCCAGCTGCTGGGGTGATCCCTGTGCTGCCAGCCTCGCCCGGGCCCGGTGGAGTCAGGTATACTGCGCCAATACCAGACACAAGGGTGTAAGCCATGCAGGCGTTGAGAATCGTGAGTATCGGGCTGCTGCTCGTTGGCGTTCTGGCCGGTTGTGGCCAGAAGGGCCCCCTTTACCGTGAAGCGCCGGCGGACATTGCCGGGGGCGCGGTGGAAGCTGACCAGGCGAGTAATCCCGGGCAAAACGAAGACACGACAGAGGCCGGCCGCTGAGCCATCGCCCGATAACAGAATCAGGAATTTCATGGACCATTTCAATTATCGTAACGGCCAACTGTATGCCGAAGACGTATCGGTCGCAGACATCGCGGCGCGCTTCGGAACCCCGGCGTACGTGTACTGCCGTGCCACCCTTGAACGCCACTACCGCGCCTACGACGATGCGCTGAAAGGGCGCCCGCATCTGGTGTGTTACGCCGTCAAGGCCAACAGCAACCTGGCGGTTCTGAACGTTCTGGCCCGCCTGGGAGCAGGGTTTGATATTGTGTCGGCCGGCGAGCTGGAGCGCGTCATCCGCGCCGGGGGCGATCCGGCCAGGGTGGTGTTTTCGGGCGTAGGTAAGCAGCCATGGGAAATGAAGCGCGCGCTGGAGGTTGGTGTGCGCTGTTTCAACGTGGAATCCGACACTGAACTGGATCGCCTGAATGCGGTGGCGGGTGAGCTGGGCAAGCGGGCGCCGGTCTCCCTGAGGGTGAACCCTGACGTGGACGCCGGTACTCACCCCTACATCTCCACCGGGTTAAAAGAAAACAAGTTCGGGATTGATATTACCGAGGCGCCGGAGGTTTATGCCCGCGCGGCGGCCATGCCCAACCTGAACGTCATCGGCGTGGACTGCCACATTGGCTCCCAGCTCACCACCGTGGCGCCGTTTCTTGATGCGCTGGACCGCGTGCTGGCGCTGATTGATACGCTGGCGGAGCAGGGCATCACCATCCGTCACCTCGACATGGGTGGTGGATTGGGTGTGACCTACGATCAGGAAAAGCCGCCCCAGCCTTCCGATTACGTAACGGCGCTGTCCGAGCGCCTCGGTGAACGGTCACTGGAGCTGGTGCTCGAGCCTGGGCGCTCAATCGCCGCCAATGCCGGTATCCTGTTGACCCGGGTGGAGTTCCTGAAGTGCACCGAGCACCGGAATTTCGCCATCATTGATGCCGCCATGAATGACTTGATCCGTCCGGCGCTCTACAGTGCGTGGCAGTCCATCATTCCCGTGGAGCCACGTCAGGACGTGGAGGAAAAGGCCTGGGACCTGGTCGGTCCGGTATGTGAAACCGGCGATTTCCTGGGTAAGGACCGGGCCCTCAGGCTGCAGGCAGGCGACCTCTTGGCGGTGCGTTCTGCCGGTGCCTATGGTTTCGTCATGAGTTCCAACTACAACAGCCGCAACCGCCCGCCTGAGCTGATGGTGGATGGTGATCAGGTGCATGTGGTCCGCCGTCGGGAAACCCTGGAAGATCAGCTCGGCCCTGAAAGCTGTCTGCCGGAATGAGCGTGGATATGGCCAGGGGAGAGGATGTGAGTCAGTCAAAGCGCGGCCAGGGGCCCTCCATGCGGTTCACCAAAATGCACGGCCTGGGCAATGACTTCATGGTGGTGGATGCCATCAGCCAGCCGTTCCGTCTGCGTCCGGAAATGATCCGCGAACTGGCAGATCGGCATTTTGGCATCGGGTTTGACCAGTTGCTGGTGGTGGAGCCGCCGGGGCTGCCGGATGTGGATTTCCGGTATCGCATTTTCAACAGCGATGGTTCTGAAGTGGAGCAGTGCGGTAACGGCGCCCGTTGTTTTGCCCGCTTCGTACGCGACCAGCGCCTGACCAACAAGCGGGTGATCCGCGTGCAGACCGCCAAGGGCATCATCGAACTCAGGATCGGCAGGGACGGTCTGGTGATGGTCAACATGGGCGTGCCTGAGCTGAACCCGCCGGCCATTCCCTTCGCCGCCGACCGGCGCAAGTCGGTATACACCGTTGAGGTTGATGGTCAGACCGTGGAGCTCAGCGCGATCTCCATGGGCAATCCCCACGGTGTGCTGGTGGTGGATGACGTTGACCATGCCCCGGTAGAGACCCTGGGGCCGAAGCTTGAGAACCATCCCCGCTTCCCGGCCCGTGCCAACATTGGTTTCCTGCAGGTTATTGACCGGGGGCGGGCACGCCTGCGGGTTTTTGAACGTGGCTCTGGCGAAACCCTGGCCTGTGGCAGTGGCGCTTGCGCGGCCGTGGTGGCCGGGTGCCTTCGTGGTCTGCTGGATTCCCGGGTCGACATTGAGCTCCGTGGTGGCCGGCTGACCATCGAATGGCAGGGGGAAGGGTCCCCTGTTAAGATGGAAGGGCCTGCAGTAACCGTATTCGAAGGCCAGATTCGCCTGCCCGGAGAGCATTCGGGGCGGCGTCGTAAAGGCAGCCGATCGCCCAAAACAAGATCCTGACGAGCAGGAGAGCAGCATGACAGAACAAACGGCCCAGCAGAAGGCCGGCGGGCTCACCCGAGAGCAGGTCGCGGATTACCTTCGCGACAACCCTGATTTTTTTGTGGATCAGGATGAGCTTCTCCGGAGCCTGACCCTTCCCCACGACAGTGGTCGGGCCATTTCGCTGGTCGAGCGCCAGGTCCACCTGTTTCGTGAGCAGCGGGACACCCTGCGCCGGGAACTGGTTGAACTGGTCTCCATCGCCCGGCACAACGACCGCCTGTTCGAGAAAAGCAAACGGCTGCTGATGCAGGTGATTGAAGCCCGCAACCTGAATGACATGGCGGCAGCCATCGACGACAGCATCCGTGGTGATTTCGGTCTGGATGCCGCCTCGGTCCTGCTGTTCACCGATGCTGACCTGCCGCTCAGCGCCCACGGGGCACTCCACGTGGTATCGCCTGAGCAGGCCCAGGAGCGTTTGGGCAATCTGCTCGATGGCGCCCGTGCGGTTTGCGGCCAGTTCCGGGAATCCGAACGCAACTTCCTGTTTCCCGATCGCGAGGAGCCTATCGCCTCGGTGGCGCTGGTTCCGTTACGGGGGGATGGCCTGGTGGGTGTGTTCGCCATGGGCAGCTGTGAATCTGGCTATTTCGATCAGAGCATGGGCTCACTGTTTCTGACATACATCAGCGACACCCTCAGCCGCCTGTTACCCCCGATGGTTCAGCGCCATTCCGGTGCCGCGCCGGTCGCGGGTGTCATTGCGGAGTCCCGCTGAACGTGGAAACCACCGGAAGCGGGGCAACACTGGCGGACTCACTGTCAGCTCCGCTCCACGCCTTTACCGTTCATCTTGCGTCGGAAAAACGCCACTCCCCACGTACCTGTGACAGTTACCAGCGGGATCTCGTCCGGTTCGGTGATTGGTTGCAGGGGCGCCAGGTCACGCAGTGGGGCGACGTCACGGGCCACGACCTGCGCCGCTACGTTGCCTGGCTGAGCCGGGGCAACCTGGCCGGGCGCAGTATCGCGCGCCATCTGTCGGCTATCCGTCGCTTCTATCAATACCTGCTGCGAGAAAAGCTCGTGCGTGATAATCCTGCCCTGGATATTCGTGCGCCCAAATCCGGTCGGCGCTTGCCCCGGGTGGCGGATGTGGATCAGTTGAACCATCTGCTTGATGCCGATCCCGATGATCCCCTGGAGTACCGGGATCTGGCCATGTTCGAACTGATGTATTCCTGTGGGCTGCGGTTATCCGAACTGTCCGGGCTGGATCTGGATGACGTGGACAGTCGCGGTGGCGAGTTGCGTGTATTGGGGAAGGGTAGCAAGGAACGGATTCTGCCTGTCGGCCGTAAAGCGCTCCAGGCCCTGGAGGCGTGGCTGTCCGTGCGTGGCGCACTGGCGCCGGAAGGCGAGCGGGCACTGTTTCTGAGTCAGCGTGGTGGGCGGTTGAGTAACCGCAGCATTCAGTCCCGCCTGAGTCGCTGGGGCATAGTGAAGGGCGCGGACCAACGGCTCCATCCGCACATGCTTCGCCATTCGTTTGCCAGCCATCTGCTTGAATCCAGTGGCGACCTTCGCGCGGTGCAGGAGTTGCTGGGACACGCCGACATCGCCACGACCCAGGTGTATACTCACCTGGATTTCCAGCACCTGGCCCGGGTCTATGATCAAAGTCACCCCCGGGCGCGTCGGCGGGGCGGGGATCGTTAGGTCAGTGACGCATCCGCGCGTCCAGTTCGTCGATGATTTCGGCCCAGTCAGAGTCATCTTCAAGACCCTCTTCCAGAAACTGTGCCTGACTCTCTGACCAGAACGGAGCGTCCTGCAGGGCAATGCCGGAGGGCAGGGGAGAATACCGGGAGATAAAGTCCTCAATCTCCGCTTCGCCCGAAGCCAGTCCGAGCTGCTCGAACAAGGTGCTGAAACTGTGTTTGCTGGTGTCCATCAATACGGCCTCCCTGAAACGGGGTGGTGAAATGAAATTCGGGATGATTGCAGGTATTGTGCATAGGCCCCCTAAACTTTAGCGGAACCGGTGAGGATATCCAGTGAAGGCCGTGTTACAGGGTTTGTTGATGCTGCTGTGTGTTGTGTTCGCCGGCTCCCTGGCAGCGGACCCGCCACAGTCTTCCCCGGCCCCGGTTCTGGGTGCAGACGACCTGGCCTGGTTAGCGGAACAGGATGGATTTCGCGTGGGCGTTGCCGGAGGTCAGATTCCCCTGGTTTTTGACACCGGCAGCGGCGTGCTCGCCGGTATCTACATTGATTATCTTGACCGCCTGTCGGACAAGCTCGGTGTCGCCATCACACCAGTCTCCGGCAGCCAGGCCGACATCGAACAGCAACTCGTGAACGGCGAGCTGGATGCCCACCTGGTGGCGCGCGGGGCTGACCAGCCGGACCCCGCCGGCCGCTCCGCCGGAGAACCCCTGATGAGCCTGACCTACGGCCTGTTCGTCAGTGCCGGCGACGCCGGCATACGGAAGCTGTCGGATCTCGAAGGCAGTCGGGTCGCATTGATTGCCGAGGACGCCAACCAGTACCCGCTGCTGAACCCTGTTGAAAACTTCACGCCGGTTCCGGTGACCAGCATCAGCGAAGCAGTCAGCATGGTGCTGTCCGGGCAGGCTGATGGCTTTGTGGGTCCGCTGCCCGTGGTGTCTGACTACCTGCAATCGGCGATGATCAACGGCATCGGACTGGCCCTCTTGCTGGACCAGCAGCCGGTGGATGTCATGCTGGAAGTGACGGACGAAAACCAACGCCTGGGCGAAGTGTTTGATCAGGCGGTAGGCGCTATCAGCCACAATGAACACCGGACCATCCGGCAGTCCTGGTTGCAGACGGACATGCCTCCGGTGCAGGAAACCGGCATTAACCTCACCGCCAATGAACAGGACTGGCTCAAGCGGAACCCGAACCTGAGGGTGGCGTTCCGCCGGGATTGGCCTCCGTTTGAGTTTATTCAGGAAGACCGGCCCGCAGGGCTGGTACCGGACCTGGTCTCCCGACTGGAAACCCAGCTGAATGTCCGTTTCACACGGGAGCAGGTGCCCGACATCTTCGCGGCGGAGGAGCGTCTGCAGGCCGGCGAGATCGACATTCTGCCGGCCTTCAGCAAAACCCCGAGGCGCAGTGAGGACTTTCTGTTTACCCGGGCTTACCTGACCGTACCCATTGCTCTGGTGATTCGCGACGACGGTCGCTTTATCGGCGACCTGCGGGAACTGCGAACGGAGCGGGTTGGTGTGGTGAATCGTCACGCCGCCCACGACTACCTGCTGATCAATCACCCGGATCTGGATCTGTACCCGATGGGCTCGGTGGAAGAGGGGCTGCTGGCGCTCTCCAATGGTGACCTGGATGTGATGGTGACCCATATTCCGGCGGTGAGTTACACCGTGGCCAGGCTGGGCCTGTCAAACCTGAGGATCACCAGCATCACTCCCTACCAGTATGAACTGAGTCTGGCCGTCAGCAAGCAGCGGCCGGAGTTGCAGCGCATACTCAACAAGGCCCTGGGAAGCATCGACGCCGCCGAGTCGGAATCGATTTACAACCGCTGGATTCATCTGGATATCGAACAGGAAACCGATTACACCGTGGTGCGACGGGTGGTGGGTATCGCGCTGGTGGTGGTGCTGATCTTCCTGTACTGGAACCGGAAACTGTCCCGTGAGGTGGACGAACGTATCCGCTCTGAAAATGCGTTGCGTCGCAGCGAGGACGAGTTGCGGGCGGCCAAACTGGAAGCCGAGCGACTGGCCCGGGAAGCGGAGGCGGCCAGCCTGGCCAAGAGCGAGTTCCTCGCGAACATGTCCCATGAGATCCGCACGCCCATGAACGCAGTGATCGGTTACAGCGACCTGCTGAGTAACAGCGTCACGGATCCGCAACACCGGAATTACCTGGATGCCATTCGCGCCGGCAGTCGCAGCCTGCTGATGCTGATCAACGACATCCTGGATCTGTCCCGTATCGAGGCGGGAAAAATGCGGCTGGATTACACGGCGGTGTCGGTGCGCCGGTTACTCGACGACGTGCGTCACATCTTTGATCTCCGGGCCCGGGAGCAGGGGATTACTCTGGAAGTCAGTGTGGATTCGAAGATGCCATCCGCCATGATGCTGGATGAAACCCGTCTGCGGCAGGTGCTGTTCAACCTGGTGGGCAATGCCATCAAGTTCACCCACGAAGGCGGCGTTACGGTGCGAGCGACCGCCACGCCGGTCAAGGGGCGTAAATCCGCGGGAGAGTCCGGCGAGGCCCTGAAGCTCTACCAGCTGTCGGTGACGGTTCGTGACACCGGTATTGGCATCCAGCCGGACCAGCTGGAGCGCATTTTTGATGCCTTTGAGCAGCAGGAGGGCCAGAGCAGCCGACGTTACGGTGGGACCGGTCTGGGCCTTGCCATCAGCCGCAAACTTGCGCGGATGATGGGGGGAGAGCTGACGGTGGAAAGCCAGCCGGAGCAGGGCTCGGTCTTCACCGTTGTATTGCCGCGGGTCGAAGCGACAGTAGAGCAGGCGGAGGACGACGGCAAACCGGAAGAGGCTGAGCGCTTGCTTGCCCAGACACTCAGCATTCAGGAGCGTGGTTGGCTGCAGGAGCAACTGGCCCGGGATTTCGGAGAGGAGTGGCAGTCGGTCCGGGAAAGTGGCGATCCGGAACAGATGCGGGACTTCGCCCATCGCGTGCTGGCCTGGGGCAAGCGATTCCGCTCACCGTCGGTCACGCTCTATGGCGAAAAACTGCTGGCGGATGTGGAGGCTTTTAACCTGGATTCCGTCAACAGCGCCCTCGAGGCGTTTCCCCGGTTGCTCGGTCGGAGTGGGTAAGGTCCCCGCCCGGCACCCTGATCAGAGGCAGTCGAACTGGGAGCGGCGATCAAACGCCACGGACACCATGTCATAGCCGGAATCGGTCAGAGTGCGGATCAGATCGCGATCCTTCAGCAGGGTCATGCAGACTTTGTGGACGCTGGCCTGCAACTGTTCATCAGCCGGCTGGGAATGAAAGCGGAAATCCACGATCAGATATTTGCGTTCCACCGCTGCGGACGCGGGAATATCTTCGCGTTCGACGCTTTCGTAGCCAATGTAGGTGGCCTGATCGCCGGCAAACACGTTGCTCATGAGAACATCCAGGTTTTCCGCCAACCCTTGCCTTGCGGTGAGTAAAGCCAGCAGTGCGAACGCAGTAACGGTGAACGGTTTGCGCATGGGTGCCACTCCTTGGGTGCCAGTCCGGATGTTCTGTAACCGAGTGTAACGGAAAGTTACCGGGATTATTGCAGAGTCTGGCCCCGTTTGCGTGGCTGGCAACGTGGATTTTTCAATTGTTTGCAGTTTGGTCGAAAAATGTGCAGTTCATGCCCGGTTTCCTCGGCTGTTGCGGATCAACTATCATGAACCTGTACCGATTCAGTAAGAGGCAGCCCCATGTTCCAGCTTGTATTCAAGGGTGAGTGTACGCCCGGGACCGATCCCGCCGAAGCCCGCGCCAACGCACGAACGCTGTTCAAGGCCAGCGTGGACCAGATCGAACGCATGTTCAGCGGCCAGCCGGTCGTAATACGCAATAAACTGGAAGAAGACCAGGCCGAGAAATACCGCTCGGTATTGGCCAGGCATGGCATGGTGGCCTATGTTCAGCCGATGCCGGGGGCGGAGACCGCCAAGTCGTCCACCGCGCCCGCTGCACGGCCCGCACCGACACCTGAGGCGAAGCCGGCGGCAAGCGCTACCCGACCGCGAACGGATGCACCTGCGGTGGAGCCGGGTGATCGACTGCCGGTTGCGGGCGAAAAGGTTGACGCCATTCTGGCGGGTTCCGGTTTGTCTCTTGATCCCGTGGGCGTCACGCTGGCCGAACGCCAGGAAGTGGAGGCGCCCATGTTCCAGCATCTTGATGAGTGGACGCTTGCGCCCGCCGGCACGGACCTTGGTGTCCGTCAGGACCTGCCACCCCCGGTTGTGCCGGATGTTTCTCACCTGTCACTGGCGGATGACGAAACCCGCAGGGACCACTGACCTGACGGCGGAAACACAGTCGTGTTGAGGATGACCCTATTGCTTCTGGCCGCGCTGGGCGTGGCTCCTGTTTCTCCCGTCCTGGCGGAGTCCGCGGGAGACCGTCCGTACGAAGACCGTCCGGTGGTGGCTCTGGTGCTCAGTGGCGGCGGTGCCAAAGGCATGGCTCACGTGGGGGTGTTGCGGGTACTGGAGGAAATGCGCATACCCGTGGATCTGGTGGTTGGCACCAGTGCCGGTTCGGCCGTCGGCGCGCTATACGCCACCGGCATGCCCGTCAGTGAAATCGAAGAACGTTTCATCGATCTGGACTGGATTTCGAGCTTTCAGGATGATCCGGGGCGTGCCTTCAAACCGGTCCGGCGCAAGCAGGAGGACTGGCGCTTTCCCGTGGTGCCGGGCATCGGGGTGCGGGGTGATGGCCTGCATCTGGGCGGCGGTATCATTGCTGGTCAGAACCTTGGTTTTATCCTTAATGAGCTCACCCGTAACGCCGCGTTGGTTGAGAACTTCGATGACCTGGCGATTCCGTTCCGGGCGGTGGCGACGGATCTGGAGACCGGTCAGCAGGTTGTCCTGGCTGATGGCAACCTGTCGGAAGCCATTCGCGCCAGTATGAGCATCCCGGGGGTGTACGCGCCGGTGAAGCGCGACGGCCGCCTGCTGATAGACGGAGGCGTGGCCAACAACCTGCCGGTATCCGTCGCCCGTGACATGGGCGCGGATGTTGTGATTGCCGTGGACATCACAGACCCGCTGCTGGAGGCCGACGACCTGCAGGAAGCCTTCTCGGTGGTGGGGCAGCTCACCACACTCATGACCCGGATCAACACCGACGAGCAGCTTGATCGCCTGCAGGAAGGCGATGTGTTAATCCGCCCGGATCTGGAGGGCCGCTCTTCCTCGGATTTCTATGATGCCCCGATCCTGTTCGAGCTGGGGGCAACGTCGGCCCGGGCCCATGCCAGTGAACTGCGTCACCTGGGCGTCGACAAGACACGGTGGCAGCAGTTCCGGGACCGCATCGACGTCAGTGCCTTCTCGCCCGGAAAGATTGTTCGCATCGTGGTGGAACAGGATTCGAAACTGGCCGGAGAGTTCCTGCGGTCGCGTATTCGGCAAAAGCCCGGTGAAACCCTGGATGTCGACGCGCTCGAGGAGGACCTCAAGCGGATCTACGGGTTGGGCTACTACGAGACGGTGTCCTATTCCCTGAGGCCTGCCGAGGAGGGGACGGTGCTGGTGCTGCAGGTGCAGGAAAAATCCTGGGGACCCAACTACCTGTCGTTCGGGCTGAATTACGAAGACAACTTCGACAGCGACACCCGCTTCAATGTGGGTGCCGCCTTACGGATGACCCAGCTCAACGCCCTGGGGGGCGAATGGCAGACCGGCCTGCAGTTGGGCACGGAGCCTTACGTCCGCACCGAGTGGTTTCAGCCACTGGATTATGGTTACCAGCGGTTTCTCACCGCCGGCGCTGAATACAGCCGGGACAGTTTCAGCGTGTTCGACAGCGAAGGCGACCGTGTTGCCGAAGTGGACGTGACCTTCCGCCAGATGGATCTTGCGCTGGGGATGGAGTTGGGGGGCAACGGTGATATCCGGCTGGGGTATTACCGGGGTTACGCAACGGTCGACGAACAGCTTGGAGATGCGGTCGCGCCCTCGGGGTCCATCCATCAGGGCGGGCTGAGCCTGCAGCTGGTCCATGACTCGCTGGACGATATCTTCCATCCACAGTCCGGTGGCTTTGCCGGTCTTCGTGGCCGGGCAGAGCGGGAGGACCTCGGTTCAGACCGGCACTTCGATTCAATCACTGGCATGGCGTTGGGTACCGGTAGCTGGCAGGGTTTCACACTGACCGGACTGGTCTATGCCCATGCAGTGTCGCGGGGCGACCCCGGCATCGAGAACACCGTTCGTCTGGGGGGCTTCCGCCGCCTGTCAGCCTACGCACCAGGTGAGATCACCGGGGAGAACGCCGCGATGGCTTCGCTGTTCGCCAGCCAGGAATTCGGCGGACCCTACGTGCCCTGGTTCGCTGGCGCGGGCTTTGAAACCGGGAATGCCTGGCAGTCCTACCGGGATGCAAGCTGGAACAACACCGTCCGCTCCTGGAGCGTATTCGCCGGCATTGATACGTTCCTCGGACCGGTGCAGGTGGCGACGGCGTACAACAACGAAGATAACTGGACAGCGTACCTGAACATCGGCTTTTCGTTTACCCAGTTGTTCTACTGAGCGCCCGCGACGATGGCTGAACTCAGCTGCCGCAGCGGCTCTGGTTGTCTGCCAGCGCGCTGAGCACCTGGTGGCATTGCTGGTCGGCAAAACGCTTCAGGATGATCGCCAAGTGTTCTTCGTCACGGTCCTTGATGGCCCGGATCGACGCTTCCATATGCGCCAGGTTGTCTTCGAGTACCTGGTTGCCGCCGCTCTGGAATGCCACAAAGGCACAGCGGCGTGCCGACGGCCACAGGTTCTCAATGGCGGAGACAATGAAATAATTGTCGGCGTAGGCCAGGGATGCCTGGGTGTATTCGATACCCAGCTCAAGAAAGCCCATCAGGTCATTTCGGCTGTAGCAATCCTGCATGCGACCGTGCAGGGCTTCCAGCCTGGCCATGTCCTCTGGTTGCCACTGGCGCGCCAGTTTGCGGCCGGTGTGGGTCAGGTAGAGCTCGAGTATCTCATACAGGCTGCGCACGAAGTGGTCGTCCAGCGGCGTCACGAAGGCGCCCTTGCGCGGCACGTTGCGAACCAGGTGGCGTTTTTCCAGTAACAGCAGACCCTCGCGAATCGAGCCATGGCTGACGTCCATCTGCTTGGCCATGGCGCTTTCGTAGATGCGCTCGCCGGAACGCAGCTGGCCGAAGGCGATCAGGTTCTCGATATGGCGGGCGACCTGTTCGGTCAGGGTTTCACGGGGTTTGAATGTGGTCATGGTCCTGCTTCGTGACTGCGTGCCGGGCTCGGAGTAGCCCGCATACTCTCATATTCTCCCAGCGGGGAAAACGTCTGCCCGATACCGCCTACAGTAGAGGCGCCAGCAGGCGAGCAGCCCGACAACCGAGCCGGAACACAATTGAGCGGTCCTGGTAATCCCGCTCTGTCATCAGCCGGGCATTGGCCAGATCGTCCTCAAGCATTGCTCTTACCTGGGAAACAAACACGTCAGAGGTATTGACCGCGGTGATCTCGAAATTCAGCCGCATCGAACGGTTGTCGAGATTGGCGGTGCCCACGGCAGCGTAGCGGTTGTCCACCAGTATGACTTTCTGGTGCATGAAGCCGGGTTGGTAGCGGTAGATGCCGACCCCTGCCTGGCAGGCCTGAACAAGATAGGAGTAGGCGGCGATCTTGATCAGCCTGTTGTCTGACTTTTCCGGAATGATCACCCTCACATCAACGCCTCTCAGCGCGGCCAGTTGAAGGGCGTTCATGATCTGGAAGTCCGGCACGAAATAGGGCGAGGCGATCCAGATCCTTGTGCGGGCGTTGTTGATGCAGTTGAGATAGAACAGCGCGCAGGTTTCGTAGGTGTCGGCCGGTCCTGTGGGCAGGATCAGCACCTCCTGATCACCCTTCGGTGGCAGTTGTGGCTGCCAGTTCAGGTCCGGGAATTCGCTGCTGGCCCAGTTCCAGTCCTCAAGCCAGGCCAGTTGCAGGCCGGTGACCGCGGGACCTGTGATCTGGCAGTGGGTGTCGCGCCAGGGTTCCTGGTCCATGGCGATGCCCAGATATTCGTCACCCAGGTTGATACCGCCGACAAACCCGGTGTGACCGTCGCACACGAGCAGCTTGCGGTGGTTGCGGAAATTGATCTGGAACCGACGGCGCCGGATATTGCCGTCGCCGAAGGACGCCACCCGGGCGCCGGCGCTGGCCAGTTCCCGCAAGTAGGTGCGCGGCAGACCGACACTGCCAATATCGTCGTAAAGGAACCAGACCTCAACCCCGGCGGCAAGTTTGCGCTTGAGTATGGACTTGATGCGTTGCCCGATCTTGTCGGAACGGACGATGTAAAACTCCAGCAGGATGTAGCGTTCGGCGTTCTCCATGGCTTCAAAAACAGCATCGAAGGTGGCCTTGCCGTCCCTCAGCAGGGTGCATTCGTTGTTGCTGGTGAAAGGCTGGCGCCCCAGCTTGCAAAGCACCTGCAGCTCGTCACTGAAGTATTCGTTACCCGGGTGGGAAAGCGAGGTGGTCTGTTGCTCGAAGCGGTTCAACAGGTTGGTCAGTGCCGCATCGCCCATGCGCCGCGCCCGAACATAGCCGCCGAAGCGGTTGCGGCCAAATAGCAGGAACATCGGCACCCCGAGATAGGGCACGGCGAGCAGCCCTATGATCCAGGCGATGGCACCCTGGGCAGTACGGTAGGTCAGCAGGATACGATAGATGCAGGCGAAGGCAGTGAGATACAGCAGACCCAGGGCGATGGCGATGAGTGAGGGTTCCGGCATGGTCAGTCCCGTGTCGGGCCGGAGTCTCCGGCCAGGTGACGGGCGCGGTATTGCGCCGGTGACAGGCCGGTCCAGCGTTTGAAGGCCCGGCTGAACGCGCTGAGCTCGGAAAATCCCAGCAGGAACGCAATTTCGCCGAGGGCGTAGTGATCGGCGGCTACGTATCGCATCGCCTTGTCCTGACGCACCTGTTCCACCAGTTCGTGAAAGCTCACGCCTTCTTTCTTCAATCTCCGGTACAGGGTCTGCCGGCTCATATGGCACTGCTTCGCCAGCGTGTCGGCATCGATCCGGTCGGTCGCCATCTGGCGGGAAATCAGTCGCCGGATGCGACGCCCGAAGGTCCGCCGGGTCTGAAGTCGGGCCAGTACGGCATTGACGTGCTTGAGCATCGCAGAATAAACGTAAGGATTACGATGGGGAATTGGATGGCTGAGGAAGCGACTGCTGAAGGCCATACGTGTGGTTCCCGTGTTGAACCGGACTGACCCGCCAAGCAGTGTCCTGTATTCGTCCGCATAGCCGGGCTCGGCATGGGCAATGTCCGTCCATTCGGCCTGGATGCCGGCATGGATGAAGTGCCGGGTCCGGCTCATTGCCGCTGCGAGGGTGCGGTCCATGTCCTGACGGCAATAGTGATCCGGACGGTCGGGCTGCCAGGTCAATATGGCCAGGTCGCCGGTCTGTTCGTAACTCAGGGTGACCGACTCATTGATCAGACGGTGTAGCCGCACGTACTGTGTAACCGCTTCCCCGAGGGTGTCACAGTTGAAGAACACGTGGCCGACCAGCCCCATTCGCTCCGGGTCCACCACCTGGCCTGCGTGCAGTCCGACCGCCGGGTCGCCGGTGACCTGCTCGGCGTGCTCCCACAGTCGGTAGTGGTGTTCTGCCGCGACCCGCAGGTCAGGATCCTGCAGTGCCTCTGTGGTGGTTCCGATGATGTGTTCGATCTGGCGGGAGTCGAGCAGGCCCTGACGGTCCAGGTAGTGGACCAGCGCAAGGGTGCTGGAGGCAGCGACCATAGGCGTGCTCGAAGTGTCAGCCTGAACTGCATTCACGGTCATCGGATCCTGTATTAAACAGCTTTCATGATCACTGGTACAAAATGTCAAGCGGTTGGGACAGTCAGTCAACGGACTTCCACGCCCGTAACGATAGCATTAACTCACCAGGTTGGAGCAATGAGACTGCTTTCATTGAGGAGGTGTAATATGGATCGTGAGATTTTTGTACCCCGTACTGAACTTGAGCGCCGCAATTGCGCAGCGCTCGCGGAATACCTGAACAGCATCTACTACTGCTGATCGGACGCGTTACACGCTAATGACCTTTGAACCGGGGCTTGCCCCGGTTTTTTTATGGCGTTTCTCCTCCCCGGTTGGCGCCCGCAGTGTTGCTCCGGTGACCAGCAGTGGTAATGTATCCGGCTGATTCCCGTTAAAGACGCTATCCCGGAGAGCATTGCCCATGAGTGTTGAGCTCAATCATCGTGTGACTGGCGAAGGCCAGCCTCTGATCCTTCTGCACGGCCTGTTTGGTTCCATGGAAAACCTGGGAGGCATTGCACGTCGCCTTGAGGACGAATGGCAGATCCATGCGCTTGACCAGCGCAACCACGGTCGTTCACCCCACACCGATTCCATGGACTATCCGGCGATGGCTGACGATGTGATCGCCTACATGGACGCCCAGGGTCTTGAAAAGGCCGTGTTGCTGGGCCACTCGATGGGGGGAAAGACCGCGATGCAGGTGGCGCTGAAAGCCCCGGAACGGGTTGAGCGGCTGATCGTGGCGGACATTTCCCCAGTGAACTATCAACCCCGGCACGATGCCATTCTGGAAGGACTCAGTGCGCTGGACCTGTCCTCGATCAGCAGTCGCCAGGAAGCAGACAAAGCCCTGGCGGACTATGTGGAGATGACGCAGGTGCGTCAGTTCCTCCTGAAGAACCTTGAGCGGGTGCCGGAGGAGCAGCGTGATGAGTCCGCTGGCGCCTACCGCTGGCGTCTGAACCTGCCCGTCATCGAAGCGTGTTACCCCCGGCTGGCACTGGCACCGGAGGCAACAACCGCCTACGAGGGACCGGTGTTGTTCCTCAAAGGGGCAGACTCCGCCTACATCCAGGAAAAGCATCGGGACGAAATTCGCCGGCTGTTCCCGTCCGCAGAACTGAAAATCATCGAGGGCACCGGTCACTGGCTTCATGCAGAAAAAGCCGATACGTTCGTCACCCTGTGTCGACGCTTCCTGAATTCATGAACCCGGCCCCGGGGGCAGTGTAGCCCGGCGTGAGTGTCTGCTAAGGTGAGTTCATTATCGCTGTCTGGAATGGATGTCTGTTATGAAGTGGTTGCTGGGGCTGTTGCTGATTGGCTTTTTGCTGCTGGGGAGCTTTCTGCTCTCTCCGTCTCCAGTGGACAGCAAAGCCTGGGATGCGCCAGCGCCTCCGCCACTGACCGGAAAGCTGGCACCGAACGAACGACTGCGACTGGCGGATCTGCTGGCCCGGGGCCAGGTGTACGGTCCGGAGGACACCACGGTTGCGGACGATGGCGTGCTCTACACTGGCACGCAGGATGGCAGGATTGTCCGCGTGTTCCCCGATGGCCGGGTCGAGAACTGGCTTGAGACCGACGGTCGGCCTCTTGGCCTGGTGTTCGATGAACGGGGCAACCTCATTGTCGCTGATGCCTGGAGAGGTCTGCTTTCCATTGCGCCGGACAAGACCATCACCAGGCTGTCGAGGGAATCCGAGGGCTTGCCCTTCCGCTTCACCGACGACGTCGACATTGCACCGGACGGTCGCCTCTATTTCACGGACGCCAGTTCCCGCTTCGAGCAGCCGGATTACGTGCTCGATCTCCTGGAAATGCGCCCCCACGGCAGACTGCTCCGTTTCGATCCGCGATCGGGCCAGACCGAGACCCTGCTGAGAAATCTCCACTTTGCCAACGGCGTTGCGGTGTCTCCCCGGGGGGATTACGTGCTGGTCAACGAAACCTGGAAGTACCGCATTCTCAAGTATTGGATCAGTGGCCGGAAAGCTGGTCAGGCCGAGGTCTTTGCAGACAATCTGCCCGGCTTCCCCGATAACCTTGCGGTGGATGACGCGGGCCGTTACTGGGTGGCGTTCCCCACGCTGCGTAACCCCCAGGTGGATTACCTGCACCGCCAGCCCTGGTTGAAGGATCTGCTGGCCAAGCTGCCGGAAAGCCTGCAGCCACAACCGCAGGAATACGGGCTGGTTGTTGCCTTTGATGCGGAAGGCCGTGTGATTACCAGCCTGCACGACACCCGTGGCACACACTTGCAGGAAATCACCTCGGTGAACCCCCATGGGGAGCACCTATACTTTGGTTCACTTCACAACGACCGCATCGGGCGGCTACCGTTGCGGGTCATACCCGGTCTGGAAGAGGATGAAGAATGACCGAACAGGACGATCGCATTGTCTGGGACCTGCCGACGCCGTTCACTCTGGCGATCAATGTACGCGCGGAAGATACAGACCGGCTGGGCCATGCCAACAACGTGGTCTACGTGCGCTGGCTCGAAGAGGTAAGTTGGGCGCACATCGAAAGCCTGGGCATGACCTGGTCGCTGCATGAAGAAACCGGCAAGGCCATGGCCATCACCCGCACTGAAATCGACTACCTGGCCGCCGCTAACGAGGGCGATCAACTGGTGCTCGGCACCTGGCTGACGGGCTACGATGGTCGCTTTCGTTCATCCCGCCATTTTCAGCTGGTGCGCCCCTCCGATGGCAAGACCTTGGTTCGTGCGATGTCGACCCATGCCTGTGTCGACCTGAAATCACAACGTCCCTCGCGGGCGCCGGCGGTCTTTGCGGACATCCTGGGCGGGGCCGTTGTTGAGGGTGCCGAAGGGTTCAAATTCGCCTGAAGTCGCCGATAGGTGCGCATGGGCGCCGCAACTTCTGCTAGTCTGAACGAATGCAGGCAGGTGACTGCTAATCTGTTTCCCGTTGTCCGGAGATTGCCATGGAAACCACCGTTGATCAGAACGCCGAAACCGCTATGACTCATGTCAGTTACGACCGTTTCGGGGAACGTGACGTGCTGCGGGTAACCCGGTCGGATATTCCCCGGCCTGCCGCTGGTCAGGTCCTGATCCGGGTTCATGGCGCGGGCCTGAATCCCATTGACTGGAAAACCCGTAAAGGCCTGGGTTTCGCTGCCCGGCAGATCGAAAACAGCCTGCCCTGGACTCCGGGGTACGACGTCGCCGGAGAAGTGGCGGCGGTGGCTGACGATGTCACCACCCTGGCACCAGGTGACCGGGTCATGGGTATGATTGGCTTCCCTGCCAACGGCGGAGCGTACGCCCAGTACGCCGTGGCGGCAGCGGATGAACTGGCCATTGTGCCGGAGGAGCTGGATCTGCTTTCAGCCGGGGCATTGCCGCTGGCGGCACTGACCGCCTGGCAGGCGCTGTTTGAGGTGGCCAAGCTGGAATCCGGCCAGAAGGTTCTCATCCATGCTGGTGCTGGTGGTGTCGGGCATTTTGCGGTGCAGTTTGCGCTCGAACGGGGGGCGCACGTTGTGGCTACCGCCTCGGCGGGTAACCGGGACTTTCTGGCAGCGCTGGGCGTTCATGAGGTCATCGACTATCACACCACCGATGTGACCGAAGAATGCTATGGGCTGGATGTGGTGCTGGACCTGGTGGGGGGCGAAGCCGGAAAACGATCGTTACACACGCTGGGTGAGCACGGCGTGCTGGTCACCATTCCGACGGTAACGGCGGACGACATTATCAGCGCTGCTGAGGCGCTTGGATTGCGGGCCCACGGCATGACCGTGCGCCCGGACGTGTTTCACCTCGATGAAATCGCGGAATTGATCGAAGACGGTGATGTGAAAGTTCACATCGAGAAAGCTTTCCCCCTCAGCGAGGTAGCCGCCGCCCACGAATTGCTGGAGGGCGGCCACGTGCGGGGCAAGCTGGTGCTGGACTGCCGTTAAGGCAGGGTGGCGTTCTCTTCCCGTTCATCTTTCTCACGACGTTCCTTCGGCGGCTGGGGCGGCACAAGGCTGATCAGCGCCCAGTCGTCCTCGGGCTTAACATCGTCCTGATCGAGCACAGGTGCCACACGGCCTTTGCTGTCGAACACAAACAGCACCAGCGCCTGATGCTCGTGTTTCTCCAGAAAATCCTCGTAAGTGAATTCCTCGCTGAGCTGCGTGGTCTTTACGGTATACCCCTGGCTGGCAAGGCTTGCGAGCTTGGCATAACTGACCCCATCGAACAGACCCCGGGTCATCTGGATCTTCTCCGCGGTCTGGTGCCGCGCTTTCTGATCAGGATCGCCTTCGGCCAGCGTAAAAACCGAGTCATTTCCGAACCAGTCCAGGAAATGGTAAGTGGCCAGGGAATTCATATGTTTATAGGGTGAGATAACCAGCAGGTTACCGATGCCCGTCAGGTCCAGATGAATGGACGCATGCTCGGACACGGGATTACCAAAATAGACGTGTATGTTATCCATCCGTGCCTGGCGGATGTTCTCCCAGTTGGTGTCGGCCAGGGTGACCGGTACGTCGTATTTCTTCAGCGCCGCGGCAATCATCCTGGCGACCGGGTTGGCACCCAGGATCAGGAAACCGAACTCGGCCGGTTCTGCCACTTTCAGCAATCGGGCCAGCGGTCGGGCGGTCAGGCTCTGGAGGGTGACCGTCGCGATGATCAGCATGAAGATCAGGGGAACCAGTGCGCCAGCGCTTTCATACCCAAGCTTTTCAAGCTGAAACGCAAACAGTGCCGAGACCGCGGCGGCAACAATACCCCGGGGGGCAATCCAGCTCAGGAACAGCTTGTCGCGCCAGTTCAGACTGGTGCCGATGGACGACAGAAAGATGCTGACCGGCCGTGCCACCAGCATCAACACGGCCAGAACACCGACCAGACCCCAGCCCAGTTCGGCGATGGCGGCAAACTCGACCCGGGCCGCGAGGATAATAAACAGCGCGGAAATCAGCAGTACGCTCAGTGACTCCTTGAACTCGAGGATGTCGTCAATCGGCACCTGCTTCATGTTTGCCATCCAGATGCCCATCACCGTGACCGTCAGCAGGCCGGATTCGTGGGCCAGTTCATTGGAGATTGCATAAACGCCCAGCATGAAGGTGAGGGTGCCGGCATTATGCAGGTACTGGGGAATCAGGTGCTTGCGCAGCACGATCCCGTTCAGGTAGCCAGCGACTGCGCCAATGAGGAAGCCGACCGCGAGAGTCTTGCCGAAAATGTAGAGCGAGTGTCCGAACACATTGCCCTGACCCCAGGACACAATACCCTCGAACACCAGTACCGCCAGCAGAGCGCCCACCGGATCAATGATGATGCCTTCCCAGCGCAGGATGTTGGCCAGTTTGGCATCGGGCCTTACGGACCGTAGCAGCGGGGCAATCACCGTGGGTCCGGTGACAATCGATATCGCGCCGAACAGCAGAGCCACTTCCCATGACACGTCCAGCATCCAGCGGGCGGCCAGGGTACCAATCAGGCAGGTTACAATAGAGCCGACCGGGATCAGGTTGCGGACCATTTTGCCGTGGCCGCGAATCTCCTCGTGGCGAAGGGTCAGGCTGCCCTCGAAGAGAATGATGGCCACGGAGAGCGATATCAGCGGAAACAGCAGATCGCCGAAGACAGCCTCGGGCGTCAGGAAGCCGAACATCGGGCCCGCCGCGAGGCCGCCGGCCAGCAGAAACAGAATGGCAGGCATTTTCACGCGCCATGCCAGCCACTGGCAGAAAAGGGAAATCACGCCAATAGCGGCGAGTAACAGAACAGTGCTCACAGGCATAGTATTGTCAGATCCATTGATTCAGGGGGCGGTGCGACGGGCTATGCGATGGAGCACCCGCGCAGCTGCAAAAAAACCAAAGCTGGCTGTCACCGGGCTGGCCGCGCCAAAACCGGAGGCGCAGTCCAGGCGAACCGGGCCGTCGGTGGCCGGCTTCTGCAGACAGACCTCGCCGTCACCGGCAGGATACGTCAGCTGTTCCAGTGAGTATACGGCCTCGATGCCGAATCGCCGCTTGGGATTGCGGGAAAAACCGTATTCCCGGCGCAACAGATTACGAACCTTGGCCAATAACGGATCCTGGGTTGTTTTGCTGAGATCAGCTACCCGGATCTGGCTGGGGTCCATCTGACCGCCGGCTCCGCCCGCGCACACAATCGGCGTCTTCTGCCGTTGGCAATGCGCAATCAGGGCGGCTTTGGCCTTGACACTGTCAATCGCGTCAACCACACCCGTGACCTCTGGGGTAATGAGCTCCGCGACGTTCTTTGGCGTCAGGAATCCGAAGTGCACGCGAATGTCCGCGTGCGGATTGATGGCCTGCAACCGCTCCTGCATGGCCATGGTCTTGGTCTGGCCATACTGACCTTGGAGGGCATGCAACTGGCGGTTCGTGTTGGACACACAAATGTCGTCCATGTCGATAAGTGTCAGTGTCCCGATACCGGAGCGAGCCAGCGCTTCGGCTGCCCAGGAACCGACACCGCCCAGGCCCACCACCACGACATGAGACTGTCTGAACGCCTCCAGCGCCCTGCGGCCGTAAAGTCGCTCAATGCCGCCAAAGCGAAAGCCGTAGTCGTCCAGGGCTTCATCGGGGGTCATGGGGAGTCTCCGCTGTGAAGTAAAGACGGCGATTGTAACGCAACCGGGCGGAAGGCAAAAAAAAAAGCCACGCAGAGCGTGGCTTACAAGCAAAGTGTTCAACCCGACGGGGAGTTGAACAGGACTAGTTCAGAGACACTAATCAACGTGTCTATTATTGACCCGGAGCAGGATCGACGGAAGGTCAGATCCTGACAATGGTCGGTCATTTTCGGCCAGCGACATGCTCAGCGGTATCAGGCGGCCCAGTGGTCGTCGCCAAAGGCCATCATGGCCTCTTTCCCGCTCTCAATGTCCGCCAGCAGCCAGTGCACTTCCGGAAGCAGCTTTTCAAAATAGAAACGGGCTGAAACCTGCTTGCCCTCCAGTAGTGGCCTGTTGCCGCCATCGGCTTCCAGCTGTTGTGCTGCAACGCCGGCCATGCGCGACCACAGGTAACCGATGACGGTCAGGGCCATCAGTCTCAGGTACGGAGTGGCGGCGGCACCGGCCTGCTCGGGGTCTTTCGGAGCATGGGTCGCCAGCCAGAGCGTGGCGGTTTCCAGTGCCTTCATGGCACCCTTGAGCTCCTCCCGGTAAGGGGCGTCGGCGTTATCCTTGAGGTAGGTGCTGAGAACCCCGAACAGGGTCCGCACCAGTTGGCCACCTTTCAGGCTCAGTTTTCGACCCACCAGGTCCATCGCCTGGATGCCGTTGGTGCCCTCGTAGATTCGTGCAATACGGCCATCACGCACCAACTGCTCCAAAGGCCAGTCGGTGGTGAAACCGGAGCCGCCCAGAACCTGCAGTCCGGTGTTGGCGTTGTTAAAGCCTTCGTCAGTGAGGAAAGCCTTCACCACCGGGGTCAGCAGTTGCACTAGGTCGTCGGCCGATTCACGCACGGATTCATCCGGGTGCGCCGTGGACAGATCCAGCTGGTGACCGGTGAACAGGGCCAGGGCACGCATGCCTTCGTTCAGAACTTTCTGGCGCATCAGCATGCGCCGGACATCCGGGTGCACGATGATCGGATCGGCGGGGCCGTCGGGATTCTTGGCACCACTCAGGGAGCGGCTCTGAAGTCGCTCACGGGCGAACCCCAGGCTTTCCTGGTACGCCATTTCCGCCAGTCCCAGACCCTGCATGCCCACCATCAGGCGGGCTTCGTTCATCATGGTGAACATCGCGCGCATGCCGTCGTTGGGTTCGCCGACCAGCCAGCCTCTGGCGCCTTCGAAGTTCATCACACAGGTGGCCGATCCCTTGATGCCCATCTTGTGTTCCAGGCCACCACAGAACGCCGGGTTACGTTCGCCGGACTCTGGCAGTACCTTGGGAACCACGAACAGCGAGATGCCCTTGGTGGTGTCAGGTGCGCCTGGCAGCTTTGCGAGTACCAGGTGGACAATGTTATCCACCAGGTCGTGTTCGCCGCCGGTAATCCAGATCTTGGTACCTTCGATTGCGTAACTGCCGTCGTCATTGGGTGTCGCGCGGGTGCGGATCAGTCCCAGGTCGGTGCCGCACTGGGGTTCGGTCAGGCACATGGTGCCGGTCCATTCGCCGGAGATGAGTTTCTCGAGGTAGGTCTGCTTGAGCTCTTCGGACCCATGCGCGTGCAGGGCACTGATTGCCCCGTGGGTCAAACCCGGATACATGCCCAGTGACAGGTTGGTGGAGCACACCATTTCGTCCACCACAAATTTCAGGGTGTGGGGCAGACCCTGACCACCGTATTCCAGCGGTGCGTCCAAGGCCGTCCAGCCGCCTTCGACGAACTTTCGGTACGCTTCCTTGAAGCATTCCGGCGTGGTCACCTTATGGGTCTCGGGATCGTAATGGCAGCCTTCCCGGTCACCGATCTGATTGGTGGGCTGAATCACTTCGGCGGCCAGTTTGCCGGCCTCGTCAATGACGGCGGAAATCAGGTCGGGTGTGGCATCGGCGTATTTCTGCAGCTCGTGGAGCCGATCAACACCCAAGACGTCAAACAACAGAAAGCGAAGGTCATTCGCCGGAGCCTGGTATTGCATGGACTTCTCCTCAACTCAACGCATGTCGTTAAGCACTGGGCAAACCCTTCGTCAGGGGCACAGTGGTGTGTCAGTGCGTTGGTTCATACGGCCGTTTGAATTTGGTGGTTCACTGGCAGGGCGGTCCGGCGGCAAAAGAATTCGTATCATCCTTATCGTTATTTACAATCCTGAAACACTGGCGGGGAGTCACCATTTATGCAGACGATTCTGATTGCGGGTGTGTCCGGGGCCATCGGCGGAAGTATGGCCAGGGCACTGCTTCAGCGCGAGTCCGAGATGCGTATCATCGGATTGTGCCGGCAGCGGGACAAGGTGGCCCGGGAGCTGGCCAGTGACCCTCGGGTCACACTCCTGGACTGGGACGCGACCAGCGTTGAGGGGAGTCTGTCTGTCGCTCTCCAGGGCGTCCTGCCGGTTGAGGAAGGCCTGGACAGCATCATCTTTGCCGCTGGCGTACTGCATGGGCAGGGAATTCAGCCGGAAAAGCGGATTGAGGACCTTGACCCCGAAACCCTGGCGCGGGTGTTCCAGATCAATGCCACCGGTTTCGCGCAGCTGCTTAAGGTGCTGATGCCGTGGTTACAGCATCGACGGTTCAAGCGTGTGGTGGCGATTTCCGCCAAAGTGGGGTCGATTACGGATAACAGGTTCGGAGGGTGGTATGCCTATCGCAGTTCAAAAGCTGCTCTGAACATGCTGGTAAAAACACTGTCCGTCGAGCTTTCTCGACGGTGCAAGCCGGTCGCCTGTGTCGCCCTTCACCCGGGAACAACCCAATCGCCCCTGAGTGAGCCGTTCGCCAGGTCCCTGGCGCAACTGGACGTTCACACCCCGGCCCAGACGGCAGCAAACCTGCTCAGGGTTATGGACGAATTGGACGAGCGGATGAATGGAACGTTTCTGAGTTGGGATGGGTCGTTGCTGGAATGGTAAAAATGCCGGGGCCAAGAAAGCCCCGGCGAATCAACGCACGTGATTTCAGCGAATAAAGGGATTCAGCATCCGGGTGAAGGTACCCGTAAGCCTGACCGGTGCACTCAATACAGACAGCGTAATGCAGTCTTCGCAGCCCACGGCAACCGGCTTGTGTTCGTCATGTTCGTTGAGGACCACGAAATCCCACTGGTTGAACACGCCTTTCTGATCAGCGAAGGCGCCCTGCAGAACAATGGTGGTTTCCTCGCCCCGATGGGTGTGGGCCGGCGCCTTGCCGCCTGCCGCCAGTTTCTGCAGTACAACCTGCTCGCTCTGGCCGGGAAAACGCTCGGAGATATCCAGCACGCTGACATCGCCCAGCTGCCGCTTCCAGGGCAGGCCGTTGAGGTCTTCGCCCAACAGCTTCTGCAGTGGATTCATGCGGATGCTGGGTCGTGTCGACAGCTCGTCCGGCACGATGTCATTGTCGATGCGAGCGAGAATGCTGTCGAACATACGCTCACTCAGATCAACTTTTGGCTGATGTTCCATCATCACCGCCCCAAGGCTGTCGAGTGTGTCGACGCGACTGCGGCAGTGCGGGCACTGGTCCAGGTGGAGCCGGATGCACAAGGCATGGGGCTCGGTCAGGTTGCCCGCGCTGTATTCCATCAGCGTCAAACTGTCGGGGTGGTGCCGTGTCATACGTTCTGGTCCTGCAAAATCACTTTCAGTTTGTTCAGTGCCAGGCGAACCCGGCTTTTCACGGTGCCAAGGGGAATGTTCAACTCATCAGCCACCATCTGGTGGGACTTGTTTTCCATGTAGACCTTGGCGATGACAGTAATCTGTTCTTCCGGGAGATGGCTCAGGGATTCCCGGATCCGTCGCTCCGACATAAGCCGATGAAGCGAGGTGACCGGTTCATCTTCGTTTTCCCCGGGGATCTGCCAGAGGTCTTCGGTTTCCACCTGCATCTCGGCGCTGGTGCGCTTCATCTTTCGCAGCATGTCGATACGCTGATTTCGGGCAATTGTGAAAATCCAGGTGGACGCCGCTGCCTTGCGCCAGTCGTACAGGCAAGAACGTCTCCAGATGGATACGAACACTTCCTGGACCAGCTCTTCCGCATGGCTCGCGAGGCCGTTTGCCATGGCGTAATACTTGATCTGTGGCCCAAAGTGCTCAAACAGCGAATGGTACGCCTGGCGATCCTGGTGCTTACCCACTTTTTCCAGCAATTGACTCCAGGGGTCTTTCCGCCCCTCAGCGCGCGCTGGTTTTTGCTCCAGTGTGGTCACCGGACGCTCCTTGGCCATTGCATGACTTGAATTTGTTCTCGTCATCATTCTATGCACTCGTCCCGGGTTTGTCAGTGCGAATTTGTACGCTGTGGTTTAATTGGTGGATCAGCCGCTAATGTAAAATCCTGTTACCGGCAGGCGACGAGGTGACATTGCACGGGCGCCGGTTCCGGCCCGTCGACAGGGTGATTGCGCCGCGCCAAGTGCAGGGCTAGGCTCAGGTATAATTAATCGTCAGGAACACACGAGAGATGAACCTGCCCGAAGCGACCGGTCACCAGCTTCCCGTGATTCGAGCCCACTACGCCGATATTCTCTGCCAGCTGGCGGGCGAGCACGGCGTGGCGCGTGGGCCGATGCTGACCGCGGCCGGAATCCGGGGCTCCATGCTGAGTCATCCGGATAATCTCATCACCGTTGAACAGTTCACCCGACTGTGTCGGGAGGCGCTTCACCGTAGTGATAACCCGGCACTGGGACTGGAGTTCGGCCGGCGGCTGAAATTCACCACCCATGGTTCGTTGTCCCAGGCTGCCATCAGCTGCGATACGCTGGAGCAGGCGTTGTCTGTGCTGATCAAGTATTTCCGCATCCGTTTCATGTACATGGCGCTGGATTTCTTCGTTGATGGGGACGAGGCGGTCGTCCAGCTCAGTCTGAACCACGACGCCGAGGACCTTTATCGGTTCAATGTCGAAGTGGTCATGGCCTCGCTGATGGACGTCAATCAGTTGTTGTTCGGCGCCACGCTGATGGAAAGCGGCGTGTGCTGGCTGGATTATCCTGAACCGGAACACGTCTCGCACTATCGGGCCCTGTTCGGCAACCGCGTCAGTTTCTCACGTGGTGCCAACCAACTGAGGTTCCGCAAACGCTTCCTGAGCCTTCCCATTTCGCTGTCGAATCCCGTGACGCGGCGGGTCGCGGAGGCGCAATGCGAGGAGGAGATGCGGTCGATTGAAGCGGCAACCTCGGTATCCCAGCGGGTCCGGCGACTGCTGGAATCGGTTCGTGGTGGCCCGTTACCGGGCCTCGACGACGTGGCCGCGCAGCTTGAGGTGTCGTCCCGCACGTTGCGGCGTCAACTGAGCAGTGAAGGGGTGCGTTACCAGACGCTTGCAGATGGGGTTCGCCATCAACGGGCCCTGGAGCAGTTGCGGCTTGGCCGTTTGACGATTGATGAGATTGCCGACGCGTTGGGCTACAGCGATCCCTCGAATTTCGGGCGCGCCTTCCGGAAATGGGAAGGCGTGTCGCCATCGGCCTGGCGAGCCCGGCGCAAGACCGGGCAGTAGCGCCAGCCCTATTCTTCCAGGTAGGTGTATCCTTCCAGGCCGCCTCTCAATTCGGCCAGCAACGCCGCCTGTTCGCTGGCCGGCAGGGCGCTGGCGCCAAACTGATGCTGGTAGGACTGTAGTAGCTCGGCCGGTTCAAAATTCACGTAACGCAGTACCTTGGCCACGGTGTCGCCCTGGATGGCGTCGCTGACGGTATAGCCGCCGTCGTTGTTGCGATGAACATCCACGGAATGGGTGTCACCGAACAGGTTGTGCATGTCGCCAAGGATCTCCTGGTAGGCGCCGGTCATGAAAAAGCCCATCAGCAGTGGGTCGCCGGCTTTTTCTGCGGGCAAAGGCAGGGTGGTTTCAATGCCCTGGCCGTCCACGTAGCGATCAATGCGTCCATCGGAGTCGCAGGTTATGTCCTGTATAACCGCGCGGCGGCACAACGGTCGATCGAGGCCGTTGATTGGCATCACCGGGAAAATCTGATCAATGCCCCACACATCCGGCAGTGACTGGAACAGGGAGAAATTGACAAACAGCTTCTCCGCGAGCTTTTCGTTCAGTTCGTCGATGATCTCGCGGTGAGCACGGTTTGCGCTGTCCAGACGGTTGCGCAGCAGACGGCAGCAACGGGTGTAAAGGGTTTCCGCGTCCGCTCGCTCGGTCAGTGACAACAGGCCATGGGCGAACTGGGCGTGGACATCCGACATGGCATGCAGCACATCGTGATAGATTTCCGCCAGGGAACGTGGTGACTGCTCATCGTTGAGACTCTGGAGATCCCGCCACAGGTCCATCAACGGCGCCGAGGCCTGCTCTTCGGGTGGCGTGGGTTCCCGGTTGTCCGGCAGTTCACGATCAATCACATTGGTCACGAGCACCGAGTGGTGCGCGGTGAGGGCGCGCCCCGACTCGCTGATCAGATCCGGGTGCGGTATGCCAGCCCGGTCGCACTCAGCCTGCAGCACGTGAATCACGTTGTAGGCGTACTCATGCACGCTGTAATTCATGGAGCAGCTGCTGCGGGAGCGTGTGCCCTCGTAATCCACCCCGAGACCACCGCCGATGTCCACGGTGGCGACCGGAGCGCCCAACTGACGAAGTTCGCTGTAGAAGCGTGCACATTCCCGCAGGCCGGTCTGGATATCGCGAATGTTGGCGATCTGGGAACCCAGGTGAAAATGCAGCAGTTGCAGGGTATCCAGCGCGTTGGCCTCACGCAGGGTCTTCACCACATCCAGCACCTGGCTGGCGGACAGGCCGAACTTGGATTTCTCGCCCCCGGTGTTCTGCCAGTTGCCCTTGCCAATGGTGGCCAGGCGGGCCCGTACACCGATCAGTGGCGAAACGCCCAGTGCGCGGGCCTCCTCCAGGATAAGCGGCAGTTCAGACTGCTTTTCCACCACAATGAAGACCTTGTGCCCGAGCTTCTGGCCGATCAGTGCCAGGCGGATGTACTCACGGTCCTTGTAACCGTTGCAGACGATCACGGAACCGGGTTGGCGTGACATAGCCAGCACCGCCATCAACTCCGGTTTGCTGCCGGCTTCAAGGCCGATCTGGCGCTTGCTGGCGGCGGGCTCAGCTCGCAGCAGCTCTTCTACCACTCTGCGCTGCTGATTCACCTTGATGGGATAGACCGCCGTGTAGCCGCCCTGATAGCCCTGGTCAGCGGCAACCTTGTTGAAGGCACCGCAGAGTTTATTGACCCGGTCATGGAGGATGTCAGTAAAACGGATCAGCACCGGCAACTGAATGCCCCGGGACTTCAGTGACCGGGTCAGCTCGGGGAGGTTAATGCTGGCGCCGTCCTCATCGCGGCCCCGGTCGGGCCGGATCAGCACCTCGCCGTGGTCGTTGACGTCGATATAGCCATCACTCCAGTGAGCGATGTTGTACACCTTCTCGGCGGCGCTTCCGTTGGCTTGGGTCATGTGTTCATCCTGTACTGAATCCGGGCCGGCGCAACGCCGGCGTATTGGCGCCATTGTATGGATTACCGGGGGGCGCTAAAAGAACCGCGTGTGCAAATTACCGGACAAACCATGCGTTATAGTGCTTTAGCTCAGAGCGATGCACACCTACAATACGGCCAAAACCGAACAGGCATACTGAGCGCTATCTGCGAAGGATATGGGAGGCACGCAATGACGTCATTGAATGAAGGGTGGTTTACCGAGGTATTCCAGGATCAGGGCACGGCGTTTTCGCTGCAGGTAAAACGCAAGCTTCACGAAGAGAAAAGCGATTTCCAGACGCTGGAAATCTATGAAACCGAAACTTTCGGTAACCTGATGGTGCTGGACGGTTGTGTGATGCTCACCACCCGGGACAATTTCCTCTACCATGAGATGATGACTCACCCTGCGTTGTTTACCCATCGTGATCCGAAGAAAGTGGTTATTGTGGGCGGTGGCGATTGTGGCACCCTGCGGGAAGTGCTCAAGCATCCCGGTGTTGAAGAGGCCTGGCAGGTTGAGATCGATGAGCGGGTCACCCGCCTCTCCGAAAAGTATTTCCCCGAGCTGTGCGACGCTAACGATGACCCGCGGGCCAATTTTTTCTTTGGTGATGGCATCCAGTGGATGCGTGATGCGGAACCGAACAGCATCGATATCATTATCATCGACAGCACCGACCCGGTGGGTGCGGCGGAAGGGTTGTTCGCCCTGGACTTCTACCGGGATGCCCTGCTGGCCCTGCGAGACGGCGGTATCATCGTTCAGCAGAGTGAGTCACCGCTCCTGCATACCGACAGCATTATCAAGGGCATTCACGAGGACATGCGCAAGGCTGGCTTTGACCATGTTCAGACGCTGCCGTTTCCCCAGCCGGTTTACCCGACAGGCTGGTGGAGTTGCACCATGGGGGGGAAGGATAAGCCTGTGCAGTATTTCCGTGAGGAAGACGCCGAGCAGCGCCCGTTTGTCACCCGTTACTACAACGTCGGAACCCACAAGGGGGCCCTGGCCATGCCTCAGTTCATGGTCGATGCCCTGGAAGACCGGGTGATTCCGGGCGAGGGCTGATCGAACGCAAAGCCTGAACGCATAAAAAAGGGGCGCTCGAAAGAGCGCCCCTTTTTGTTTCAGTGCCGGCAGCGATTACTTGCTGCTGACAAACTCCGGATAGGCTTCCATGCCGCACTCGGACAGATCCACGCCTTCGTATTCCTCTTCCTCGGTGACGCGGATACCGATGACCGCCTTGAGGATACCCCAGACAATCAGGCTGGCACCGAAGACCCAGACGAAGATGGTGATGGCGCCGATGATCTGGCCAGTGAAGCTGGAGTCGCCGTTGGTGACCGGCACCAGCAGAAGACCCAGCAGACCACACACACCGTGCACGGAGATGGCGCCGACCGGATCGTCGATGCGCAGCTTGTCCATGGTGACAATGCTAAGCACGACCAGGATGCCACCCAGCGCGCCGAAGATGGTCGCTGTCAGTGCTGTCGGGGTGGAAGGCTCGGCAGTGATGGTCACCAGACCGGCCAGCGCACCGTTAAGCAGCATAGTCAGATCAGCCTTGCCGAACATCAGACGGGCTGTGATCAGGGCGGCGATGGCACCACCGGCAGCTGCAGCGTTGGTGTTCAGGAAGACCATGGCGACAGAGTGCGCGCTGGCAACGTCGCCCAGCTTCAGAACCGAGCCGCCGTTGAAGCCGAACCAGCCCATCCACAGGATGAAGGTACCCAGTGTGGCCAGGGGCAGGTTGGCACCCGGGAAGGCACGAATCTCACCGTTGGGGCCATACTTGCCTTTACGGGCACCCAGCAGGAGAACACCCGCCAGGGCTGCGGCGGCACCCGCCATGTGTACGATACCGGAACCGGCAAAGTCGCTGAAGCCAAGGTCGCCCAGGGTGTACATGCCGAATACGGACGCACCGCCCCAGGTCCAGGCACCTTCCATCGGGTAGATGAAGCCTGTCATGACCACGGCGAAGACCAGGAAGGCCCACAGCTTCATACGCTCGGCAACCGCACCGGATACGATGGACATGGCTGTGGCGACAAACACCACCTGGAAGAAGAAGTCAGACGCGCCGGAGTAGATGGAACCACCCTCGAAACCGCCGTCACGGCTGGCGAACTCGCCCATCACGCCGCCTACGTCCACGTCGCCCATGCCGGACAGGAAGATGTTGCCACCGTACATGATCGCGTAACCGCAGATCAGGTACATGGTGCAGGAAACGGCGAACAACGCCACGTTCTTGGTAAGAATTTCCGTGGTGTTCTTGGCGCGAACCAGACCGGATTCCAGCATGGCGAAGCCCGCTGCCATCCACATGACTAATGCGCCACAAACCAGGAAATAAAAGGTGTCTATAGCATACTGCAGGTGAAAGATGTTGCTTTCCATATGAAGCCCTCCGCACGAGGCTTTTCAGGTTATAAGTTTTTTGCGTTGGCTATCGGGAATTCAGGCGGTGATCAGACCGCTTCCTCGCCGGTTTCGCCGGTCCGGATACGAATTGCCTGTTCGAGTTCGGTCACAAAGATTTTGCCGTCACCAATCTTGCCGGTGTTGGCCGCCTTGGTGATGGATTCAATAACCTGGTCCAGCAGATTGTCGCCGATGGCAACCTCTACCTTGACCTTGGGCAGGAAATCCACCACGTATTCCGCGCCACGATAGAGCTCTGTGTGGCCCTTTTGCCGTCCGAAGCCTTTTACTTCGGTGACGGTTACGCCTTGCACGCCAATCTCGGATAGTGCCTCACGGACATCATCCAATTTGAAAGGCTTGATGATCGCTGTCACAAGTTTCATTGCTTTCTCCTTGGTAAAGCCGTCCCAACAGTGAGGGCCCATTGGCCGTTTGTGTTGAGGTCGGGATGCTGCCACCTCGCACACCAATTGTGCGGATTGCGTACAAGGCTTTTAGCATCGGGTGTGCCAACGCAAAAAAATTCTTTTAATTCATATGGTTGAAAAACTGCCGCTCCAGTTTGGAACATTATGCTGCACCAAAACGGAGCATCGGTGTTCGCAGCGAGCCAAATTGGCGCACTGGCGGGTCCACCTCGCGCCGCCATTATACTGCGGACCGGGTACAGTATGGCAGGGCCTGCGATGTGTTACACTCCCGCACATCCGATCCGGGCCGCTGTCAGCCAGCCGGCGCGGGATTTGTCGAGGCTGTTTTCCGGTCTTAATGGCCAGGGGAAGAATATTATGAAAGGTCCGCAGGATTTCCTGAACCAGCTGCAGGGGCAGTTCGGTCAGTTCGTGCCCGATATGGCCCGCGCGGCCCGGGAAGACTTTGAGACCCAGGCCCGGGCCACGGTGATGTCCGTGCTGTCCCGCCTGGAGCTGGTCACGCGTGAAGAGTTCGATGCCCAGCAGGCCGTACTGATGAAGACCCGTGAGAAAGTCGATGCGCTGGAGAAACGCGTGGCTGAGCTGGAAACCCACCTCTCAGAGAAGTAAGCCGGTTTCGGCTTCATTAAGAAACTGACCATGGAAGGTCGTCATGTTAGCTACCGTTCATTCCCGCGCCAGCATTGGCGTGTCTGCCCCGCCGGTGACGGTCGAGGTGCACTTGTCCGGCGGTCTGCCCGCCTTATCGATCGTGGGACTGCCGGAGACCGGTGTTCGCGAAAGTAAGGAGCGGGTGCGCAGCGCCCTGCTTAATGCCGGTTTCGAATTTCCCGCACGGCGCATCACCATCAATCTTGCTCCCGCAGACCTGCCCAAAGAAGGCGGGCGCTTTGATCTTCCCATCGCCCTGGGCATATTGGCGGCCTCGGGTCAGGTTCCGCCGGAAAGTCTGGCCCAATGCGAATTCCTGGGAGAGCTGTCACTCGATGGTGCATTACGCCCGCTAAAAGGGGTGTTGCCCGCGGTGCTGGCGGCCCGCAGCGAAGGACGTCGTTTGCTGGTGCCCCAGGCCAACGCAGCGGAGGCGGCGCTGGCAAGCCAGGACGATGTGCTGTCCGCGGCCCATATACTGACGGTGTGCGAGCACCTGTGCGGGCGCGCCACACTGGTGCCGGTTCCGGCTGCTGAGCTGGATGACGGTGGTGCCCCGTGTCCTGACCTGGCGGATGTCCGCGGACAGAATGTTCCGCGCCGCGCCCTGGAAGTCGCCGCTGCGGGGGCCCACAACCTGCTGTTTTTTGGCCCTCCGGGAACTGGCAAGAGTATGCTCGCCAGCCGCCTGCCCGGCATCCTGCCGCCCCTGACGACCGAAGCGGCGCTGGAGGTGGCCAGCGTGCATTCGGTGGCGGGTCTGGCGGATCGCCATCAAGGCTGGCGCCAGCCCCCGTTCCGGTCACCTCACCATACCGCCTCGGCGGTTGCCATGGTGGGTGGCGGCAGCAGCCCCAGGCCCGGTGAAATTTCACTGGCCCACCGAGGCGTGCTGTTCCTGGATGAGCTGCCGGAGTTCGAGCGTCGCGTGCTGGAAGTGCTGCGGGAACCCATGGAAAGTGGGGAAATTTCCATAAGCCGCGCGGCTCGGCAGGTCACCTTTCCGGCCCGGTTTCAGGTGGTGGGCGCGATGAATCCCTGTCCCTGCGGTTATCACGGCCACCCCACCATTGAATGCCAGTGCACACCCCAGCAGGTGATGCGATACCGGGGTAAAGTCTCCGGGCCGCTGCTGGACCGGTTTGATCTCCATGTCGAGGTTCCGGTCCAGGGCGGTGATGTGCTCATGCCGCGGCAAGGGCATGGCGAGGCCAGTGAGATTGTCCGCACCCGGGTAGCAGAGGCCAGGGATCGCCAGCTTCACCGGGGGGTTATCAACGCGTCCCTTGGTGGTGCCGACCTGCACCACCATTGCCAGCTGGACGCTCAGGGTGAGGCGCTGCTGTCAGGGGCGCTGGAAAAGCTGGGACTGTCGGCGCGGGCCCTGCACCGTGTGCTTCGAGTGGCACGGACCCTGGCGGATCTGGATGGTGAGGCGCGAATACGCAGCGGCCATCTCGTGGAGGCCCTGGGGTATCGCAAACTGGACCGGCAGCAGTCCCACAACTCGCTGGTATCAACCTGAGGCGACTCTCTCTGGTAAACTGTTCGCCAACGTTCCCAGAACCAGAACCCGCTGCCTGCGGTTGAGGATGAGCAATGACCGATGAAAAAGATCTGTCCACCGATTCGCCCGTGACGACCCGCCGGGGCATTCGCAGTTTTGTTTTGCGCCAGGGGCGCATGACCGAAGGCCAGAAGAAAGCGTATGAACGTAGCTGGCCGGTGTATGGTCTGACCCGTGAACACGGGATGATCGATCCACGGGAAGTGTTCGGTCGGGACGCCATGCTGAACCTGGAGATAGGCTTTGGCATGGGCAAATCCCTGGCGGATATGGCGGAGGCTGCGCCCGAGCAGGACTTTATCGGAGTGGAGGTGCACCTGCCCGGGGTGGGCGCCCTGCTCAAAGAGGTGGAGGACCGCAAGCTGGAAAACGTGCGGGTCTATGCCATTGACGCCAATGACGTCATCGACCTTTGTCTGCCTGACGCCTGCCTCGACCGGGTCATGGTGTTCTTCCCCGACCCCTGGCACAAGAAACGTCACCACAAGCGTCGTCTGGTCCAGCATGAGTTTGTCCAGCGGATCCGCCACAAGTTGAGGGTGGGTGGCGTTCTGCATCTGGCGACGGACTGGGAAAACTATGCCGAGCACATGATGGAAATCATGAGCGAAGCGGAAGGCTTTGCCAACACCCAGGCGCAGGGCGAGTACTCACCCAGGCCAGACGACCGTCCCATCACCAAGTTCGAGAAACGGGGAGAGCGACTTGGTCACGGCGTCTGGGATCTGCTTTTTCACCGCACCAACTGAGTCTCAGATACCAGGACTCAGCCAGGCACCAGCGGATGTCGCCGGGCAGCACGGATGATGACCAGCCCGGCGGCGCCCAGCAGCAAGCCGGTAAACTTCACCAGGGCGAAGAGCGTGGCTGACAGGCTGAGGCCGTCGGTTGGCGGATTCAGGTTGTTAAGCAGCAGGATGTTTTCCATCAGGTCACCGATGCCGGCGGTGACGAACAGCGCCCGAACCCAGCGCGCCACATTTTTCTCACGCACGCCGGGGCGATCACGCATGAGCTGGTTTGTGACCATCAGCAGAGTGAGCACATAAGCGGGCACGAACAGGAAATCAAGCCATAACGACAGATGAGCCCAGAACATGGTTTCGCCGCGCCAGCTCCTGAGTATGGCCAGGGAGTGGTCAGCGGTGGCCGCCAGTTGGTAGCTGACGATGCCCTGTGGTGCGGAACCGGTTTGCAGTGGCTGATTGATGATCAGCAGGGCCACCAGCATCAGGCCGGTGGTGATGATCCCCAGGATCAGCTTCCGGGGCAGGGCGTGAATGGTGTTTGCAATGTCCATTACAAAAAACGCTCCAGCAGGCTGTTCAGGTACCGCTGACCCAGTTCTGTCGCCTGGATCCGGTCCGGCGCCAACAGCATTTCCTTCCGTAACTGTTCAAGTTTTACCGCAACTGTCGTCAGGGGTAAACCGGTTCTTGCCTCGAACAGGGATTCTTCGACCCCGTCGTTGAGCCTCAGGGCGTTCATCAGAAACTCCAGCGGCAGATCGCTGGTCTCGATTGCTTCCGTACCTGCCGTGCGGCTGCCAATACGGTTCAGGTAGGCAGCAGGCTGGCGGGTTTTCCAGTAACGGATGATGGCGTCCGGGCGGGTGATCTTGCCGTGTGCGCCGGCCCCCAGCGCCAGGTAGTCACCGAACGTCCAGTAATTGAGGTTGTGGCGCGACGCCATGCCCGGTTGCGACCAGGCCGAAACCTCGTAATCCCGAAAGCCATGACGACGGAGGTAGTCACCGCCCTGACGGTAGATTTCCCACAGGTGGTCGTCGTCAGGCAAGGTCGGGGGACGACTGTAGAATTCGGTGTTTGGCTCCAGTGTCAGTTGATACCAGGACAGGTGAGGTGGTTGCCAGTGCAGGGCTGCTTCCAGGTCCGCCAGGGCGTTTTCCGGCGTTTGTCCCGGCAGTCCGTGCATCAGGTCCAGGTTGAAGTTGTCAAAGCCGGCGGCTTTGGCCGCTTCAATGGCCTGATGCGCCGCCCGGTCATCGTGAATCCGGCCCAGTGTTTTCAGGTGATCAGCATTGAAGCTCTGAATGCCCAGTGACAGGCGATTGATACCGGCGGCGCGGAAGCCCTCGAAACGGCCGTGTTCCAATGTGCCGGGATTGGCCTCCAGGGTAATCTCTGCATCGTCGCTGAACGACAACCGCTGGCGGAGCTTTTGAAACAGCTCCTGATAAAAGTCCGCAGACATGAGGGAAGGGGTGCCGCCACCAATAAACACCGTCTGAACAGGGCGTTGCTGGACCAGTGGCAGATCCTGATCAAGATCATCCAGCAGGGCGCGGAGGTAAGACGCCTCGGGAATCTCACCGGTCAGGGCGTGGGAATTGAAATCGCAATAGGGGCACTTGCGAACACACCAGGGAACATGCAGGTACAGGCTCAGTGGTGGCAGCCGGGCTCCGTCGAGCGGTCCGCTCACGGAGTGCCGCCAGCCTGTAACCGCGCCAGCAGTTCACGCAGGGCCCGACCGCGATGGCTTATGCTGCCTTTCTCGTCCCGGGTCAGCTCTGCCGCACTGCGACCAATTTCGGGGGCCAGGAAGACCGGATCGTAGCCGAAGCCGCCCTCGCCGCGGGGCGCGTCGAGGATACGCCCGGGCCAGACGCCATGACAGATGACCGGTGTTGGGTCGTCGGCGTGTCGCAGGTAGACCAGCACGCAATGAAACTGCGCGTTGCGTTGCGCTTCCGGCAGGCCGCTCAGAGCGTCGAGCAGGGCATTGACGTTATCGCTGTCGCTGGCCTGGGCGCCGGCGTAGCGCGCAGAACGCACCCCCGGAGCACCTTCCAGGGCGTCGACCGACAGGCCTGAGTCGTCGGCCAGGGCGGGTAGGCCGGTCACCCGTGAGGCGTGCCGGGCCTTCAGGATGGCGTTTTCCACAAAGGTAACGGCGGGCTCTTCCGCTTCGCTTACCCCCAGTTCCCCCTGGGCGACAGGCTGCAGGCCCAGGGGGCCGAGCAGTGCGGTCAGTTCGGCAATTTTGCCCTGGTTGTTGCTGGCGATCACCAGCGTTCGGTTGGTATCGGTCATCAGTCGTTAAACAATGTGTGGGCAAATCGAATGGGCAGATCGCTGCCACTGCCGGTAGGGCGGGCCGTGATCTGGAAGGTCATGAGCTCGGCGGAACGGTACTGGTACTCGGCAATGAAGTAGACAGCATCGCCCTCCTGAATGCGCCGGAACGCCAGGAAACGGGCCTGCTGGATATCGTTCAGAACCTTGCCTTCGACCTGACCGGATACCGGTTTCAGGCCGCCGTTTTCGCCCTCCTGCATGATGGCGATGTTGACGATGCCAATGCCCTTGCTACGGTTCAGGTTGTTCGCCTGGGCCACCTCGGCGCTGAGGAACGTGCTCGGGAAAACGCTGTAGTGGACCTGGTAATCGCCGAAATTCTTTGAGCCGCCGTAGGCGTTCACGCTCAGCGCCATCAGGCACATCGCGGCAATGCCCAGCCAGTGTTTGAGGTTAACCATCAGGTTGTCTCCCGTGTGATGCGATAAATGGCAATTTCGCCCAGCATGTTTGGCCACAGTCGCGCCAGCCAGCTGTTCTGGTGCTGTCCGTCGACGACGCGCCGGCTCTTGATGCGAATGTGCTTTTGCCGACACAGGGCTTCAAAATCCCGAAAGGTGCACAGGCGAATATTCGGGGTGTTATACCATTTATACGGCAGTGCTTCCGATTCGGGCATGCGCCCTTTGAGGGTCAGGCCCCAGCGCAGCCGCCAATGGGCAAAGTTGGGAAAGGTCACGATACCCTCGCGGCCTACCCTGAGCATCTCATCGAGCACCATGTCCGGACGGCGGACGGCCTGAAGTGCCTGGGTCATCAGTACGGTGTCGAAGGTCTGGTCCTCGAAGTTGCCCAGCCCCTGGGTGTCGAGGTTCTGCTCGATCACAGCCACCCCCCGGCCCATGCAGGTGGTGATGTGGTCCGGGTTGATCTCCAGGCCAAACCCGCTCGCTCCCCGCTCACGCTGGAGGAAGTCCAGCAGGGTGCCGTCGCCACAGCCGAGGTCGAGCACCCGGTGTCCGGGCTGTACCCATTGTTGGATGATTTCCAGATCCGGTCTCATGCCCCTACCTCCCGGGCCACGCGGTCCATGTAGGCGGTGAAAATGTCGGTGTACCTTGGCGTCGGGATCAGGAAGGCGTCGTGGCCCCAGGGGGCGTCGATTTCCGCGTAACTGACCCGTTTACGGGCCGCAATCATGGCGTTGACCATCTCTTCGGAACGGGCGGGGGTGAAGCGCCAGTCGGTACTGAACGACAATACCAGGTACTCACAGCTGGCATTGGCGAGGGCTTTGGAGAGATCCCCGCCAAATTCGTACGCCGGATCAAAGTAGTCCAGTGCCCGGGTCATCAGCAGGTAAGTGTTGGCATCGAACACTTCCGAGAAGCGCTCGCCCTGGTATCGCAGGTAGCTCTCGACCTGGAACTCGGCGTCGTAGCCGAACTTGTAGGCCTGGTCCCGCAGCTCGCGCCCGAATTTTTCGCCCATCGAGGCGTCGGAGAGGTAGGTGATGTGTCCGACCATCCGCGCGAGCATGAGCCCCCGCCGGGGCAGGGTATCAAAATCGTGGTAGCGGCCGTCGTGGAATTCGCGGTCAGACGTGATGGCCTGGCGGGCCACTTCGTTGAAGGCAATGTTCTGTGCCGTCAGCCGTGGCGTGGATGCAATGACCACGGCGTGCTTCAGGCGGTCTGGATAGTCCAGGCTCCACTGCAGCGCCTGCATGCCGCCGAGAGACCCGCCGACCACCGCCGCCCAGCACGCAATGCCGAGACGGTCCGCAAGCAGTGCCTGACTCTGCACCCAGTCACCGACGGTTATGACGGGAAAGTCCGGGCCATAGGGTTTGCCACTGGAGGGATTGACGCTACACGGGCCGGTGCTGCCATGACAGCCACCAAGATTGTTCAGGCTGACGACGAAGAAGCGGTTGGTGTCGATGGGCTTGCCGGGACCGATGCAACTGTCCCACCAGCCGGGCTTGCGCTCGTCCATGGAGTGGTAGCCGGCGGCGTGATGGTGGCCGCTCAGGGCGTGGCAGATCAGCACGGCATTGCTGGCGTCGGCGTTCAGTTCGCCGTAGGTTTCGATCACCAGATCGTAGCTTTCCAGCGTTTGGCCGCAGGCCAGGGTAATGGGCGCGTCAAAGTGTAGGGTCTGCGGGGTGACTATCCCGACAGAATCCGTTGGCAGGGAATCGGGCATCGGCGCGACAGGTTCCTGGTTCAGTCAGTGAAACTCCGGAGCAACACAGGGATAAACGGTTGCCAGCCCAGCAGTTTAAAGGCCGGCCCCGGCGGCTGCAACCGCCGGGTTGTCAGGCGCCTTAGACGGCGCCGGAGATATTGACCACTTTCTGCTGGATCAGCGTGGGGGCGGGTTTGCGGATCTGGCGCTGCATGGCATCAGCCAGCTCCAGTTGACGGCGCAGGTCGGTGATGCTGTTCTGCAGGCGCTCACGTTCGGCGCGCCCGTCACGGTCATTGCGCACCATGTCTCTGAGCCTGCGGATCTGGTGTTCCAGCAACTGCTTCTGCTCCATGGAGTATTGCATGATGGGCAGCAGGGCTTCCGATGGCCAGCGCTCCACATCCGCGCGAGCACGTTCATGCAGCGTACGCGCCTCGTTTACCATGACGTTGAAAAACCGGCGCACCAGCACCGACTGCTCGGTGAGCAGGTTCCTGGGGTTGATGCGGAATCGCCGGGCTTTCTTGCGGAGCTCCCGCAGTGCGATGATGTGTCGTCCGGAACGCAATGGAATGGGTTCCAGATGTCGGGCACGGGTGTCTTCGTTGTAGCGTCGGTAAATCGCGCCGACCATCTTCTCCGCCAGTCGCCCCTCTCCCAGGAGATTGTTCAGGTCACTTTCCAGCAGTTCGAAGAAGTGATCCATCGCCCGGTTCATGCCGGCAGTGGTCCAGCTTCTGGACATGATCGCCCGCACTTTTTCGGCGTGGGCGTCAAAGCGCGATTCACTCACCAGCTTTTTCAACATGTCACCCTGGGAGTCCATCAGCCGACGGCTTGAGCGCAGGGTGATCAGTTTCTTGTAGTAGAAGTCATAGTCTCTCTGGGCGCGGTCCGCCAGACGCCGCAGGGCGGCTTTGTCCATCGTGGTGCCGGAGCAGGCCTGCAGCTCTTCTTCCAGTGAATCCAGCCGGGTCTGCATGGCGGCCTGGCTGTTCTGCAGCATTCCAAGCAGATCATTGATCAGGCTCTGGGTAATCAGCTGCTCCTTGTGCATCAGGATGCGCTGAATGATCAACTGTTCCAGTTGCCCCAGGTTGGAACGCTCGAACAGTGCGTCGTCGCTCCTGACCCGGGCGACGAGCCCCTGCTTCGCGGACAGGGGAATGACATCGTTCTGGCGGATGCCGAGATGGTCGGCGGTATAGCTGCGCACTTTTTCGATCGCGTCGCGGGTGTGCTGCTCGCCCTGGAGGTCATCCCAGAGCACATCGATCTTGTTCAGCACGGCAAACCGGCCGGCGCGATGATCGGCGTGTTCGGTGTCGATGTGTTCCTTCCAGATGGTCATGTCACTGGCGGTGACACCGGTGTCTGCGCTGAGCAGGAAAATCACCGCGTGAGCCCGGGGCAGCATGCTGATGGTCAGCTCCGGCTCCGAGCCCAGGGCATTCAGGCCGGGGGTGTCGAGGATACGCAGCCCGCGCTCAAACAAAGGATGGCGGATACTGATCTGGGCGTTGCGCCAGGCTGGTACCAGCACGTGGGCGGGGTTGTTGCGATCGTGTTCGAGCATGTCCTCGTCAAAGCCCAGTTCCCGGGCTTCGCGGGGCGAAACGCTCTTGACCCGGGCCACTTCCGCAAGCACCTCCCGCATGATATCCGGATCGCGCTCGTCCAGTTCATGGCGGACCCAGCGTTCAGGCTGCCTGCGAAGGTCCTGGAGTGACAGCTCACCGGTGCGGGTCTCAATGGGTAGCAGTAGCAGATAATTGGCGTTGGCGGTCCGGTCAAAGAACAGCTCGGTCGGACACATGGTGGTACGACCGGCCTGGGAAGGCAGCATGCGCTGGCCGTACTCGGAAAAGAACAGCGCGTTGATCAGCTCGGTTTTGCCGCGCGAATACTCGCCGACGAAGGCAACGGTCAGCTCATCTTCGATCAACAGCTCGAGGCCGTGGCGGATACGGCCGCTGACGTCCTCTGAAAACAGGTTGTTGTCCTGCAACCACAGCCGGTAGCGCCCGATCTGGCGGATCAGCTCCTTCTTCCAGTTGTGGTATGCCTCTACCTGCTGCGACAGAGTTCCTTGTTTGTTCATCGGAATTTCCTTCTGCGCGACTTCCGGGTAACGGTTTTCGACTTAACGATTGTTAATAGTATCCCAACTGGGGAGTGTGTCCTTGTCGAGGTCAGCGGGTGTGTATAGCAGAACGTCAGGTTTTGAGCCAAAAAAGACCGCCGAATCAGAAACATGAGTCGGCGGTCCGGGGCGGTTGCGGTGGGCTGGAAACTTGTAACAGATTGTAGTCCTGAGACGCGGTTTACATTCCTGCGAGTGCGCCCATGCCTGCACCCATCTTCATATGGTCGATTACCACGGACACCACGTTCAGAATCAGGAACACAATGATGGGCGAGAGGTCGAGGCCGCCCATGGATGGCATGACATTCCGCACCGGGCGCATTACCGGCTCGGTGATCTGGGCCACCAGTTGGATGGCGGGATGATGACTGCCAGGAGCAATCCAGCTTACGACGACCACGGCAATTACCGACCAGAAATAGATCTTCACGATCAGGTCCAGCACATTCAGCAGCGCCCATACCAGCAGGGTAATCGGGTTAATGCCGGGAATGCCGCCATTCATGGCCACCAGGATCAGGAAAAACGCCAACGCCTGGATCAGCACCGCAAGCACCAGAGCGGCCCCGTCGATACCACCCCAGCCTGGAATAATCCGGCGCAATGGCCGCAGCGGCGGGTTGGTGGCTTTCACCACAAACTGGGAAATCGGGTTATAGAAGTCGGCCTTCGCCAGCTGCAACAGAAAGCGCAGCAGGACGATGGTCATGTAGAACGTCGACGCGATAAGTAGGATGGTGATCAGAATGTCAGCCAGCATGAAGCCTTGTCTCCGTTATTGGTTCGCCAGTTCTTTGGCCATGTCTTCAGAGCGTGAGAACGCGGCGGAATAGGCCTTCTTGACCAGCTCCCGCAGTCCACCGTCTTCGAACGTGTGGATGGCGCGCTCAGTGGTGCCTCCCGGCGACATGACGTTGCGCTTGAGCTGGGCAGGATCATGCTCACTGCGAGCGGCCATTTCGGCGGCCCCGGCCATGGTCTGGATGGCCAGTTTGCGAGCGGTCTCGGCAGGGATGCCGGCGTCCGTTGCGGCCTCTTCCAGCGCTTCGAGCATCAGGAAGAAGTAGGCTGGCCCGCTGCCGGAGAGAGCGGTCACCGCGTGAAGCAGGGATTCCTCGTCCACCCAGAGGGCCGAGCCAATGCTGCTGAACACGGTTTCCACCATGGTCTTCTGTTTTTCACTGACCTGGTCGTTAGCGAACAGGCCCGCGGCACCCTTGCCGACCAGTGACGGGGTATTGGGCATCACCCGCACCAGCGGCAGCCCGCCGCCGAGCCACTCGTCCAGCGTGGCCACTTCGAGCCCCGCGGCGATGGAAACCATCAGCGGCCGGGTGTTCTGCACAACCGGTGCGATATCGCGGCAGACATCCGCCATGACCTGGGGCTTCACCGCCAGGATGACAATATCGGCCTGCTGGGCGCAGTAACGGTTATCAGTGGTGACGCTGACGCCGAAGCGTTTGCGAATGGCCTGCAGGTGGCTGTCATCCGGCGCGCTGACCCAGACATCGGCGCCCTCGAAGCCGTTGTCCAGCATGCCGCCAATGATGGCACTGGCCATGTTTCCTGCACCAATAAACGAAATGGTTGGTGATGTGCTCAAGGTTCACTCCACTGTTGATCTGTCAATGATCCGGTCCCGATGATAACAGGAACCGAGGCGTTCAGCTCTTGGCCGGTCGGTTGCCGAACAGTGCCGTACCCACGCGTACCCAGGTGGCGCCTTCGCCAATGGCCATTTCAAGGTCATCGGACATGCCCATGGACAGAGTGTCCAGGGGGCCTGCGCCCGGGTGCTCACGGCGCAGCCTTGCCAGTGCGTTGGCCAGTTTGCGGAAACTGGCCCTTAGCGCTGCTTCGGGCTGGTGCGGATCGGGTATGGCCATCAGTCCCCTGAGTGAGAGGTTGGGCAGTTCCCCGATGGCGTCCACCAATTCGTCCAGCTGGTCCAGCGCGCAGCCTGACTTGCTTTCCTCGTCGTTAATATTGACCTGCAGGCAGATATTCAGGGGCGACAGGTGGGTCGGGCGCTGTTCGCTGAGCCTGCTGGCAATCTTCAGGCGGTCAACGCTGTGCACCCACGAAAACGCAGCGGCAATCTGTCGGGTCTTGTTGGATTGGATGGGTCCAATGAAGTGCCACTCCATACCGTCCAGATCGGACAGTTCGGCCTGTTTGTCCAGTGCCTCCTGCAGGTAGTTTTCACCGAACGCATGCTGTCCGGCCGCCACGGCCTCGCGGAGTTTCACGGCGCTGCGCGTCTTGCTGACTGCCAACAGGCGCACGGAATCCGAGGCCCGTCCGGCCCGCAATGTTGCTTTTTGTATGCGTCGGGTTACGCTCCCGATGTTGTCTGCTATGCTGCTCATACTGTGAGTTTGCCGCTTCTGGAATAAAAGAAAAAGCCTTCCGAGGAACCTATGGATATTACCGAACTGCTTGCCTTCTCGGCGAAACAGGGTGCGTCGGACTTGCACCTGTCTGCCGGTTTGCCTCCCATGATCCGTGTTGACGGTGACGTACGCCGTATCAATCTTCCGCCCATGGCACACAAAGAAGTGCACGGGCTGATCTACGACATCATGAACGACAAGCAGCGCAAGGACTACGAAGAGTTCTTCGAGACAGACTTTTCCTTTGAAGTGCCTGGTGTTGCCCGGTTCCGGGTCAATGCGTTCAACCAGAACCGTGGCGCCGGCGCTGTATTCCGTACCATCCCTTCGAAAGTCCTCACGATGGAAGATCTGGGCATGGGCCAGGTTTTCAAGGACGTGTCCTCGGTTCCCCGTGGACTGGTCCTGGTGACCGGGCCGACGGGGTCCGGTAAATCCACCACCCTGGCGGCGATGATCGACTACATCAACGACAGCCGCTACGAGCACGTGCTGACCATCGAAGACCCCATCGAATTCGTTCACGAATCCAAGAAGTGCCTGGTCAACCAGCGGGAAGTGCACCGGGACACCCTGGGCTTCAACGAAGCGTTGCGCTCGGCATTGCGGGAAGACCCGGACATTATCCTGGTGGGCGAATTGCGGGACCTGGAAACGATTCGTCTGGCGCTGACCGCGGCGGAAACCGGTCACCTGGTGTTTGGCACCCTGCACACCACCTCTGCCGCCAAGACCATTGACCGTGTGGTGGACGTGTTCCCGGCGGAGGAAAAGTCCATGGTGCGTTCCATGTTGTCGGAATCGTTGCAGGCGGTGGTTTCCCAGACGCTGATGAAGAAAATGGGCGGCGGCCGGATTGCGGCTCACGAAATCATGATCGGGACATCGGCTATCCGTAACCTCATTCGTGAAGACAAGATCGCCCAGATGTATTCCGCCATCCAGACCGGTGGGTCGCTGGGCATGCAGACCCTGGATCAGTGCCTGGAGCGTCTGCTGCAGAAAGGCCTGATCTCCCGCGAAGCAGCGCGGGCCAAGGCCAAGATGCCGGATAACTTCTGACCGGGCATGTACCCGCACCACAGATTGACGAAACGAATAGGTAACAAGGCATGGAATTCGAAAAGCTGTTGCGGCTGATGGTGGAAAAGGGCGGATCGGACCTGTTTATTACCGCTGGTGTACCGCCGAGCATGAAGGTCAACGGGAAGGTGCTGCCGGTCACCAAGAACGCATTGACGCCGGAACAGACCCGGGAGTTTGTTTACGGTTCCATGAACGAGCGCCAGCGTGCCGAGTTCGATGAAAGCCATGAGTGCAACTTTGCCATCAGTGCCCGGGGAATTGGCCGCTTCCGGGTCAGTGCCTTTTTCCAGCGTAACCTGTGCGGCATGGTGTTGCGCCGTATCGAAGTCAAGATTCCACAGATAGATGATCTGTCGCTGCCGGAAGTGGTCAAGGAACTGGCCATGACCAAGCGGGGGCTGATCATGTTCGTAGGCGCCACCGGAACCGGTAAGTCCACGTCGCTGGCGGCGATGCTGGGGCACCGTAACCGCAACAGCCGGGGCCACATTATTTCCATTGAGGATCCGATCGAATTCGTCCACCAGCACCAGGGCTGCATTGTCACCCAGCGTGAAGTGGGCATCGACACGGAAAGTTTTGAAGTTGCCCTCAAGAACACTCTTCGCCAGGCACCGGACGTTATCCTCATTGGTGAGGTTCGGACCCGGCAGACCATGGAGTACTCGGTGCAGTTTGCCGAAACCGGTCACCTGTGTCTGGCCACGCTGCACGCGAACAACGCCAACCAGGCGCTGGACCGCATTATCCAGTTTTTCCCGCCGGAGCAGCACAACCAGATCTGGATGGACCTTTCCCTGAACCTCAAGGCCATTGTGGCCCAGCAACTGGTGCCCACACCGGATGGCAACGGCCGCAAGGCGGTCATCGAGGTTTTGATCAACACCCCGCTGGTGGCGGACCTGATCCGTAAGGGTGAAGTGCACAAGCTCAAGGAGTTGATGTCCAAATCCAACGAGTCGGGCATGCAGACGTTCGATCAGGCGCTGTACCGGTTGTACGCGGAAGGCTCGATCACCTATGAGGATGCGCTGGCCCACGCCGATTCCGCTAACGACCTGCGCCTGATGATCAAACTCGGCGCCGACGCCCAGGGGGCTGACAAGTTGTCCTCATCGGTGGACAAGCTCTCGATTCAGGACGATTAAGCGACCTGTCGCCAAATTAGACTTTAGTATGAAACGGTTAGGCCCCTGAATCAGTAGTTTTGGCATTTGAGGCCATTGGCCCGCGATGCGTATACTCCGCTGCAAAATTAAAAGGAGGAAGTATGCGCAACAACAAGTCCAACCTTTATTCTGCGATCCGCTTCGCCACGCTGACCGCGGCCGTTGCGCCGGCGTCAGCCCTGGCAGGCGGCTTTGCCCTGAACGAACAGAGCGCCAGTGCCATGGGCGTTGCCAACGCCGGTACCGCCGCCAACCCTGAAAACGCCACCACCGTGTTGTTCAATCCGGCCGGGATGAGCCAGCTGTCGGGAACCAACCTGTCGTTCGGTGCCGCGGTACTGGACATCGATGCCGAGGCGAAGAGCGACGCACAGGCGACCAATCAGATTGGCGCGCCGGTCCAGGGCAACAGTGGCGGTGATATCGCTGACCCGGCAGTACTGCCCAACCTGTACATGACCCATGAAGTCAGCGATTCCGTCGATGTGGGCTTTGGCATTCATGCCCCGTTCGGCCTGGCCGCCGATTACGATGATGATTTTGTCGGTCGGTATTTTGCCGACGAAACCGAACTGACCGCCATTTCCTTCAGTCCCTCGATCTCCGTCAACAATGGTAGTGGCCTTACCATGGGTGCCGGCATCAACATCATCTATGCCGAAGGCAAGCTGACCCGCTTCGTGGACAACTCGGCCTCTAGTGTTGCCGTCAGTGCGCCGTCGGGCACTCCAAATCCGGGGCTTTATGACCAGGGCTACGCGGATATTGAAGGCGACGACATTGGTGTGACCTTCCGCGTTGGTTTCCTGTACGAGCTGTCGGAGCGGACCCAGTTTGGTCTCATGGCCCAGACGGGCACGGAGCTGAACCTTGAGGGAGATGCGGAGCTGACCAACTACGTTAATCCTGCGAATGGTGTGGTGACACCGACCAGTGCCTCCGAGCGGGTTGAAGTGCCGCTGGCCATTCCCGAGAGCGTAACCCTCGGGGCCCGCCACCAGTTGACTGATACGGTGACGCTGCTGGCAGGGGCAACCTATGCCAAGTGGAGCCGGTTTGAAGAGCTGGATATCGTCAGCCGTGAGGCGGGCGGCGAAGTCACCGCAGCACCCCAGGAGGGCGCGGTACTGAGCCATGTCACCGAGAAGTGGCAGAACACCTGGCAGTTCAACCTTGGTGCGATCTGGCAGGCAACTCCGGAATGGGCATTCAAGACCGGATATGCCTTCGATGAGTCACCGGTGAACGAAGATTATGTGACGGCCCGGATACCGTCCAATGACCGCCACTGGCTGACCCTTGGTGCCCAGTGGGCGGATGCCAGCAGTGGCTGGACGGTGGATGTGGCTGCCGGCACCCTGATCTTTGACGGTAACGGTCGTGTGGATGAACGGAATTACCAGCACGAAAACCCGTCACAGGTTGCCGAACTGCAGCCGGGCGTGCCGGATCAGAGCAATTACCAGGGCGAGTACGAGCTGGACGCCTGGAGTGCTGGCATCCAGGTGAGCAAGTCGTTCTGATCCTGCCCACCTGAAAGGCTGACCGGTCCCGGTCAGCCAACCACCTGGCCGCGATAAATCACCTTGGTGCGTCGCGGCTGGGGTTCTCCTTCTGCCGTCGGGCTGTCACCGCCGGGACGGTCATCCGGAATTACCTGCCCACGATACGTGCGTTTGCCATGCTCGGCCCCTTCGGCCTCCGGCGCGGCAATGTCCAGCTGTGGAACGCGTTCCACCAGCGTTTTCCAGGTGCGGGTCAGCTGGGTCGAGCGGGTTTTGCGGGCGTAGTCCGCGAGTTGCTCTTCCAGATGTTCTTCGGTCAGGTGCAGTTTTACGCCAAACTCGGTGTGAATCAGGCGACGGCACTGGTGAACCAGTTTCAGCAGGCCCGGGTCCAGAAGCCAGCTTCGTTGAGATGCCAGAGATGTCATGGTAACGGCCTCGGAAACGATGTGTCACAACCTGGCTCCGCCTGTGCAGGCGGAGCCGACGTTGATATCACCTGCGAAATCCGTGCCGTCCCCTGATCATGCGCCTCCCGGGCTCGGAGAGGCCGTTATTGTGGTCGCAAACGGGGCATTCTGCTGTTCGTGTGCCCCAAAACAGAACCCGGCTCAGTGCGCCTCGTCCCAGTTGTTGCCGACGCCCGCTTCCACCAGCAGTGGCACATCCAGGCTGGCGGCCGCTGACATCCGCTGCTCAAGCCCTGCGCGGATGCGGTCAACTGCGCTTTCCCGCACCTCCAGGATCAGTTCGTCGTGCACCTGCATGATCATGCGGGCGTCGTCGGCGTGGTCCTGCAAGAGCCAGTGTTCCACATCCACCATGGCCCGCTTGATGATGTCTGCTGCGGTTCCCTGCATGGGCGCGTTGATGGCGGTGCGCTCGGCTGCCTGCTGCATCTGTTTGTTGCGGGCGTTTATCTCCGGCAGGTAGAGGCGACGGCCGAACAGCGTCTCGACGTAGCCATCGTCGTGGGCCTGTTTGCGGATGTTGTCCATGTAGCGCAATACGCCGGGGTAGCGTTCGAAATAGCGGTCAATGTACTCCTGCGCCTGTCCGCGGCCTACGTCCAGCTGGCGGGCGAGGCCAAACGCCGACATCCCGTAGATCAGGCCGAAGTTGATGGCCTTGGCACTCCGGCGCTGGTCACCGCTGACCTCATCGACGGCGACCCCGAATACTTCGGCGGCGGTGGCCCGGTGAATGTCTTCCCCTTTCTCGAACGCACTCAGCAATCCCTTGTCACCCGAGAGATGGGCCATGATTCGCAGTTCGATCTGGGAATAATCCGCTGCCACCAGCTTGTAGCCTTCGGGTGCGACGAAGGCCTGACGGATACGGCGCCCCTGTTCGCTGCGAATCGGTATGTTCTGGAGATTGGGTTCTGAGGAGGACAGGCGTCCGGTGGCCGTCACCGCCTGGTGATAGGAGGTGTGGATGCGTCCGGTGCGGTGATGGATCAGCTCGGGCAGGGTGTCCGTGTAGGTGGACTTGAGCTTGCTCAGGCTGCGGTGTTCCAGGATCAGTCGGGGCAGGGCGTGGTCGTGCGCCAGCTCCTGCAGTACCGGTTCCGCCGTGGAGGGCGCGCCTTTTGGCGTCTTCTTGATGACCGGTAGCCCCATCCGTTCGTAAAAGATGGTCTGCAGCTGTTTGGTGGAACCCAGGTTGAAGGTTTCACCGGCTTCGTCATGGGCGGCCTTCTCAAGCTCCGCCATCCGCTCGGCCAGCTCCTGGCTGTGCTGTTTCAGGGTGCTGGCGCTGATCATCGCGCCGCGCTGTTCCATGCGGGACAACACCGGCACCAGTGGCAGGTCGATTTCCTCGTAGACCGAGGCCAGCCTGCCAGTTTCTGCCAGCTTCGGCCGCAGTACCTGATGCAGGCGTAATGTGATATCGGCGTCTTCCGCGGCATAGGGTCCGGCCTTTTCCAGGTCGATCTGGTTGAAGGTCAGCTGTTTTGCCCCCTTGCCCGCAATCGATTCGAACGTGATGGTCTGCTCGTCCAGATATTGCCGTGCCAGCGTGTCCATGTCGTGACGGGACGCAATGGAGTTCAGCACATAGGACTCCAGCATGGTGTCCTCCGCAATGCCATTGAGTGTGATGCCATGGTTGGCCAGCACATTCTTGTCGTATTTCAGGTTCTGGCCCAGCTTGGGCCGGTCCGGATCTTCCAGCAGCGGCTTGAGTCGGGCCAGGATGCTGTCCCGGTCCAGTTGATCCGGTGCGCCCATGTAATCATGGCCCAGTGGCACGTAAGCGGCTTCGCCCGGCTCAATGGCAAACGATACCCCGACCACTTCGGCGTCCATGTAACGCAGGCTGGTGGTTTCGGTATCAAAGGCGAACAGTGGCGCCTGCGCCAGGCGGGCCAGCCATTGGTCAAAGTCGGCCTGTTCGGTCACCACGGTGTAACGCTTTTCGACGGTTGCGGGCGTGGATTTCGCCGGCTCGTCCGGGCTCTGCCCGGTGTCCCGGTTGTCGCTTTCCAGCTCCGCGATCCAGGACCGGAATTCGTATTCCCGGAACAGTTCCAGCAGGGCGCTGTCGTCCTGGCTTCGGATCTGGAGGTCTTCCAGTCCGAACGCCAGTTCCACGTCGGTCCGGATGGTGGCCAGTTCCCGGCTCAGTGGCAGGGTCTCCAGAGCCTCTCTCAGGTACTCCCCGATCTTGCCTTTCACCTGATCGGCGTTCGCCATGATCTCATCGAGGTTGGGGTATTCCTGCAGCCATTTCACCGCGGTTTTGGGGCCACACTTGTTCACGCCGGGGATGTTGTCCACTTTGTCGCCCACGAGGGCGAGATAATCAATGATCTGCTCAGGTGTGACACCGAATTTGTCCACCACCCCGTCGCGGTCCATTCGGGTTTCGGTCATGGTGTTGATCAGGGTGACGTGGTCGCTGACCAGTTGCGCCATGTCCTTGTCACCGGTCGAAATAACAACGTCTATGCCCTTGCTGGTCGCTTCGTGGGCGAGCGTGCCGATCACGTCGTCCGCTTCCACCTCGGGCACGATCAGCAGCGGCAGGCCCATCGCCTTGACGATGTCATGAATTGGCGCGATCTGGCAGGCGAGATCATCCGGCATGGGCGGCCGGTTGGCCTTGTAGTCTTCGTACAGGTCATGGCGGAAGGTTTTGCCCTTGGCATCAAACACCACGACCATCTTGGAGCCCGGGAAATCCTGCTCCAGTCGGCGCAACATGCTGATCACGCCTTTGATGGCGCCGGTCGGGTGATCCTTGCTGGTCGTGAGTGGCGGCAGGGCATGGTAGGCCCGGAACAGGTAGGATGAGCCGTCGACAAGTACCACCGGTGGGGTCTGCTGTTGTGTCATATCAAAACGGGTCCGGAATCTGATTGAAGCGTGGGTTGCCTTGTGCAACGCTGTAGCCAGGAATGGACAAAAGGGTATCACGAAAATGAAGCGAATCGTCTGCCTCGGTGTGGTCTCGGTGATCTTGTCGGCCGTCGCTGTGGCGCAGGAAAATGGCGGTCTGGATCAGGAGGTGGTCGAGACGCCGCAGGAGCCTCTGGTGGTATCAGACTATCAGCCTTCGTCGGCGGGACCGCAGATCGTGATTCGCCCCGGTGAAAACGAGGTGTTCTACGAATACCGGGTCAATGGCCAGTTGATGGAGATCAAGGTGGTACCGGAAGTCGGGCCGGAGTATTACCTTGTACCCGCTGATGGCGGTGGCTGGATTCGGGAAGACCAGACCGACATGCTGATCCCCAGCTGGGTTATTTTTCGCTGGTGATTCAGCCCTGCCGGGTTTCCACCAGGTTGACGGAGACTGGAGCTGATCGCCGGCTTTCCCGCCCGTTATCATCAATGGTGGTGATGCTGAACTCGTAGGCACCGGGGGGCAGGGTATGTAGTGAGAACCGGCTCTGGGCCGGGCTCTCCACCGGAATGATGCTGAACTGTTTTTTGTGTTTCAGTCGGTAGTAGATGCGGTAGCCGCTGATTTGGTCCGCATACAGCGGTGAGCCATCCTCCCGGGTCAGTGGCGCGCTCCATTTCAGGGTGGGTACGCCCGCTTGCTGTCCGGCGCTTTTCGACGGCTGTCCCAGGGTTTCCCGAAAACTGCCCATGGCCTGATCGAGCCTCTCACCGGCAATGGATGCGGCTTGGTCCGAGTTGGTCTTCGAAGCGCGTGAGTCTTCCTGGCAGCCGGAAAGGGCCAGCGCTCCGGCCAGGGTCAGTGTCCGGGCAAGGCTTCGCCCCGACACAATCTGCATTTGTCTGATCAGCATGGTGTTCTCGCAACCCAATTGACGGTATGGCCTTGTTTTTTGTTAACGGCATTGACGATGCGACAAAATCTGGGCCGGAATAATGCGGGGAGACGGGCTCATGACCGTTGGATGGGAATTATGCGCAAAACCGCAAAATGATCAAATGAACAATCCGTAAATTCCACGGGGTTCACGCTTTGGCTTTTAGTATGAACATTCTAATTTTTGGCCGTAACCTGCGATTGTCAACTAGGGATCCGTTTTGAATCCACCACCTAGGCAATCTCAGGAGAGAGCATCATGGGTAAACTTAAAAGCTATCAGGAACAGCTTCAGGACATCGTGGAGAAAGGCATCAACGCTGCGGAAGAGCAGCAGAAGAAGCTGGCGTCCAAGCCGTTTGAATACGCTGAAAAGCTTGAGTCTGAAGTACGTGAGTACAGCGTGAAGACTCTGCGCACGCGCTACTACGGTTACAGCGAGAACCTGTTCGAGCAACTTCGCAGCCTGAACACCCGTTTCGGCAGCTTTGCCGCCGAGCTGGTTGCCAAGCTGGAAAAAGAAGCCGCTGAAGGTGCCGACGCGGTTGCCGACGCAGCCGACGAAGTGACCAGCGTTGCCCAGTCCACGAAGAAGTCGGTCGAAGCCAAGAAGCCGGCGACCCGTAAGGCGCCTGCTCGCAAGACCACTGCGAAGAAAACCACTGCATCTGCCTGATCGGCGTTCACAGTGGTAGTTAAAAAGAGGCCACCTGCGGGTGGCCTCTTTGCGTTGAGCGTCCGGTGGTGATCAGTTGTCCGGGGTATCCGGCGTCAGGGGCAGTGTCCGGGATTCGCCAGTGACTTCTTCGAGCCTCTGGATGTCCGCCTCGTAGCCGGCTTTGATCGCCTGTATTTCGCGGTTCTGGGAGGCGATTTCCCGCTCTATATCGCGGATCTGGGCCTCAAGGCGCCTGATTTTCTCAATCGTGGACTCCGGAACCTCCCGGCCGGCGCGTTCCATGTCCGCCGCCCGCGCCTCCTCGCTGTCGAGCTGACTTACAATGACCGAGATGTTGCCACGTTTGAGTTGGGTCAGGCCTTCCAGTTCACGGATTTTCCGATGCATGGCCCGGACGGCGTCGTCCGGGTGGCTGTAGCGTTTCAGCAGTGCCTGGTCTTTCTCACGCTGACGCTTCTCCTCGGCGACTCGCTGCTTCTCGGCCTCGCGCGCGGCGATTTCCTCTTCGGTGGGGGCGGGGTCGATGGATTCGACCACCCGACCCTTGTCATTGAGAATGTCGTAGCCACGCCGGGAGGCTTCCTGAGGAATCGTATTGCTGATGACCACCTGTCCGTTTTCATCCGTATAACGGTACATCCTGGCATCTGCAGTTGTGGCTGCAAACAGCAGGGCAGCGGCGGAAGCCGCCAGTGAAAATCGGATCAGAGGATTCATGGTTGATCAGACTCCGTATCGGTCCCGGTACTGTGCAACGCGGGAAGCATGGTCAGAAAAATCCGGACGATTGCTGACGTAATCAAGCACCTGTTCCAGTTGGATGATGCTGACGACCGGCAGGCCGAACTCCTGTTCGACTTCCTGAATGGCTGATCGTTCGCCGTTACCACGTTCCTGTCGGTCGAGGGCAATCAGGACACCCGCAGGTGTGGCCCCCGCAGCGCGGATCAGGTCAATGGATTCACGAATAGCCGTACCCGCAGTGATGACATCATCGACGATCAGTACCTTGCCCTCAAGTGGGGCGCCGACGATGTTGCCGCCTTCACCGTGGTCTTTTTTCTCCTTGCGATTGAAGGCAAAGGGCTTGCTGTTACCTTCAGACGCCAGGGCCATGGCCGTTACAGTAGCCAACGGAATGCCCTTATAGGCAGGCCCGAAAATGATGTCATAATCCAGCCCGCTGCGCTGCACGGCGGCGGCATAGGCCTTGCTTAATTCCAGCAGGTCTTCACCGGTATTGAACAGACCGGCATTGAAAAAGTAGGGGCTTGAACGCCCGGACTTGAGTTTGAACTCACCGAAACGAAGGACGTTACGGCGGATGGCAAATTCGATGAAATGTTGCTGATAGTCGTGCATGGCAAGGCTTCTGGCGGGTGTGGATCTTTAATTAAAGCGTAAAAACGGTATCATACACACAAACCGAATCAGGGAACACGTATGCGGGTAGTAACAATCAGCGTCAACGGTCTGGCCCAGGCCGTTGAAAAAGGCTTCTTCGACTGGCTGGCCGAGCAAGATGCCGACGTGGTTTGCGTTCAGGACCACCGCATGCGTGCCTATGAAATTGAAGACTTCAACCTGATTCCTGACGGCTACGAAGCCTATTTCATCGATGGCGAGAATAACGAGGACGGTGGCGTTGGCATATACACCCGTCATTTCCCCAAGGCCATCATGTACGGCTTTGCCAATGAGCAGGCTGATCGCGAGGGCCGCTTTATCCAGGCGGATTTCGACAAGGTCTCAGTGGCCTGTGTGCTCGCGCCCTGCGCCCTGGCCCGTGAAGATGAGCTGATTGGTGACAACGACCTGACCGTGCTGGACCACAAGGATGACTTCATGGAAGCCTTCGGTCTGCACATGCAGAAAACGTTGCGCAAGCGCCGGCAGTTCATTTTCTGCGCCAATCTGCAAACGGCCCACCATGTGACCGACGCCAGTCCCCTTTACCACAAACTGGATGTTTCCGGTTTTATGCCCCATGAGCGGGCGTGGCTTGATCGCCTGTTCGACGAGATGGGCTGTGTTGATGCGTTTCGGGAAATCAACAAGCAGAGCAACCAGTTCACCTGGTGGCCTGAGCAGACCGAAGGTTCCCGCAAGAACGCCGGTATTCGGGTGGACTATCAGTTGATGACACCGGGTATCCGGAAGACCATTCAGGATGGCTGGATTGACGATGGCACCCGGTTCTCTGATCACGCCCCGGTGATCATGGACTACGATATCGAAATCGGTTTCTGAATCCGGGGAAGTCGCCCGTGTGGCGATGCTTCCCCACACAGGCTTCGAGTCTGAATCAGGCTTCCAGCGCTGCCTTCTGAATCTCAAACAACTGCTCAATGCCCTGCTTCGCCAATGTCAGCATGCTGTCCAGCTCTGACTGGTCAAAGGGCGCGCCTTCGGCTGTTCCCTGGATTTCAATGAAGCCACCCTGGTCGGTCATGATGACGTTCATGTCCGTTTCGGCCTCGGAGTCTTCTGGGTAGTCCAGGTCCAGTACCGGCGTGCCTTTGTACACGCCGACAGACAGGGCGGCGACCATCTGTTTCAAGGGTGATTTCTTCAGCCGCTTTTCCGCGACCAGAAAATTCAGCGCATCGACCAGCGCCACGCAACCGCCGGTGATGGCCGCCGTGCGGGTGCCGCCGTCGGCCTGGATGACATCGCAGTCAATGGTGATGGAATGTTCACCCAGGGCGCTCAGGTCGACCGCCGCGCGCAGGGAGCGGCCAATGAGGCGCTGGATTTCGACGGTGCGGCCACCCTGTTTGCCTCGGGCGGCTTCACGGCCCATACGACTACCGGTGGAGCGTGGCAGCATACCGTATTCGGCCGTGATCCAGCCTTTTCCCTCGCCGCGCAGGAACGGCGGTACCTTGTTCTCGACCGAGGCGGTACAAATCACCTTGGTGTCCCCGAACTCGATCAGCACCGAGCCCTCTGCGTGGCGGGTGTAGTTGCGGGTGATACGGATGTCTCTCGATTGTTCCGGCGTTCTTCCGCTGGGTCGCATAAACGTGTCCTGAGTTCTGTGGTGGATGTCCGGGGCAATGTGCCCGGTGTTCGGAATGGAGGAGGCGGGCAGTATAACATGGAGAGACCGCAGTCTCTGCCCGGGGTCGTGATTGGCTTCTGTCGGGTTCGCGGTTTCGCTTCGCACCCTGTTAAACTCGAAGTATTGCATCGACCGACCATTGGAGTTGCCATGATTCGAAGCATGACTGCTTTTGCCCGCCAGGACAGCCAGGGTGAGTGGGGAACGCTGACGTGCGAGATCCGCACGGTAAACCATCGTTACCTTGAGCCGTCGTTCCGCCTGCCCGAGGCGCTGCGTGAACTGGAAAATGCGTTCCGCGAACAGCTGCGCCTGCAGCTGAAGCGTGGCAAGGTTGATGTGTCGATGCGCCTGCAGACGTCGGACGCGGCCAGCCAGAGCTTCGAGGTCAGCGATGACATGGCGCGGGCGGTGAATGACGCGGCCAATCACGTCAATCGGATTCTCGATAACCCGGCCCATATCAATGCGCTGGATGTGCTGCGGTGGCCGGGCGTGTTGTCGGTGAAAGAGCTGGATTACAGTCCGGCCCGGGAGGCAGCAGCGGAACTGTTCGAGCGCACGGTGGCCGACCTGGTCTCAGTGCGTGAGCGGGAAGGCGAGCGATTACGCCCCTTGTTCGAGGATCGCCTCACGACCATGGGTGGACTCGTCAGCAACGTTCGGGAGCGCATGCCGGAGTTGCTGAAGGCCCAGGAACAGCACCTGAAGGACCGGTTTGAAAAGGCGAAGGTGGAACTGGACCCTGAGCGCGTGGCTCAGGAAATGGTCATGCTGGCCCAGAAAAGCGATGTGGCCGAAGAGCTGGACCGCCTGGATGCGCACATTTCAGAAGTCCGGGAGACCCTGTCTTCCGACGACGCCATCGGCAGACGCCTGGATTTCCTGATGCAGGAACTGAATCGGGAGGCAAACACCCTCAGCAGCAAGAGTATTGATGCGGGAGTGACGCGAATCGCGGTAGACCTGAAGGTCCTGATCGAGCAGATGAGGGAGCAGGTGCAGAACCTGGAGTAAGGGGTTTCCGCATCGTGTATAATCCCGGCCCTCATTAATGCGGCAGCGGAATACGATCGGTAAGTGTCGCGGAAATCAGATAGCTCCGGAGTGTCGTGCGCCATGACCCAGGCAGTTGAACAGGGAACCCTCTACGTGATTTCGGCCCCGTCCGGGGCGGGAAAAACCAGCCTTGTGGCAGAAATGCTACGGAATGACGACAGGCTCGGTGTGTCGGTGTCGCACACCACCCGCCCTCGCCGCGAGGGCGAAAAGAATGGGATCAACTACCATTTTGTCAGTCGTGACGAATTCGAAGCCATGATCGGGCGGGGTGATTTCCTCGAGCATGCGGATGTGTTCGGCAACTACTACGGTACCTCCCAGGTCTGGGTGCGGGAGATGCTGGCTAAAGGGCAGGATGTGATCCTGGAAATCGACTGGCAGGGGGCGGAGCAGGTGCGCCGGCTGATCCCCGAATGCGTCAGCATTTTCATCGTCCCACCCTCACCGGCAGTGTTGCGGGAACGACTGGTCGGGCGCGGCACCGACGCACCGGATGTGGTGGAGCGTCGTCTGGCTGAGGCGGCGGAAGAATGCCGTCACGCCCTGGCGTTTGACTATCTGGTCGTCAACGATACCTTCGATGTGGCATTGGCCGACCTGCTTGCGATTGTGCGGGGTCAGCGGTTGCGGATGGCCGTGCAACAGGTGCGTCACGGAGAACTGTTGGGGCAGTTGTCCGGGGGGCGTTGAAGGCGTTTTCTGTTGTATACAAATTGAGCCGGCCGCAGTACACTACGCGGTCTGCTAGATCAGTCATTTTTATTTTGTCGGGGAAGTTATGGCACGAGTTACCGTTGAAGATTGTCTGGAAAACGTTGATAACCGTTTTCAACTGGTTATGCTGGCAACCAAGCGCGCCCGCCAGATTGCCACCAAGGGCTTTGAGCCAATGGTAGCGGAAGAGAATGACAAGCCTACGGTCATTGCTCTGCGTGAAATTGCTGAAGGCAAGGTGACCCGCAGTCTTCTGACCGAAGACGACGACGAGTAAGCCTTGGTCGGGCAGGGCAGGAAAATACCCAGCGCCCAGCCAGCCACAGGCATTGAATTCTGTCCCGGCGGTTTTATAGTGTATCTATAAGGCATGAGTGGACGGACAGCGGAAGGACCCGGATGCGTGCATTCGGGTTTTTTTGTTCCCGGTTTTTTAGTCTGAACGTGGAGGCGCGGTGTCGGCAGAGGCAACGGTTGAAGGGCTGGCCAAAGAGCTCAGCTCCTATCTTGATACCCATCGCATCAATCAGGTGCGACGAGCCTACTATTACGCCGAGCAAGCCCACGAAGGCCAGATGCGCCGGAGTGGCGATCGTTACATCACCCATCCCCTGGCCGTTGCCCATATCCTTGCTGACCTGAAGCTTGACCACCAGAGTCTGATGGCAGCCATGCTCCACGATGTCATCGAAGACACCGGTATCCCCAAAGATGCCTTGTCGGATCAGTTTGGCGAGGATGTCGCGGAGTTGGTGGACGGCGTCAGCAAGCTGACCCAGATTGAATTCCGCTCCCGTGCTGAGGCGCAGGCCGAGAACTTCCAGAAAATGACCCTGGCCATGGCCAGGGATATCCGGGTGATTCTGGTGAAGCTGGCGGACCGGCTGCATAACATGCGCACTCTCGGCCCCATGCCATACGAGAAGCGCCAGCGGATTGCCAACGAGACCCTGGATATCTACGCCCCGATTGCCAATCGGCTCGGCATGCATTCCATCTGCACCGAGCTGGAAGACCTCGGCTTTTCGTCCCTCTATCCCATGCGCTCACGGTATATTTCCAAGGCGGTGGAAAAGCTGCGGGGCAGCCACCGGGAAATCATTGATGAGATTCGTGGCAAACTGCAGGAAAAACTGGAGGAGCGGGGGCTGCCCGGACGTATCCTCGGGCGCGAGAAACACTTGAACAGCATCTACAACAAGATGAAATTCAAACAGAAATCCTTCCATGAAATCATGGACGTGTACGCCTTCCGGATCATCACGGACACCGAGGACGACTGTTACCGGATCCTCGGCGCTGTACACAGCCTGTACAAACCCTTGCCGGGCAGGTTCAAGGACTACATCGCCATGCCCAAGGCCAATGGCTATCAGTCCCTGCACACGACGCTGTTTGGAATGCACGTCAATATCGAGATCCAGATCCGCACCGAGGAAATGGAGCATATTGCCAATAACGGTATCGCCGCACACTGGATGTACAAGAACGAGTCCTCCAGTGTGAGCAGCGTCAATCAGTCCCGGGTCGACCGTTGGGTGAAAGGCCTGATGGAGATGCGCGAGCGGGCCGACGATTCCCTTGAGTTCATTGAGCACGTCAAGGTGGACCTGTTCCCGGATGAGATCTACGTGTTCACGCCGAAAGGCAAGATCATGGAGTTGCCCAGCGGCGCTACGCCGGTGGATTTTGCCTACGCGATACATACGGATATTGGCAATGCCACCGTGGCGTGTCGTATCAACCGCAATCTGGGGTCGCTGAGTCAGCCATTACAGAGCGGCCAGACTGTAGAAGTCATTACGGCACCCGGTGCCCGGCCGAATCCGGCCTGGCTGAGCTTCGTGGTCACCGGCAAGGCCCGTAGCAGCATTCGCCATGTGCTGAAGAATCAGAAGCGGGCGGAATCGCTGGAGCTGGGTAAAGCGCTGCTCAAGAAATCCCTGAAAGGGTTTGGTACCAGCCTGTCGAAGATCGGCGAGAGCCAGATCGAGGCGGTGGTTCGCCACAATCAGGTCAGTAGTCTCGATGATCTGGTCAGTGAGATTGGTCTTGGGAACCGTATGGCCTACCTGGTCGCACGGCAGCTGGTCAGCGGGGCGGGGGAAGATGCCGCCGAGGGCGCCGAAGATGCTTCCCAGGCGCGCCCGGAAGGTGGTCCGGTGACCATTCGTGGCACAGAGGGTCTGCTGGTCAAGTTTGCCAGTTGCTGCAAGCCCATACCGGGTGACCCGGTGGTGGGTGTGATGGATTCCGGCAAGGGCATGGTCATTCACTCGGATACCTGCTCGCGCCTGCCTGAGGACGACGAGGGCCGGGCCAGGCTGACCCACCTCAAATGGGCAAAAGACATCACCGACGAGTTCTCCGTGGAACTGAGAGTCGAGCTGGAACGCCAGCGCGGGGTCATCGCCGAAGTGGCAAACGCAGTGGCCATGGCGGATGGCAATATCGAGCGTATCAACGTGGAAGAACAGAACGCCCGGCTGGGTGTGGTCAGTCTGGTGGTCCACGTGAACGGTCGTCGTCATCTGGCCCGGGTGATGCGCCGGATTCGCAACATACGGGCGGTTACACACATCAACCGGGTAAGGCACTGACCCGGTGGCAAGGCCAACCGCCAGTTGACAGGGTGCGCTCCAAGGGGCGACGATTGGCGTTTTGCACAGAGGAACCCAAAGGTCATGACCAATAAATCCGTAATCCAGACCGAAAATGCACCCCAGGCGATCGGTACCTATTCCCAGGCGGTAAAGGCTGGCGATACCGTGTACCTGTCGGGCCAGATTCCTCTGGTGCCGGAAACCATGGAAGTCGTTGCCGGTGACTTCGCCGCCAAGACCCGTCAGGTGTTCGAGAACCTTAAAGCGGTCTGCGAAGCCAGCGGTGGCGAGCTCAAGGACATCGTCAAACTCAACATCTACATGACCGACCTGGCCAATTTCGCCACGGTGAACGAAATCATGGCGACCTATTTCCAGGAGCCATACCCGGCCCGTGCCGCGGTCGGTGTGGCAGCGCTTCCCAAGGGCGTTCCCATTGAAATGGAAGCGGTGATGGTCCTGAGCTGACGCTCGCGACGTCCCGTACCAAAAAGGCGGCCTCGGGCCGCCTTTTTGGTTACTGAAATGTTCGGTCCAGGCTCATTGGCCGGATTGGATCATTTCCCGGTAGCCGGCGCGAAAGTCCGGATAACGAAAGCGGAATCCGCTGTCGAGCAGGCGCTGGTTGCAGCAACGTTTGCTGCCCGCACGCCCACCCTTGCGGGCGTCCTCCACCGGCGGCGCACAGGCTACCTGTTGACGAACCCAGTCCACCACCTCATCAAGCCTCACCGGTTCGCAATCGCTGGCCACGTAGCACTCTTCAAGGGGCTCACCATCAAGTGCTGCCGCAGTAAGGTGGGCCACCGCCGCAGCGGCGTCGTCTTCGTGTATGCGATTGCTGTACGGTGCGGGACGAGTGGGGTTCATCCGTCCGGCCACGACTTCCTCGAGAAACCGCCGGCGCGACGGGCCATAGATGCCACTGAAGCGCACCACCGAGGCGGGAAAACCGCTGGCCAGGGCTGTGCGTTCACCCTCCAGCACCGTCTGCCCGCTGAAACGGGTCGGCTCGGCGGGGCTGGTTTCGTCCACCCAGGTGTCATCGTCCTGCGCGTACACGCTGGTGCTGCTGATGAAAATCAGTCGCTTCGGCGACTGCCCCTCCAGTGCGTCGAGCAGGTTTTCGAGTCCAGTGACGTAGGCATTGCGATAGCCCTCTTCATCATAACTGGTGGGGGTCAGGCAGTAGATGACCGCATCCAGTGATGCCGGTACGACCGCCCGCACCTGCTCCGGCCGGGTCAGGTCTGCGGCCAGGGGCTCAATGCCGGACGGAATCCGGTCGGGGTTGCGGCGTAATCCGAAGACCTGGGCCCGCTCGGCCAGCCGGGTGGCGATCTGGCCCCCAAGCTTGCCGCAGCCAGCCACCAGAATTCGTGGCCGTTTATTGCTTTGAGTGATTGCCATAGACAATTTCAATCCTTATGCTTTGGATTATCAAGACAGAGCGCGCTCACTGCATCTGACCTGGACGAATTCTGACCGGAGCTCACCATGACTCTCACTGAGTTACGATACGTTGTTACCCTCGCGCGGGAAAGGCATTTTGGCCGTGCAGCCGAGCGCTGTCACGTCAGTCAGCCGACCCTGAGTGTCGCGGTCAAGAAGCTGGAGGACGAGCTGGGTATTCCGCTGTTCGAGCGCAGCAAGAGCAGCATCCGGGTGACGGAGACCGGCCAGCGCATCATTGAGCAGGCCCAGCGGGTACTTGATCAGGTGGGTGTCATCAAGGACATGGCCCAGGACGGCAAGAACCAGCTTAATTCGCCCCTCCGGGTCGGCGCGATCTATACCATCGGGCCTTACCTGTTTCCGCACCTGCTGCCGGAGCTCCGACGCGCCGCCCCGGATATGCCCCTGTTCATTGAGGAAAATTACACGGCGAACCTGCGACAGAAGCTGCGCCATTCCGAACTGGATGCGATTATTATTGCCCTACCGTTCGAGGAGCCGGAAGTGGTTACGCTGCCACTGTATGACGAGCCCTTTGTGGTGCTGTTGCCTGCTGACCACCCGCTGACCGCCAGGGACAGTCTGACCGCTGAGGAGCTGGCGAAGGAGCAGCTCCTGTTGCTTGGCCCCGGCCATTGTTTCCGTGATCAGGTACTGGAATCCTGCCCGCCACTGGTGGATGCGGTCACCCGGAACGCCGGTGCCGTGGCGCCGGCGCTGGTGACTGAAGGCAGCTCACTGGAAACCATTCGTCACATGGTGGCGTCCGGATTGGGTATCACGGTGTTGCCGCTGTCCGCCGCAACAGCCATGCAGTACCACGAAGACATTCTGGCGGTGCGTCCCTTTGTCGCTCCGGTCCCGTTCCGTACCGTGGCGCTGGCCTGGCGGGTGACCTTCCCGCGTCCGAAAGCCATTGATGTGCTGTCCCTGGCGGCCAGCCAGTGCCGGGTGATCGAGAAGGCAAAAACAGACACGCCGGCTGCCGCGCCCAGCGCCTGAGGCTGCCCATGACGTCACTGGATGACATTCCGGTTACCACCCTCAAAGGTGTGGGAAGCGCCCTTGCGGATCGACTGGCCAAACTCGGAATTCATTCCCTGCAGGACCTGCTGTTTCACCTGCCCCACCGCTATGAGGACCGCACTCGCATTATCCCCATGGGCAATCTGCGAATCGGTGATGTGGGTGTGGTGGAAGGCGAGGTGGTCAAAGCCGACCTGGTGATGGGGCGGCGCCGGAGCCTTCAGGTGACCCTCAAGGACCAGACCGGCTTTCTGGTCATGCGGTTTTTTCACTTCAATGCCGCGCAGAAGAACCAACTCACCGAAGGCGTGCGCGTGCGCTGTTTCGGGGAAGTCCGTCCCGGTCGTGCCGGTTACGAGTTCTACCATCCAGAGTACCAGACCCAACCACCGCCCATGGCCGATGAGGGTGAAGCCACCCTCACGCCCGTGTACCCGTTGACGGAAGGCATCCAGCAGCCGCGCGTGCGGTCACTGTGCCAGCAGGCACTGGGCTATCTTAAGCGTTACCCGATCCATGACTGGCTGCCACCTGAGTTGCTTGGTGACTATCAGTTACCCGGTATCAGTGACGCTGTGGCCCTGGTTCATGCGCCGCCAGCCAATGCACCGGTTCATCTGCTGATGGAGGGGCGGCATCCGGCGCAGCAGCGCCTGGTCATGGAGGAACTTCTTGCCCACCAACTGAGTCTGTTGCAGGTGAGGGAACAGGTGCAGGCACGGCAGGCGCTGCCATTGTTACCAACCGGTGACCTCGGTGAGCGTTTTCTGGAGGAGTTGCCATTTCGCCTGACGGGCGCGCAACAGCAGGTATTTCGCGAGATTCGCCAGGATCTCAGTCAACCCTTGCCCATGTTGCGTCTGGTGCAGGGCGATGTGGGTTCCGGGAAAACCGTTGTGGCGGCCCTGGCGGCCTTGCAGGCGATTGCCGCCGGGGCTCAGGTGGCCCTGATGGCACCAACCGAAATCCTGGCGGAGCAGCATTACCATAACTTCCGTAGCTGGCTGGAACCCCTGGGTATCCGGTTGTCATGGTTGTCGGGCAAGGTGAAAGGCAAGGCCCGGCGGGAAGCCCTGGAATCGGTCAGCAGCGGTGAGACGGCCGTGGCCATCGGAACCCATGCGCTGTTTCAGGACGACGTGTCGTTTCATCGGTTGGCACTGGTGATTGTGGATGAGCAACACCGGTTTGGCGTTCATCAACGGCTCGCATTGCGAGAAAAAGGCGTTGGGGGAACCCTGGCACCCCATCAACTGATCATGACGGCGACGCCCATTCCCCGCACGCTGGCCATGAGCGCCTATGCCGATCTGGACACGTCGGTCATTGACGAGTTGCCGCCGGGGCGTAAACCCATCGAGACCGTGACGATCCCGGACAGCCGTCGCGAAGAAGTGATTGAACGGGTCCGCAAGGCCTGTCGGGAGGGGCGCCAGGCTTATTGGGTCTGCACGCTGATTGAGGAATCCGAGGCGCTGCAGTGCCAGGCGGCTGAAGTGACGGCCCAGGAACTGACGGAACGCTTGCCGGATTTGTCCGTTGGCCTGGTCCATGGTCGCCTCAAAGCGGCGGAAAAGGCGCACATCATGGCCGAGTTCAAGGCCGGGGAGCTGGATTTGCTGGTCGCGACCACTGTCATTGAAGTGGGTGTGGACGTACCGAACGCGTCGCTGATTATCATCGAGAACCCGGAGCGTCTGGGACTGGCTCAGCTCCATCAGTTACGCGGCCGGGTAGGTAGGGGCGATCAGGCCAGTTTCTGCGTGCTGATGTATCACCCGCCGCTGTCAATGAACGGCAAAGCCCGGCTCCAGGCGCTGCGGGATAGCCAGGACGGCTTCTTTATCGCTGAGAAAGATCTGGAGATACGTGGCCCAGGAGAGGTCCTTGGCACACGCCAAACCGGTATGATGCAGTTTCGCCTGGCGGATTTTGAACGTGACAAAGGCTGGATCGAGCCCGTACGTGCAATGGCCCCGGCCTTGATGAAGGACCCGCAGAAAGTGCAGGGGCTTATCCGCCGTTGGCTGGGCGAGCGAATTCGCTATGGTGATGTCTAGGCGTATGGAAAAAAGGAAAGTGTTCAGAACCGGGCCGATGTCAAAGCCCTGACGCTTTTCCTGCCGTATACTCAAAGGATAATCATGTGTCGGGAGTGGGCACGAAAACGCTTTTGGGAGAATGTTATGGAACTACCTGTCGCGGTCCGGCAGGCTCTGGGTGAAACGGCCGGGGAAGTCTCCCTGCGCGATGTCAGCCAGGCCCGGAGTGACCAGCTTCTGAGAATGGTGTTGCTCAGCGATGAACAGGGAAACCTCCAGGCTGTCTGCCGACGGAACGATTTCATTGATATCCATGCGTTGAACACGCAACTTGGGCGCGACCTGCGAGTGATGAAACGGCGTGACCAGGTTCGGATCCGGGAACGGGCAGGATTGGCTGAGCTGCCTGCGTTGCCTTCGCTGACCGGTTGGCCCTGCGTCATCGATGAACGGGTTGATGCACTTGAGACCGTCGCCCTGGTGCTCGGCACCCAGAATCTTGCCATGGTCATGCCAGCCTGTGACTTCCGGTCACTGACAGCCAAGGCCCAGCGGACAGGATTTGCGGTGGCCCCGGAAACCATCGCGGTCAACCTGAACCGTCCTGAACACGACCGTGATCAGCTGCACTCCGCGATCAAGAAGTTTACCGGGCTGCGTATCCAGCAACGGCTTGAAGATACCCTGGAGCTTCCGCCATTGCCGGAAACCGCGCAGCGGATCATCCACCTTCGGGTCAATCCCAACGCGGTCATGGGCGATCTGGTGGATGTGGTGGAGAGCGATCCAAGCCTGGCGGCACAGGTTGTGAGCTGGGCTTCCTCGTCGTTCTACGCCGCCGCCGGTCAGGTCAAATCCGTGCACGACGCAGTATCCCGTGTCCTGGGCTTCGACCTCGTCATGAACCTGGCCATGGGCCTGGCCCTGGGCCGCGCCCTGAAGCAACCCCAGGACCACCCCGAAGGCTATGTGGATTACTGGCAGCAGGCCATCTGGCAAGCCCAGTCGGCAGGGATACTGGCCAGTATGATGCCCCGTGGTGAGCGTCCCGCGTTTGGTCTGGCCTACCTGGCCGGCTTGCTGCATAACTTCGGGTATCTGGTACTGGCTCAGGTGTTCCCGCCTCACTTCAAACTGGTGTGCCGTTCTCTGGAGGTGAATCCGGAAATGGATTCCACCATCACGGAGCACTATCTGCTAGGCATTACCCGCGAGCAGATCGCCGCCGAACTGATGCAGAACTGGGGTATGCCCGATGAAGTGACCCTGGCCATCCGCTATCAGAAAAATCCGGACTACGATGGCCCCCATGCGGTGTACGCAAAACTGCTCTGGCTTGGACGTCAGTTGCTGGCCAACCGGGGCGTGGCGATTGGCGCCGGAGGCCCAGTGACGGAGGAGTTCTATGCGTCGCTGGGACTGGACCGGGAAGCCGTGGAGCAGCAGTTCGATGAGCTGGTGAACAACAAGGCCAGTGTCATGGCCATGGCTGGAATGATGAGCAGCTAGGTGCCAGCCCGCTGACGCGCCCGCTGTAAAAAAGCCGGCCCATGGGCCGGCAAGCTCACCCGCTTGTTGCAGAGTCGTCCAGACTTACCAGGAGAAAACAACATAAGGTGTTCCGCAGAGCATGGGGGCACCTTATCTTTCAATTTAGCTCATGCGCCTGGAATTGAAAGGCCACCCGCCGTAAAAATACCGTGCCGCTTCGGCAAAAGGTCGAACCGTGATGGGGCTCAGAACGGGTGCTGTCGCAGGGCGGTCGCTGCCCGCCGGATGGCATCGGCGTGCTGTTCCTCGATAGCCCGCCGTTCCCGGTCCATTTTTTCAACAAAGCGAGCGTCGGTTGCCTGCCGGGCCCGGTGCGTTGGCATGTGCTGTAGCTGGTCGGAAACGTCACGGAAAATACGGTAAGGCGCCTTCTCCAGTAGTTCCGGGGCCACATGGTCCAGCAGGCCTTTCAGGCGCAGGCAGGCTTCAGAATATTCGACCTGGTTTTCTTCGACAGCCATCGCGATCACCTGAAGGCTTTCCACCATGGATTCCCGGCGTCGTTCCCGGAATTCCCGGTTCTTGTCGTCCCGTTGCCGGCTGGTTTTCAGCAGCCGGCCCTGACGGACGATGAACGCGGACAGAACCACGATGGCGAGCAAACCGGCGATGATCAATGTCCATTGCAGCCACTGTGGCATAGCTAACTCCTTGTCTGTCAGGCGCGTTTTTTCTGGCGCTCGGCACGCCAGACTTTGACTGTGACTTTCTGTCCATTCAATACGGACGTGCCGACCAACGGATCGGTCTGCTGGTCGCTGAGGACATCGTTAAGGCTGGCGCCAGCGTGGGCCGCTGCCACGGATTGGCCTGTGCCCTCGCGGTGATGGCCCCAACCATGGGGCACGGACACCACGCCCGGCATGATGTCATCCGTGATCTCAACGGCCAGCACAATGCGGTGGCGGACCTCTTCCGCGGTTGAGGCAATTTCCGCGGAATCCCCCGCCTGCAAACCGCAACGGGCGGCGTCCTTGGGATGCATCATCAGTGTACAGCGATCCTTGCCTTTCACCAGGCGCTGACTGTTGTGCATCCAGGAATTATTGCTGCGTACGTGGCGGCGTCCGATCATTTGCAGGTCGTCGCTGGCCGGTGTCTTCAGCAGGGCATGCAAACGATCCAGGTCATTCAGGTAGCGCCGTGGCGCGAGGTTGATCTTTCCGTCCCGGGTGAACAGGCGTCCGGGCATGCATGGGCGAAGAGCGCCAAGGTCCACGCCGCTCGGTTTCTCCCGGAGGGCTTTCAGGGACAGGCCCTTGGGCAGATCCTGCCAATGTCGGTTCAGCGGGCTGAGCTTCGCCAGGCCCCGCAGCGGATGGCGATCGGGTAGTACGTCCATGACCAGGTCAACGGCTGGCTGAACCAGGCTCCGGCCGGCGCCCAGGTCCGCGCCGTAAGGGCCGGAACGTAGCAGCAGGTCGAGGATCGTATCCGGACCCATCTTCTTGAACGCCCGCCAACCCAGCTCCGTGCGCAAAGGCAGGCGCCCCTTGCGTTGTTTCTCAAGACGGTGTGCCAGCTCCAGCAGGATCTGCCAGTCGTGGCGGGTGTCGTAGCCCGCCTTAAACAGAGCTTCGCTGTACTTGGCGACATTGTGCACCGCGAACATGCTGAAGATCAGGTCGTAGTGGCTGCGTTCAAGCGCCGCCGTGGGCGGCAGAATGACATCGGCGTGACGGGTGGTTTCGTTGAGGTAGTAATCCACAGAGACCATGAAATCCAATCCTTCCAGTGCCTGGTCGAGTCGCCCGCCATTGGGGTTCGAAAGCACCGGGTTGCCGGCCACGGTGACGAAGGCTTTGATCTGGCCTTCCCCCGGGGTGAGTATTTCATCGGCCATTGTGCTGGAAGGGTACTCACCGGCAAATTCCGGCAGGTGCTTGACCCGGCTGTAGCGTTTGCCAAAGTGGCCCTGTTGGCCGGAAAGACTGCCGAGGGCGATCAGGTCAATGGCGGGCTGGGTGAACATCACACCGCCGGTGGCGTCGAGTTTGCCGGTGAGTATGTTCAGACAATAGGCCAGCCAGGTGGCGACCCCGCCGAAGGCCTGGGTGCTGGTGCCCATGCGGGTGTAGAGGGCCGCTTTACGAGTGGTGGCCAGTTGGCGGGCCAGGCCACGAATGTCGCCAGGGTCGATGCCCGTGTGCCCACTGACGGCTTCGGGTGTGAACGCCAGCGACGCCAGGCGCAGCAGGTCCACGTCCTTTGTCCAGGCTTCGGCGTGGCCAAGATCCACCAGATTCTCGTCAAACAGTGTATGCACCATCGCCATCAGTAACAGCGCATCAGAGCCCGGTCGGATGAAATGAAACTCGTCCGCCAGCTTACCGGTTTCGGTCCGGCGGGGGTCGACCACCACCATCTTGCCGCCCCGGTTTTTCAATGCCTTGAGTCGGCCCCGGAAATCCGGAACCGTCATCAGGCTGCCGTTGGAAGCCATGGGGTTGGCGCCGATGCAGATAAACAGGTCGGTGCGGTCAATATCGGGAATTGGAAACAGAATCTGGTGCCCGAACATGTCGAGGCTGGCCAGCATGTGTGGCAACTGATCGTTGGAGGTGGCCGAAAAGCGGTTCTGGGTGCCGATCGACCGCAGGAACGGCATGGTCGCTATCATTGAACCGTGATTGTGGACGTTGGGGTTGCCCAGGTAGACGCCGATGCTGTTGCGGCCGTGTTCTTTGCGGATCTTGTGAAGACGGCTTGCCACCAGGTCGAAGGCCTCGTTCCACTCCATTTCCTGCCAGCCGCTGTCGGTGCGACGAATGGGTTTTTTCAGGCGGTCGGGGTCTTCGTGGAGATCCTGGAGTGCCACCGCTTTGGGACAGATGTGGCCATGGCTTAACGGATCGTTGTCATCGCCCTTGATCGAGGTGATGTGTCCGTCCTGGACTTCAATGGCCACGCCACACATAGCTTCACACAGGTGGCAGGTCCGATAATGGGTTCCGTTTTCCATGAGCCTCTCTCCAGACTTGGATTTATTATTGATGGGTATGCGGCGTCAGCCGTCTCACTCACAAAGTTGGTTTCAACAGGCAACCAGATTAGCAGGAAATGCGGCCGAGGGGAAAAGGCCGGAAGGTGCAGGGGTGACGAAAAAGGGGCGCAAAAAAGGCCAGCCCGAAGGCTGGCCTGGAGGGCGGGTGAGGTCCGCGAATCAATAGTCTTCCGGAATCTCCTTGATCGGGTTGGAGAGGAAGTTGAGGTAAACGCCGTTGGCGGGTATCTGAAGGGGGATCGCCACCGCGCCGGTTTCCACATCGTCGCCCCCGACAAGCGCCCCACAAGCGTCCGGATCAAGCGAGATAATCCCTGTGAGGCAATTGATCAGATTGATGCCGCCGTCGATCAGCGCGTTGTTGCCACTCACAATGACGTCTATTGCCGGCGCGTTGATGTTCCTCTGCTCAACTTGCATGCGCCCGTCATCGAAGAACACGATCGGGCCTTCCAGTTGCAGTTCGATCTCGTAGCTGTAGAGGTTGTGCTCCAGCAGCGCCCCGCCATCCGGCAGGCCGAGGTTGGGGGCATCGAGGGTCAGGTCGGCGGTTGTTTTGAAGGTGGGGCGTCCGTCCTCACCCTCTATGATAATGCCCTCGACAAGGCCCAGGGGATTGCCGCCCTCGGGATCCGGATCGCCGTAGGTCATCCGCAGAATCTGGGGGCCGGTTTCCTGCTCACCCAGTCCGGTCAGGAAGACGCTGGCCGAGGTTGTGGCCAGCATGGTGGGGTAAAGCAGAACCCGAACGCCCTCGTTGCCTTCTTCATCGACGCCGCGGCCAATGATTTCGGTATTGAGACCGTAGGTCTGGTAAATGAACTTGTTCTCCGGACAGTCACTTCCACTGGGCGCGCAGCCAACCCGCGCATCGATCAGGTCGAGATTGGCAAGAGAGGCAGAGCCACTGACTTCAAGCTTCGCGGCGTTTGCCGATGGCAGGAAGCCGCCGTTGCCGTCGCTCTCGTGCTTGAACGGTTCGAGGCAATCGGTCCCTCCGAGGGTGTCGCAGTCGATCACATAGTTTGAGTTGGTATCGCGGATGGGCAGGTTCCGCAACGGCGTGAATACGGTATTCGTGGATTCGGTACCGCGGAAGTAGATCTCCATATCCGGTCCGCCGACACTCTCCGGATTCACCAGAAGGTCGGTTTTCAGCGCCCGGCCATTATCCCCACAGATTGTCTGGGTGCAGTCGCCGTTGGCGGCGGAGTGCATGGTGTAGCGATAGAAGCCGTCCACATCCCAGGGTTCATCCGGATAGAAACGGATGCGCTGCTTGTTTTTCTCCAGGCGGCCAGGCACGGGGCCCGCGTCGGTGCCGTTGGCGTTCACTTTCCGTACGGTGAAGGTGTCGTTCAGGCGAATGGAATCCAGGTCCATGGATTGCGAGAACACCACCACGATCGGCCGATCTTTCGGCAGGGTGGTTACCGGGAGCACTTCCCCAAGGGGGCCTCCGGATGCGGCGTCGGCACACTGGCCGTGGGTGCCCGCCTGAAGGTTAACGGGAGTATCCGACTGGTCCACATAGCAGGGATAGCCAGGGTATGTGGTCAGGGCAATAGGTGAGCGCTGAGGTACCGTGCCCTGCTCGCCGATCTCCGGCAAACGGAAGGTGAGGGGGCCAACGCTGGCCGCGTTGCCGGCGATGTCGGTGACACCGTTGACGGTCACTGCATAGTCCACGCCGTGTTGCAGGCCGCCTTCGGGGTTCAGCACCAGAACCGTGCCGTCGACCTTGGCATTCAGGGTGCCGTCGGTCACGGTCAGGGGTGTGCCGTCGGCATCCAGGGTCACACCGCCGGCCACCGAGTCGGCATCGAGCGGTTCGTCGAAGTTCAGCACCACCGGATCGCCAGGACGCTGCATGTCCTGGCGGGTCTCGGGCACCGCATTCTCCGGGCCGGGCATCCAGCTCACCAGTTGTGGAGCCGTGTTGTCCTGAAGTACATCGTCCCGCTGATCCGCGGCGTCGAGCTGAGAATCGGCGTCGGTTGCGGCCTCAATCCGGAACGCGATGGTGGCATCGGTGAATTCCTGGCCCAGCAGGTTCGGTTCCACAATGCCAATGGCGTCAATCGTCAGGATGCCATCTTCCACCAGTGAAATACCGCTGAGTTCCACACTGAGAAGATCCTGGGACAGGGACGCGTTGGGTTGGGCTTCCTCGGTGTTCATGGAGACGTCCATGAACAGTTTCACGTGACGTGGCGCGTTCTGGTCATCGGTGTAGGGGTTTGGCAGCAGATAGCCGGTGGCATCAGAGAGCAGGGTGACCTTGATGTTGCCGGTCTGCTGAATGTCGCCGGTCTCCGGATCGAGTATGGGTACCAGTCCATTGATTCGCACATCCAGGCTGCTGCTGTTGAGCAGGCTACCTTTAGGAACCCGCAGGGGCAGGGGTTCGTCTGCTTCAAACGAAGGGGCGAACGCCAGTTCGGCAAACAGCCCGCCGGTCTGCTGGGACGGCCCGGCCGTGCCCTGCAGCACGGAGTTCAGGGTAACGCCATTGATGATCTCGCCGTTGAGCTTGGAGCGGCGGGCCTCACTGGCGTTGCGCCCGGAGTTCAGGCCGGAGTCGATGACCTCCTGGAAAAGCACGACGGTGGGGCTGGTGTCTCCGGGGGTGATGTCCTGGCTGAAATTATCCAGGACGTCGCCATTCAGCGCGGTCATGTTGCGAAGAGACACCGTGTAGGTCTCGCCGGGAGTGAGAACGTCGTCTTCACGGCCACACAAGTCAGGGTCATCCGGCACGCAGGGGTCAATAGTGACCAGTCTGCCCTTGACCAGAATGTTGGCGGGTACGCGATCGCCGTTCCGGTCCGTGATTTCAACCACGCCACCACGGGCTTCCCATTCCGGGTGTACCGGTTGGGTCAGGCGCAAACGGAACGTGGAGAAGTTCATGGGTTTGAAAACGCTGTTCGGCGACGGAATCATTTCCTCGACGCCGAAGTTGTCGCTGAGGTTGTCGAGCCCGGCTATGCCGGTGTAGGCGCCCCGGGTGGTGAACTGGATGCCCTCGGCACCCACCGCATTGGGCGTTTCGATAATGCGATTGCTCTCGCCAAAGAGACCTTCGGTGAATTCAACCGTGTATTCTGTGCCCGGGGCGAGTTCACCTTCGGGCATGAGCTTGAGGCTGTGATTGCCGTCTACACCCTCGACGGTGAACGATACGTCCGAGTCGCCATCGGAGATGCGGATCTTGTCGGCGACATCGTCATCGGACAGCGCGTGAGAGAATCTCAGCACCAGATCGGCTTTTGGGCTGACGCCACTCTGGCCGTCAGAGGGATACGAATAGACCACGGAGCCCGGTGTCCTGGGCTCGGCGACCTCCTGTGAACCTCCGCCACCACAGGCGGCGAGAATAGCTGCGGGTAACAATGCCAAGGTATTTTTGTAATTCATGGCAGGCCTCTCCTCAGAATTTAAGGGTGATGGAGCCGCTTATCACATGAATGTCACCATCTGCCGTGGCTTGTTGTTCGTTGCCATCAAAATCCACAATGGTGAAGTCCCTTTCCTGCAATTGCTGGTACTGATAACCAATGTCGAGCCGAACCGGGTAGGCCAGCAGCCGTGTCCGGTCATAGGTTGCGCTCAGGCCCACGCCAGCAACGATCTTGTCGGTATCGAGGTAGTTGAGCTCGGGGTTGCGCGTGGTTTTGAGGGGCGATTCCTCGTAGGCGAGACCACCGCGAACGGCAAAATGCCGGCTAAGCTGATATTCGGCGCCGATCCGGGGAATCAGTACATCGTCAAAGCGAATGCGATCCGCCGCGTTTACGCTTTGCTGGTCACGGACTGTGTCACTGGCAAATTCGTCTTCCAGCTCTGACCAGTTCTGCTGCTCGATACTGCCGCCGATGCGCCAGCCGTCGCCCTGGTATTGGGTGCCGAAGGCAAACGTTTCCGGCTGGAAGGAGTCAATGGTAGCGACTGCCAGGCTCAGGCCGGGGTCCGGAATGGTCTGGGTCACGATGATGTTGGAATCCACGGCGGTGGAGGCTGCTGATTTGGTGCGATAGGTAAAGGCGGATTCCCAGCCATCCAGGAAGCAGCTGCTGTTCGGGCAGAAGGTGTCGCCCCACTTGATGGTGGTGCCAAGTATCGATTTCAGCGAGGGTTCGGCGTTTACGGACAGCCGTTCGCGGCTGGTTTCACCGCCCAGGGTGGAAACGGCGTCCAGTTGTGCGGCCGCCTCAAGGGTCACCCTCACGGAGAAGCCGCCGGAGATTCCGCGCCAGAGCGGCGTGGCACCCCCGATGTTCAGGAACAGCGGCTCCTTGCCGTACTGAAGATACTGACCGGTTTCAGACGTTTCCGAGGAAAACGCCAGCATCTCCTTACCGTACTTTTCCACACCAGCAATAAAACCAAGGTAAATCGGGTGTTTGAAGCGTGTCAGGGATCCCAGGTTGGTTTTCATGCCGATCAGGACATGCTGGCTGGGTGAATCCGACAGGATATCACCGTCCGCATCGGACCGGCTGGAACGGAGCTCCTGCTCGGCATGGAGTATGCCGCCGGTCAGCTCGCCGCGCTCGTCACTGGTCAGGTAGGACGGGTTGTAGTAGGTCGCCGAGACCTGGTCGTTAAACATCGACAGTGACTGGGCGGTGGCCACGTCTACCGGCATGACCCCGTAAGCGGTGCCCAGGTTACCCATGCTGGCCGATGCGATGGTGGCGAATCCTGTTGCGGAGGTGGCAATGGCGAGCGTAAGTGCCCGTACTGCGAAACGGTGAGAACCGGACATGAATCTGACTCCTGTTATTTTTGTCTTTCATGCTCATATGACGCAGGCGCTGTGCCAGGTCACGTTTTTTGGATTTTGGTACAACTGTTTCAGAGTGTAACCATCTTGTCTTTTTGGGACGTTGGCCTCAATGACATGGAATCCTGTCTAAAAGATCACCTGTTCTGCTTTTCAAAGCATTGGCCAGCCTCTGCTGGATTACGAGGCCGCGAGGGGCCGGGTTTGTAGGGAAAATGTCAGTAAGTGCGACGATTTGTTGCCGAAACGCACCAGGGCATTGCTCAGGCTTGCCTGGTGCGTGTCGGCGGGACGGCTGTTTACGGTTGGGTGTAGGGTGAAATGTAATTCAGGCGCAGCTCGCCTGCCGGGATCTCCAGGTGAATAAGGGTGTTGGCATCAATGGCCGAATTGGCGATACCCTCACACAGCCACTGGAACAGGATGCTGCCGCAGATGCCCCCGGTGTTCTCGGCGGTAATGTTGATCTGTCCCGTGACAGCGACATCGATCGGCACCGGGTTGACGTTCTCCAGGGCAATCTGCATGCGACCATCGTTCAGGAAGGTAATGGGCCCGCTGAGTTCAAGGTTGTTGATCGGGTAACTGCGCAGGTTGTGTCCAAGGTCCGCTGGCCCGATGCTCGGGTCCAGGTAGGGCGCATCAAGATAGACGTTCAGGGTGGTTTCGAACGTTAACTGGCCGTCGTCACTGGTCAGGATTCTGCCAGCTGGCGGAACGCGCCTCCCTTCATCATCTTCTGCATAACGAATACGCATCAGCATGGGGCCTGTGGCAATTTCCTCATTTTCCGACAGTTCGACGCTGAGCACGAACTCCGGGAACATGTCCACGAAACTGGTATCGATAAAGGCCCAGACGCTGCTTGAGGTGGTGGCAAGAATCGAGGGCAGGATATCGACAGGAATGCTTCCATCCTCTTCAGTCTGACCCGCCACTATGGTATCGAGCATGGCCGACAGATAGATGTACCTGTCTTTGTCGCAGGTCTGGCCGTAGGCGCAGCCGATGTTGGCATCCTGTACCAGGGTTTCGTCGTTAATCGCGCTGACCCCCGTGGCCTGCATGCCTGCGGCGTTCGCCACGCTTTCTCCGGACGTTGAGCCGGCTTCCAGGCCGGACTGGTAATTCAGGTCAGCGTTGGCGTCTGTCCCCGGCAGGTTGCGCAGGGGCAGGGCGACCCGGTCGGTCTGCGGGGCCGTGGCACGGAAGTAGTTGACCATAGGCTGTCCGCCGAACGTCCGGTTGCTCTTGTCCCGCGTGCCCTGGGTCAGTAACTCGGTCTGCAGGGGCAGGCCCGCCTGGGAGCGCAGGGGCGATCCGGCGTTCAGGGTATATCGGTACAGGGTGCCCTCAGGCCAGTCCATCATTGGTGTCACGGTCAGGTGCCGGGGGCCGGTCTCGAGAACATAATCACTCGACGGCACCGGTGTCCAGGAGCCTTCATTCAGGGCTTCCAGAGTGAACGAACCGCCGGCGGTGATGGAGGCTTCATCCATGGATTGGGAGAAACGCACGGAGATCGCCCTGTTGCCAGGATGGCCAGGAATGGGCAGGAGGTCATCCGATGCCTTACCGCCACTGCACCGACCCTGATGGTCGTCGGCGATGTTCACCGCAGTCTTCGTGCACGGAAAACCGGGTAGCGTGGTCAGGGCCAGCGGGGCCTGGTCGGTGGGCGTGCCAGCCAGCGTCGGCGCCAGGGAGAAATCCAGGGCCGGTGCTGCCAGCTCATGCCCGGCCAAGTCGGTAATGCCGCTCAGCAACAGGCTGTAGTCAGCGCCATGCTCCAGTGGGTCAGCAGGCGTGACCACCAGCGCTGAGCCGTTGAGCGTATGGCGGACCGGCTGTTCCACGCCATCCTTGAACAGGGTGATGCCGTCGGAGGTCACGGAGCCTGGCAGCACCGGCTCGGAGAAGTAGACCACCACCGGGTCGCCCGGGCGGAGCTTGTCCTGGTTGTCGTTACCAGGGGCCCAGCTTTTGATGGTAAGCGCCTCGCTATCGACGAAACTGGCCTCTGGCGGTGCCTCCTGAGGATCGCGGTAGCCCTCAAGCCGGAAGGAAATCAGCCCGGACGCCACGTCAACGCCCATGACATCCGGCTCGATCACCCCAACCGCTTCGATGGTGAGCGTACCGTCCTCGACCAGTGCCGTGCCGACCAGGTGCACGTGCAGTAACTCCTGACCGAGGGCTGCGTTGGCGATGGTGTTGTCCGTGTTCAGCGCCATATCAATAAACAGTTCCACCTGGCGCGGAGCGTCTTCATTATCGGTATTGGGGTTGCTCATCAGGAAGCCGTTGGCATCCGAGAGGAAGCGCACCTGGATGGCCTCCGAGGAAAAGCCCGCAGGGAGTTCCCCGGCCACGTTCACCGATACGTCAGAGCCGGTCATCAGCGCGCCGCGGTCAATTCGCAGAGGAATACTCTGGCCTGCCTGGTCAAACCGGGGGATAAAGCCCAGTTCGGCAAAGACCGTTCCGGTTGCCGTGGTGACGTTGTTGTCGCCCAGCAGCAGTGAACGCAGCTGAACCGAGTTGTAGTCTTCATCGGAGAGCGCCAGCTTACCGGTGTCAGTGGTGGCGGTCTGTGCCATTCGCTCACGTTCGCCATTCGGCGGCGTGGAATCGAGAGGTTGAAAGGTCCAGGGTGACGCCTCAGGCAGTTCCAGGGGGGCGCCTGCGATCGTGCTACGGATGTCTTCCGTCAGGCTGATGGTGTACGTCTGGCCGGGGTCCAGATCGTTTTCCGGATCGACAGTGATGCGGTGGCCCTGCACATACATCTGGGCAGGCACCGTTTCACCGCTGGCATCCAGCAGGCTGATAGTGTCGCCGTAGCTCAGGGTGCTCTCATCCACAGGCTCCGTGAGCTGGATGCGAAGCACGGACATGTCCGTGGCTGGGTAGAGGTCGTCGCCCGCGGGAATAAAGCGGGCGACACGGAACCCGGTGCCTTCGGTCCGATCCAGCAAGGGGCCATGCCTGGCGGGCGCGGTGGTAAAACTGATGCCGCCACCGGGCAGTTCAATGTCACCCATGCTCGTGCTGAGACCCTGATGAGTCAGTGTGTAGCGGGTACCCGGTTGCAGCGGCGTGGCCGGTCTGGCGGCAATACCGCGCTGGCCGCTGGTCATGGTGAGGTCTGTGAGGGCGATCACATCGCCCTGGTCGCTGCGCAACTCCAGCATCTCGGGCGTCAGGTCATCATTCACCGATAATTCCCGGGTGAAACGCATGAACACCGGCGCGGTGACCGGAACCGCCGCCTGGTTGGCGGTAGGGTAGCTGAAATAGAGCTCACCCGGTGTGCGGTCCGTTTCGCTGACGGTCTGTTCCTCGCCTCCGCATCCCGTCAGTGTGGTGACGGCGATAGCCATCGCCAGTAAAAGGCGTTGGCAGGACAAGGCGGAGCCTGGCGGGTTCGCATGGGGACAGCCACTGAAACGTTTGTTCATTTCAATACTCCATTATTGTTTTGAGTCGTCGCGGCGCGAGTGGCGCTTTACTTCGTTCCCCGAATGGTAGGCTCCGTGGCGGGGTTAAAGGTGTGGCTGGGATGACGGAATAACCCGCAGGGCGAAGTCAACGCCGTTGCCAAAACGTTATCGTTGCGCGGTTTGCGTGGATTATCGAGATGAGTTGATGTTGTTTTTTGTTGGATTTTTGTGATGCAGGTCACGTTATCGTCCGCATCAGTGTAAAGCAACCTGGCAAAAAACCATCCTGTTTGTCGGTTTTATTTACAGTGCTGTGATTGGTCACCGTCTAGAGGGAGTCTTAACTGCCTGATACTGAGACCTTGCCGCAAGGGTGGTGCAAAGGTTGCTCCTTTAATAGGCAGAGAGGATCAAATGATCTCGTGCGCTCTGTTAAGGCATTAGAAGGAGACGACGAATGACACGGAACCTACGGATACGGTCACGTCTTGGGGTGATTCCCCTGATGATGCTGCTAAGCCAGGTAGCCCAGGCTGCTGATACGGGGGTGGTGGAAGTGCCCGAGCCGGGTACGCTTGCCCTGATTGCCCTTGGACTGCTTGCCCTTGCGGTACGGCGGTGGAATACGACCCATAAGCGCTGACGCATGTCGGTCGATTTTACAGGAGAGTGGTGGGCCCAGCAGGACTCGAACCTGCGACCAAGGGATTATGAGTCCCCTGCTCTAACCAACTGAGCTATAGGCCCGATCAGCGAATGCTGTTTTGAAGAGTGTTTCCGGAGGGGAAACAAAGCGGGCGCCATTATACCGGTGAGGTGTGGCGCCCGCTACTGTTGTGGTGCTTATCCGTTGCCCTGATCGTCGATAAAGCCGCGCAGGTGATCGGAGCGGGAAGGGTGGCGCAGCTTGCGCAGGGCCTTGGCTTCGATCTGACGGATACGCTCCCGGGTCACGTCGAACTGCTTACCGACTTCTTCCAGGGTGTGGTCAGTGTTCATCTCGATACCGAAGCGCATACGCAGCACCTTGGACTCGCGGGCCGTAAGGCCGGCCAGTACCGAGCGGGTGGCTTCGCGCAGGCCTTCCGCGGTGGCGGAATCCACCGGGGAGAGGGCCTGGATGTCTTCGATGAAGTCGCCCAGGTGGCTGTCTTCGTCATCGCCGATTGGGGTTTCCATGGAGATCGGTTCCTTGGCGATCTTCAGCACCTTGCGGATCTTGTCCTCGGGCATCTCCATGCGCTCGCCCAGCTCTTCCGGCGTGGGCTCGCGGCCCATTTCCTGCAGCATCTGGCGGGAAATCCGGTTGAGCTTGTTGATGGTCTCGATCATGTGCACCGGAATACGAATGGTGCGGGCCTGGTCCGCAATGGAGCGGGTGATGGCCTGACGAATCCACCAGGTGGCGTAGGTGGAGAACTTGTAGCCACGACGGTATTCGAACTTGTCCACGGCCTTCATCAGCCCGATGTTGCCTTCCTGGATCAGGTCCAGGAACTGCAGTCCACGGTTGGTGTACTTCTTGGCAATGGAGATCACCAGACGCAGGTTGGCCTCAACCATTTCTTTCTTGGCGCGGCGAGCCTTGGCTTCACCGATGGAGACGCGACGGTTGATCTCTTTGATGTCGGCTACGTCCAGATCCACTTCGGTCTGAATGTTCTGGATGCGCTTCTGCAGGCGGACGATTTCGTCAACCCGCTCACTGACGGCGGCGGCATAGGGCTTTTTGCTTTTGCCGATCTTCTCTGCCCAGTCGAGGCTGGTTTCGTTGCCGGGGAAGGACTTGATGAAGTCCTTGCGCGGCATTTTGCTTTCCTTGACGCAGATCTGCATGATCGCGCGTTCGTTTTCACGGACCAGGTCGTTGGTGGAGCGAACCACGTTCACCAGCTCTTCAAAGGCCTTGTTGGCGAGCTTGAACGGAGCGAATACCTGGCCCAGCTCGTTGAGCGCGGCCTGGGTCTTCTTGTCGCCACGACCGTGCTTTTCCAGCGCGGTGTGCGCGGCATCAAGCTTCTCTTTCAGCAGCTCGAAGCGCAGGCGGGTTTCTTCCGGGTCCGGACCGTTGTCGGTTTCTTCTTCGCTGTCGTCATCGTCATCATCGGAAGAAGAGTCGGAATCCACAGTCGTGTCCGCCGGGGTTTCCTCGCCCATGAATGGCTCGGCGTCGTCGGGGTCGAGAAACCCGGTCACGATGTCGCTGATGCGGCCTTCGTTCTCGATGATGCGCTCGTACGCCTGCAGTACGGTGCCAGCGGTGCCCGGGAAGTGGGCAACGGCTGCCATCACGTCGCGGATGCCTTCCTCGATGCGCTTGGCGATAACAATTTCGCCTTCGCGGGTAAGCAGCTCAACGGTGCCCATTTCCCGCATGTACATGCGCACAGGGTCCGTGGTGCGGCCAGCGTCGGTTTCAACAGCGGCGAGGGCGGCAGCGGCCTCGGCGGCAGCGGCTTCGTCAGCGGTGGAGTCGCCTTCGGTCATGAGCAGCGTGTCGGCGTCGGGAGTTTCCTCGCACACCTGGATGCCCATGTCATTGATCATGCGGATGATGTCTTCCACCTGATCCGGATCGGCAATGTCTTCCGGGAGGTGGTCATTTACCTCGGCGTAAGTCAGGTAACCTTGTTCCTTGCCTCGTGCAATGAGGTCTTTCAAACGTGATTTCTGCGAATTGCCTGACATAGACACCCTGTGAACTCGCTGGTAAAAGGAAAAAAGTTAAACAGCCATTATAGCTGTCGCTCGGTTGCTCTGCCACCGGATGGTTAGATGGTGATCAACGCTTCAAGTTTCAAGTGCAATACGGTGGAAACCCCGTATTTTCCGGTATTTCCGGCCCCATGGGGCCGGCCGGTCAGTCTTCCGGGCCGCCGCTCAGGGCTCTCAGTTCCTGGCGCTCTTCCGGGCTCAGGTCTGCAAGGCTGCGCTTGGACGACAGCAGTGCGCTCAGCCGTTGTTTTCGCGCGGCTTCCTGGTTCGGGCTCAATAATTCCCGGGCTCCGGCCAGGGTTTTCTCCCGCGACGGAATGTGTTCGATACCGTCAAACAGGTTGTAAAAGCGGCTCCTGGCCTGGCTGTCCGTGGCCAGGGTGCGGACCAGCGCCCGTCGGTTTCCGATCTGGCGCTCCAGAATCCATTCGGCAAAGCCCCGCGCCAGACGGTACTGTCGGGACTGGCGAGCCAGTTCGACGACATCGCTGGCCATGTCGGGCGCTTCCACCAGGGCCAGGCACAGGGTGCTGTCCTTGTTGAGACGGACATCGATCCGTTCTTCCTGGACCCGGTCCCGGCGATCCCCGAACCGTTTCTGTCCTGGCTGGGGGCGGCGGTTCTGCCAGTCGTTCCGGCCACCGCACAACCGTAGCATCTCATGCCACATGGCATCCCGAAGGGTGCTCCTGGGCATCTTGTTCAGCAGGGGCTCCACCCGTGCCCGCAGCTCGCCACGATTCTCCGGCAGTTGCAGGTCCAGCCCTTCGCTTTGCCGGTCGAAGAGGAACCGGGACAGGGGCGTGGCGCCTTCAATACGCTTACGGAAAGCGTCGGGCCCTTCCTTGCGCACCAGTGTGTCCGGGTCCTCTCCATCCGGGAGCATCAGGAACTGCAGGTGCAGTCCGTCTGCCATCAGTTCGAGCGCATTCTCCATGGCACGATCCGCAGCGCGGAATCCGGCCTGGTCACCGTCAAAACAGAACACGATGTGCCGTACCTGCCGCAGCAGGGCGGTAAGGCTGTCCTGGTTCGTAGCTGTACCCAGGGTGGCCACCGCGAAATGGATGTCGTGCTGTGCCAGCGCGATAACATCCATATAGCCTTCCACCACCAGCAGTTTGTCGAGCTGGCGTATAGCCTGTTTTGCTTCGTACAGGCCGTAGATCTCGCGACTTTTGTGAAATACATCCGACTCAGGGGAGTTGATGTACTTGGCCTTGTCATCGCCGAGGGTGCGCCCTCCGAAGGCGATGGTTTTGCCACGGCTGTTGCGGATGGGGAACATCACCCGATTACGGAACAGATCCCGTGGGCGGCCATACTTGTCCGAGACCGTGCCGGTCTCAATCAGAGGCCCCTGTAAATCCTTGCTGCTGGCATCGAAAAGTGCGGTACCGGCGCCAGGTGCGAAGCCCAACTGGTACCGTTCGATGATGTTGTCATCCAGCCCCCGCTGCTTCAGGTAGTCCCGGGCCAGCTCGCCCTGGGGGCTACGCAGGGCAGACTGGTAGAAGCGGCTGGCGAAATCCAGCGCGTCGGTCAGTGTGCGGGCTTGCTGGATTTCCTGGCGCGCGCTCTGGTCGTAAGGCACTTCCAGGCCAGCGCGTCGTGCCAGCTCTTCCACCGCATCGGTGAAGCCCAGTCCTTCGAATTCCCGCACGAAGCTGATGGCGTCACCGTGGGCGCCACAACCGAAGCAGTGGTAAAAGCCTTTGTCGGGCCGAACGTTGAAGGACGGTGTTTTCTCATCATGAAACGGGCAGCGGGCCTTGTAGTTGGCCCCGGCCTTTTTCAGCGTAATGCGGGATCCGATAAGCTCCGCCAGATCGACCCGGTCGAGGAGATCTTCAACAAAGCGTTGAGGGATCAGTCCGCTCATGATGACTCCGGTTGCGCAGAAGGTGCCGGCTTAGCGAAGCCAATAGCCAAAAATGCCGCCGAAGCCAGGCCTCGGCGGCATTTTGGAATCGCTCTGTGCAGCCTGCGGCTGAACAGGCGATCAATGGTTTGCAGTCAAGCGGCGTCTGCTGAAGCTTAGTACAGACGCTCGAACTTGCGCTGTTCCCGCTGAAGCTTCTTGAGATGACGCTTAACCGCGGCAGCTGCCTTGCGCTTGCGAACGGCTGTCGGCTTCTCGTAGTGCTCACGACGACGTACTTCCGACAGGACGCCTGCTTTTTCGCAGGAACGCTTGAAGCGACGCAGTGCTACGTCAAACGGTTCATTCTCTTTCACTTTAACAGCTGGCATTCGAAAATCACCTACCTGATGTATTCGGTTTCTGTTGTGTCTGATCGACTCGTGCGTCAAATCGACTCGATACCTGGTCAGATTGGCTAAAACTCGACCAGTGCATATTTAAGGGCGGCAATGATAGCGCCTGCTTCGGGGTAAGGTCAATGTTTGTTCGATGAAACTGCCAGCAGGTTTCGGCTTTCTGCTAAAATAGCTGCCCTGTCCATTCACGCCACTCGTAGTGACCCTTGTCTATGCTGATTCTCGGAATTGAAACTTCCTGCGATGAAACCGGTGTTGCCCTTTACGACAGTGAAGCCGGGCTGCTCGCCCACGCCCTGTTCAGTCAGATTGATATGCACGCGGATTATGGCGGCGTGGTGCCGGAGCTGGCCTCACGGGATCACGTTCGCAAACTGCTGCCGTTGTGCGATCAGGTGCTGTCAGACGCCGGGCGCACCCGTCATGATATCGAGGGCATCGCCTACACCGCGGGCCCCGGTCTGGTTGGCGCACTGATGGTCGGCGGGTCGGTGGCCCACGCCCTGGGATACGCGCTGGATGTACCGGTGCTGGGTGTACACCACATGGAAGGGCATTTGCTCGCTCCCATGCTGGAGCCGGCACCGCCGGCGTTCCCCTTCGTTGCACTGCTGGTGTCTGGCGGCCATACCCAGTTGGTCAGGGTCGATGGCATTGGTGAGTACCAATTGCTGGGTGAATCCGTGGACGACGCTGCGGGTGAAGCCTTTGATAAAACGGCGAAGATGCTTGGGCTGGATTACCCGGGCGGTCCCCGGGTGGCGGCGCTGGCAGAACAGGGCGAAGCCGGCCGTTACCGTTTTCCGCGCCCGATGACAGATCGCCCGGGGCTGGATTTCAGTTTCAGCGGGCTGAAAACATTCACGCTGAATACGGTGACAGCGGGGCAGGAGGCAGGGGCGCTCGACGACCAGACCCGTGCCGATATCGCCCTGGCATTTGAGGCAGCGGTTGTGGACACCCTCACCATCAAATGTCGTAGGGCGTTGGAGCAGACCGGTTGCAGGCGACTGGTGATCGCCGGAGGTGTCAGTGCCAACAAACGCCTGAGGGCCGGATTGGAAAAAATGACGGCGAAACTTCAGGCCAGTGTGTTTTACGCCCGCCCCGAGTTCTGTACCGACAACGGCGCCATGATTGCCTATGCGGGGTGTCAGCGGCTGCAGGCAGGGCAGCGTGATGGTGAGCGCATACTGGCGGTGCCCCGCTGGCCCATGGACACGCTGCCGCCGTTGTCCCGTCCCTGCGAGGATGGACTGGTCAGCTAACGGGTCAGAAGCGGGTTTCGCGGCCCTGAGCCAGGCGTATCAGGTTGTTGCGATGGCGCACCACGATGAGGATGGCCAACAGGCCGAACAGCGGCAGGGTCTCGGGTTCGATCAGGGCGCTGATCAGCGGGCCACAGACAATCGCGATCACCGACGCCAGCGCTGAGATACGCCAGCGCCACATAATGACCAGCCAGATCAGGGCAAGGAGCAAGGTAGTGACAGGAGCCAGGGCCAGGCCGGCTCCCAGGGCCGTTGCCACGCCCTTGCCTCCCTTGAAGCGGTAGAACGCAGGAACCATGTGCCCGGTCACGGCACACAGGGCCACCATGGCCTGGGCGAGGATAGAAAGGTTGCTGTGATGGGCGATCCAAACTGGAATAAAGCCTTTTGCGGCGTCCAGTAACAGGGTCAGCGCGGCTGGCAACCAGCCACCATTGCGGTATACATTGGTGGCGCCGGGGTTGCCCGATCCCAGGGATCGCGGGTCCGGCAAGCCCCAGAGCCGGCAGATTTCCAGTGCAAACAGTACCGACCCGGCAATATAAGCCAGGGCGCAGAGCAGCACGGTCAGTATGGGATCGCTCATGACAGATCATCGGTCCTGATTGCGGACAAAGACGCGCCCGGGTCATTTGTGCGAAAATGCCGGCCCCCGATGCGGCAGGCATAGCACACAACATTAGCCCCAGGCTGCATCGGATTCAATCAGCAAAGCGTGTAACCCGGGAGAAGCAACCGGTGACAGACAAGGTTCTGATCGAAGGCCTGGCCGTGGAAGCGGTGATCGGCGTCTATGAGTGGGAGCGCGACGTAACCCAGCGCCTGCTGGTGGATCTGGAGATGGCATGGGATAACCGGGTGGCGGCGAAGTCCGACGACGTTGCGGACGCGCTGGATTACGCGGCGGTCAGCGCCCGTGTTGACCAGTGGCTGCGTGGTGCCCAGCCAGCGTTGCTGGAGACGGCCGCAGAGGGGATTGCGGATATGATCCGCGCGGAGTTTGGTGTGGGCTGGTTGAAGTTGACGCTGCGTAAGCCCGGCGCCGTACCGGCAGCAACGGCCGTCGGCGTTTGCATCGAGAGAGGGCAGGACCATGTCTGAATCCCGGGTCTATATCAGCATCGGCAGCAACGTGGACCGGGTGCAGCATGTAACGGCGGCGCTTGACGCATTGGCTGACTGGTTTGGTCCACTGATCATTTCGCCCGTCTACGAAAGCGAATCGGTGGGTTTTGATGGCTCGCCCTTCTACAACCTGGTGGTGGGGGTCGACACCGGATGGAGCGTTGGCGAACTCTCGCGCCGCTTTAAACAGCTGGAAGCCGAAAACGGCCGCCGCCGGGAAGCCCCGAGGTTCAGCGCGCGAACGCTGGACCTGGATATTCTTACCTACAACGACGCCGTGGGTGAGGTTGAGGGTGTTGAGCTGCCCCGGGGAGAAATCCTGAAGAATGCCTTTGTGCTCTGGCCCTTGGCGGATGTGGCGCCGCAGGAGCGGCATCCGGTGTGCCAGAAGACCTACCGGCAGCTGTGGCAGGAATATGCCAGCGATCAGCGACTCTGGCCCGTGGACTTCACCTGGCGGGGCCAGGTCATTTCACGGACGCTGTGAGCGAAACAGCCGAATCAGATGCTCTGTGGAGCTGTCGCTGGGTGCCGTGGCGGTGGTTCCCAGCAGTTGACCGAAAATGTTCCTGCCCATCTCTTTCCCGAGCTCTACCCCCCACTGGTCAAACGAATCCACGTCCCAGATGACGCCCTGGACAAAGGTGCGATGCTCATAGAGCGCAATCAGCGCGCCCAGTGTCGTCGGGGTGAGTTTGTCCAGAATGAGTGTGTTGCTGGGTTTATTGCCAGGAATGGCCTTGTGTGGCGCCAGCGTACGGGCCTGCTCCGTGGACAAGCCGGCGGCCATTAATTCGTCACGTGCTTCGCTTTCGGTCTTGCCCGCCATCAATGCCCTGGACTGGCTCAGGCAGTTAGCAAACAGGGCGGCGTGATGATCACAGACCGGATGATGGCTCTGCAGGGGAATGATGAAATCCGCCGGAATCAGGCGGGTACCCTGGTGCAGTAATTGATGGTAGGCATGCTGGCCATTGGCTCCCACGCCCCCCCAGATGATGGGGCCGGTCTGGTAGGCAACCCGGTGGCCATCCTGGGTGACGCATTTTCCGTTGCTTTCCATATCCAGCTGCTGGAGGTGCGCTGGCAAGCTGTCCAGGGTGTGATCGTAGGGCAGGATGGCGTGGGTTTCAGCGCCCCAGAAATTGTTGTACCAGACACTGAGCAGGGCCATGAGCACCGGCAGGTTGCGCTCCCAGGGCGTGTGACGGAAATGCTCATCCATGGCGCGGGCGCCTTCAAGCAGTGCCCGGAAATGGTCCATGCCGGTCACCAGGGCGATGGGCAGACCGATGGCGGACCACAATGAATAGCGGCCGCCCACCCAATCCCACATGGGGAAGACGTTGTCGGTCGTGATCCCGAACCGGACCGCTTCCGGTGTATTCGCGGTCACCGCCACAAAATGCTTTGCCACGGCGGCTTGAGAACCGCCGTTGGCCAGGAACCAGTCTTTCGCCACCCGGGTGTTTTCAAGCGTTTCCTGGGTCCGGAACGACTTTGACTGAACCAGGAACAGTGTGGTTTCCGGTGACACCTGTGCCAGCACCTCGGAAATATCAGTGCCATCGATGTTGGCGACAAAATGAGGCCTGATCTGACCCTGATGGAAAGGGCGCAGGGCTTCCGCTGCCAGTTTGGGGCCCAGGTAGGACCCTCCGATACCAATGCTTACCACGTCTGTGAAAGGTTTGCCGGTATGGCCGCGGCGTTGGCCCCCGAGCACGTCCGCCGTGAACCGTTTCATGCGGGCGAGCGTGTCCTGTATATCCGGGACGATGTCCTGACCGTTGACCAGCAGCGGGTCGTTACCATCGCCCCTGAGGGCGGTGTGAAGGGCGGGTCGCTGTTCCGTGGTGTTGACCCGTTCGCCGCGAAACAATGCTTCTGTGCGAGCGGAGAGGTCGCGGGCCCTGGCGAGCTTCAGCAACCCATCCAGTACTTGCTCATTGATGAGGTTCTTGGCGTAGTCCAGGGATAGCCCGGCACCCTCGGCAAAGAACCGCTTGCCCCGATCCGGATCCTGCGCGAACAGGTCGCGCATGTGAACCGTTTTGAGCTGTTGCTGCAGTGCAGCCAGCGCCTGCCACTCGGGTTGGGAAGTGAGAGACGCGGTGTCCTGGGCCATGGTCGAGTCCTTTCGTTCAGAATACGAGAGTCAGAGCGCTGCTCATCAGAGCGAGACGGACAGGTTGTCTATCAGCCGCGTGGTGCCGAGGAAGGCGGCCACCAGCAGGGTGAGTTCCTTGTCCCCGGCTGTTGCCGGCTTCAGGGTTTCGCTGTTGACGATGTTGAAGTAATCGGGGCGCAATCCTGCCGCCGCCAGATGTTCGATGGCCGCCCGCTCAATGGCCGCGAAGTCGGTGTGGCCTTCCTTCAACCTGTCAGCGCTCTGCTGTAACGTGCGATACACCGCCGGTGCAACGGCCCGTTCCGTTTTGCTGAGGTAGCCATTGCGTGAGCTCTTGGCGAGGCCGTCTGCTTCGCGCACTGTGGGTGCGCCAATCACCTCAACCGGAATCATCAGGTCCCGGACGAGTTTGCGAATAACCGCCAGTTGCTGAAAATCCTTCTCTCCGAACACAGCGATGTCGGGCTGTACCATGTTGAACAGCATGGTAACCACCGTCGCGACGCCCTCAAAATGTCCGGGACGACTCGCACCGCAATGGCCATCACTGACTTCCGGAACCACCACTTTGGTCTGTTGCACCAGTCCGTGGGGGTAGACTTCCTCCACATCGGGTGCGAACACCAGGGTATTACCGGCGGCTTCCAGCTGGCGCTGGTCGTCCTCGAGGGTCCGGGGGTAGGTGTCCAGGTCTTCACTGGCGCCGAACTGCATCGGATTGACGAAGATGCTGGTCACCACCACGTGGGCCGCTTCGCTGGCCTTGCGGACGAGGGAGATGTGCCCCTCGTGCAGGTTGCCCATGGTCGGTACCAGGCCAATGGTTTTGCCTTCGCGACGGTAGCCGCGAAGGATGGTGCGCAGTTCTCTCAGGGAGTTGACAGTTCTCATGCTTTGAACGTGTGCTCCTCGGCGGGGAATGAGCGGTCTCGAACAGCGGCCACGTATTGCTCAATGGCGGTCTGGATGGAATCGTTTCCGGCCAGGAAGTTCTTTACAAAGCGAGGTTTGCGACCTGTGGTAACACCCAGCATGTCGTGGAGCACGAGCACCTGGCCATCGGTATCGGAACCTGCGCCAATGCCAATAACAGGGGCCTTCACCGCCTGGGTAATCCGGGCTGCCAGCGGGGCCGGTACACATTCCAGCAGAATGATATCCGCTCCTGCGGCTTCCAGTTCACAGGCGTGCTCAATCATCATTTCGGCAGCCTGCTCGTCCCGGCCCTGCACCTTGTAGCCGCCAAACTTATTGACAAACTGTGGGGTCAGTCCCAGGTGGGCGCATACAGGCACACCGCGTTCGCTGAGGGCGGCGATGGTGTCGGTCATCCAGTCCGTCCCTTCCAGCTTGACCATGTGGGCGCCTGCCCGCATCAGCTCAGCCGCGTTCTCCAGTGCGGCCTCGGTGGTGCCGTAACTCATGAATGGCATGTCTGCCATGACCAGTGCGCCTCGGTTGCCTTTGGCGACCGAACTCACGTGGTAGATCATCTGGTCCATGGTGACCGGGAGGGTGCTGTCGTGACCCTGAAGCACCATTCCCAGGGAATCGCCGATCAGGATGACATCCACGCCGGCTTCGCTGACGATTTGGGCGAAGGTCGCGTCGTAGGAGGTCAAGGCGGCAAAGGCCTCGCCCTTCTGTTTATATTCCCGCAGGGTATTGATGGTTACAGCCATAGAATCCTTGCCTTGTGGGTGGATGGGCCAAGACTGTGCCGGGGTCTGCCGGCGCTCAGGTGTTAAGGGTAATCCGGGGGTGAGACTGAGGCAATAGTACCACGAAGCCCACGGCTCAGCTGAGTGGCGAGTGAAGCCGTGGAAGCGGCGGCAACACTCGCAGTCCGTTGTCCGGACATTGCTGGCGCAGCTCGGCAATGGTGCGTCCGTCAGGGAGCGCCAGATCGGCCTTCAGGTCAAGCAGCGGCTGAAGCGCAAAGTCACGGTTGGGCAGTTCGCGGTGGGGGACAGTCAGGCGCTCATGCTCGATGGCTTCTGTGCCGAACAGAAGGATGTCCAGGTCCAGCGTCCTGGGGCCCCAGCGCTGGGTTCGTTTGCGCCCGTGCTGCTGTTCAATCGCTTGCAATTGATCCAGCAACCCAAGGGCGTCGAGCCGTGTTTGCAGCCAGATCGCGCCGTTCACAAAATCCGGCTGATCCTGAGGGCCTACCGGTCGGCTGCTGTAAAACGCAGACTGGGCCACCAGGGTTGATTGTGGCAGGGCCGCGAGGCTGGCGACGGCGCTGGCCAGTTGGGCGGTCGGATCCTCAAGGTTGCTGCCAAGGCCGATAAAGGCATCTCGCATGACCATGGCATCAGTTCCGCGTAGCGGGCTTGCGTTTGCGACGACGTTTCTTGGGTGCCTCGGAGGTAAGCTCGCTCAGCATGCGCTCCTGACCACGTTCATCGGTGGCCTGGAAGTCGGTCCACCAACGACCGAGCCCCGGCTCGATTTCACCCGCGGATTCCCGCACGAGAAGAAAATCGTAAGCGGCCCTGAAGCGCGGGTGCGACATGGTGACGAATGCACGTTTGCCCTGTCGGCGGGGCAGGCGCATCTGCAATTCCCAGATTTCCTTCATGGGGCCTGAGAACCGTTTGGGGATCGAAGTTGCCTGTACCTGGCGTCCGATCACCTTGGCAATGGCCCCATGCAGTGCCGGCTGAACCGGATCGCCGTTATCCTGACGCTGGCGCCATTCGGACTGAAGGGCTGGCCAGAGCATGGCGGCAAACAGGAAGTAAGGAGTTACGGATTTTCCCTGGGCGATGCGGGCGTCGGTGTTGCGCAGAGCCTGTCGAATCAGTTCATCCGGTTCGCCGGCGTTGAGGGCGCGCACAGTCTCGGGAAACAGCGGCGCCAACAGGTTGTACTCGCGCAGCAGATCGTAAGTGGCTTCCCCGTAGCCGGCGGAAAACAGTTTCAGCACCTCGTCGAACAGACGTGCCGGGGGAATGTGGGTGAGCAGCGGAGCCAGTTCACGAATCGGCGCTTCGGTAGCCGCTTCAATTTCAAAGCCCAGCTTAGCCGCAAAGCGGACGGCGCGAAGCATGCGCACCGGGTCTTCCCGATAGCGGGTTTCAGGGTCACCGATCAGTCGGATCTGGCGATTGGCCAGGTCGTCGATGCCGTTGGCGAAGTCGATTACGGTGAAGTCACGGATGCAGTAATAGAGCGCATTAACCGTGAAGTCGCGGCGCAGGGCATCTTCTTCCTGGGAGCCGTACACATTGTCCCGAAGCAGCAGGCCGTGTTCACTGGTGCGGCGGTCGTCATCCTCGGTGTCGTCCGGTGTTTCGATGGCATTGCCGCGGAAAGTGGTCACTTCGATGACTTCCCGGCCAAAGACCACGTGCACGATTCGGAAGCGACGACCGATCAGTCGCGAATTGCGGAACAGGTCATGGACTTCTTCCGGTGTGGCGTTGGTGGCGATGTCGAAGTCTTTCGGCTGGCCGCCGAGGAGGATATCCCGCACGCCGCCGCCCACCAAATAAGCCTCAAAGCCGGACTTGTTCAACCGGTGGAGCACCTTTTTGGCCGGTTCGCTGATGGCGGTACGGGACACGCTGTGCTGGTCGCGGGGAATTTCCCTGCGCTCGTAGGCGCGCGGCGCAGACTTGCCATTGCCGGACATCAGGGAACGGATTTTTTCGACGGACTGCTCGAAGATCGAAGAGATTGATTTAGGCATTGAATTCCGTTAGTGCATGAGCAAAAACGAGAGTTTAACGGTTTGGACAGGATTTGCACACGTTTGCGGGTGAATGGGTCGTAAAAAGCGATGGGGATGGGTCATCAAGATGGAGCGGGGCACGTTTCGTGGCCCTGAAAATCAAAAGGCGGATTCGTGTTCACGAACCCGCCCTGAAAGCGTTGACGATCTGCATTGTTTTTGTTGTTGCCGGGATTGTTCTTCGTTTTTTTACCCCACTGTGTATCTCCAAGTTCGGAGATGTCAGTCGTGCAAACGGAAGGCTTTGAATACACAGAGCGGTCAGTAGCATCGGGCAAGTCATGGGTAAATGCAGCGGCGCCTGGAAGACGATTCTTATCTACATCTACAACTCGCTCGTGCCAAGGGACCCCTAAAAAGCACAGTACCCAAAACACTCAGTTCGCTTACGTTCTATTCTTGTTTTTGTTGCTGAACGTTTTCCTGCAGCTTTTTGTTTTTGTTTTGGCGCTGCGTCGTCACTCTTGTTTTTGTTGTTGTGCCCTTAATAGACTGCAGGGCTTGTGCCAGTTTTTAAAAACCTTTAATTAACAGTGGGTTAATAAAATAGCGCCAGTAAGTGTTACCCCGTATTCCTGATAAGTGTTACCCCCGTCTCAGTTTTGAATTTTTGAGTGTTACCGTACGGAACAGGGGGTAACAAATGAGTATCGGTTCACACCTTTGGTCCGGTGGCTGATCGTGGCTCTGCAGGTAGGGCTCCTGATCAGTTGCCGGATGCCTTCTTGCGGGGGATGCCCAGCCGCTGCCGACGCTCCCACAGCGACTTGCGACTGATGCCAAGCTTCTGTGCCAGCTCGGTTTCGCTCATTTTGTCCTGATTTTCCAGAACAAAGTGCTGAAAGTAGTCTTCCAGTGACAGATCGTTGGAAGAGTCGGGCTCGCGGGACCGTACCTGTTCGTTATTGCCCTCTACCAGGGTTTCGGGGATGTACTCGTCGCCGCTTTCGTATTCCAGATCCAGCAGCGAGGGCGTGATCAGGTCGGAGTCGCACAGGATGGTAGCCCGCTCAATGGCATTCTCCAGTTCCCGGACATTGCCAGGCCAGCGATGCCGTTCCAGGGCCCGCATGGCTTCCGGGCTGAGGTTCAGCTTCGGCTTGCCCATTTTGTCACCCTGGCGCTTGAGGAACCGCTGGGCCAGTCCGAGGATGTCGCTCTGGCGCTCCCGTAAGGGTGGAATTCGAACCTGCATGACGTTCAGGCGGTAGTACAGATCCTCGCGGAACTCACCGGTGCGGGTCATGGCCTTGAGGTTGCGGTGGGTTGCGGCAATCATCCGCACGTTGACCTGCCGGCTCTGGGTGGAGCCCACCTTGCGTATCTCTCCCTCCTGGAGCACTCGCAACAATCTCGCCTGGGCTTCCGGGGGCAGTTCGCCTATTTCATCCAGAAACAGGCTGCCGCCGTCGGCTGCCTCAATCAGCCCGGTACGGGCGGAAACAGCGCCAGTGAACGAGCCTTTTTCGTGGCCGAACAGTTCAGACTCAATGAGGCTCTCGGGAATGGCGGCGCAGTTGACGGAAATCAGCGGTTTGGATGCCCTGGGACTGAGAAGGTGAAGGGCACGGGCGGCAAGCTCCTTACCGGTACCTGATTCACCCTGGATAAGCACCGTGGTTTCTGTGGGCGCCACCTTCCGGATCAGGGTAAAGACTTTCTGCATGGCGTCGCATTGCCCGAACATGATGCTTGCGGGATCACTGCGGGTGCTCTCGGGGGCGTCCGCCGTGGTGTTTTCGGCAGTTTCCTCCTGTTTGGCGGGTTTGCGCGCCAGAATGTTCTCCACTGCGGCCAGCATTTCATCGTGGTCGAAGGGTTTGGCGATGTACTCGACCGCCCCCATCTTCATGGAGTCGACGGCCGATCGCAGGCTGGCGTAACTGGTCATAATCAGGACTGGCGTGTTGGGGGCACGATTGATCAGTTCCGTACCAGCCGCGCCGGGCAGCCTGAGATCAGAAATAATGAGGTCGAATTCGTCTGGCTCGTGGCTTTGTTCCGCTTCTTCCACCGAGCCGGCATCGGCTACTTCGTAGCCGGCATGCTGCAGCAGTTTGCGCACGGCCGAGCGGATTATCTCTTCGTCTTCCACGATCAGGATGCGAGGCATAGGATATTACGACCTTTCTTTCAGGCTGATGGCAGCATTGCCGGTTTCCGGTTCATACGCGGGCAGTTTCAGGCGTACGCAGGTGCCACGGTTTCGTGTCAGGTCCGCCGGACTTTCCACATGAATGTTGCCGTAATGCTCTTCAACAATGCTGTACACCAGCGAGAGCCCAAGCCCGGTACCTTTGTTGGGCGCTTTTGTGGTGTAAAAGGGTTCAAATATGTGGTCGAGCTGATCAACCGGAATGCCCGACCCTTCATCGATGACTTCGATAATAGCGGAGTAGCCGTCGCGGTTTCCACCGACACGAATGCGGCCACCATCGGGGGATGCGTCCCGGGCATTGGCCAGCAGGTTGACGAACACCTGGACCAGGCGCTGCTCGTCGCCCAGCACCATCAGATTCTCCGGGCAGTCGTTCTGGTAGTGAATGCCCAGGCCGCGGTCACTGAGCGACAGCAGGTTAATGGACTCGTCGATACAGCGACGGATCACCACGGGTTCGTAGCGGTTGGCCTGGGAGTGATTCCCCGTCCGTGCGAAGTTCATCAGGGATTGCAGGATGGCGGAAATGCGACGGGTTTGCTGCTGAATCTGCTCGGCCGTAGAGAGAATGTCGGGGTCGTCGGTTTCCAGTTTCAGGTTCTGGGCCAGGGACGAGATGCCGGTGACCGGATTGCCAATCTCATGGGCAACGCCTGCGGCCAGGCGACCCACGGAAGCCAGACGTTCACTGTGCATCAGTTCGTCTTCGAGCAATCGGGTTTCGGTTTGGTCCTCCACCAGGATGATGCTGCCACCTTCCGGATGGTCGGGGCCGCTCAGCGCTGCTTTGTGCAGGTTGAGCCAGTGTGGTTTGCCGTTCAGATCCAGGCGGTGCTTGTAGCGGTGCAGGTCTTCACCGCTGTTGAAATCATCCAGGAGCAGGTGCCAGTGCTCGGGCAGCGCCTGAAGCCGTGCCCCCACAACATCGTCGGCGGTAATGCCCGTCAGTTGTTCGATGGCGTTGTTCCACATCAGTATTTCGCCATCGTCTCCCATGGAACAGGCCGGTATGGGCAGGTTTTGCAGTGTCTGGCGATAATGCCGGCGAAGGTTGTCGAGCTCTCCCGCCAGCCCGGTGAGCTGGTTCTGGTAGTCGCCGAGGGCCCGTTCGACATATCGGATGTCCTGGGCGGTACCGCCACTGGCCATGGGTTTGTAACCCAGGTGTCGCTTGACCAGGTCGCGGGCAACCGCCGGCCCCAGCAGCCCGGAAAGGTTAACCTCAACCTGGTCCCGCAGTCGCCGTAACTGGTAAGGGCGGTATTCGACGTTCGGCAGTTTCAGTTGTGCCAATGCCCGTTCCACTTCCCGTTTGGCCACGCCCCGGCCGAGTGGGTCCGAGAGCTGACGCACGAAGTCGGCGGACGAGGTCGCCACCAGTTCACGGCGATGAGGTCGAGACAGCGCACCAAGCGAGCACGCCTGGGCCGCGCTGGTCTCCTCGGCACTGCTGCTGCTGAGAATGGAGACCAAAGCAAAGATGGTTACGTTCACCGTCAGGCTGATGAACGTGAAGATGTGCCAGTTGCTGTAGTCCGGCACCAGCGGCGCCCCCAGCCATTCCAGCAGGTTGGCGGTGTGGGAGAACGGCAGCACCAGAGTGACAATCCAGATCGCCAGGCCGGCGATCAGCCCCGCGATCAGTCCCCGCCGGTTCCCTTCCGGCCAGTAGATCACGCCCAGGGCGCCGGGCAACAGCTGCAGCATGCCCGATAGTGAAATCGCTCCCAGGATGGACAGGTCCAGGTTGCTGCCGATGGTCTCGTGGAACAGCAGCGCGGCAAAGATAATGACCGCGATCAGCAGGCGCTTGATCCAGCGCAGCCAGTGGTAGATATCACCGTGATCTTTGGGTGTTCTCAGGGGCAGCACCACATGGTTGAGCACCATGCCCGCCAGGGCCAGTGTGCTGACAATCATCAGACCGCTGGCAGCGGACAGGCCCGCGATGTACATCAGCAACGTCAGTGCGGGGCTGCCCAGGGCCTGGGCTGTACCGATGGCGTAGAAATTCGGGCCGGTGGTGGCGGCGAGTTCCTGTCCGCCCCAAAGAATCAGGGGAATCGGCAGCCCAAGTAATAACAGATACAGGGGCAGGCCCCAGCTTGCCTTGGCCAGGGCCTTGGGTGATGGATTCTCGCTGAAGGTCATGTGGTACATGTGGGGAAGCACCAGGGCTCCGGCAAACGACATGAGCATCAGTGCGCGCCAACTGCCATCGTCGATGTTCATGGTCATCGGGCTGGCCGGCGAGTTCTGGTTGTTCAGCCAGGTCTCCAGGCCGCCCATACCGCCGAAAACGCTGAACAGTATGACGCCACCCAGTACCAGCAGGGCGACAAGCTTTACCAGCGAGTCGAAGGCGATGGCCAGCACCAGCCCCTGGTGGCTTTCCGAACCCTGGTTGCGGCGCGTACCGAACAGCATGGCAAAGAGCACCACGGTGATGCTGAACATCACACTGATCACGTTGGGCGAGGTGTCCGGTGCGAGCAGGCTGGCCGACGTGGAAACCGCCTGTATCTGCATGCTCAACAAAGACAGTATGGCGGCGCCGGAGCAGACGGTGACCAGGGTGCCGGCCCACTGGCTGCGGTACCGGTAGGCGAACAGATCCGCCAATGAGGCCAGCTGGTAGGCGCGGCCGATGCGCATCACCGGATTGAGCAGCACCGGCGCCAGCAGGAACGCACCGCTGATACCCAGGTAGTAGGCCAGGAAGCCAAAGCCGGACTCTGCCGCCAGACCGACTGCGGCATACACGGCCCATATGCCGGCGTAGACGCCGAGGCTGAGGGTATAGACCAGTGGGTGGCGTACCCAGTGGCGAGGCAGCAGGCCGCGCTCGGTGATCCAGGCAACTCCGAATAGCAGTATCAGATACAGCAGGCTGGCCAGCAGCAGCCCGGCGGCGCTAAAACTCATTGGGGTCCCGCCGCCATTCCAGCCAGAACCCGATCGCAATCAGGCCGGCCCAGATAATGTAGGGGGTGTACCAGGCGTTTCCGGGAGAGGTCCACCAGTCGAGAATGTTCGGTGAGAAAATATAGATGGCCAGAACCAACAGGAAGACCAGACGGTAAATATACATCAGGCATGCGATCCGCGCTGAGTGTGTGAGGAGCTTTATACCACGTAGCTTACCGGGATGTCAGGGGTATTGCCTCCCGGCGCCAGTGGGTGACGGCCCACTCCAGGATATCGGTGACCGGGGCCGTGTCGAGGCCGTTCGGAGGCTGCTGCCCGAGTGTCTTGAGTGCCTGCAGGAGATTGCCGGCGGGCCGGTCATCGTCCAGCGCGGGCGCATGATTCTGCTTGCTCAGCTTCTGGCCCTGTTCGTTCAGGATAACCGGGATGTGAAGCCAGCGCGGTGGCGCGGCACCCAGTGCGCGGTAAATCTGTTGTTGCTGGGCGGTCATGTCCAGGAGATCAGAGCCGCGCACGACATCGGTGATGCCCTGATCCATGTCGTCCACAACCACCGCCAGCTGGTAAGCGAAAAATCCTTCCTTCCGCAGAATCACCGGATCATCCACTTCGGCGGTTACTTGCTGAGATTGTTCACCCAGCAGGTCGTCCTGCCACTGGCAGAGCTCATCGTGCAGGGCAAAGCGGATGGCCGATGGTCGTTCGCCGGGTTGGCTCTTGCCTTGCCGGCATTGTTCCGGATGGCGCCCATGATGGGCCTGCAATTGCTTGCGGGAGCAGGCGCAGCGATAAGCCGTGCCCTGGTTCAGGAGCGTCTCGATAGCGTTCTCGAACGCCACGTGTCGCTCTGACTGAAAGCGCACCGGTTCGTCCGGGGTCAGGCCGTGGCAGGTCAGGCTGTGGAGGATCTGCTCGGTAGCTTGCGGACTTTCCCGCAGTGGGTCGAGGTCCTCTATGCGGATCAGCCACTGGCCCTGGTGGACTTTGGCCTCAATGTAACTGGCCAGCGCTGTAACCAGCGAACCAAAGTGAAGTGGTCCGGTCGGGGAGGGCGCGAAGCGGCCCCGGTATAAACGTTCAGCCATGGGAGATGACTTGCCGGCCCTCAGGGGGCCGGCAGCGGCAGGGATGGCCCGGCTCAGATGCCGGTCTGGCGTTCGCGGATTTCCGCCAGGGTTTTGCAATCGATGCACAGGGTGGCTGTCGGCCGTGCCTCGAGGCGACGGATGCCGATTTCCACGCCGCACTGATCGCAGAAGCCGTAGTCGTCCTTATCAATGCGATCGATGGTCTGGTCGATCTTCTTGATCAGCTTCCGCTCACGATCCCGGGTGCGCAATTCCAGGCTGAACTCTTCCTCCTGGGTTGCACGGTCGCTGGGATCCGCGTAATTTGCGGCATCTTCCTGCATGTGGTGCATGGTGCGGTCGACTTCTTCCATCAGCTCCTGCTTCCACTGCAGCAGGAGATTCTTGAAGTGCTCGAGCATGTCAGCACTCATGTACTCTTCACCCTTCTTCATCTCATAAGGGGTGAAGTTGGTGAAACGTTCGCGTGGTTGTTCTGCAGTATTTGCCATTGAACCCGGCCTCTTGTTTGTACTTCACAAGAACGCTTTGCTTCCCTCCGCGCCGGCGTTAACCGCGCGGACTGACCCTGGATAAAGCATTCGTCCTGAAACGGGAATTTGCGGAAAATAGCAGATAAGTCACAGGGGTGCCAGCCTTGTGATGAGACTTTCACACGGAGACCATGATGAAGTTCCCAGAACCATTGATCGAAGGCCGTCTGATGCGACGCTACAAACGGTTTCTGGCAGACGTCAGGCTGCCCGATGGCCGTGAGGTTGTTGCCCACTGTCCGAACACCGGCTCCATGCTGGGCTGCCAGCCTGACGGTGCGCGGGTGTGGCTCAGCGCAAGTGACAACCCCAAGCGCAAACTGCCTTACACCTGGGAGCTGGTAGAGACCAGCCCGGGGGAGTTGGCCTGTATCAATACCGCCCGTCCCAACGCCCAGGCCCGTCATGGGGTGGAAGCTGGCACGGTGGAGGAGCTGTCAGGATACAGCTCCGTGCGTGCCGAGGTGCGCTACGGTTCAGAAAAAAGCCGCATTGACCTGCACCTGTCCGGGCACCCGAGTCGTGCGGATGCGTGGGTGGAGGTGAAAAATGTCACGTTGTGTGAGGCGGGCGCCGGTTATTTTCCCGATGCGGTGACCACGCGTGGCCAGAAGCATTTGCGGGAGTTGATGGCGCAGGTGCGCGAGGGTGACCGGGGAGTGTTGCTGTTCGTGGTCAATCACACCGGTATTACGTCGGTGAAGCCGGCGGACCACATCGACGCTGCCTATGGCCAACTACTTCGGGAAGCCGTCGCCGCAGGCGTCGAAGTGCTTGCCTACCGTGCTGAACTGGGCGATGGCAACGGTCCGACCGGCAACCTGGCGCTGGCGGGACGTGTGCCGGTCAGCCTGGAGGCCTGATATAAATCCCGTCCGGGCGTTCTTCCACATCAAGGGGCGTCAGGGCATCGCCCTGACAGGGTCCGGCAATGCATTGGCCGGTATCGGGCAGGAACAGGGCGCCGTGGGTGGCGCACTGGATGAAACAGTTGTCCGGGTCCATGAAACGCCCGGGCCGCCAGTTCAGCCCGATGCCCAGGTGCGGACAGCGATTGTGGAAGGCCCTGACCTGTTCGTCGTGACGTATGAGGAAACCCCGCGGGGCCGCAGAGCCAGCCTGATCAGCTTCTTCTGACAGGGTGAACTCCACGGCCTCACCGCTATTCAGCTCGCCCGGGTGACACACCCGGAACCACCCTGATTCAATGCTCATGCAAGCCGAAATGCTGGCGGATGCGGTCGGCAACCGCTTCTGCCACATGCTCCTGGTCGGTATGCAAATGGATGGTATGGGTTTTCTCATCGGTAGTGAGCGGTTCGAACCAGGCCTGCTGCTCGCTCAATAATGCCTCGGTTGCCTCGGAGGCGTCGCCGGAGCGGTTGCGAATCCATTCCCGGCGTGTGTCCTCCGGTGCCTCGCAATGAATCAGGGCAAACGGCAGCCCCTGGTTTTCGGCAACGGAAGCCAGCAGTGACCGTTCACTTTCCTTGAGGGAGGCCGCGTCCACAATCACCGGGAGGCCCGCGCGCAGCAGATCGCCCGCAAGGCTGGCCAGGCGCTGGTAGGTCTGCAGCGTGGCGTCTTCGGTGTAGAGGTTGCCCCCGGTCGGTGACTTGCTGTGATCCAGTGGTCCCAGCCCGAACAGGCGTTTGCGTTCCACGTCAGACCGCAGGCGAACCAGCCCCAGCTCTGCGGACATGGCCGCACTGATACAGGTCTTACCGCTGGCGGAAAGGCCGGTGGTGGCCAGCAGGTAGGGATTGGGGATGGCGCTGTAGCTTTCCGCCAGTTGCGCGTAATCGCTGTAGCGCTGCAGGAGGCCGGACCTCTCCGTCTCAGACAGCGTCGGATTACCCATGGTGAACAAAGCAATCTTGGCACGAACCATCGCCCGATAAGCCTTATAAAGGGGCAACAGCGGCAGGGCGTCAAAGTCGCCCCGGTATTCCAGGTATGTATTGAGCACCAGGTTGGCCAGCATTGGCTCGCGACGGGATTCCAGATCCATCAGCAGGAACGCGAGGTCATTGATCACGTCGATCCAGCGGAAAGGTTCATTGAACTCGATGCAATCGAACACCGTGACCTTGCCATCGAACACCGTGATATTGGCCAGGTGAAGGTCGCCATGGCACTCCCGGACGAAGCCCTGGGCGTGACGTTGTGCGATGAGGTCCTGCTGGCGTTCAAAGGTGGTGCGGGTCCAGGCCTCCAGATTGTCCAGTTGAGCCAGCAGTCCGGCGTCCTCCAGCAGGGGGCGGATCTGGTCGAAGTTTTCCTGCATGGCGGCGTATACAGCTTCTGGCGTGCCCAGAGGTTTGTTCTCCGCGACCGGAGGCAGTGTGTCGTGGAACTCGGCTACCTGCTTTGCCAGGCCGGTGAGCAGGTCTGGCGTCAGGGAGCCGTTTTCCTGGCGAACGTCGAACAACTCCCCCTGGTCGAACTGGCGCATGCGGATGGCGTATTCGAAAGGTTCTCCTTCGCCGCCGAGTACTGGCTCATCCGGGGTCCCGGTGATTGGCACCACATCCAGGTACAGGGGCGCGGCCAGGCGGGAATTCAGTCGCAGCTCTTCTTCGCAAAAATGCTTGCGGCGCGCCAGGGTTGAGAAGTCGAGAAACCCGAAATCCATGGGCTTTTTGATTTTGTAGGCGTATTCCCCGGTGAGGATGACCTGGGATATGTGAGTTTCGAACACCTGGAACTGCTGTACCGGGTGGTCGTACAGCGCGGGGTCCTGTAGCGCCATAATCAGGTTGTTGCTCTCGGTGTCGCTCACGGCTCTCTCCTCGCGTTCCCTGAACTTGTTGATTTTTCTGGCAGACATCATAACGGCCAGATTACAGAAATAACACATACATCACCTGCCTCCCGGTGCGGTGCTTTCGTTATAATCGCGCCATGAAAAAAACGACTCCTCCCAAAAAAACTGCCAGGAAAGCCACTAAAAAGCCCGCCGGAAAGCGCCGCAATGCCCGTCGCCCATGGTTCTGGCGGCTGTTCTGGCGTGTTTCGCTCATTGCACTGGTGTTGCTCGCAGGCTGGATGGTTTACCTCGATGCCGTGATCACCTCGCGGTTTGAGGGGCGTCGGTTCGAAGTGCCATCGCGGGTCTATGCCCGCCCGCTTGAGCTTTACGCGGGGGCCAGTGTGAGCTCCGGCGCGCTCCAGCGTGAGTTGGAGCTGTCCGGATTCCGAAAGGGCGACGGCCGCAAGCCCGGCACGTACAGCCGCAATGGCGGGCGCTTCGAGATCAGTTCCCGTGGATTCCTCTTCGCCGATGGACTGGAACCGCGGCGCCGGCTGGCACTGAACATCTATGGTGATCAGATTCAGGAATTCCGGGTTCTCGAGGGTGACAACTCACCGATTGTGCGACTGGAGCCTGCCCAGATCGGCGGTATCTACCCGGCCCACAAAGAAGACCGTGTGCTGGTGCAACTGGACGATGTGCCCGAACTGTTGCTCCAGGCCCTGCTGACCATAGAAGACCGCAAGTTCTACGACCACTTTGGCGTTGCTCCCCAGTCCATTGCCCGGGCGATGATCGTCAACCTCCAGGCTGGCCGGGTGGTTCAGGGCGGCAGTACCCTGACCCAGCAGCTGGTGAAGAACTTTTTCCTCACCCGGGATCAGACGCTGGTCCGTAAGGGCAACGAGGCGCTGATGTCGGTGTTGCTGGAACTGCACTATGAAAAAGACGACATCCTTGAGACCTACCTGAACGAAGTCTACCTGGGGCAGGCGGGTACCCGCAGCATTCACGGCTTTGGCCTGGCGAGCCAGTTCTATTTCGGCGAATCCATCCGCGACCTCCGGCTGCATCAGGTCGCCCTGCTGGTGGCGATGGTCAAGGGGCCCAGCTTCTATAATCCCCGCCGTCACCCCGAGCGTGCCCGGGAACGCCGGAACCTGGTGATTGATGTGATGGCAAGCGAGGGCATCGTCAGTGAGACGGAGGCAAGCCAGGCCCGGGCCCAGTCGCTTGGGGTGAGTGAAAAACCGTCCTATTCGGAGAACCGTTACCCCGCTTACATTGATCTCGTACGCCGGCATCTGGCGCGGGATTACAAGGAGGAGGATCTTCAAAGTGAAGGGTTGCGCATATTCACCACATTGAATCCGGCCATCCAGTATGCAGCGGAATTCGCGGTGGAAGACACCCTGTCGCGCATGGATTCCGGGGCCAGTGAAACCACGCTTGAATCAGCGATGGTCGTCACCTCCCGTGACAGTGGCGAAGTGCTTGCGCTGGTTGGTGGCCGGGACGCCCAGTTTGCCGGCTTCAACCGGGCCCTGGATGCGCGGCGCCCGATCGGGTCACTGATCAAGCCGTTTATCTACCTGACGGCGTTGCAGCAGCCTGAGCGCTACACCCTGATCACGCCGCTGGAAGATAAGGGATTCGCCCTGGTGTTCGACGATGATCGTCGCTGGGAGCCGAAAAACTACGACAACAAGGAACGGGGAGAGGTGCCCCTTCACGAAGCCCTGTCCCGTTCCTACAACCTGCCGGCGGTCCGGGTGGGGCTGGATGTTGGCGTGGATGCGGTAAAAGACACGCTGCAGGCGTTTGGGGTAACGAGCCCGATTTCGGAGTATCCGGCAATGTTGCTCGGCTCGGTCTCCATGACCCCGGTCATGGTGGCGCAGATCTACCAGGGACTGGCAACGTCCGGTTTCAACACCCCTTTGCGCACCATTCGCCAGGTGACAGACTCCGGTGGAGAAGCGCTGTCCCGTTATAACCTGGAGGTTGACCAGGTGGCGGATCCCGCTGCGGTTCATCTGGTGCAGTATGCCATGCAGGAAACCATGCAGGAGGGAACGGGACGTTCCGTGTATCGTTCGGTGCCCAGCCAGTTATCTCTGGCGGGGAAGACCGGTACCACGGATGATGGGCGAGATGCATGGTTTGCCGGATTCAGCGGCGACCTGCTCGCAGTGACCTGGATTGGTCGCGACGATAACGGACCCACCGCGTTTACCGGTTCCACCGGTGCCCTGCCGGTATGGGCAAGGTTTATGGGGCAGGTGCCCCAACACGGGTTTTCGCCCGTGGTGCCGGACGGCGTAACGTATCACTGGGTCAACCCACAACGGCAGGCTCGCACGGATGAGCACTGCGACAATGCACGCCTGGTTCCGTTCATGACAGGCAGTGAACCGGCTCAGGAAGTGTCCTGCTCCGGGAACCTGGAAAAGCGGATCCGCGGCTGGTTTGAAGGATTGTTTGAATGAAGACAACAATGCAGAACATCGCTGGGCTACTGTTGCTGACGGCGTTCATCGGCGGCTGCGCATCCCCTGGCGGCTCCATTTACGTGCCGGCAGGAGGCTCTTCCCGGGACGTCGAAGCGGCGCCGGAACCGCCCCGCACCGAGCCGCGTGAGGAGACCACCCGCACTGAGCGCAAGAGTGAGCAGCCTGTGGAGGCAGCGCCGGAACCGGAGCGCCGGACCAGCGCCCCCAGTTATCAGGAATCGGGAGACCAGTTATCCCCTGCCGCCCAGAGTCTGATCCGTCAGGCGCAGACCTCCCTGGCACAGGGCAATGCACCCGCCGCCATCGCCCAGTTGGAACGGGCGCAACGGATCGCGCCACGGTCGGCGGAAGTCTACTTCAAGCTGTCCGAAGCGTATGTAGCGACCGATCAGTTGGGTGCCGCAGAGCAATTCACTCTCAAAGGACTGTCTCTGGCGGGAAGCGACGGTCGTCTGCAGCGGGCAGGCTGGTTGCTGCTGGCGGATATCCGGCGGGCACGAGGAAATGTGGCTGGGGCTACCCAGGCCGAGGAGCGGGCTGAGGCGCTGTGAGGGTTCCCCTCCAGCGCCCGCTGTAAAGCTGGGAAGCGAACTCAGAGCCCGGCGTTTCGCAGACGGTTGGCGTGTTGCTGGAACACGGATTTTGGATCGGTTTCAAACAGACTGTGCAGACCCAGGGTCTGGTTGACTTCATCCAGGTGGTTCATGAAGTAGTTGTCCCGGATGACCTGGCCAAAGCGACTGCTGCAACGGCCAACAAGGCCATCGTTGGCCGAGAACCCGAAGGCCAGGCTGGTGGCGCCGAGCAGGGCGTCAGACGGGTCCAGGACGTTGGTCAGAACGCCAGTGCCGCCCCAGGAATAGAAGCGTACGCCATTGGCAGAGTAGGCCCCTTCGCCACAGGCGGAGGAAGGCACGCCGGCCGGCGCGAAGCTATTGAACTGGGCACTGCCCTGGGTGGTCAGTGAGTAGAGGCTGGAGCGCAGGTCCTGGGTGTAGCCGCCGCCCGAAAGCAGGTCAATAAGCCCGCCGAGAGCATTGCCCAGGGTTGCCGCCAGGCTTTCCGCTGGTGAACCGTAAATCAGGTCTGCCACCGGGGAACCTTTGTGGGGAGAACCGACGGACGTGACTGAAGCCACCAGGTCGGGGCGAACCCGGGAAATGTAGCGAGCGGTCGGACCACCGTGACTATGCCCGACGAGATTGACCTTGCCATGCACCGCCGCGATGGCTTGTATCTGCGGCAGCAGTGCTTCACCACGGGCAATACTGCTGTCCAGCGCGGGGACCTGGGTGGTGTATACATCCGCCCCATAGCGCCGGAGATCCTCGGCCACGCCGTACCAGTAATCGACGCCGGCCACGGAATCAAAACCGAACATGCCATGGACCAGAACCACGGGATAACGGGTATCGGTGTAGTTAGACGGGGTGGAGTCCCACCACCAGGCCATGGATGGCGCGGACCACGCCACGGCCACGAATAGAGCGGCTGCTTTCAACCATTGTTTCATTGGTGTACCTACAGTTTGTTGTTGTCTTTGTTATCAAACTGCGGCTCAACCTAACGGATTGTTCCCGAACGTGACGTGCACCTGCCAGAGCCGGTACAGCTTCCATGCGCTGACTTCTTGCCTTTGTTGTTAGATTGTCGCAGTCAGTGCATCTCATATGAGATATGCACATAATTTGACCAAGCGGCTGGCAAGTCAATGTCGGGCTGGACTTTGAGGCGGGTAAGGGGTGGATTTGTGAGGCAGGTCACTGTCGGGGCCCCGGATGACAAGCGCAGGGCCCGTCATCCGGAATCTGGCTCAGAGTGTCTTCATAACCTTCCTGGCCGCTTCGATGGTGTGCTCGATATCCGCGTCGGACAGCGCCGCGCTGGTAAAGCCGGCTTCGAACGCCGAAGGCGCCAGATATACCCCCTCCCTGAGCATACCCTGGAAGAACTTCTTGAAACGCTCCACGTCGCATGCCATCACGTCGTCAAATCGGGTGACGGAGGCTGCCGTGGTGAAGAAGAAGCCGAACATGGCACCGGCGCTCTGCACCGTGAGCGGAATGCCCGCCTCGTCTGCTGCAGCCTTGAGGCCATCCCTTACGGCAACGGTTTTTTCGGTCAGACGATCGTGGAATCCTGGCTTGGAGATGGCGTTCAGGGTTGCCAGACCGGCACACATCGCCAGAGGATTGCCGCTCAGCGTGCCCGCCTGGTAGACGGGTCCCAGGGGTGAAATGTGTTCCATGATTTCACGCTTACCGCCGAACGCCCCAACCGGCAGCCCACCGCCGATCACCTTGCCCAGTGCGGTCAGATCCGGTGTCACGCCATAGTGGCCCTGGGCACCGCCGAGGGAGACCCGGAAGCCGGTCATTACTTCGTCAAAAATCAGCACAGTGCCGTGTTCGTCACAGACCTCCCGCAGGGCTTCGAGGAATCCCGGTACCGGCGGGATACAGTTCATATTGCCGGCAACCGGCTCGACGATGACAGCCGCGATTTCATCGCCCATGGCGGCAAAGGTTTCCCGCACGTTGTCGATGTCATTGAAGTTCAGGGTCAGCGTGTGTTCGGCGAGGCTGGCGGGAATGCCCGGGGAGTTGGGAACGCCGAGGGTGAGCGCGCCAGAACCGGCTTTGACCAGCAGTGAATCCACATGGCCATGGTAGCAGCCCTCGAATTTCACGATCTTGTCCCGGCCGGTGTAGCCGCGCGCCAGCCGGATCGCACTCATGGTGGCCTCTGTGCCGGAATTGACCATGCGCACCAGTTCGATGGACGGTACGAGCTCGCAGACCTTCTTGGCCATCTCGGTTTCAATGGCGGTCGGTGCACCATAACCGATCCCCAGATCCACCTGGGCATGGAGGGCATCCTTGATCACCTGGTTTGAGTGGCCCAGGATCATCGGCCCCCACGATCCGATGTAATCGATGTAGCGGCGATCATCTTCATCGTAAAGGTAAGCGCCTTCCGCATGCTTGAAAAAAATCGGTGTGCCGCCGACGCCGCGGAACGCCCTTACCGGCGAGTTTACTCCGCCTGGTATGTATTTCTGGGCTTCTGCGAATAGTGTTTCCGAGTGGTTCATGGTGTCAGGACTCCTGAGTGCGTTTAGGCATGGCATTCGAATGAGCTGTTGCCTGGAACAAAGGGTGATGAGCGGCAAACAGCCGGGTAAAGTCGCGGGCCCGCTGCTCGATCCGGGCCTGGCTGACGCCAAACAACCCCCCGACAACGGCGAGCATATCGGCTCCGGCGCGAATCAGCGTGGGGCCGTTTTCAAGGTTTACCCCTCCGATGGCGGTGAGGGGCCGGCGAAAATGGTAAGCCTCAGACAGTATGGAAAGATCGGCCGCGGGCGCATCCGGCTTGGTGCTTGAGCCATAGAACCGACCAAACGCAAGGTAATCCGCAGTGTCGTGGCAGGCAGTTTCCGCAAGCGCCAGGTCACTGTGACAGGTGGCGCCAATGATGGCGTCGTCACCCAGCAATTGCCGCGCATGGCTCAGGGAGCCATCGGATTGGCCCAGATGGACGCCGTTGGCACCGGCCCGTTTTGCCAGCAGCGGGTCATCGTTGATGACCAGTGGCACGCGGGCGTTGCGGCAGATTGCCGCCAGATCCCGTGCCTGTCTGAGCCGGGTGCTGTCGGAGCTGTGCTTGTCCCGGTACTGGACCAGTACCGCCCCGCCGAGAACGGCGGCTTCAACGGCCGCCCGAATCCGCTCGTCGGGCAGGAGGCCGCTGTCGGTGATTGCGTAGAGGCCGGGGTTCAGGCCTTTCGAGAACAGTGAAGGCATGGTGCGTTCAACGCTCCCAGGGGATGCCGCGATCGGGCACGGTCTGGCCCCGCCCGACTTCCAGGGCGTGGAGAATGGCGCGGTTCACGAAGTTCTGTGCCTGTGAGATTGCGGCACGGGGCGACAGCTGGGCAGCGCGACCGGCAGCAATGGCAGCGGCCAGGGTGCACCCTGTGCCGTGATATTCACCGCCGATCCGATCAAGGTGCCACTGGATCGGCTCGCCCGGCCCGAACAGGGTGTTGACGATCTGCGGGCCTTCTCCATGGCCGCCGGTAGCGAGGACGGAGCGGCAGCCGGCCGAAATCAGCCGTGCAGCCGCCTCGGCGGGGTCATCGGCACCCGACAGCATGGCCAGTTCGATCCCGTTGGGGGTGATCATTTCCGTGAGCGGGAACAGTCGATTCTTCATGGCATCGATGAGGGCGTCATCGGCGAGGTCACCACCACCTGCTGCTTTGATGACGGGGTCGGTGATCACCGGAAGGTCAGGGTGCTGCTCAAGGAACGCGGCGAGCACCTCGACTACGGCCGCGTTACCAAGGGCGCCGGTTTTGACCGCATGGATGGGGACATCGGCGGCTACGCATTCCAGTTGCCTGCGAATCAGGTCTGCGTCCACCGCCTCTGCGCCGTAGACATTACGGGTGTCCTGTACCGTCAGACAGGTGACGATAGGTAGCGGATGGCCACCCAGAGCCGTCACCGCCTGTATGTCGGCCTGGATGCCGGCTCCACCCGAGGGGTCCAGACCAGACAGTATTAACACCTGGGGGCGAGTATGACGTTCTATGACTGTGCTCCTTAAAACGGTTTGACAACGGCAAGAATCACCACGGCGACGAGGATAAACACCGGAAGCTCGTTAAACCAACGGTAAAACACATGGCTTCGGGTATTCTGGTCGTCGCGGAACACCTTTACCAGGTGGCCGCAATAGATGTGATAGGCCACCAGTATGGCGATCAGCAGAAGTTTGGCGTGCATCCAGCCCAGGCTCAGGTAGCCAGTCGGATTGTAACTGATGAGCCAGACGCCAAAAACAAGGGTGGCGATCATCGATGGGGTGGTGATGCCGCGATAGAGTTTGCGTTCCATCACCTTGAAGCGCTCACGGCCCGGTTCGTCCTCGCACGCGGCGTGGTATACGAACAGGCGTGGCAGATAAAAAATCCCGGCAAACCAGCACACCATCGCAATGAGGTGAAGTGCTTTGACCCACAGCATGGATTAACTCCGTCGGTATTGGTAATAGCTTTCGATGTCGGATTTCAGGACCACGCCGTAGACCCGCTGGATCATGGGGGCGACATGACGTTGCACGTACAGCGCCTCTACACTGGTCTTGTCGAACTCGTCCAGCGCCTCTTCCAGGGTCGCCTGGTACTGCACCGGGGCAATGTCGCGACGATTGGCGGGGATCTCAACCAGATCAATCTGTTCCGGCAGTTCCGCTTCTTCTGCGGCGACCAGTTTATCGACATCTTCCAGATAGCGGGCCAGATCCACCGCGGGCAGCAGGGCGGTAGGACCGTTGTTGCCTTCCACCACCAGCCATTTGGGTTCAGCCTTCAGGATTTTACGGGCTTCGTCAATGCCAAGGTGTCGCTCGGTGCGCAGAATGCTGCGATCCATGATGGCACCCACCGACACGCGTCGTAGGGCCTGGATGATGGGCGAATTCTGGTAACTCAGCCCTTGGCTCTTCAGGATCGTCAGGAACAGCGATTTCTTGCCGAACACTTCGCTCGTGACCAGGCTGGCGGTGGTGATGATCAGCATGCCCGGCAGCATGATGTTGGGGTTGCGGGTCAACTCCATCAATGCCATTAACGCAGCCAGCGGCGCCTGCAACACCGCACCCATCATGGCGCCCATGCCAAGCATGGCGTATACGCCCACGGAGGAGGCCGTGTCGGGGGCGATCTGGGCGCCAATCAATCCCATGGCGCCTCCGATGGTGGCTCCCATAAAGATGGTAGGGCCGATCACGCCACTGGGCATGCCCAGCCCGATAGTCAGGGCTGTGATTATCAGCTTGGCGACTCCGGCGCCGAGTAACAGCCAGAACGCCAGATTGCCATTGATCGCCTGTTCCACGGTGTCATAGCCAATGCCCATCACTTCCGGTACGACCAGGGCAAAGGGCACCGTCAGTAAACCGCAGACCGAAAGCCTCAGTAACACCGGGCGATGGTGATACCGGCCCATGGTATCGACCAGTTGGATGAAAGCCGCGGCCGCAATTCCGATAATCACCGCGATAGCGAGGATCCAGGGGATTTCCGTCAGCGAGTTCATGGTCAGGGCGGGCACGCTGAAAGCCGGTTCGGCGCCGTACATGGCCTGGGTAATGATGGCGGCGCTGACAGCCGCGAGGATAATCGGGGTGAACCCGGCGATGGTGTACTCCATCATGACCACTTCCATGGCAAAGATGACGCCGGAAATCGGAGTGTTGAACGAGGCGGAAATGGCCGCTGCACAGCCGCAGGCCACGAGGGTTCGTATGCTGTTGTTGGGAAGTTTCATCCACTGGCCCATGAGGCTCGAAAAAGCCGCACCAAGATGCACCGCCGGACCCTCACGACCTGCGGACTGCCCAGTGACCACCGTGGCCACACCGGTCACGAACTGCACCACCGCGCTGCGCGCTGAAATATAGCCTTGGTGGTAGTTGAGGCGCTCCATGACATGGACGATACCCACCTTGCGATCGTGGGTTGCCAGCCGATGGAGCAACAGACCCAGAGTCAGTGCGCCTGCAAGGGGGAGCAGACCACGGGTCAGTATGTCCAGCTGTTCAAAGGACTCCGAGCCGTCACCCGGCAGGAAATATTCCAGCGGCAACTCAATAGCGAGGCGAAACCCCAGGATGACACATCCGGTCACCACGCCGGACAACAGACCGAGTACCGCCAGTTGAGGCAGGGCGTCAACGCCGGAAAGCCGGCGTCGGAAGACGGGGATCAGGTGTTCTGTAAACTGGTGCCAGATCTTGCGCATGGACGCCGGATTCCCGGTGAAGGGTGAATGCTGACGTTATTGTAATGGTCGCCTGTCCGGCTGCAATAAGTCGTTGGTTTATCATGGTAGACTAGTGGGTTCCAATAAACCCGATTTTGCACACATTCAACGCCAGCTGGAGTGACAGGTGATTAAAGTAGGCATTGTAGGCGGTACCGGCTATACCGGTGTGGAACTGCTCAGGATTCTTGCGGAACATCCGCAGGCAACGGTCAGCTGCATTACGTCCCGTTCCGAGGCAGGCATGCCGGTTTCGGAAATGTATCCGAACCTTCGGGGGCACTACGACCTGGCTTTTTCCGAGCCCGACGCCAAAGCCCTTGCTGCCTGTGATCTGGTGTTCTTTGCCACCCCCCACGGGGTTGCCATGCGGATGGTTCCGGAGCTGATGGCAGCAGGCACTCGTGTGGTGGACCTGTCGGCGGATTTCCGGCTGCGGGATCTTGATGTGTGGGCGCAATGGTACGGCATGCGCCATGAGAGCCCGGAATGGGCAGAAAAGGCGGTGTACGGACTTCCGGAAGTGGCGCGGGATCAGGTGCGTCAGGCCCAGTTGGTGGCCAACCCTGGCTGTTACCCGACAGCGGTCCAGCTGGGTTTTTTGCCGTTGCTGGAAAATAAACTGGTCGATCCCCGGCGTCTGATCGCCGATGCCAAGTCCGGCGCCAGCGGCGCAGGGCGTCAGGGTAAGATTGGCATGCTCCATGGTGAGATCGGTGAGAGCTTCAAGGCCTATGGTGCCTCAGGCCACCGGCACTTGCCAGAGATTCGCCAGGGTCTGGTTCACGCCGCCGCAGACGCTGTGGGTATCACCTTCGTACCACACCTTATCCCGATGATTCGCGGGATCGAAGCGACCCTGTACGCGGAATTGCGTGAGCCGGCGGACTTTGAGCGTCTGCAAGCGCTGTACGAAGCCCGGTTCGGCGACGAGCCGTTCGTCGACGTCATGCCCTTCGGCAGCCACCCCGAGACCCGCAGCGTGCGGGGGGCCAACCACTGCCGTATGGCGCTGCATCGTCAGGAGGAGAGCAACGTGGTGATCGTTTCCTCGGTGATCGATAACCTGGTGAAAGGCGCGGCAGGTCAGGCGGTTCAGAACATGAACATCATGTTCGGTCTGGAAGAAACCCTCGGGCTGAGCGCGCCCGCGCTGCTGCCATAGGTCATCCAGGTGAATGAACAGAAGAAGCCGGCGGAAGAATACGTAGTCATCCGTCACCGTCCGGGTTACCGGCTCAGGCGTACGCTGATACTGCTCGTGTTTACCGTCGCGGCGGCGGTCGGGGGCTATGCCACCGGCCTGGCCCAGGGCGGATTCCGTTTCTCCACTGTGGAGGATTCGAGAGATCGTCTCGAGAGCGAGCTGGAGGATCTTCGTTCCCGGTACGTGGAGGCGTCCCAGCAGTTAACCAATCTGGAGCGCGGGCGAACCATTGACCAGCAGGCCCTGAATCAGGCCCGGCGCAGTATCGTCAAGCTGGAGACCCGGATTGCCTCCCTGAGGGCGGACCTGACGTTCTACAAGAACATCATGGCGCCCTCGGAGACCAGCAAGGGGCTTCAGGTCGACCGGCTTTCCCTGCAACCGAGCCGTCAGGAGAGCGCCTACAATTTCAAGCTGGTGCTCACTCAGGTCGGTAACAACAAGAGCTACATTTCCGGTGTGGTGGCCGTCAATGTCATTGGCGTGCGGAATGAAGAGAAGGAAGTGATCGCTCTCCGGGATCTGTCCGAGGACATCGACGATCTGGGTGTTAAGTTCCGCTTCCGCTACTTTCAGGACATCGAAGGCCTGCTGGAAGTACCCGCAGATTTTGAACCAATGGAAATTCAGATTGTCGCCAAGTCAGAAGGTCAGAAATCGGCACAGGCCGAACGCACCTTTGACTGGGATGACTTAACGGAGAACTGAGATGCTTGGCAAGAAAAAACAGAAGCATAAACCCCGTCGGCCCACCGGGCATTTTGATACCCTGATTTCATCGCGCACCGCCGTTGAGGGTGATGTGCACTTTACCGGCGGCTTGCACGTGGATGGTCGTATTCGTGGCAAGGTGGTGGCAGACGAAGGCAGTGACGCAGTCCTTCGGGTGTCCGAGGTGGGGGAAGTGACCGGCGACATTGTGGCACCCCATGTCATTATCAACGGCACCGTTAACGGCGACGTCTATGCCTCCGTTCATCTGGAACTTGCGGAAAAGGCGTCGATCAACGGTAATGTCTATTACAACCTGATCGAAATGGCCATGGGCGCCTCCGTTAACGGCAACCTGGTGCACCAGCGCGAACCGGTCGGCCTGTTGACGCGGGACAGCCAGAAGGAATTGCCCAAGGCGGGGCCGGAACCCGAGGGCGCGGCAGACTCCGCCACCCAGGCGGAATAGTTGATTGTTTTAGTCAGGAATACCATAATCGTAGTCCTGCTCGATATTGAACCCGGAGGCTGAATTGAGTGTAGTTCAACAGCAAATGGCCACACCGCTGTTCCTCAGCGACAGTGCCGTAGCAAAAGTGCGTGAACTGGTTGAGGAAGAGGGCAACTCTGATCTCAAGCTGCGTGTTTTTGTAACCGGCGGCGGCTGTTCCGGATTCCAGTACGGCTTTTCGTTCGACGACAACCAGGACGAAGAGGACACCGCGATTGAGAAGGACGGCGTGACTCTGCTGGTCGATCCGATGAGCTACCAGTATCTGATTGGTGCGACGGTCGAGTACACCGAAGGCCTGCAGGGCTCGCAATTCGTGGTCAATAACCCGAACGCCAGTTCCACCTGTGGCTGTGGGAGTTCGTTCTCCATCTGATCAGGTGTAGTAGACGGCTCCCAGTATTCGCTTCCCCTTCGCTCCGGTAACCTCTGGCAGATTGCCGGGGCGTCTCTCCACGGTCTGTTTTGCAAGCCAGGCAAAGGCAACTGGCTCAACCCACTGGGGATCAAGGCCCAACTCTGCGGTAGACGACAGGGTCAGTGGGCTGCAGGTACGCCTGAGTTCACGCATCAGGAAACTGTTTCGGGTGCCGCCACCACAGGCAAAGATCGTCATTCCCGGCGATTGGGGTAACTGGCGCGCAATCGAGACGACTGTCAGTTCCAGAAGGGTGCGCTGGACATCCTCTGCCGACACGTCCGGATGACGATGTGCCAGGGTCTTCACCCATTCCAGATTGAACTTCTCCTTTCCGGTACTTTTGGGCGCGGGCCTGGAAAAGTAACCGTCTGAGAGCATGTCTCCAAGCAGGTCCTGATGAACGATGCCCTCCTGTGACCAGTGGCCGTCCTCGTCGTAGGCACGGCCTGTCTGGTATTGGCACCATGCGTCCAGAAGGGCGTTTGCAGGACCGGTATCGAAACCTTCGACGGGTTCATTTCCACCTTTGGGTAGCCAGCTGAGGTTGGCAATACCGCCGAGGTTGAGGATGCACCGGTCTTCATCCGCATCGCCAAAAAAAGCCTGATGGAAAGCGGGGACGAGTGGGGCGCCCTGTCCCCCGGCGGCCATGTCACGCCGCCGGAAGTCGGCCACTGTGGTGATGCCGGTGCGCTCCGCAATGAGATTGGGATCGCCAATCTGCAAGGAAAAAGGTGCCTGGCCCAGAGGTTGGTGCCGTACGGTCTGGCCATGACTGCCGATGGCCTGGATGTCGTCCGGGGAAATCCCGGCTTTCGCAATGGCGTGTTGCGCGGTGTCGGAGAAGAGTTCACCCACTCGATGATCGAGTTCGCCGTAGTCGTCCACCGTGCCGTGGTTCTGGCTCAGTTGGTCCAGTCTTTGGCGAAGATCGTCGGGATAAGGGAGAGTATGGGTGCTGTGGATGACTACGCGGCGGTCTGAAAATGACACCAGCACGGCGTCAATACCGTCCATGCTGGTGCCTGACATCAGACCAAGCCAGTAGGCCATGCGATCAGTCGTCCCTGGCCAGGGCCAGTTGCTGGGTACCGTCGCGATAGACCTCGAACTGGGCAACCTGCTGTTCGGCAAACTGGCGGAATCTCGCCAGTTCCGATTTGGGAACGGGAGTAGCGTCCGGAAGTTCAATGGTTCTCGAGTTGCGGGCGACACCGTTTACGTGAAACTCATAGTGCAGGTGCGGACCTGTGACCATACCGGATGAACCGACATAACCGATGGTTTCACCCTGTTTGACCCGGGTGCCGTTCTTGATGCCTTTGCCGAGTCGGCTCATGTGAGCATACAGCGTGTTGATGTTGTCGCCGTGAGACAGGATCACCGTACGACCGTAACCGCCTTTCCAACCCGCGAATTGAACGCGCCCGTTTCCGGCCGCCTTGATAGGTGTGCCGGGGGGCGCCGCATAGTCAGTGCCTTCGTGGGGGCGTACCACGTCCAGTACCGGATGGCGACGCTGCCTGTTGAAGGGCGAGGAAACGCGGGCATTGATGGGCGTGCGAAGGAAGGCCTTTCGCATGCTGGCCCCGTCCGGTGCGTAGTAGTCGCTGTTGCCATTGCTGTCGGTGTAGAGCAGGGCAATATTATCCTTGCCCCGGTTCACGAAGCGTGCGGACAGTATCCGGCCGGTATCGAACTTTTCACCGTCCAGGTAGAGTTCTTCGTAGATCACTTCAAACTGGTCGCCTTTGCGCACGTCATAGACGAAATCGATGTCCCAGCCAAAGATGCCGGCCATCTCCATTGCCAGACGATCGCTCATGCCGGCTTCTCTCGCGGCAAGATAGAGCGAACCATCAATGATGCCGCTGGCAAAGGCGGGGCGCGCCTCCGGCTCCCGTAGCACGGTTTCGCCTTCGAAGCCGGATTCGGTTCTGGATATCTTCAGGCTTTCCAGCAGGCTGCGCTTCAGTTCAATGGCTGCGAGTTCGCCTTGGTCATCCGTTGCAAAGGCGATGGTTTCTCCAGCGTAGAGGCGTTGAAGCTTGTCGGCCTCCCCGTCTCCATGAATCACCTTGAGCATGATGCCATCATTGAATCCGGCATCCTTGAACAGCGAGGACAGGGTATCCCCTGATTTTATCTCGTGCTCCTGCCAGTTCAACGCTGGCTCAGCCGGTTCCTCGACGGGCGCCACGGCGATCGCAGCGTCATTGGGCGTGGTGTCCCCGGATACGTCCGCTTCAGTGACTTTCGGTTCAATGTCCTGCTCAGGGGACGCCGTTTGCTGGACTGTGTTGCCGTCGAGATCCAGGGCATAGGACATGCGCTTGGCTTCAACATCAGAGCTTGGGCTCATGAGAATGGCAGCGGTCACTACAACGGTGGCAGCGGCGGCAATGGTTAAGTGTGTTTTGGGAAGCGTTTTCAGCACGTGTGACACCCGTTTTAATCGGCATTCCGGTAGGTTGAACTACCTAATTAAAGCTGTTGTTCAAGTATAGTCCAACAGATTACCGTATAAAAAGCATGCGGGACAGCGGGAAACATTACAGTTGCTGGTCCCTACGCCGGATTTCTGGCGACGTCATTGCTATAATACGTCGCCTTTGAGGCCCAGTGTTGTGCAAAATCTGAGCGACTCTAATGTATCAAGGCTTCAGGTAACTCACAGAGTCGTTTTGTTGAGCTCTGTAACTGTCAGAATCTTTTTTGATAATCGTGGGGACGAGTAGTTCATGGCATCTATTGATGAGGCGTTGGCCATTATAAAGCGTGGCGTTGACGAATTGATCCCGGAAGAGGGGCTGGTGGAGAAACTGAAAGAGGGTCGGCCGCTGCGTATAAAGGCCGGCTTCGATCCGACAGCGCCGGATCTTCATCTGGGTCATGCGGTCCTCATTAACAAGCTGCGGCAATTCCAGGATCTGGGCCATGAGATTATTTTCCTGATTGGCGATTTCACCGGGATGATCGGAGATCCGACCGGAAAGAGTGCCACCCGTCCTCCATTAACAGAGCAGCAGGTGGCAGAAAACGCCGTCAGCTATAAAGAGCAGGTTTTCAAGATTCTCGACCCCGCCAAGACCCGGGTCGTATTCAATTCCGAGTGGATGAGTAAGATGACTGCCGCTGACATGATCCGCCTGGCGGGTCAGTACACCGTTGCGCGCATGTTGGAGAGGGACGACTTCACCAAGCGCTATCGGGCGGAACAGTCCATTGCGATCCACGAGTTCCTGTACCCGCTGGTGCAGGGGTATGATTCCGTGGCGCTGGAGGCGGATGTTGAGCTGGGCGGAACCGACCAGAAGTTCAACCTGCTGATGGGGCGTATTCTGCAGAAGCATTATGGCCAGGCGCCCCAGGCGATTCTCACCATGCCCATTCTCGAAGGGTTGGACGGGGTGCAGAAGATGTCCAAGTCATTGGGCAACTATGTGGGCGTCAATGATTCCCCCGGTGAAATGTACACCAAGCTTCTCTCCATGCCGGATGAGTTGCTGTGGCGTTATTTTGAGCTGCTGAGTTTCCGCCCGCTGGCGGAAGTGGATGGGTTTCGTCAGCAGGTGGACGCCGGTGCTAACCCGCAGGACTACAAGAAGCTTCTCGCCGAAGAGATCATTACACGTTTCCACGATGCCGAGGCGGCTAAGACGGCCCATAAGTCGGCCGGTAACCGGGTGGCGCTTGGCGAGATCCCCGATAACGTGCCGGTTGTTGAGGTGTCGCTTGCAGGGCAGGCTGAAATTCCGATGGCCGCGGTGCTTCGCCTGGCGGGGCTGGTCAAGAACGGTGCCGCAGCGCGGGATGTGCTGGGTCGGGGTGCGGTCTTTGTAGATGGCGAGCAGTTCGAAGGTGAGCGCACTTTTGTTGAAGGTGATGACTGCGTTATCCAGGCCGGTAAGAAGAAGATTGCGCGTGTATTGGTCACTGCGTGATCGATATCGGGCGATTTTGAAGTTTTTTCAGAATCCTCGTTGACACCACGGCTGTCGTCTGTAGAATGCGCATCTCCTTCGAGGGGCAGGCCAGTCAGGCGGCTCCGGATTCGAAGGTCAACTGTTTGAAAGTATTGAAGAAAAAGAGTTTGAGATTT